>JADMIO010830164.1_pt1 | contig 62852 bp, 49 predicted proteins | sample 8958161 | NCBI WGS metagenome assembly JADMIO01 (sample SAMN16585339, study PRJNA669376) | soil metagenome | isolation source: Crop rotation soil | place: USA: Cullars Rotation, Alabama | collected 2011 | reverse complement strand
ATCGCGTTGGCCGCGCCCACCGGCCGCGCCGCCGACCGCATGGCCGAAAGCCTGCGCCGCGCCGCCGCGCAGATGGCCGCGCTCGGCATCGCGCAAGACCTGCTCGATGCGCTGCCGGCCCAGGCCAGCACATTGCATCGCCTGCTCGGCACCATCCCCGACTCGCCGCGCTTCCGCCACCACGCCGACAACCCGCTGCCGTTCGACATCGTGGTGGTGGACGAGGCCTCGATGGTGGACCTGCCGCTGATGTGCAAGCTCGCCGAAGCGGTGGCCATCGGCGCGCAACTGGTGCTGCTCGGCGATCCGGACCAGTTGCCCTCGGTCGAAGCCGGCGACGTGCTGGCCGCGATCCTCGGCGCGGCGGGCACGGGCGATGCGCTGCAAGCCGACGACGCGCGCGCGCTGCAATTGCTGCTGGGCGAGGCGCCGGTCGATGCCGATACCGGCAGCCTGCACGGCCATCGCGTGCACCTGCGCCGTGGCTGGCGGCAGGACGAAGCCCTGCACCTCGCGCCGCTGGCCGAGGCCGTGCGCAGCGGCGATGCCCGCGCAACGCTGGCGCTGCTGCGCGGCGGCGAACTCTCCAACGTGCATTTCCACGAAGGCATCGACGATCCGTTGCAGGCGCGGCCCGACCTGCTGGGCCATTTCCGCGAACTCGCCACGCAAGCCGATCCCGCGCAGGCGCTGCGCCACGCCAACCGCCTGCGCCTGCTCACCGCGCTGCGCGAAGGGCCGCAAGGCGCGCGCGGCCTCAACGCGCGCATCGAGGCGCAGTTGTCCGGCCGCCGCATCGGCGCGCCGCCCGCATGGTTCCCCGGCCGCCTGTTGCTGATCACCGAGAACAGCTATCGGCACGGCCTGTTCAACGGCGACGTCGGCATCTGCCTGGCGGATGAAGCCGGCACGCCGCTGGCCTGGTTCCCCGGCAACGGCAGCGAAGGCGTGCGCGCCTTCCATCCCGCCGCGCTACCCGCCCACGAGAGCGCCTTCGCGATGACCGTGCACAAGGCGCAGGGCAGCGAGTTCGACGAAGTGTGGTTGCAGTTGCCGCGTGCGGATAGCCGCGTGCTCAGTCGTGAACTGGTTTATACCGGGCTGACACGCGCGCGGCGTGCGTTGCATGTGGCGGGGAGCGCTGATGTCATCGCGGCAGGCTTGATGCGGCATGCAGGAAGGGTGTCGGGATTGGGATGGAGATTGGGGTTGAACCAAGGCCAGCCCTGATCCCCTGCATTCGATGTGCGCGTCGCGTGTCGATTCCAGTGCCCCGTCATCGTCGACAAGAGACCCCAACCCGGAGAACCCCATGCAATACCTCGGCCTCGCCTACTTCACCCCCGAACAATTCGCCGGAATGCCGCCGGAGGACGTCAAGGCGCTGGTCAGCCAATGCCCTGCCCTCGACGAGAAGATGCGTGCGACCGGCAAGGTGCTGGTGTCGGCGTCGCTGGGCGACCTGGAGCACTGGCGGACGTTGCTGCCGAACGGCGGCAAGACCCGGGTCATCGATGGGCCGTACGCCGAGTCGAAGGAAGTGGTGGGCGGCCTGTTCATCATCGAGGCGGACAGCCACGACGAGGCGCTGCGCATCGCCGCCATGCACCCGGCCGCGCAGATCGGCGAAGAAGGCGGTTGGGCCGTCGAGCTGATTCCGCTGGATTTCTACCTGGCGCGATGACGCACAAGGCCGGGGCAATGCGGGCGCCTCGATGCGCTCCGTTCCGTTCCCGGGACTGGCCGTGATCAGGGGCGCCGCTCGACCGGCGTGTCCGCGTTTGGCGCTGCCATCCGCACCACCAGTGCGATGTGCCGGCGCGATGATGAAGCGGCTGCGGCGCGCGACTTCCTAACTTCCGGCACCCTTGCGGTCAGCGTGCGCCGCTTAGACTCCGCGCATTCCCCCATGCGAAGGAGTCTGCGATGAGCCAGTGGTACCTGCACGACACGGCGAGCAACAGTCGCCTCGGCCCGATGGATGCCGATGCCGCACGCATCGAAGCCGCGCGCAACCCGTCGCTGCTGGCGTGGAAGGACGGCATGGGCGACTGGCTGCCGGCGCGCAACATCGCCGAGCTGGTCGACGGCGTGCCGGGCGATCCCGCCGGCGGCCCGCCGCCGCCGCCGCGCAATGGCGGCAAGGGCCGCGCCGACGAGATCGACTTCCGCATCCACGGCCAGGAGATGCAGTTCGTCGAGATCGAACTGGACCCGGGCGAGAGCGCGATCGCCGAAGCCGGCGCGCTGATGTTCAAGGACAGCGCGGTGCAGATGGATACCGTGTTCGGCGATGGGTCCGCCAGCGGGCAAGCCGGCGGCTTCATGGACAAGCTGCTGTCCGCCGGCAAGCGGGTGATCACCGGCGAGAGCCTGTTCACCACGCTGTACACGCACGCCGGCAGCGGCAAGGCCAAGGTCGCGTTCGCCGCGCCCTACCCGGGTACGGTGATGGCGATGAAGCTGGACGAGCACGGCGGCAGGATCATTTGCCAGAAGGACAGCTTCCTCGCCGGCGCGCGCGGCGTGCAGGTCGGCATCCATTTCCAGAAGAAGGTCCTCACCGGCCTGTTCGGCGGCGAGGGGTTCATCATGCAGAAGCTCGAGGGCGACGGCTGGGTGTTCATCCACGCCGGCGGCTGCGTGGTGGAACGCGAACTGGCGGCGGGCGAACGCATCGACGTCGATACCGGCTGCGTGGTCGGCTACCACGCCACGGTGAGCATGGACGTGCAGCGCGTGGCCGGGCTGAAGAGCATGTTCTTCGGCGGCGAAGGCGTGTTCCTGGCCACGCTCACCGGCCCCGGCAAGGTCTGGCTGCAGTCGCTGCCGTTCTCGCGCCTGGCGGGCCGCATGCTCGCGGCGGCGCCGCAGAATGGCGGTGCGCGCGGCGAAGGCTCGGTGCTGGGCGGACTCGGCCGCATTCTCGACGGCGACAATTCGTTTTGATGGGCGAAACGGGGATGGCGTTCGTCGCGCCATCCCCGGTTTCGTCGCAAGCCGCTTGCAGGCGCGGGCGAAGGCCGCCATCGTCCGGATCGCTGCACATGCAGCGTCCGATGACGGGATGCGCGAACGATGAAGACCCTGATCGCGGTGACGGCGTGGTGCCTGCTGCTGGTGCTGTGCTGGCCGCTGGCCTTGCTTGCGCTGGTGCTGTGGCCGCTCGCGTGGCTGCTGTCGTTGCCGTTCCGGCTGGTCGGCATCACCTTCTCGGCGCTGTTCGCCTTCCTGCATGCCTTGCTGCTGCTGCCGGCGCGCTTGCTGGGCTGGAAGCCCGGGCGCGCCGCGCCGGCAGTGGCCTGACGGTCCGACGCCGGGCGATTCAGTCCGCCGCGCGGCCCAGCACCAGATCGCGCACCGCTTCGCCGACCGCATGCGCGGATTGCGGATTCTGGCCGGTGACCAGGCGGCCATCGACGCGCACATTGGCGGTCCAGTCCGCCGCCGGGTGATGGATGGCGCCGCGCGACACCAAGGTCGATGCCAGCAGGAACGGCACCACGTCCTGCAGCTTCACCGCGCGCTCCTCGTCGTCGGTGAAGGCGGCGACGTGCTTGCCGGCGACCAGGTAGCTGCCGTCGGCGAGGGTGACGTTCACCAGCGCGGCCGGGCCGTGGCAGACCGCGGCGACCACGCCGCCCTGTTCCCAGATCGCGCGGGTCTGCTGCTGCACCGCCGGGCTGTCCGGGAAATCCCAGACCGCGCCATGGCCGCCGGCGAACAGGATGGCGGAATACCGCGCCGGATCGATGTCGGCCAGGCGCGGCGTGGTGCGGATCGCGTCGCGGAAGCGCGCATCGTTCCAGTAGCGGGCATTGGTGGCGTCCTGCAGATCGAGGCCATCGACCGGCGGTTCGCCGCCCTGGATCGAGGCGAATTCGACTGGGATGCCGGCATCTTCCAGCACCGCCAGCGGATGCGTGGCTTCGCCGAGGAAGAAGCCGGTGGCCTCGCCGGTGCGGCCCTTGGTGCCGTGGCTGGTGAGGACGATCAGCACCGGCTTGGGCGGCGCGGGCCGGGCGGGAACGGTGGTGGCCATGCCGAGCAGGGCGGAGAGCAACAGGCTCATGGGGAGCTCCTTAGGTTTTCTGAAGTGGACGTTAGAGGGAGGCCGGCAGTGCGGCGTCGCGCGGCAGGCCGCGTCGTTCGTGCCGGATCGCGTACAGCGCCACCAGCAAGGCGGAGGCGGGCACCAGCGCACCGACCCAGGTCAGCGCGGGCAGGCCCATGTTTGATGCGATCACCGCGCCGCCCAGCCAGGCGCCGAAGGCGTTGCCCAGGTTGAACGCGCCGATGTTCAAGCTGGAAGCCAGGCTCTGCGCGCCCCCGGCCTTGCGCAGCACCCACAGTTGCAGCGGCGACACCGTGGCGAACGCGGCCGCGCCGAGCAGGCCGGTGAACAGCACCATCGCGGCCTTGCTGTGCAGGGCGAAAGCCATCAGCGCCATCGCCGCCGCGAGCGCCGCCAGCGTGCCGAGCAGCGCCTTGGCCAGGCCGCGATCGGCCAAGCGCCCGCCCAGCAGGTTGCCGACGATCATGCCGACGCCGAACACCAGCAGGATCGGCGACACCGCGGCATCGGCGAAGCCGGTCACCTGGGTCAGCAGCGGCTGGATGAAGGTATAGACGGTGAACATGCCGCCGAAGCCGAGCACGGTCATCAGCAGGCCCAGCAGTACCGGCGGTCGCGCCACTGCGCGCAACTCGTCGGCGAAGCGGCTGGCTTCGCGGGTGCCATGGTCGCGCGGCACCAGCGTCGCGATCACCACGGTCGCGACCATGCCGATCGCCGCCACCGCCCAGAACGTCGCGCGCCAGCCGTACTGCAGGCCCAGCCACGCGCCGGCCGGCACGCCGAGCAGGGTGGCCACGGTCAGCCCGGTGAACATGATCGAGATCGCCGAGGCCTTGCGGTCCTCGTCGACCAGCGAGGTGGCGACCACCGCGCCGACGCCGAAGAAGGTGCCGTGGGCCAGCGAGGTCAGCACGCGCGCGGCCATCAGCACTTCGTAGTTCGGCGCCAGCGCACAGGCCAGGTTGCCGAGGGTGAACACCACCATCAACGCCACCAGCACCGCCTTGCGCGGCAGTCGCCCGGTCGCGGCGGTCAGCAGCGGCGCGCCGGCGAACACGCCCAGCGCATAGCCCGAGATCAGCAGGCCGGCGGCGGAAATCGAAACATGCAGGTCGGCGGCGACCTGCATCAGCAGGCCCATGATCACGAACTCGGTGGTGCCGATGCCGAAGGCGCCGGCGGTCAGCGCATACAGGGCAGGGGGCAGGCGGGAAGAAGGGGTGGACATGGCGGCGACGGGGGTTGGGGAAGGGCGCCATCCTCCGTGCTTGCATTTGCCTGAAAAAGCGGCAGGATCGTGAATGACTTTCAATGAATGATTGAAAATCATGGATCGATTGGACGACCTCGCGCTGTTCCTGCGCGTGCTGGACCAGGGCTCGATCAGCGCCGCCGCGCGCAGCCTGGATCTGAGCCCGGCGATGGCCAGCCAGCGCCTGGTCCGGCTCGAGCAGGCGCTGGGCGTGCGGCTCCTGCACCGCACCACCCGCCGCCTGCACCCCACGCCCGAGGGCATGGCGCTGGCCGAGCAGGGCCGCGGGCTGGTCGAGGATCTCGACACCCTGTTCGGCACCCTGCAAGCCTCGGGCGAACAGGTGCGCGGCCTGCTGCGGATCACCACCTCGGCCACCTTCGGTCGCCTGTACCTGTCGCCGCTGGTGCTGGAGTTCATGGATCGGCATCCGCAGTTGCAGGTGAGCGTGGACCTCAACGACCGGGTGGTGGACCTGGTCAGCGCGGGCTTCGACCTGGCGGTGCGGATCGGCGCGCTGGACGATTCCACCCTGGTCGCGCGATCGCTGGCGCCGAACCGGCGCGTGCTGGTCGCTTCGCCGGAGTATCTGGCGCGACGCGGCGTGCCGCAGGCGCCGGCCGAGCTCGAAGCGCACGACTGCCTGGTGCTGACCGGCGCCCAGGGCCGGCAAGACCAATGGTCGCTGGGCGATGGCCACGGCGGCGAAACCACGGTGCGGGTGCGCGGCCGCATCGAGAGCAATTTCGGCGAGCTGCTGCGCGATGCGGCGGTCGCCGGTCGCGGTATCGCCCTGCATTCGACCTGGCACGTGGCTGGCGACCTGCGCGCCGGCCGCCTGCAACAGGTCTTGCCGGCGCATCCGCTGGCGACCACCGGGATCTGGGCGGTGATGCCGCAGCGGCGGCTGGTGCCGCCGCGGGTGCGCGCGCTGGTGGAGTTCCTGGCGAAGCGGTTGGGCGATGTCCCGCCGTGGGAGCGCGCGCCCGGGGTTCGCGCGGCGTGACCCGGGGGCGGCGCGCTACCATGCGCGCCTGCCTTCGCCCCGGAGCCGCCATGTCCGACGACAACAACCGCAGCGACACCCGCCACGACGTCACCCGCCAGCAGGCGGAAGACGCGGTGCGCACCCTGCTGCGCTGGTCCGGCGACGATCCGGCGCGCGAAGGCCTGCTCGACACGCCCAAGCGCGTGGCCAAGGCCTACGAGGACTGGTTCAGCGGCTACGCGCTGGATCCCGACGACTACATGGCGCGCACCTTCGAGGAAGTCTGCGGCTACGACGAGATGATCGTGCTGCGCGACATCGAGTACGAAAGCCATTGCGAGCACCACATGGCGCCGATCATCGGCAAGGTCCACATCGGCTACCTGCCGAACGGCAAGGTGGTCGGCATCAGCAAGCTGGCGCGGGTGGTCGAGGCCTATGCGCGCCGCTTCCAGGTGCAGGAAAAGATGACGGCGCAGATCGCCAACTGCATCCAGCGCGCGCTGCAGCCGCGCGGCGTGGGCGTGGTGGTGGAGGGCGCGCACGAATGCATGACCACGCGCGGCATCCACAAGCGCGGGGTGTCGATGGTGACCTCGAAGATGCTGGGCAGCTTCCGCGAGGACGCGCGCACCCGCGCCGAGTTCCTGCAGTTCATCGAAGTGGGCGGCGGGCGCTGAGCCGGTTGACGGTTTAATTTAACCCGGGCAATATTCGCACCTCAGCTGCGAGGTGCGTCATGTTCCATCCTTCCCTGCGTTGCACGGCATTCGCCGGTTCCAGCCGCATCGCCAGCGGCGAATTGCGCTTCGTCGCGCTGAAGGCCAAGCAGGCCTTCGATGCCGGCAAGCCGGTGCTGGTCTTCGACGATGCCGACGCGCGCACCCTGGAGCTGCCGCTGGAGCTGCCCGCCGCCGACCTGATGGGCTGGCTGGCGCAGCCCCGCTCCGCGGCGGGGGAGGCGGACGCGCCCGAGGCAAAGCGCCGCCCCGGCCGTCCGAAGCTGGGCGTGGTGGCGCGCGAGGTGACCCTGTTGCCGCGCCACTGGGACTGGCTGGCCGCGCAACCGGGCGGCGCGTCGGTGGCCTTGCGCAGGTTGGTGGAGGACGCGCGCAAGGTGTCGGCGGGCGACGACTTGCGTCGCGCCGCGCAGGAAGCGACCTATCGCTTCATGCAGGCACTGGCGGGCAATGAACCGGGTTATGAAGATGCCGCGCGCGCGCTGTTCGCGGGCGACATCGGCAAGTTCGAGCTGCACACGGCGGCATGGCCGGACGATGTGCGCGAACATGCGGCCTTGCTCGCCGCCGATGCGTTCGTGCATTGATGTTGTTTCGATGATCGTCCCGGGTTTTGCCGGGACGACGGCAAACAGGATTCCCAAGTGACCACACTCGCCACCGGCGCGCGCAAGGCCGCGCTGATCTTCATCTTCATCACCGTGCTGATCGACGTGATCGCGTTCGGCGTGATCATCCCGGTGCTGCCGCATTTGGTGCAGCAGTTCGTCGGCGGCGATACCTCGACCGCCGCGTACTGGACCGGGGTGTTCGCCTTCGCGTTCTCGCTGGTGCAGTTCTTCAGCACGCCGATCCAGGGCGCGCTGGCGGACCGCTTCGGGCGGCGCCCGGTGATCCTGATCTCGTGCCTCGGCCTCGGCCTCGACTTCATGTTCATGGCGCTGGCGCCGAACCTGGCCTGGCTGTTCGTGGGCCGCGTCATCAGCGCGGCGACCTCGGCCAGCTTCACCACCGCGAACGCCTACATCGCCGACGTCACCCCGCCCGAGCAGCGCGCGAAGAGCTTCGGCATGATCGGCGCGGCGTTCGGGCTGGGCTTCATCGTCGGCCCGCTGATCGGCGGCGTGCTGGGCGACATCAACCATCGCCTGCCGTTCTGGTTCGCCGCCGGCCTTGCGCTGCTGAACTTCTGCTACGGCCTGTTCGTGCTGCCGGAATCGCTGCCGAAGGACAAGCACACCCCGCGCTTCGACTGGACGCATGCGAAGCCGATGGGCGGCGTGAAGATGCTGCGCGACTACCCGCAGATCTGGGGATTGGTGGCGGTGATCTTCATCGCCAACTTCGCCCATTACGTGTATCCCAGCACCTTCGTGCTGTTCGCCGACGCGGCCTATGGCTGGAAGGAAAAGCAGGCCGGCTACGTGCTGTCCGCGGTCGGCGTGCTCAGCGTGATCGTCAACGTGGTGCTGGTGGGCAAGGTGGTGAAGGCGCTGGGCGAACGCCGCGCGCTGATGTTCGGCCTGGCCTGCGGCACCATCGGCTTCCTGATCTACGGCCTCGCGGCGAAGGGCTGGATGTTCGTCGCCGGGCTACCGGTCAGCGCGCTGTGGGCGATCGCCGCGCCGGCCACGCAGGCGCTGATCACCCGGCAGGTCCCGGCGGACGCGCAGGGCCGCATCCAGGGCTCGATGAGCAGCCTCGTCTCGCTGGCCGGCATCTTCGCGCCGGCGGTGTTCGCGGGCGCGTTCGGGTTCTTCATCGGCCCGCATGCGCCGCTGCACCTGCCCGGCGTGGCATTCCTGATCGCCTCGGTGATGCTGGCGATCGCCGCGTTCGTGGCCTGGCGCTTCACCGACGCGGCGCACCTGCCGGCGAAAGTGCAGGTAGGTGCCGCGGCGGACACGCCGTAACGAGCGCTTCACCCCTCGCTCACCGCGGGCGACGGCGCGGCGCGCGACACTCGCGGGACCTCCACGACGGGAGTCCCGCGATGGCCATCTGCGTGACCTGCGGCAACGACTACGACAAGGCCTTCACCGTCACCACCTTCGAAGGCAAGGTGCTCGCCTTTGATTCCTTCGAATGCGCGATCCACGCGATCGCGCCGATCTGCGTGCACTGCGGCTGCAAGGTGATCGGCCATGGCGCCGAACACGCCGGCAAGATCTACTGCTGCGCGCACTGCGCGAAGCTCTCCGGCGTGCAGGGGGTCGACGACCGCAGCTAGGCGCGCATCAGCCGCAACCGATGCGTTCGATCTTGCCGCCGGCGTCGAGGTACAGGTTCAGGCGGTCGCCGAGGTATTCCATGGTCACCGCCTGGCCGGGCTTCAGCATGCGCGCGGTGCGGGCGCCGGCGGCCTTGCGGGCGTCGTCGAGGGTGGCGTCGTCCGCAAGCTTGCCGATGAAGGCATTCGCGGCATCGGCATTGCAGGATGCGGGCGAAGCGTCGGCGGTGGCCTCCCCGGCGGAAGCCTCGGGCTTCGACGTGGCGCAGGCGGCCAGCAGCGCGGTGGCGGCCAGCAGGGCAGGCATCGGCTTGGTCATGGCGGTTCCTCCGGGACTGTGACGCAGTGAGCATGCTGCGCCCATGCTGAATGTCATGTCCATGGCTTCCGGCATGGGGTCGGGGCGGAATCGGTCAGTACGATGCGGGATTGCCTTGTCTCCCGGAGTTGCCCATGCGCCTGCGCCAGTTGCCGCTTGCCTTGTCCCTGTTGCTTGCCGGTGGCGTGAATGCCCAGCAGGCGGCTTCGTCGATCGCGCCGCCGCAAGACGTGGCGTATGCGCCGGGCACGATCAAGATCGAGGTGGATGCCACCAACCTCGCCCAGCGCATCTTCCGGGTGAAGGAAACCATCCCGGTAGCCGCGGGCCCGCTGACCCTGCTGTATCCGATGTGGGTGCCGGGCGGCCACACGCCGCGCAACCCGTTGGACAAGATCGCCGGCATCACCTTCAAGGCGAACGGGCAGAAGCTGGACTGGAAGCGCGACCCGCTGGACGTGGCCGCGTTCCATCTCGAGGTGCCGCAAGGCGTTGCCGAAATCACCGCGGAGTTCGACTACCTCACCCCGACCGGCGGCGGCCAGGGCCGGGTGGTGATGACGCCGAACATGCTCAACCTGCAATTCCTGTCCACCGCGCTGTATCCGGCCGGGCATTACGCGCACCGCATCATGATCGACCCGCGCGTGACCTATCCGTCCGGCTGGACCGCGTTCACCGCGCTGCACGAGGAAAGCCGCAGTGGCGACACCGTCAACTACAAGGACGTGCCGTTCGACATCTTCGTGGACTCGCCGGTGTACGCGGGCCGCTACGCGAAGAACATCGACCTCACGCCGGCGGGCAGCAAGGTGCCGGTGAAGCTGGGCGTGGTCGCCGACGCGGCGAAGTTCCTGGAGACCAAGCCGGAACAGGTGAAGCTGCACCAGGCGATGGTGGCGCAGGCATTGAAGTTGTACGGCGCGCAGCACTACGACCACTACCAGTTCCTGTTCTCGCTGTCCGAGCAGATGGGCGGCAACGGCCTGGAGCACCAGCGCAGCAGCGAGAACGGCGAGGGCACCGACTACTTCACCGGCTGGAACGAGAAGGCCGGCTTCGACGACCTGCTGCCGCACGAATTCACCCACAGCTGGAACGGCAAGTACCGCCGCCCCGCCGACCTGTGGACGCCGAACTTCAACGTGCCGATGCAGGACAGCCTGCTGTGGGTGTACGAGGGCCAGACCCAGTACTGGGGCAACGTGCTGGCCGCGCGCAGCGGCATGCGCCCGCTGCAGGCGTCGCTGGACGCGCTGGCGCTGGTCGCCGCCACCTATTCGGAGAATCGCCCCGGCCTGCAATGGCGCACCGTGGCGGACACCACCAACGACCCGATCATCGCCGCGCGCGCGCCGCGCGCCTACCGCAACTACCAGATGAGCGAGGACTACTACAGCGCGGGCCAGATGGTCTGGCTGGAGGCCGACGCGCTGATCCGCGCCAAGACCGGCAACAAGAAGTCGCTGGACGATTTCGCCAAGGCCTTCTTCGGCGTCAACGACGGCGAATGGGAAACGCAGAACACCTACACCTTCGACACCGTGGTGCAGACGCTCAATGGCGTGTTGCCGCATGACTGGGCCAGCTTCCTGCGCGCGCGCCTCATCGACGGCACGCACGGCCTGACCGACGGCATCGAAGCCGCCGGCTGGAAGTTGGTGTACAAGGACAGCCCGAATGCCTATGCCAAGGCCAACAGCCGCGGCGGTGGCGGCGACTTCGTGTATTCGCTGGGCCTGTCGATCGGCAAGGACGGCGCCATCTCCGACGTGCGCTGGGACAGCCCCGCGTTCAACGCCGGCATCGGCAGCGGCACCACCGTGGTCGCGGTCAACGGCCAGGCCTACGACAAGGACGTGCTGGAGGACGCGGTGAAGGCCGCCAAGACCGGCAAGGCGCCGATCGAACTGATGCTCAAGGAGTTCGACCGCTACCGCACCGTCAAGCTGGACTACCACGGCGGCCTGCGCTACCCGGCGCTGGAGCGGATCAAGGGCAAGCCGGACTACCTGACGCCGATCCTCAGCGCGCGGAAGTGACGGCCGCGCCGCAGGGCGCGGATCCCGCGAAAGACAAAGCCCGCGCAAGCGGGCTTTGTCGTTTCCGGAAGCCTGCGGCGTTTACGCCGCCTGCACGATCCGCAGCGGATTCGCCCATTCCTTCAGCAACTCCGCCTGCCGCGCCTTCGCCTTGTGCAGGTGCGCTTCCTTGACGTGGCCGTAGCCGCGGATGTGCTCGGGGATGCTGGCGATGTCGGCGGCCAGCGCGGCGTTGCCGGCGTCGAGCTTGTCCAGCAGGCCGCCGACGGTGGCTTCGTATTCGCCGATCAGCGCGCGCTCGCCACGGCGTTCGGCGGTATGGCCGAACACGTCGAGCGGGGTGCCGCGCAGGCCGCGCAGCTTCGCCATCAGCTTGAACGCGGTGAACACCCAGCTGCCGTATTCCTTCTTCATGAGCTGGCCCTGCGCGTTCTTCTTCGCCAGCAGCGGCGGGGCGAGGTGGAACTTCAATTTGTAGTCGCCCTCGAACTGCTGTTCGAGCCGGCGCTTGAAATCGCCGCTGGTGTATAGGCGCGCGACTTCGTACTCGTCCTTGTAGGCCATCAGCTTGAAGAAGTAGCGGGCCACCGCTTCCGACAGATCGGTGCTGCCAGGCGCCTTCGCGGTTTCCGCCGCGCGCACCTTGGCCACGAAATCGGAATAGCGCTTCGCGTATTTCGCGTTCTGGTACTCGGTGAGGAAGGCGACGCGGCGGGCGATGACTTCGTCCAGCGAGCGCGACAGGCGCGCGTCATCCAGCGGCAGGAAGGCGACTTCGCCGCCGTCGTTGGCCGGCACGTGGCGCAGCTCGTCCTCGCTGCGCAGGTCGGCGGCGAACGGGGTCAGGCCGGATTCGCCGACGTCGTTGTTGGTGGCGCCCAGCATCGGCAACGGCAACGCGGTGCGCTCGGCGGAGGTCGGCGCGTTGCGCACGATCCCGGCGGCTTCGACCACGGCATCCAAGTCGACCACGGCGAGGCGACCCCAGGCGAACGCGGTCTTGTTCATCTCGACCGCGGCGCCGTTGAGTTCGATCGCGCGCATCAGCGCATCGAACGAGATCGGCACCAGCCCCTGCTGCCAGGCGTAGCCGAGCATGAACAGGTTGGCGGCGATGGCGTCGCCCATCAGCGCGGTGGCGATTTGGGTGGCGTCGATCTGCAGCGGCGCGGCGCCGTCGAGCGCGGTGCTCACCGCCTTGACGATGTCGGCGGCGGGGAACTGCATGTCCGGGCGGGTGGTGAAGGTGCCCGGCATCGCCTCGTAGGTGTTCATCACCACGGTGCTGCGCTCGGGGCGGATCTTGGACAGCACCCAGTAGTCGTTGACCACCACCATGTCGCAGCCCAGCACCAGGTCGGCCTCGCCGGCGGCGATGCGCACGGCGTGGATGTCGTCCGGCGTTTTCGCGATGCGGATGTGCGTGGTCACCGCGCCGCCCTTCTGCGCCAGGCCGGTCTGGTCGAGCACGCTGGAACCCTTGCCCTCCAGGTGCCCGGCCATGCCGAGCAGCGCGCCGATGGTCACCACGCCGGTACCGCCGACGCCGGTGATCAGGATGTTCCACGGTTGCGACAAATCGCTGCGGATCTGCGGCGCCGGCAGCGAGGCCAGCTTGTCCGCGGCATTCACCTTCTTGCCCTTGCGCGGCTTGCCGCCGTGCACGGTGACGAAGCTGGGGCAGAAGCCTTCGACGCAGGAGAAATCCTTGTTGCAGTTGCTCTGGTCGATCTCGCGCTTGCGGCCGAACTCGGTGTCCTTCGGCAGCACGCTGACGCAGAAGCTCTTCTGCCCGCAGTCGCCGCAGCCTTCGCAGACCAGCGAGTTCACGACGACGCGCTTCTGCGGATCGACGATCTTGCCGCGCTTGCGGCGGCGGCGCTTTTCGGTCGCGCAGGTCTGGTCGTAGATCAGGATGCTGGTGCCCTTCACCTCGCGCAGCGTCTTCTGCACGGCGTCGAGCTCGCGGCGATCGTGGAAGCTCACGCCGCTCGGGAAGATCGACGGATCGGTCCACTTGTCGATGTCGTCGCTGACCAGCGCGATGGTCTGCACGCCTTCGCTGCGCATCTGCTGCGCGATCTGCGGCACGGTCAGGGTGCCGTCCACCGGCTGGCCGCCGGTCATCGCCACCGCGTCGTTGTAGAGGATCTTGTAGGTGATGTTGACCCCGGCGGCGATGGACTGGCGGATCGCCAGCGAACCGCTGTGGAAATAGGTACCGTCGCCGAGGTTCTGGAAGATGTGCGGGGTTTCGGTGAACGCCGCCTGCCCGGCCCAGGTCACGCCTTCGCCGCCCATGTGGGTGAAGGTGTCGGTGCTGCGGTCCATCCACGTCACCATGTAGTGGCAACCGATGCCGCCCTGCGCGCGCGAACCTTCCGGCACTTTCGTCGAGGTGTTGTGCGGGCAGCCCGAGCAGTAATGCGGCACGCGCGGGAAGTTGGCGCGCGGCAGGGCGAGTTCGCCTTCCTTGCTTTCCATCCAGCGCAGCACCTCGCGGATGTGTTCGCTGTCGTGGAAGCGCTGGATGCGTTTGGCGATGACGCCGGCGATGCGCGCGGGCGTGAGTTCGCCGGTGCTGGGCAAAATCCACTCGCCCGCTTCGTCGTACTTGCCGACGATGCTCGGGCGCTGGCCGTCGAAGTTGTAGAACAGTTCCTTGATCTGCGATTCGATGAAGGAATGCTTCTCTTCGACCACCAGGATGTCTTCGAGGCCGCGCGCGAACGCGCGGATGCCCTGCGGCTCCAGCGGCCAGGTCATGCCGATCTTGTACACGCGGATGCCGAGCTCGCGGCAGGCGGCCTCGTCCAACCCGAGGTATTCCAGCGCCTGCAGCACGTCCAGGTAGGACTTGCCGGTGGTGACGATGCCGAGCCGCGCGTTCGCCGAATCGATCACGATGCGGTCGATGCCGTTGGCGCGCGCGAACGCCTGCGCGGCCTTCACCGCGTAACGGTGCAGGCGCATCTCCTGATCCAGCGGCGGATCCGGCCAGCGGATGTTGAGGCCGCCCTGCGGCATCTCGAAGTCGGCGTCGCCCGGCAGCACGATCTGCAGCGCGAACGGATCGACTTCCACCGACGCCGACGACTCCACCGTTTCCGCGATGGTCTTGAAGCCGACCCAGCGCCCGGTGAAGCGCGACATCGCCCAGCCCAGCAGGCCCATGTCGAGGATGTCCTGCACGCCGGCCGGGTTCAGCACCGGCATCATCGCGCTGACGAATTCGTGCTCGCTGCCGTGCGGCAGGGTGGAGCTGCGGCAGTTGTGGTCGTCGGCGGCCAATGCGAGCACGCCGCCGTGCTTCGAGGTGCCGGCGGCGTTGGCGTGCTTGAACACGTCGCCGCAGCGGTCCACGCCGGGACCCTTGCCGTACCACATGCCGAACACGCCATCGACGGTGGCGCCGGGGAACAGGCCAGGCTGCTGGGTGCCCCAGACCATGGTCGCGCCCAGGTCCTCGTTCAGGCCCGGGGTGAACTTCACCTTGGCCGATTCGAGGTGCTTCTTCGCCCGCCACAGTTCCAGGTCGAAGCCGCCCAGCGGCGAGCCGCGATAGCCGGAAACGAAGCCCGCCGTGTTCAAACCGGCGCGCTCGTCGCGCAGTTTCTGCATCAGCGGCAGGCGTACCAGCGCCTGCACGCCGCTGAGGTAAATGCGGCCCTGGGTGCGGCGGTACTTGTCCTCCAGCGTGTAATCCGTGTCCAGCACGTCGTGGGTGAGCAGGGACTTCGCGGATTCGGGCGAAGACAGTTCGGCGGTGCTGGTCATGCAGGCGCTCCAGAAATGGCGAAACGCCGCGCGGGCGGCGTTGGCGTTTGGCCCCGCGCCATGGGCATGGCGGCGGGCGCTTGCCCGGCGCCCGGCGGGGCGTTCGAGCAAAGACTCCGTATTTTAGCAGCGGGGCGCCGCCCGCCCGGGCCGTATGCGCACACGGTCGCGAGGCTGGGGTAGGCTTGGCGCTTGCCGCACGCGACGGGGAGCGCCGCATGGCCTTGAACGAGTTGCAGGTAATGGTGGTGGAGGATCACGGCTTCCAGCGCCGGATCGCCGTGCGCCTGCTGGCCGAACTGGGCGTCGAGAAGGTGCTGGAAGGCGCCGACGGCCTGCATGCGCTGGAGATCCTGCGCCGGCAGGCGGTGCCGCCGGACGTGGTGCTGGTGGACTTGGACATGCCGGGCATGGACGGCATCGAATGCATCAGCCACATCGCGCAGGAGCGCCTGGCGCGCGCGGTGGTGGTGGTCAGCGCACTGGACCCGGCCCTGCTCAACACCGTGCAGACCATGGCACGCGCCTATGGGCTGCGGGTGCTGGGCAGCGTGGAGAAGCCGCTGACCCGCGACAAGCTGGAAGCCGCGCTCAACCGCTTCGACCAGCATGCCGGCGAGGAGCCGGACGATGCGGTGGTCGAATTCAGCGTGGACGCGCTGGTGGACGCCCTGAAGAGCGGCGAGATCACGCCATGGTTCCAGCCGCAGGTGGAGTTCGCCAACGGCAAGGTGATCGGCGTGGAGGCGCTGGCGCGCTGGGAGCGCGCGGATGGCAGCGTGGTGAAGCCCTACCATTTCGTGCCGGTGATGGAGCGCGAAGGCCTGGCCAATGCGCTGACCGACCGCATGCTGGACGAAGCCTGCAAGTGGAAGCAACGCTGGGACCATGGCGGTTCGCGGCTGAAGCTGTCGGTGAACGTGTCGGCCACCGCGCTGGCCGATCCGTCGGCGGCGGACCGCTACCAGGCGATCGTGGAAAGCCATGACATCGCGCCGGAGGAAGTGATCCTGGAGATCACCGAGAGTTCGGTGATGTCGGATGCGGCGCGCGGCCTGGGCCTGCTGGCGCGCTTGCGGCTGAAGGGCTTCGGCCTGTCGATCGACGACTTCGGCACCGGCTATTCCTCGCTGGCGCAGCTCTCGCAGATCCCGTTCACCGAGCTCAAGATCGACCAGGGCTTCGTGTTCGGCGCGCACGCGCAGCCGCGCAAGCGCGCGGTGGTCGAGGCCAGCCTGGACCTGGCGCGCAAGCTGGGCCTGACCACGGTGGCGGAAGGCGTGGAGAGCGTGGAGGACTGGCAGATGCTGGCCGAACTCGGCTGCAACATCGCCCAGGGCTACCTGATCGGGCGCCCGGTGCCGGGCAGCGAACTGCAGGCGACGATCGGGCGCTGGCGTCGCCCCACCCACTAGCCCGCCGCGATGCGTTTCGCGCCGTCGCAGTACTCGATCCGCCACCAGTTGTGGGGCCTGTTCGGGCTGTTCCTGCTGACCGGCCTGCTGGTGCTGGTGCTGGACGAAGTGGGTCAGTACGAAAGCCGGCAGTCGATGATCGCGATGCGCGACGACGTGCAGGCCGGCATCCGTCGCTTCCGCAATTTGTCCGAGGCGTACCGCGCAGGCGTGGTGGACAACACCTTCCGTACCCGCAATTACCTGGTCGGTTGGGACGAGGCGCTGGCCACGCTGGACCGCGCGCGCGCCGACATCGACACCGAATGGAAGGCGGTGCGGCCCGACGACTATTCGGGCGACGACCGCGCCTTGCTGAACCTGGCGGTGCAGGCGCGCGATCGGGCCGACGCGGCGGCGGACACGCTGCGCAGGGCGTTGGTGGCGAAGGACATCCGCGCCCTGGGCCGCTTCGCCGACAGCGAGCTGTACCCGGCCATCGATCCGCTGACGCAGCGCCTGCTGGCCGTTGCGGAACGCGGGCAACTGCGCGCCGAGGCGCTGGTGCAGGCGCAGATCACGCGCGGCAAATGGGTCAGCCGCATCCGCGTCGCGCTGTCGCTGCTGTGCTTCGTGCTGGTGGTGGTGCTGGGCCGGCGCATCCTGCGCAACGGCTATCGCGGCATCGAAAGCCTGGCCGAGCTGTCGCGCAGGATGGCCCAGCACGACTACACCGCGCAGCCGCACTACCGCGCCACCGGCGAACTGGGCGAGGTGCTGGACAGCTTCCTGCAGATGCGCAACCACGTGCGGCGCATCGAAACCCAGCTCACCGACCAACTGATCAGCAACGACCGCGTCCGCGTCGCGCTGGAACGCCGCGAGCATTTCCAGCGCCTGCTGCTGGAAGCCGCGCAGACCGCGATCTTCGCGGTGGACGAGGACGGCGTGTTCTCGCAGGTGAATCCGTTCGCCGAGCAGATGCTGGGCTGGCCGGCCGGGTCGCTGCTGGGCCGCGAGACGATGGACGCGATCCTCGACCCGGATGCGCTGAAGCACCTGTCGCGTTCGCTCAGCGAAATCTATGGCCAGCCGGTGCCCGCCAACTGGACCGCGCTGCGCAGCCTGGCCCAGCACCACGAGCCGCCGCGCGAATTCGTCCTGCGCCACCAGCGCGGGCGCAGCCTGCCGGTGCTGCTGGCGTTGTCGGCGATGCGCGACGACACCGGCGCGATGGTTGGCCTGCTGGCGGTCGCCACCGACCTCACCGTGCTCAAGCGGCTGGAGCGTGCGCTGCGCGATTCCGAAGCGCGGGCGAAGGACGCCAACCACGCCAAGAGCGCGTTCCTGGCCGCGATGAGCCACGAGATCCGCACCCCGATGATCGGCGTGACCGGCATGATCGAGGTGCTGTCGCACACGCAGCTCGATGCCGAACAACGGCGCTCGCTCAACGTGATCCAGGCGTCCGCGGAAACCCTGCTGCGGATCATCGGCGACATCCTGGACTTCTCGAAGATCGAGGCCGGCAGGATGGAAATCGAACCGGTGCCGACCTCGCTGCCGGACCTGTTGCGCAGCGTGGCGGCGAATTACGCGGGTTCGGCGTCCAGCAAGGGCCTGACCCTGACGTGCGAGATCGACCCGCAAGTCGCGCCGGCGCATTACGCGGATTCGGTGCGGGTGCGGCAGGTGATCGGCAATTTCCTCTCGAACGCGATCAAGTTCACCGAGCGCGGCAGCGTCACCACGGCATTGGAGCTGCGCAAGCACGATGCCGCGGACGGCGCGCTGGGCAGCGACCTGCTGGTGCTGCGCGTCACCGATACCGGCATCGGCATCAGCGAACAGGCGCAGGCGCGCTTGTTCCAGCCGTTCGCGCAGGCCGAGGCCGACACCACCCGCCGTTTCGGCGGCACCGGCCTCGGGCTTGCGATCAGCCGGCGCATCGCCGAGCTGATGGGCGGCACGGTGGAGCTGGAATCGGTGCCCGGCGTGGGCACCACCATGCGCCTTGCGGTGAAGCTGCATCGCGCACCGCCGGAGGAATTGCCGGATGCGGCAAGCCCGGGGCGGCAGGTCGCCGGCTTCAGCCCGCGCCGGCTGCCCACGCTGGAAGAGGCGCGGCAGGAACGCAGCCTGGTCCTGCTGGTCGACGACCACGCCACCAACCGGCAGGTGATCCAGAGGCAACTGGCGCTGGCCGGCTATGCCTCGGAGATGGCCGAGGACGGCGTCGAAGGCCTGGAGCGCTGGCGCAGCGGGCGCTACGCGCTGCTGCTCAGCGACGTGCATATGCCGCGCATGGACGGCTACCAGCTGGCGCGCGCGATCCGCGAGGAGGAAGCGCGGCGCGGCCTGCCGCGCACGCCGATCGTGGCGCTGACCGCCGCCGCCCTGAAGGGCGAGGCGGAGCGTTGCCTGGCTGCGGGCATGGACGACTACCTGACCAAGCCGGTCGGCGTGGCCACCCTGGGCGCCTGCCTGCAACGCTGGTTGCCGCATACCGCCGCCACGGTGCCGGTGCCGGCGGCGCGCGGCGCCTCCATCCAGGCCGCGAACAACCAGCGCGCCATCGCCGGTGGCGGACTTCCGCAATTGGCGCATCCGCGCGCGCTGGACGACAGCGTGCTGGCCGGCCTGACCGGCGGCGACCCGGCGGAAACCCGCGTGCTGCTGGAGGATTTCCTGTCCAGCACCAGCGAGGATCTCGCCTTGCTGGAGACCTTGCGCGCCGCCGGCGACCTGGCGGGCATGGCCCGCCAGGCGCACAAGATCAAGGGCGCGGCGAAGCTGGTGGGCGCCGTGGAACTGGCCGAAGCCGCCACGCTGCTGGAAACCGCGAGCCGCGAAGGCGACTGGGCTGGCGTGCTGCCGCTGGACATCGACGTGTCCACTGCGGTCGAACGCTTGCGGCTGGACGTGGCGGAACGGTATCCCGGTTGAATCGGCGCGCAACGCATGGCTGCACGAAGCGGAGCCTGCGTGTACGCTCCTTCCCACACAACAGGCGACGGAGCGTGGCGATGAAGACCTGGCTGGTGGCGTGTTCCAAGGGCGGGGTGGGCAAGACCACCATCGCCACCCACCTCGCGGCGGAAGCGGCGGTGGCCGGCCTGCGCACGGCGCTGGTCGATGCCGACCCGCAGCATTCGGCGCTGCACTGGTGCGAACGCCGCGCCGGCATGGCCAGCGCGGTGCTGCCGCTGGATGGCACCCGCAACGCATGGCGCAAGTCGCTGCCGGACGATACCCAGCGGGTGATCGTCGATGCCCCCGCCGGGGCGATGGAGAAGGACCTCGAAACCTTCCTCGACGTCGCCGACGCGGTGGTGGTGCCGATCCAGCCGTCCGCGCTGGACATCGAGGCCGCCGCGCGCTTCCTCGAATCGCTGGGCAAGCATCCGCGGGTGCGCAAGGGCAAGCTGCGCGTCGGGCTCATCGCCAACCGCCTGAAGCCGCATACCAATGCCTCGCAACAGGCGCTGGACGTGCTGCGCAGCTGGCCGTTCCCGCTGGTGGCGCAGTTGCGCGACAGCCAGGCCTACGTGGTGCTGACCGGCCTCGGCAAGAGCCTGTTCGACTACCACTCGGCGCAGGTGCGCGAGCACCAGCAGGATTGGGAGCCATTGCTGCATTGGCTGAAGAAATGATTTGATCCCGTTTAAGAATGCCGTCATTCCGATTTCCCACGTCGACCCCGAGGCGGTAGCCGAATGAGAGAACTGATCCTGCTCCGCCACGCCCACGCCGAACCCGCCGCCGCCGGGCAGGACGACATGGCGCGTTCGCTGGACGCCACCGGTCGCGACGAAGCGCGCGCCGCCGGCGACTGGCTGCGCGAACACGGCCTGCGGCCCGACCGCGTGCTGTGCTCCACCGCCACCCGTACCCGCGAGACCCTGGCCGCGCTGGGCGACATCGGCGGCGGCGAAACCTACGAAGACGCCAGCATCTACGACGCCAGCCCCGGCACCCTGGCCGCATTGGCCGACGCCAACCGCGACGCCGAACGCCTGCTGCTGGTCGGCCACAACCCCGGCCTCGAACAACTGGCCGCGCTGATGCACAGCGGCCAGACCGGCGACTACCGTGGCATGCCGCCGGGCGGCATCGCGGTGCTGAAACTGCCGGTGGACGTGAACATCGAACCCGGCATCGCCACCCTCAGCCAGTTCTGGTGGCCGTGAGTCGATGAAACGCAACGCCGGCCATGTGCTGCTGGCACTGGCCGCCTTGCTGCTGGCCGGCTGCGCCACCCTGTCGCCGCCGCAGCGCGAAGCCGCCGCGCAGATCGCATTGTCCGCGCGCAGCACCGAAGTCGGTTGCACCCAGGCCGATGTCTGCGCGTTGGCGTCGCCCTTGCACGAACTGGGCGAACGCGCGTTGGCCGAATCCACGGCGGACGCGCCCAGGCATTTCGCGCGGATCATCGACCGCGGCCCGGACGCGCTGCTGGCGCGCATCCACCTGATCCGCAGCGCGCGGCGCAGCATCGACCTGCAGACCTACATCTTCGACGAGGACGATTCCGCGCAACTGGTCCTCGACGAACTGCAGGCGGCCGCGTTCCGCGGGGTGAAGGTGCGCCTGCTGATCGACCAGTTGTCCGCCCTGAAGAAGATCGACACGCTGGCGGCCTTCGCCTCCCTGCACGCGAACCTCGAGCTGCGCGTCTACAACCCGGTGCTGGACCGCGCGCGGCTGTCGCTGCCGATGTACGCGGTGGCCGCCGCCTGTTGCTGGAACCGGCTCAACCGGCGCATGCACAACAAGCTGCTGCTGGTGGACGACGCCATCGGCATCACCGGCGGGCGCAATTACCAGGACGACTACTACGACTGGGACGCCGCCTACAACTTCCGCGACCGCGACCTGCTCATCGCCGGCCCGGTGGTGCGCGACATGACGGCGCACTTCGATGCGTTCTGGGGATCGAAGCTCAGCGTCCGCGCGGAGCGCTTGGGCGACGTGGCGCGCCTGCTGCGCGCGCACGGAGCGCCGCCGCCGCCGCACCAGCCGTACCGCAAGCCGCAGCGCGTGCAGGCCCTGCTGGCGGAAGTGACCGACGAGGCCTTGATCCGCGAACGCTTCGTGGACATGGCGCTGCCGGTGACCGGCGTGCAGTTCATCGGCGACCTGCCGGACAAGCATGCGCGCGGCGCGGGCAGCGAATCCGAGCAGGCCAGCAATATCCTGCAGCAATTGATTGCCTCGGCGCAGCGGGAAGTGCTGCTGCAGACGCCGTATCTCGTGCTGTCGAAACCGGCCCAACGCCTGTTCCGCGGCCTGCACCGCAAGCCGGACCCGCCGCGCGTGCTGGTGTCGACCAACAGCCTGGCCGCCACCGATGCCTTCATCGCCTACGCGGTCTCGTACAAGTACAAGCGCCGCTACCTGCGCGACTTCGGCTTCGAGATCCACGAGTTCAAGCCGTTCCCGGCCAGCGCGCCGTTCGATGCCGGCCCGCTGGGCGCGGACCTGGACGAAGCCGGCGCCGATGCCGCGCCGCGCCGCCCGACCCTGCGCGAACGCCTGCTGGCCAGGCGCGGCCTGCACAACGAACCGATGAGCGAAGCCGGGCGCGGCTCGCCGTTCGCCTCGAGCGGCGGCTTGCCGGTGCGGCTCAAGCACGCCGGCATGCGCATGGGCCTGCATGCGAAGTCGATGGTCGTCGACGAGCGCGTCGGCGTGGTCGGCACCCACAATTTCGACCCGCGCGGCGACATCTGGAACACCGAGAACGCGGTGGTGATCGCCGATCCCGCCTTCGCCCGCCAGCTTGCGGCCAGCATCCGCGGCGACATGGCGCCGGGCAATGCGTGGACGATCGGCCGCCGCGATTCCTCGCCCATCCTGCCCGGCGTGGAGTTCACCCTGGCCCGCGTGTCCGAGCGCATGCCGATCTTCGACCTGTGGCCGGTCAAGTACGCCACCAGCTACGAATTCGTGCCCGGCCCGGACTGCCCGCCGCCGCCGCCATCCCCGTTCGAACGCGAGTTCCGCCGCTGCCACCAGCCGGTGGGCGATTTCCCCGAAGTCGACCTCGGCCTGAAATGGCTGGGCGTGCGCGTGTTCACCGCGTTCGGCGCGGGGCTGTCGCCGATCCTTTAATCCTTGCGCGGGGCGTGGTCCGCGGCGATCTGTTCCGGCGTCAGCCGCAGGAACCGCGCGGCGTTGTCGTAGAGGATGTCGCGCTTCTGCCCGGCACTCAGGAACGGCGCGGTTTCGATCGCCTTGATCGCCTCGCCGATCGCGTCCGGCCAGTACATCTGGTCGGAGCCGAACAGGATCCGCTTCTCGAGGCCGGCGTCGATCATCCGCTTGAGCGCATCGTGGAACTGCGCGCGCGGGAAGCCCCAGTCGTTCATCGCCACGTCCACGTACAGATTCGGGTAGGTGAACATCATCGCGATCATCTGCTCGACGAACGGCGAGCCGTAGTGCATCACGTAGATGCGCAGCCTCGGGTGCTTGCGCAGCACGTCTTCCAGCAGCAACGGCTGGCCCATATCCACCCGGTAGGTTTCGTAGCCCGGGAAGCGTGCGGCGGCGGGCGGGCCCTCGCCCAGGTGCAGGGCGACCGGGATGTCGAGTTCCTCGGCCAGTGCGAAGTAGGGCTCGTAGCGTGGGTCATCGGGGCGAAGGCCGCGATACTGGATGCCGGTCTCGCCGAGCACCGCCAGTTGCCCGGTGGCATGCAGGCGGCGCAGTTCGCCGATGGATCTGTCGCGATGGCTGAAGCTGAGGCCGGGGATGATGGTGTCGCTGCCTGCGGCCTTGCGCCATTCGGCGACGAGCGGGCCTTCGGTGACCGCGCGGCGCACGTCGTGCCTGCGCAGTTCGGCCAGCGTGCGGTTGCGCAGGTCGGCGGCGTCCTTCGCTGCGAAGATCGGCTTGTCGCAGGTGACGAAGCTGGCGAAATCCAGTTCCGCCTTGGGGTCGATGGTCGGCGCCAGCACGCGCTGGTCGCCTGGGCAAGCGGGGATGCCCGGCGGCAATTCGTCCATCGGCAGTGCGTGCAGGTGCATGTCGATCACCGGCCCGCCGTGCGGTGGATCGGCGGCGAAGGCCGGGGCGACGAGCGCAGCGAGCAGGAGGGCGGGCAGGCGAGGGCGCATCGGCGGATTCCTGGCGTGATCCATCAGGCAAACGCGGGCGCCACTGCGGAAAGGCCAGCCGACGCGACGCGGCCAATGGCACGTTGACGCGCCGCAACGCGCGGCCTAGGCTTCCGGTTCTCTTTCCGCGTCCCCGGACAACGCCATGTCGATCACCCTGAACTTCGAGCTCAACGACCGCGACCTCGCCCATTTCACCGCGGCGATGGACCGCGCCCGCAAGGCGGCGGAAGGCAAGAGCAACGCGGACATCATCTCGGCGTCGGTGGCCCTGCTCGACGATGCGTCGAAGGTGCATATCCCGGATTTCATCAAGGACCGCCTGCTGCGCCTGGACGACATGATCGCGATGGTGCGCGACGAAGCCTGGGCGCTGCCCGAGGCCGACCAGCAGCGCGTGCTGTCCGCGCTGATGTACTTCTGCGATCCGCAGGACGTGATCCCGGACAGCGTGGAAGTGCTGGGCTTCCTCGACGACGCGGTGATGATCGAGCTGTCGGTGCGCGAGTTGAAGCACGAGCTGGATGCCTACGACGACTTCTGCGATTTCCGCGACCACGAGGCCAAGCGCCGCGGCGTGGATCCGTCCACGCTGGGCCGCACCGACTGGCTGGACGGTCGCCGCGAGGAGCTGATCGACCGCATGCACCAGCGCCGCGAGCGCGACTTCGGCACCGGTTACGGCGACAGCAGCGGTTACGCGCACAGCCGTGGTTCCTACGTCCGCGGCTGGCGCCCGGGCGTGTTCAAGTTCGGCTGACCGGAACGGGTCGCCACTTGGCCGAGACCTCCTTCCGCTGGCCGGACACGGCCAGCCTCGCGGCCCTGAACGCGATGGCCGAGCGCACGCTGATGCAGGCGCTGGGCATTGTGTTCACCGAGCTCGGCGACGGCTACCTGCGCGCGACCATGCCGGTCGATGCGCGCACCCACCAACCGTACGGCCTGCTGCACGGCGGCGCATCCGTCGCCCTGGCGGAAACCCTGGGCAGCAGCGCCGGCATGCTGATGGCCGGCGGCAATGCGGTGGTGGGGCTGGAAATCAACGCCAACCATTTGCGCGCGGTGCGCAGCGGCACGGTCACCGGCACCGCGCGGCCCGTGCATATCGGGCGCAGTACCCAGGTGTGGGACATCCGCATCGAGGACGAAGGTGGCAAGCCGGTCTGCGTCAGCCGGATCACGCTGGCGGTGTTGCCGCAGGCGCCGGCGTCGAACCAGGGCTGATGGCTAGGCCAAGCACTCCAATCCACGCCGTTAAAATCCCCGTTCCATGACCACGACGCTCCACGCCGTCGACCCCATGCGCGCCTTCCGCTACTGCTACCGCTTCCCGATGCTCGCCTGGCATGCGCTGGTGCACTTGCCCGTGGTGTTGGTGCTGGCCACGCTGGACAAGGGCGGGGCGATGTCGCATGCGGCGCTGCGCTGGTGGGCCGGCGGCCTGCTGCGGGTGTTCGGCATGCGCGTGCGCGGCGTCGGCACGCCACTGGCGGGCGGCACCATGTTCGTGGCCAACCACGTGAGCTGGATCGACATCATGGCCCTGCATTCGCAGCACATGATGGGCTTCATCGCCAAGGCGGAGATCCGCCGCTGGCCGGTGATCGGCTGGATCACCTCGCACGGCGAAACCATCTACCTGCACCGCGGCAACGCGAATTCGCTGGGCGACGTGATGACGGAAATGAGCGACCGCCTGCGCGCGGGCCGCGCGGTGGCCGCGTTCCCGGAAGGCGGCACCCGCGATGGCAGCGCACTCGGCGCCTTCCACGCGCGCATCTTCGCCGCGGCGGTGGATGCCGATGCGCCGGTGCAGCCGGTGGCGCTGTGCTATGGCGTGCATTGCGAAGCGCAGGGCATCGTCGCCTTCGCCCCGCGCGAGAGCTTCGCGGCCAATTTCATCCGGCTGCTCGGCGAACCGGCGCGCCCGGTGCTGGTGTGCTTCGAGGAGCCGATCCTGCATACCGAGCATGAAGGCCGCCGCGGGATCGCCACGCTGGCGCGTGCGCGCGTCGAACAGGCGATGGCGCGGGCATGATCCAGCCCAGCGCGTTCGCGCCGCCGCGCTGGCTGCGCAATGCGCACGTGCAATCGGTGCTTTCGTCCAGTCCGCTGCGCGCGCTGCGGGCACGCGCGCGCCTGCGCGATACCGGGGCCGTACACGAAAGCGTCATCCTCGACGTCGCGGGCGGCGTGCGCCTGCAGGGCGTGCACAGCGCGATGCCCGATGCCGAAGCGCGCGGCCTGGCGGTGGTGCTGCACGGCTGGGAAGGCAGCGTGGATTCCAACTACATGCGCTTGACCGCGGCGGCGCTGCTGCGCGCGGGCTTCGCCGTGTTCCGCCTGAACTTCCGCGACCACGGCCAGAGCCACCACCTCAACGAAGGCATCTTCCATTCCAACCGCATCGACGAAATCGTGGATGCGGTGCGCGTCGTGTCGCAGCGCTATCCGTCGCGCCCGCTGTTCGCCGCCGGGTATTCGCTGGGCGGCAACTTCGCGCTGCGCCTGGCGCTGCGCGCGCGCAGCCATGGCTTGCCGATTTCGCGCGTGGCCGCGGTGTGCCCGCTGATCGATCCGGCGCGGACGATGGACGCGATGGAGGCGGGGCTGCCGCTCTACCTGCGCTACTTCGAGCGCAAATGGCGCAGTTCGCTGGCGCGCAAGCGCGACCTGTTCCCGCAGGCGCACGGTTTCGCCGACGACGTGCTGCGCCTGCGCATGCGCGCGCTGACCGAGTGGATGGTGCTGCGGCATACCGATTTCGCCACGCTGCACGATTATTTCGAAGGCTATTCCGTGGCCGAGGATCGCCTGCGCGCGTTGCCCATCCCCGCGGACATCCTGATGGCGGCGGACGACCCGGTGATCCCGTTGCGCGAGTTCAAGCGCATCGCCGGGTTCCCGAACGTGCAGGTGGAACTGGCCGCGCACGGCGGGCATTGCGGCTTCATCGAGAACGCCTGGCTGGACGGCTATGCCGAGCGCTGGATCGTGCAGCGCCTGCTGGCGGCGATGTAACCTGCGCGCACCGAAGGGAGATCGCCATGCGCATCCACAGCAACAGCTTCGAACACGGCCAGCCGATTCCCGCCGAATTCGCGATGGGCGCGCGCGGCACGGCGGACGGCTTCGGCGGCAACCGCAACCCGCATCTCGCCTGGGGCGATGCACCCGCGGGCACGCAATCCTTCGTGCTGCTGTGCATCGACCCCGACGCGCCCACCGACGGCGCGCTGGTCGCCAATGCCGAGGTGCCGATTCCGGTCGAACACCCGCGCGGCGATTTCGTGCACTGGGCGCTTGCGGACATTCCCGCGAATGTCGGCGAGATCGCCGCCGGCAGTTGCAGCGATGGCATCGCCGCGCGCGGCAAGCCCGCGGGCGCGGATGCCGGCGGCGTGCGCGGCCGCAACGACTACACCGGCTGGTTCGCGGGCGATGCCGCGATGGGCGGCGATTACTTCGGCTACGACGGTCCGTATCCGCCGCCGCACGACCTGCGCACGCACCGCTATTTCTTCCGCGTGTTCGCCCTGGACGTGGCGCATCTGGAACTGCCGGCGGCGTTCACCGCCGGCGACGCCTTGCGCGCGATGCAGGGCCACGTCCTGGCGGAAGCGGCGACCTACGGGACGTACAGCCTCAACGGTTGAAGCCGCGTCATTTCCCCGACGCGTCGGATTCCACCACCATGTCCAGCACGTCGGCTTGCGATGCGCCGTCCGCCGGCGGGTTCGCGATCCGGAAGCGCTTCACCCGCAGCACGTTGCGCACGCCCGGCTGGTGGGTGTAGCCCTCGATCGCACCGTAGTAGTTGCCGAACGCGCCCGGCGTGCCGGTCTTCAGGCCCTTGTCGTCGTACCGGATCTCGCGCACCTGCAGGCATTGCATGTCCCGGATCAGCGGATGGCTGCAGGGCTTGGTCTGCGCGGCGACTTCCAGGAACACGCGTTCGCCCGGGCCGCCGTAGCGGGTTTCGGCGGTCGGTTCGCCCGCGAATGCCAGCGCATCGCCCGCAGCGTTCTTCAGCGTGAGCGTCGGCGTATCGAAGGCCAGCAGGGTGAATGTCGATACGCCTTCGAGGCGCTTGCCGATTTCGCCGTCGAGTGCCGTGAGCTTCGGATCGGCGCAGGCCATCAGGGTCGATTGCATGCGTCCGATGTCCAGCGCATCGCCCTTGATCGCGACGCTGCCGCCCATGCGGTTGCAGGCATTGCCCACGTTGATGCGGCCCGCATCGAAATCCAGTTGCAGCGGCGCGTCCGCGCGCACGAACAGCGCGTCGATGCGCTTGCCCTGCGCATCCCGCGCATCCTGCAGGCGCCAGTGGAAACGACTGAGTTCGGCGGCAGGTTCCGATGCGGCGTTTGTCGTTGGCGCGGCGGTCGATGGCGCAGCGGTTGCGTCGTGGTTCGCGGGGTCGGGGCAGCCGGCCAGCAGCAGGGGCAGGGCGAGCAGCAGCACTCGGTTCATCGCGAAGTCCTCCGGAAGGAAACTATGCAAACGCACGCGGCGCCGTTTCGGGGTGAATGCGCGCTCAGCCCCCGGCCGGCAACCACAGCAGCAACGCGATGCCCAATGCCACCCGATACACCGCGAACACGGTGAAGCGGTGGGTCTGGATATAGCGCAGCAACCATTTCACCGCGATGAAGGCGGTGATCGCGGAGGCGACGAAGGCCACGCCCAGCGCGCTCCAGTCCTCGTGGCCGATGCCGCCGTGGCGGAACATCGACAGCAGTTCGAAGCCGGTGGCGGCGAACATGGTGGGGATGCCGACCAGGAAGGCGAATTCGGTGGCGGCCACGCGGCTGGTGGTGCCGGCCAGCAGGGCGACGAAGATCGTCGCCGCGCTGCGCGAGGTGCCGGGGAATGCGCCGGCGGCAACCTGCGCCACGCCCACCAGCAGCGCCACGGTCCAGGTGATCCGGCTGTGCTGGCCCACGCGCGCGGCATGGCGTTCGGCAAATCGCTCCGCCAGCACCATCCACACGCCGCCCAGCACCAGCGCCCACGCGATCGGCGTCACTTCCTCGGGCAATTTCCAGCCCAGCGCCTTGAGCAGCAGGCCGCCCACCGCGGTCACCGCGAACGCGGCGGCCAGCTTCATCAGGTAATCGTGCGGATGCATCGCGGCGGCATCGTCGCTGCGCCGCCGCTGCTGGCGGAAGCCGGCCAGCAACTGCCACAAGCGCGCGCGATAGATCAGCACCACGGCGAGGATCGCGCCGGCCTGGATGGCGATGTTGAACAGGTCGGAGTAGTGCTTGCCGAGCAGGTGTTCGGCGATCAGCAGGTGGCCGGTGCTGGAAATCGGCAGGAATTCGGTGATGCCTTCGATGATGCCGAGCAAGAGCGCGGCGAGCAGGTCGTTCATGCGGACACTGGGGGTGGGGGACGGCGCAGGATAGCGCAATGCCAAATTCACCATAACTGTGCAAAGTGCGTGAATAAATGCGCAAACAAGTTTCAATTCTTTCCGGACCGATGATGTAACCAAAATAAAATCAATTAGTTACAAGTTGGCACGCGGCTTGCGATGGATATGGCATCGTCTTCCACTTTCCTGCCCGGAGCGTTGCCATGTCGTTCGAGAACGTCGAAAAACTCATCAAGGACCACAAGGTCGAATTCGTCGACCTGCGCTTCGCCGACCTGCGCGGCGTGCAGCACCACGTGACCTTCCCGAAGTCCATCGTCGACGCCGGCCTGTTCGAGGACGGCAAGATGTTCGACGGTTCGTCGATCAGCGGCTGGAAGGGCATCAACGAATCCGACATGGTCCTGCTGCCGGACGCGTCCACCGCCTTCATCGACCCGTTCACCGCGGACCCGACCCTGGTCCTGACCTGCGACATCCTCGACCCGGCCACCATGCAGGCCTATTCGCGCGACCCGCGCGGCGTGGCCAAGCGCGCCGAGGCCTACCTGAAGGCCAGCGGCATCGCCGACCAGGCCTTCTTCGGCCCGGAGCCGGAATTCTTCATCTTCGATTCCGTGCGCTTCGCCAACGAGATGGGCCACACCTTCTTCCACGTCGATTCGGAAGAGGCGCACTGGAACTCCGGCCGCGAATACGAAGGCGGCAACAGCGGCTACCGGCCGATGGTGAAGGGCGGCTACTTCCCGGTGGCGCCACTGGATACGTTGCACGACATCCGCGCCGAGATGTGCAAGACGCTGGAGCAGGTCGGCATTGAGGTCGAAGTGCACCACCACGAAGTGGCGAACGCGGGCCAGTGCGAGATCGGCACCAAGTTCAACTCGCTGGTGAAGAAGGCCGACGACCTGCTGACGATGAAGTACATCATCAAGAACGTCGCCCACCGCAACGGCAAGACCGCGACCTTCATGCCGAAGCCGATCGTCGGCGACAACGGCAGCGGCATGCACGTGCACCAGTCGCTGGCGAAGGACGGCAAGAACCTGTTCTCCGGCGACGGCTACGGCGGCCTGTCGCAGATGGCGCTGTGGTACATCGGCGGCATCTTCAAGCATGCGCGCGCGATCAACGCGTTCGCCAACTCGACCACGAATTCGTACAAGCGCCTGGTGCCGGGCTTCGAGGCGCCGGTGATGCTGGCGTATTCGGCATCGAACCGTTCGGCCTCGTGCCGCATCCCGTATGTCGCGAACCCGAAGGCGCGCCGCATCGAGATCCGCTTCCCCGATCCGATGAACACCGGCTACCTGATCTTCGCCGCGCTGATGATGGCCGGCCTCGACGGCATCAAGAACCAGATCGACCCGGGCGCGCCCAGCGACAAGGACCTGTACGACCTGCCGCCGGAAGAAGAGAAGAACATCCCGACCGTCTGCCACAGCCTCGACCAGGCGCTGGAAGCGCTGGACAAGGACCGCGACTTCCTCAAGGCCGGCGGCGTGTTCACCGACGACTTCATCGATGGCTACATCGCGCTGAAGATGCAGGAAGTCACGCGTTTCCGCGCGGCGACGCATCCGCTGGAATACCAGATGTACTACACCATTTGATGGAAATCGGTATGCCAGTCGCTGCGGCTTCGGAACGGCGGATGTCCGGCCCGCCGCAGCGCGGCGGGCGTTCGGAAGGGATGCGCGGCAGTGCCGCGCAAGCATCCCTTCCTTACCCGCTGGAATACCAGATGTACTACACGATCTGATGCCGTCGCGGCATCGGAGCGAAGCGGGCTGATCCTCGCTTCGCTCCCTCCCCGGCGAGGATCGGACGGGCCGGGAGCGCGCACCGACGGGTGCGCGCCTCCCGCGCCTTTTGGGCCGATGGAGGGGGCGAGGCGGGCCATGCGCAGCGGCGCTGCGCGACACCAACGCGAGAGGAGGAACCAACGCGATCGCGGATCGCGGCAGGCAGGACACGACGGATTCCTGCATTGCACGAGCACGAAGCACTGACCGGGGAGGGCTACCGCTTATGAGGAGCCTGCGTCATGTCGTCTCACACTGTGGCTACACCGTTCCACGCATCGACCACGACGCGCACGCATGCTCGCGCCAGCACGCGGCGCGTCTGCATCGCCATCGCATTGTTCGCCTTGCTCGGCATCGCCGATGCACAGGCCGGCACCAGCGGCAACGTCTCGCTGGCCAGCGACTACGTCTTCCGCGGCGTCTCGCAAAGCAACCAGGAACCTGCATTGCAGGGCGGCGTCGAATACGCCGCTGAAAAAGGCGCCTACATCGGCAGCTGGGGCAGCAGCATCAGCTGGCTGTCGGATCTTTCCACGTCCGCCGCACCGATCTCCAGCAATATCGAACTCGACGTCTACGGCGGCTATCGCGGCAAGTTCGGCGATGCCGTGAGCTATGACGCCGGCGCGCTGTACTACTGGTATCCCGGCGACTTCCCGGCCGGCTTCAACAACGCCGACACCCTCGAGGTCTACGCCGGCGTCAGCGTCGCCGCCAGCGACAAGGTCAGCCTGGGCGCGAAGTATTCGTACGCCGCCACCGACCTGTTCGGCTACGTCGATTCTGACGGCAGCGGCTACCTCGACCTCAGCGCGAACTTCACCGTGGCCAAGGGCTGGACCATCGGCGCGCATGCCGGCAAGCAGTGGATCGAAGGCAACGACGCCTTCGAGTACACCGACTGGAAGCTGGGCGTGACCCGTGCCTTCGACAACGGCTTCTCGGTCGGTCTCGCCTACACCGGCACCGATGCCGACGACGCGCTGTACACCAATCCGTTCGGCCACAAGGTGGCCGGCGACACCGTCGCACTCACCATCACCAAGGCGTTCTGAGGGAGAGCATCCACGATGAAACTCATCACCGCGATCATCCGCCCGTTCAAGCTCGACGAGGTGCGCGAGGCGCTCACCGAAGTCGGCGTGTCCGGCATCACCGTCACCGAGGTCAAGGGCTTCGGCCGCCAGAAAGGCCATACCGAGCTGTACCGCGGCGCCGAGTACGTGGTCGATTTCCTGCCCAAGCTGAAGATCGAATGCGCGGTCGCCGACGACGATTTCGACGCCGCGCTCGAGGCGATCGGCAAATCCGCCGCCACCGGGAAAGTGGGCGACGGCAAGATCTTCGTCATCGCCCTCGACCAGGTCATCCGCATCCGCACCGGCGAGCTCGGCGCCGATGCGCTCTAACCCACGCGAGGAGACACCATGAAACTTCCGCTCATCGACTCCCGCGCGCGCATCGCGGCGACGCTGTTCCTGTTGTTCGCATGCGGCAGCCTGTTCGCGCAGGAAGCCGCGCCCGCGCCGGCCATCAGCAAGGCGGACACCGTATGGGTGCTGATGTCCGCCGCGCTGGTGATCTTCATGACCTTGCCCGGCCTTGCGCTGTTCTATGGCGGCCTGGTGCGCTCGAAGAACGTGCTGTCGATCCTGATCCAGAACCTGGCGGTGTTCTCGCTGGTGGCGGTGCTGTGGGCGCTGTACGGCTATAGCCTGGCCTTCACCGAGGGCAATGCCTTCATCGGCGGCACCGACCGCGTGCTGGCGGCGGGGCTCAATGCATCGTCGATCGGCGCGACCTTCACCAAGGGCGTGTACATCCCGGAACTGGCGTTCTTCGTGTTCCAGGGCGCGTTCGCCTGCATCACCTGCGCGTTGATCGTCGGCGCGTTCGCGGAGCGGGTGAAGTTCGCCGGCGTGCTGTTGTTCACCACGCTGTGGTTCACCTTCGCCTACCTGCCGATGGCGCACATGGTCTGGTTCTTCCCCGGCCCGGATGCGTTCACCGGCAAGGACGCGGTGGATGGCGTGCTGGCGAAGTCCGGCTGGCTGTGGGCGAAGGGCGCGCTGGATTTCGCCGGCGGCACCGTGGTGCACATCAATGCGGCGGTGGCCGGGTTGGTGGGCGCCTTCGTGATCGGCAAGCGCATCGGCTTCGGTCGCGAGGCGTTGAAGCCGCACAACCTCACCCAGACGATGGTGGGCGCCTCGATCCTGTGGTTCGGCTGGTTCGGCTTCAACGCCGGTTCCGCGCTGGAAGCCGGCGGCGTGGCCGCGATCGCCTTCGTCAACACCTTCCTCGCGACGGCGGCGGCGGTGGTGGCGTGGACCACGCTGGAATGGATCGCCAAGGGCAAGCCGTCCCTGCTGGGTGCCGCGTCCGGTGCGGTGGCGGGGCTGGTGGTCATCACGCCGGCGGCGGGACTGGTGGGCCTGATGGGCGCGCTGGCGATGGGCGCGATCGCCGGTGCGCTCTGCCTGTGGGGCGTCAGCGGCCTGAAGCGCCTGCTCGGCGCGGACGATTCGCTCGACGTGTTCGGCGTGCACGGCGTCGGCGGCATCGCCGGCGCGCTGCTCACCGGCGTGTTCGCCGCACCTTCGTTGGGCGGCGCCGGCATCTGGGACTACGTCACCGAAACCGCGCTGCCGGACTACGACATCGCCGCGCAGGTGTGGATCCAGGCGCAGGGCGTGCTGGTCACGGTGGCGCTGTCGAGCGTGGTCGCGCTGCTGGCGTTCCTGGTCGTGAAGTACACGGTGGGGCTGCGCGTGGATGCGGATGCGGAGCGCGAGGGGTTGGACATCGCTTCGCACGGCGAGAGCGCGTACGAGTCGTGATCGGTTAGGGGAAGGCGACGGCAAGGATGCTGTTGCCGGTTTTCCGAGGGCATGCGTGGTCTGCTGAGGGGCAATGCGTCGCGTGCACCCATGCGCGTCGCGCTCACGACCCGAAGCGGACATCCGTTGTTGATTCAGGACGCAGCTTTCTCCCCAATAAATCGCAGCCCCACGCCAGGTTCAGTGGCGATCCAGCTCGGCGCGGCGGCATCGTCGCCCAGCTTCTGCCGCAGCTTGCCGACCAGCACGCGCAGGTAATGGGTGTCGTGGTCGTGGTGGTCGCCCCATAGCGTGCGCAGTATCTGCGGCTGGGTGACCACGCGGCCGGCGTGTTGCAGCAGTAGCGCCAGCAATGCATATTCCTTGCGCGCGAGTTGCACCGGTTCGTCTTGCAGGAAAACCTCGCGTCGCGCCAGGTCCACCCGCAGCCGACCGTCGTCGAACACTGGCGGCGCTTCGCCCGCGGTGGCATGCGAACGCAGCAGGGCGCGCACCCGCGCCATCAGTTCCTGCACGCCGAAGGGCTTGGTCACGTAGTCGTTGGCGCCGGCATCCAGCGCGGCGACTTTCTCGCGTTCGTCGGCGCGCACGGTCAGAACGATCACCGGTGCCTGCGACCATTCGCGCAGCCGCGTGAGCACTTCATGCCCGTCGAGATCGGGAAGGCCGAGGTCGAGGATGACGAGGTCGGCGCCATGCGTCGCCATCGCCTGCAAGCCGGTTTCGCCATCCGGCGCGCTTTCGACGCGATAGCCCTGCGCGCGCAGGCTGATGTCGAGGAACTTGCGGATCTGCGGCTCGTCGTCGATCACGAGGATGCGCGCGGGCGCGGTTGCGGCGGGTTCGCTCATGCGTTGGCGGGTGCAGGCGTCATCCGCGGCAGGGTAATCCGGATGGTGGTGCCTCTGCCATCGCGACCCGGCAGCGCTTCGACGCCGCCGCCATGCGCGCCGACCATGCCTTGGGTGATCGCAAGCCCGAGCCCGGTGCCCTGGCGGCCACGGTCGCCGCGCTCCACGCTGAAGAACATGTCGAAGATGCGCTTGCGTTCGTCCTCGGGGATGCCGGGGCCGCGGTCGACCACATCGACGATCAAGCGGCTGTCGGTGTCGCGCGCCTCGACCAGGATCGCTGCGTCGGGAGGCGAGAATTTCGCGGCGTTCTCGATCACGTTGAACAGCGCCTGTTCGAGCAGGGCCGGATGCACCCACAGCGGTTCAAGCCCGGGCGCGATCTGCAGGTCGAAACGGATGCCCGGCTGGTAGCGCTGCAAACGCGAGACCGCCGAGCCGATCAATTCGTCCACCCCGATCCAGTCGCGGTTGAGCGCCAGCCCGCCGTGGCCGAGCCGGGTCATGTCCAGCAGGTTCTGGATGTAGCGGTCCAGGCGTTCGCCCTCGAGGCGGATGGTCTCGACCAGGTCGTGGCGATCCGCCTTGTCCATCGCATCGCCGTAATGCTCCAGACTCTCGGCGGCGCCGACCATGGCCGCCAGTGGCGAGCGCAGGTCGTGCGAGACCGAAGACAACAGGGCAGAACGCAGGCGTTCGGTTTCACCGCTGACGCGTGCGTCCTCGAGATCGGAAACAAGTCGCGTGCGCACGATGGCCTGCGCGATGTCGTCGGCCATCGCCTCGATCAGGCGGCGCTGCTCCGGTCCCAGCCGCTGCGCGTGCTCGGGAAAACGCAGGCCGATCAATCCGGCGAGCCCGCCTTCGCCCAGCAGCGGCGCGAACCGCCAGTCGGCACCGCCCAGCGTATCGGTGAAACGGCCGGCCGGCTGGCGATGCTTGAGCGTCCAGTCGGCGGCGGCGCGATCCTTGTCGGACAGCGCATACGGCCCGGCGGCGGCGAGCGGCGCATCGCCGGCCTGCACCAGCGCGTCCGCGCCGGTGGCCTGCTTCAGCGCGTGGCGGCCGGCATCCACCACCTGACCGAGGTCGGCGGCGGTCGCCAGTTGCTGGCCCAATGCCTGCAACGCGATGGCGTGCGCGTTCGCTGCGCGCAGGGCCAGCACCTGCATGCGCAATCGCGAGGCGAGTCGACCCGCGACCAGCGCCGCGGCCAGGAACAGGAACACGGTGACCACGCCCTGGCGCGCGCCGATGAAGAAGGTGAAGCGCGGCGCGATGAAGAAGAAGTTGTAGGACAGGAAGCACAGCGCCGCGGCCAGCACAGCCGCCGCCATCCGCGTCTTCGTCGCCACGATCACGACGGCGACGATGAAGATCATCGACAAGTCGTCGAGGCCGAGCCAACGCTCGGTCGATGCCGCCGTGCCGGTGGCGAGCACCGCCGACAGCACCGCGAGACCGATATCGCTGCGGCTCAGCCAGCCGCCGATGCGCCGTTCCGACTGCCGCGATTTCGCGCGTGCTTCCGGCGTGCTGAAGATGGTGAGCTCGTAGTGCGCGCCACGCTGCAGCAGTTGTTGGGTCAGGGTGCGGTTGATCATGCGCGCGAACGGGCGCTCGCGGGTGCGGCCCAGCACGATCGTGGACACGCCGCTGCGCGCGGCATGGTCGAGGATCGCATCGACGACGTTGCCGCCGTGCAGGACTTCGGTATCGCCACCGAGCCGGCGGGCCAGCGCGAAGGCGCGATCCAGCTCCAGTTGCTGTTGTTCGTCGATGCCGCCGCCGGTCTGCACCGTGACCACCGTCCACGGCGCATCGCGGCGCTCGGCGAGCCGGCGCGATACCCGCACCAGGTATTCGGATTGCCCGCGCCCGTCGATGGCGACCAGCACGCGCCGGCGCAACGCGGTGCCGGGCAGGCCGCGCGCGAGCTGCGATTCGCGCAGGTCGCTGTCCACGCGATCGGCGGCGGCCTGCATCGCCAGTTCGCGCAGCGCCGTCAGGTTGGATGGCGAGAAGAACGCCTGCAGCGCGTGCGCGGCCTGTTCCGGCATGTAGACCTTGCCCTGCTGCAGGCGCTCGATCAGTTCGCGCGGCGGCAGGTCGATCAGCTTGATGTCGCGCAGTCGGTCGAACACCACATCCGGCACGGTCTCGCTGACGCGCACGCCGGTGATCCGGTGCACCACGTCGTTGAGGCTTTCCAGGTGCTGGATGTTGATCGTGGTGTAGACGTCGATGCCGGCGTCCAGCACCTCGATCACGTCCTGCCAGCGCCGCTCGTGGCGGCTGCCGGGCACGTTGCGGTGCGCAAGTTCGTCGATCAGCGCCACCCGCGGCTTGCGCGCGAGCAGGGCGTCGAGGTCGAGCTCGTCCAGCGTGCGGCCCTGGTATTCGACGCGCCGGCGCGGCAGGAGCTCGAGGCCTTCCAGCAGCGCCTGCGTCTCCACGCGCCCGTGCGTCTCGACCAGGCCGACGACCACATCGATGCCCTGCTTCTTCAGTTCGCGCCCGCGCGACAGCATCGCGTAGGTCTTGCCGACCCCGGGCGCGGCGCCGAGGAAGATGGTCAGGCGGCCGCTGCCCTGGCGCTGCAGTTCGCCGAGCAGGGCGTCGGCCTGCTCCTGCCGCAGGGCATCGTGGCGATCCGCGTTCATCCGCGAATTGTGCGCCGGCTCAACGCTTCTGCGCATCCAGCGCAAGGTTGAGCGCGAGCACGTTGACCCGCGGCTGGCCCAGCATGCCGAACTGCGGCGCTTCGGTGGCGGCGTCGACCGCATGCTGGACGACGGCCGGATTCAGGCCGCGCGCCTTCGCCACCCGCGCCACCTGCACGCGCGCGCCGGCCGGCGTGAGGTGCGGATCGAGGCCACCACCGGATTGGGTGACGAGTTCCATCGGCACCTCGGCCGGGGCGATGCCTTCGCGCGCGGCGACCGCGGCGATGGCCTCGTCGACGCGCTTGCGCAGGTCGGGATTGCTGCGCGCCATGTTGCTGCCGGCGGCGGCCATCGGATCGTAGTTCGCCGCGGACGGGCGCGGCTGGAAATAGCGTGCATCGGCAAACGGCTGTGCGACCAGCGCGGAACCGACGACGTGCCCCTCGCGTTCGACCAGGCTGCCGGTGGCCTGCGCCGGGAACAGCAGGCGGCCCAGCGCCGTGCCTGTCAGCGAATACAGCAGGCCGAACACCAGCAGGATCACGGCGGCGAACAGCAGCGGCGCGCGCAGGCCGACGTGTTCCTGCAGCGGTTGCGTGGAAATGGAATCGTTCATGGCAATGTCCTCAGGCACGGTCGTTCATGGGCCAGCCGTCGCGGCCAGCGCGAGGTCGATCAGCTTGATGGCGACGAACGGCAGCAGCACGCCGCCGACGCCGTACAGCAGCATGTTCCGGCGCAGCAGCACGGTGGCGCTGGCCGGCGTGAAGCGCACGCCGCGCAGGGCGAGCGGGATCAACGCGGGGATCACCAGCGCATTGAAGATCAACGCGGCGAGCACGGCGTTCTTCGGGCTGGACAGATTCATCACGTTCAACGCGGCCATCGACGGGATCGCGGCGGCGAACAGCGCCGGCAGGATCGCGAAGTACTTGGACACGTCGTTGGCCAGCGAGAACGTGGTCAGCGCGCCGCGGGTGATCAGCTGCTGCTTGCCGACTTCGACCACCGCCAGCAGCTTGGCCGGATCGCTGTCGAGGTCGACCATGTTGCCGGCCTCCTTCGCCGCCTGGGTGCCGGAGTTCATCGCCAGGCCCACGTCGGCCTGGGCCAGCGCCGGCGCATCGTTGGTGCCGTCGCCGACCATCGCCACCAGCCGGCCCGAGGCCTGCTCGCTGCGGATGCGCGCCAGCTTGTCTTCCGGCCTGGCCTCGGCGATGTAATCGTCCACGCCGGCCTCGGCGGCGATGGCGGCGGCGGTGAGCGGGTTGTCGCCGGTGATCATCACTGTCTTGATGCCCATCGCGCGCAGCCGCGCGAACTTGTCCTTGACGCCGTGCTTGACCACGTCGGACAGCTCCACCACCCCGAGCACGTAGCGGCCTTCGCTGACCACCAGCGGGGTCGCGCCCTGGCGCGCGACCTGCTCGATGCGCGCCTTCAGTTCGACCGGCACCTCGCCGCCCAACGCCTGCACATGGCGCTCGATGGCATCGCCCGCGCCCTTGCGGATCGCGCGCGCGCCGCTGTCCAGATCGACGCCGGACATGCGGGTCTGCGCGGTGAACTGGATGTAATGCGCCTGTGCCGGATCCTGCATCGGCGCGCCCTGTTCGCGCGCCAGCTTGACGATCGACTTGCCTTCCGGCGTCGGGTCGGCCAACGAGGACAGCAGTGCGGCTTCGCGCAGCTGATCGGCATTGATGCCGGCGAGCGCATGGAACGCGGTGGCCTGGCGGTCGCCGTGGGTGATGGTGCCGGTCTTGTCGAGCAGCAGCACGTCGACGTCGCCGGCCACTTCCACCGCCTTGCCGGACTTCGCCAGCACGTTGGCCGACAGCGCGCGGTTCATGCCGGCGATGCCGATGGCCGGCAGCAGGCCGCCGATGGTGGTCGGGATCAGGCAGACCAGCAACGCGATCAGCAGCAGCGGATCGACGCTGACGCCGACGAAGGCGCCGATCGCGGGCAGCGTGGCGCAGACGATCAGGAAGGTCAGGGTCATCGCCGCCAGCAGCATGGTCAGCGCGATCTCGTTCGGCGTCTTCTGCCGGTTGGCGCCTTCCACCAGCGCGATCATGCGGTCGAGGAAGCTGTGGCCGGGTTCGGCGGTGACGCGCACCACGATCTCGTCCGACAGCACCTTGGTGCCGCCGATCACGCCGCTGCGGTCGGTGCCCGCCTCGCGCAGCACCGGCGCGGATTCGCCGGTGACCGCGGATTCGTTGATGGTGGCCAGGCCGTGCACGATCTCGCCGTCGGCGGGAATCAGCTCGCCTTCGGAGATGACGACATGGTCGCCCGGGCGCAGCTCGGCCGCGGGCACCTGCGTTTCATCGCCGCGGACGCCGGGACGGAAGCCTTTCGGATCCCGCAGCCGGCGCGCGACCAGGTCCTTGCGCGCGCGCCGCAGCGAGGCGGCCTGGCCGCGACCGCGCGCCTCGGCCACCGCTTCGGCGAAATTGCCGAACAGCACGGTGACCAGCAGGATCGCGGTCACCGCCCAGCCGAAGCCGGCCGGCGCCGCGCCGGCGAGGGTGATCAGCGCGGCGAGCACGGTGCCGCCGAGCACGATCGCCATCACCGGGCTTTTCACGATGTGCTTCGGCGCGAGTTTCAGGAAGGCATCGCGGATCGCGGTGCGCAGCGCGGCCGCATCGACCAGCGCGGGGTGGCCGCGCCGGGTTTTCGTTTCGAGGGATTGCTGGATCATCGTCGGTTACCTCAATGCGCCGCCAGGCTCAGGTGCTCGGCCACCGGGCCGAGCACCAGCGCGGGCATGAATTGCAGCAGGGTCAGGACCGCGATCACCGCGATGGTGGTGAGCGCGAAGGTCGGGGTTTCGACATGCAGGCTGCCGGGGCCCTCGGGCGCATGGCGCTTGCGGGCCAGGCTGGCGGCGACCGCGAGCGGCACGATCAGCGCCGGATAGCGGCCCAGCGCGAGCACCAGCGAACAAGTGAGGTTCCACCAGTACGTGGCATCGCCGAGGCCCTCGAAACCGGAACCGTTGTTGGCGAAGGCCGAGGTGTACTCGTAGAACACCTGGCTGATGCCGTGGAAGCCGGGATTGGAATTGCCGGTGAACTGCGGCAAGGCCAGCGTGAGCGCGGTGAAGCCCAGCACCACCAGCGGTTGCAGCAGGATCAGCAACGAGAGCAAACGCACTTCGCGCGCCTCGATCTTGCGGCCGAACAATTCCGGCGTGCGCCCGGTCATCAGGCCGGCCAGGAACGCCGCCAGCAGCAGGTAGACGAGGAACTGCTGCAGGCCGCAGCCGATGCCGCCCCAGATCGCGTTGACCAGCATGTTGCCCAGCGTCACCAGGCCGGTCAGCGGCGCCAGCGAGTCGTGCATCGCGTTGACCGAGCCGTTGCTGGTCTGGGTGGTCAGCGTCGCCCACAGCGCGGAAGCGTCCGCGCCGAAGCGCACTTCCTTGCCTTCCATCAACAGCGGCGTGGCCGCGCTGGCGGCGTGGCCTTCCAGCACGATGCCGGCGCCGGCGGACAGCACCGACATCAGCAGCATGCTGCCGAACACCAGCGCGGTGAATTTCCTGCGACGGGTGAACGGGCCGACCATGAACGCGACCGCGACCGGGACCAGGATGATGGCGAGGGTTTCCAGCAGGTTGGAGAACGGCGTCGGGTTTTCCAGCGGCACCGCGCTGTTCGGGCCGTACCAGCCGCCGCCGTTGGTGCCGAGCTGCTTGACCGCGACCATCGGCGCGACCGGGCCCAGCGGGATCTTCTGCGCCTTCATTTCGACGCCGGCATCGACCGGCGTCGCGCTCGGGCCGCCCTGCAAGGTCGCGGGCACGCCCTGCGAGGTCAGCAGCACCCCCCACAACAGGCACAGCGGCAGCATGAAGCGCAGCGTCGGGCGGACCAGGTCGGCCCAGTAGTTGCCGACGTCGGGCTCACCCCGAGCGTCTTTTGCTTCGGCAGCAGCTGGCGGCCGTCCATGGCGCTGCTGCAACGCCTCCGGATCGTCCGGCCCGGCCATCCGTGGCCGGTCGCTCACGGACGCAGCCGATGCCGATAGGGCATCGGCTGAGCGCGCGTCCGCTCGCCCGCCCATCAACGCGCGCAAGGTGGCGACGACGAGGGCGAGGCCCATCATCGGGGTGACCACCTGCAGGCCGACGATGCCGACCATCTGCGACAGGTAGGACAACTGCGCCTGCCCGGAATAGTGCTGCTGGTTGGTGTTGGTGAGGAACGACACCATCGTGTGCAGCGCCGTGTCCCAGCGCAGGTTGGGGATCGCGTCGGGGTTCAGCGGCAGCCAGGCCTGGGTCATGAACAACACCCACACCAGTCCGCCCACCACCAGGTTGCTGAGCGCGAACGCCTTCGCGTAGCCGCGCCAGCTCATGCCGCGTTGCGGGTCGGCGCCGAGCAGCCGGTACAGCGGCCGCTCGATGACGCCGAACAGGCGGTCGCCGCGCATCGGTGCGCCACGCATCACCGCGGCGAGATAGCGCCCCAGCGGCCAACCCAGGCCGATGGCGAGCGCGAACACGAACAGTGCTTCGATCATCGTCGTGTCTCCTCAGAAGCGCTCGGGGCGCAGGATCACGTACAGCAGATAGGCCGCGGCGATGACCACCGCGACCGCGCACACCAGGGCAAGCCAGCCAGGCATCGTCATGTCTCCTAGAAGGACGCCTGCAGCGCCGCTTCGATGCGGCTGCCGGCGTAGTCGTCGCCGAAGATCGCCTTTGCGTCGGAATCGGTGGCATGCGCGGTCAGGCGCAGCTCGAACGGGGCCTTGAACGCCCATACCCCGCTGAGTTGCGCATGCGAATAGCCTTCCTTGGCCACCACCTCGTCACTGAGGAAGTAATGGGCGACGCTCGCTTCGATGCGGAAGGCGTCGTTGATCGGGAACTTGGCGCCGACCTGCGTGTAGGTACCGGACGCGTCGTAGCCCAGGGCTTCGTTCGAATGGCCGATCGAGACCCAGTAGTTGTCCTTGTACGTGAGCGTGCCGTTGAGCTCGATCCAGTTCAGGTCGAGCGCGGTGGACGGGTACTGGTAGCGCAGCAGGTTGACGTCCACGGCCCAGTCGTCGGACAGGGCCTTGCCCCAGCCGACGGTGAAGTCCAGTTCGGCAGTCGCCTCGGTTTCCGGGGCGAACCTGACGTTCGAGCCCCACGCGGAGGCATACAGCCCGGACTCGCCGGCGATCTTGAAGCCGGCTTGCACGGCCGGGTCGCCCTGGGTCTGCGTGCTGCCGCGCCAGACATAGTCCGTGGTCAGTGCGGCGCTGCCGCTCAGGTCGGCGGCCCTGGCCTGCGAGGCCAGGCTCATGCCGCCCACGACCACCGCCAACAATGCAATCAAGGGCGCGCGTGCTTCGCGTGCCCGCAACAAAGTCTGTTTCATCACCAGCTCGAGAACTGTCTGCGAGGCCTCATGGCCACGGCGAAATTCTCGTGAGATCCGGTGTAAAGCCTCTATTCGACAGAGCTGGCGTTACGTAAATTCGGCGTAAATTCTTGGTGGGCCAACGTCCGAAATTGGCCGAAAGCCGACCACCGTTGCAATCGACTCAACCCAGCAGTAATCGGGCGATCCCCGCCGCCGCATCGCGGCCTTCCTGCACCGCGGTGACGACCAGGTTCGCGCCGCGCACGCCATCGCCGCCGGCGAAGACCTTCGGATGGCTGGTCTGGTACGGCAATGCATCGCTGTTGCGATGCGAACCGCAACCGCGCGGCTTCGGCGCGACCTTGATGCGGCCGTTGGCTTCGCTGTCGATGCCATGCGCAACCAGCCACGCCGGCGGTTCCGGCTGGAAGCCGAACGCGATGATGACGACATCCGCCTCCAGTTCGGATTCGCTGCCGGGCACGACCTCGGCATTGCGACGGCCACGCGCATCGGGTTCGCCGAGCCGGGTTTCGGCGACGCGCACCGCGCGCACCGCATCGTTGCCGATGAGTTCAAGCGGCTGCCGATTGAACAGGAATTCCACGCCTTCCTCGCGCGCGTTCGCCACTTCGCGCGCGGAGCCGGGCATGTTGGCCTCGTCGCGGCGATAGACGCATTGCACGCTGGCCGCGCCGAGGCGGATCGCGCTGCGCACGCAATCCATGCCGGTGTCGCCGCCGCCGAGCACGACCACGCGCTTCCCGCGCAGATCGGGCAATTCGATTTGGTCTTCCCAACCGGCGATGGCGCGACCGTTCGTATCGTCGCCGATCACGATGCGCCCGTTCTGCACCAGGAAGGGCAGTGCGGGCAGCACGTTGCGCACGTCCTGTCCCGGCAAGCGACCATCGGTGTAGCGATAGCTGCCGATGCCGAGGAACACGGCGTCGAACTCGTCGAGCAAGGATTGCATCGACACGTCACGGCCGATCTCGACGCCGAGGCGGAACTGCACGCCCATCCCGTCCAGCACCGCGTGGCGTTGTTCCAACACCGCGCGTTCCAGCTTGAAGGTGGGGATGCCGAACTGCAGCAGGCCGCCGATCTTCTCGTAGCGATCGAACACGGTGGCTTCGATGCCGGCGCGCGCCAGCCGATCCGCGCAGGCGAGGCCGGCCGGCCCGGCGCCGACGACGGCGACGCGCTTGCCGGTGGTCGGCGCCTGCGACAGATCCGGCGTCCAGCCCTGCGCCAGCGCGGCATCGACGATGTATTTCTCCACCGCGCCGATGGTCACCGCGCCGAAGCCGTCGTTGAGCGTGCAGCTGCCTTCGCACAGGCGGTCCTGTGGGCAGACGCGGCCGCAGATTTCCGGCAGCGGGTTGGTTTCGTGGCACAGCGCGGCTGCTTCGATCACGCGGCCTTCGCGCGCCAGTTCCAGCCATTGCGGGATGCGGTTGTGCAGCGGACAACCCCAGCTGCAATACGGATTGCCGCAATCCAGGCAGCGGCCCGCCTGATGCTGCGCTTCATCGGCGGCGAAGCGGCCGTACAGTTCGCCCCAATCGCCGTCGCGGCGCAGTTGCAGCGGGATGCGCGCGGGCATCGTGCGCGCGCGGTCGCGGAAATCGAAGATCGCCTTCTTGCTCATGCGGCGCGCCTCAGCGTTTCGGTGAGCGATTCGATGCTCGCCGCCTTCGGCTTCACCAGCCAGAACTTGCCGAGGTAGTCGCGGAAATCGCCCAGCACGCGCTGCGCGAACGCGCTGCCGGTCATCGCCACGTGGGCTTCCAGCAGGTCGGTCAGGTGCGAGCGATGCGCGGCGAAGCCTTCGTTGTTGATGCGCAGGATGTCGATCAGCTCGTGGTTGTAGCGGTCGACGAAATCGCGGTCGAGGTCGAGCACGTAGGCCATGCCGCCGGTGAAGCCGGCGCCGAAGTTCAGGCCGGTGCGGCCCAGCACCGCGACCACGCCGCCGGTCATGTATTCGCAGCAGTGGTCGCCGACGCCTTCCACCACCGCCACCGCGCCGGAGTTGCGCACCGCGAAGCGTTCGCCGGCATGGCCCGCGGCGTACAGCTCGCCGCCGGTCGCGCCGTACAGGCAGGTGTTGCCGAGGATCGGCGTGTCGCAGGCGACGAACCGCGCATCGCGCGGCGGATGGATCACGATGCGCCCGCCGGCCATGCCCTTGCCGACGTAATCGTTGGCTTCGCCTTCCAGCGTCAGGCGCAGGCCGCCGGCGAGGAAGCCGCCGAAGCTCTGCCCGGCGGTGCCGGTGAACTGCAGGTCGATGGGCGCATCCGCCATGCCGTGGTCGCCGTGCAGGCGCGCGATGCGCCCGGACAAGCGCGCACCGATGCTGCGGTCGGTGTTGCGGATCGGATAGGCGAAACTGCCGCCCAGTGCATTCGCCAGCACCAGGTCGAGATCGGCATCGAGCTGCGCCGCAAGGCCGTCCGCTGGCGCCGCCAGTTGCGGCGTGCCGCAATGGCCGCCGTGCGCAAGGCCATCGCCTGCCAGCAGCAGGGACAGGTCGATGGCTTCGCCCGTGGCCGCTTGCGCGTCCAGTTGTTTCAGCAGGTCGGTACGGCCCACGATCTCGCCCAGCGAGCGCGCGCCGAGTTGGGCGAGATAGCCGCGCACTTCTTCGGCAAGGCCACGGAAGAAATTTTCCACGCGTTCCGGCAAACCGGTGAAATGGTCGGCGCGCAGGCCGTCGTCTTGCGTTGCGATGCCGGTGGCGCAGTTGTTGAGATGGCAGATGCGCAGGTATTTGCAGCCCAGCGCGATCATCGGCGCGGTTCCGAAGCCGAAGCTCTCCGCGCCCAACAGCGCCGCCTTCACGACATCGAGTCCCGTCTTCAGGCCGCCGTCCGCCTGCACGATCACCCGTTCGCGCAGGCCGTTGGCGAGCAGGCCCTGGCGCGCTTCGCTCAAACCCAGTTCCCACGGCGTGCCGGCATAACGGATCGAGGAAATCGGCGAGGCGCCGGTACCGCCGTCGTGGCCGGAGATGGTGATGAGGTCGGCGCCGGCTTTCGCCACGCCGGTGGCAATCGTGCCGACGCCGGCATGGCTGACCAGCTTCACCGAGACCAGCGCATCCGGATTCACTTGCTTGAGGTCGAAGATCAGTTGCGCGAGGTCTTCGATCGAATAGATGTCGTGGTGCGGCGGCGGCGAGATCAGGCCGATGCCGGGCCGCGCATGGCGCAGCCGCGCGATCAATGCATTGACCTTGTGGCCGGGCAATTGCCCGCCTTCGCCGGGCTTCGCGCCCTGCGCCATCTTGATCTGCAGCACTTCGGCATTGACCAGATACTCGGGCGTCACCCCGAAACGGCCAGACGCGATCTGCTTGATCTTGCTGACCTTGTCGCTGCGATAGCGCGCCGGGTCTTCGCCGCCTTCGCCGGAATTGCTGCGCCCGCCGAGGCGGTTCATGGCGATGGCCAGCGCTTCGTGCGCTTCCGGCGACAACGCGCCCAGCGACATCGCCGCGGTATCGAAGCGGCGCACGATGGCTTCGACGGGCTCGACGTCATCGAGCGGAATCGCCTTGGATTTCGCCGTGTCGAGCGCAAGCAAATCGCGCAGCGCTGCCGCCGGTCGCGTGTTCACCGTGTCGGCGTAGCGCGTCCAGTCCTCGCGGGTGCCGCTGGCCACCGCGCGTTGCAAGGCCTGCACCACATCGGGATTGAACTGGTGGTATTCGCCATCGGGCGTGAACTGCAGCAGGCCGCCGATTTCCGGCAGCGCGTTGTTGTCCCAGCCGATCTCCGCGAGGCGTGCGGCATCGGCCTGCAATGCGGCGAACCCCGCGCCGCCGATGCGCGATGGCGTGCCGGCGAAGCACAGCTCGACGACTTCGCGATCCAGCCCGACGATTTCGAACAGGCGCGCGCCGCGATAGCTGCCGATGGTGCTGATGCCCATCTTCGAAATGATCTTCAGCAGGCCCTTCTTGATCCCGCGCCGGTAGCTGCGACCGATCTGCGCGACCTCACCGTGTTTTGTTTTCAGGATGCCGCGCACGCCGAGGTCGTGCAGGGTCTGGTACGCAAGGTAGGGATACACCGCCGTCGCGCCGTAGCCGATCAGGCAGGCGAAATGGTGCGGGTCGCGCGCGGTGCCGGTTTCCACGATCAGGTTGACCGCGCAGCGCAGGCCCGCGCGTACCAGATGCTGATGCACCGCGCCGGTGGCGAGCAGCGCATGCAGCATCAGCTGCCCGCGGCGCGGGCGGCGGTCGGACAGGATCAGGAACTCGATGCCTGCGCGCGCGGCGGCTTCCGCCTGCGCGCAGACCTGTTCGATGGCGGCGCGCATGCCGATGCCGGCATCGAAGCCGAGCTCGATGTAGCGGTGCGAGGTGTCGTACGGCGGCACCGAGAGCAATTGCCGCAGCTTGCGCTGGCTCAGCACCGGCGAGTTCAGGTGCACGTGGTGGACGAGGTCGGCGCTGTCCGCGAATACATTGCCCTCGCGGCCCATCTGCGTGGCCAGCGACATCACGCACTCTTCGCGAAGCGGGTCGATCGGCGGATTGGTCACTTGCGCGAAGGCCTGGCGGAAGCGGTCGTACAGCGGACGCACCTGTTGCGAGAGCGTCGCCATCGGCACGTCGTCGCCCATCGAGCCGATGCCTTCCTGCTCGGTTTCCGCGAGCGGGCGCAGCACCTTCTCGCGCTCCTCGCGGGTGAGCTGGAACAGCTTCTGGAAACCGGCCAGGGTGCCGGCGTCGAACGGCGTGTCGGCCAGGCCCGGGTCGATCAGTTCGCTGTGCAGGTAGGTCATGCCCTGCCGCAGCCAGTGCTTGTACGGCGCGCGCGCGCGGTTGATGGCGTCGATGGCGTCGGTGTCCAGCAGCACGCCGTCGCGCAGGTCGGCGGCGATCATCTGGCCGGGGCCGAGCTTGCCCTTGCGCGCGATGTCGGCGGCGGGCACGTCCCACACGCCGGCTTCGGACGCGATCAGGAAGTGGCGATCGCGGGTCAGCTGCCAGCGCGCGGGGCGCAGGCCGTTGCGGTCCAGCGTGCAGGCCGCGTGGCGTCCGTCGAACAGCACGATGCCCGCCGGCCCGTCCCACGGCTCGCTGTTGAGCGCGTAGTACTCGTAGAACGCGGCGAGGTCGGCGTCCTTGTATTCCAGCGATTGCGTGGCCGGCGGGATCAGGATGCGCATCGCCTTCAGCGCGTCCATGCCGCCGACTTCCAGCAGGTCGAGCATCGCGTCCAGCGATTGCGAATCCGAGCCGTCGACTTCGATCACCGGGTCGAACTCGCGCGCGTCGATGTGTTCGCTGCGCCACACGTGCTTGCGCGCCTGCGCCCAGGCGCGATTGCCGGCGATGGTGTTGATCTCGCCGTTGTGCGCCAGCAGGCGGAACGGCTGCGCCAGCGACCAGCGCGAGGTGGTGTTGGTGGAGAAGCGCTGGTGGAACACCGCCACGCTGGTGTGCAGGTCGGCGCGGCGCAGATCCGGATAGAACCGCGGCAGGTGCGCGGGCAGCACCATGCCTTTGTAGCCGATGCTTTCCGCCGACAGGGTCACCACGTAGAACAGCGGCTGCCCCTGCAGGCGCTGCGTCGCCCGGCGGCGCGCGAGGAACAGCGCCCGGCGGAAGGCGGCGGACGAGGGCAGGTCGTGCGCGCTCGCCGGCACCACGAACACCTGTTCGATGCGCGGCATCGTCGCCCGCGCGGTGGCGCCGCAGGCACTCGCATCTACCGGCACGTTGCGCCAGCCGGCGACCGCCAGCCCCGTTTCGACCAGCGTCATGCGCAGGGTGTCGCGGCAGTGCGCGGCATCGGCGTCGTCGTGCGGCAGGAACACCAGGCCGGCGGCGAATTGCGCGGCCAGCGCGATGCCGGCTTCGTCCGCAAGCGTGCGCAGGAACCGTTCCGGTTGCTTCAGCAGCAGGCCGCAGCCGTCGCCGCTCAGGCCATCGGCGGCCACGCCGCCGCGATGGGTCATGCGCGCCAGCGCGGCCAGCGCGGCGTCGACGGTGGCGCGCGAAGGGTTGTCGTCCAGTTGCGCAATCAGCCCGAAACCACAGCTGTCCCGCTCATCGCGCGGGTCATACAAACCGACAACGTCAGGGCCTTGCTGATCGCACTCCATGGTGACGGCTCCGGGATTCGCTGCACTGCAACATTTCCCCGAATCTAGAACAAAAATTTAGAGTTGTGCGGGGTAGTTGCCATCGAAACCAATCAGGCCGCCGACATGTGCCAAGATCGGCGCATGCGCACGCTCGCCATCGCCTTGTCGTTGACCCTGCTCACCGCCTGCACGCCGCTGCCGCCACGCAATCCGCTGGGCGAGTGGTTTCCGTCGAAGAACTTCGATCAGCGCAGGCCGGTCATCATCGTGATCCATGCGACCGAGCAGGCCTCCGCGCAGCAGAGCCTGGACACGCTGCGCACCGCCAACAGCAAGGGCCCGGTCAGTGCGCACTACCTGATCGGCGACGATGGCCGCATCTATCAACTCGTCGCCGACGGCCATCGCGCCTGGCATGCCGGCGGCGGGCGCTGGGGCACGATCACCGACCTCAATTCCGCGTCCATCGGCATCGAGATCGACAACGCAGTGGGCGAGCCCTACACCGAGGCGCAGATCGCATCGTTGCTGCGCCTGCTGGAAGACCTGTGCGCGCGGCTGTACATCCCGAAGACGCAGGTCATCGGCCACGCCGACCTCGCGCCCACCCGCAAGCGCGACCCGGGCGCCTTGTTCCCGTGGAAGCGGTTGGCCGACGCCGGCTTCGGGCGCTGGCCGCAAGGCGAATCATCCGATCCGCCGCCCGGCTTCGATCCCTGGCTTGCCATGGCGGCCATCGGCTACCCGCTGGACGACCGCGCCGCCGCGGTGCGCGCCTTCCATCGCCACTATCGCGGGCGCGACGACGGCGAGGATCCGGCCGCGGGGTTCGATGCCGAGGATTTGCGCATCCTGCGGGCCCTGACACTGCCGTTGACTGAGGCGCGCTGATCGCAGCCGGGGCGCACATGCACTAAATTAGTGCAATGCCTCCCGACCCATCGCCCGACGCCTTCGACGAGTTGGTCACGCCGCTGCTGCGGCTGGACGCCCGTGGCGTGATCGTCGAAGCCAATCTGGCCGCTGGCCGCTGGCTGGGCGTGGGCAAACGCCGACTGCTGGGCACGCCTGCCGCCGCATTGGAGCGCGAGACGCAGTCGCTTGCGCGCGCGCTGGCGCAGGCGCTCGATGCGCCGCTGCGGTTGCGGCGGGTGGCGCTGGCGTTTCCCGGCAGCGATGCCCTGTGTTTCGCCGATCTGTGGCTGGGTCCGCGCGATGCCGGTGGTTACTGGCTGGAAGCGCACGTCGTCGATGAATTCCCCGGCGAGGATCCGGCGCAGTTGCTGCCGTCCGCGCTGAGCGCCTCGCTGAAGGGACTGGCGCACGAATTGCGCAATCCGCTGGCCGGGATCAAGGGCGCGGCGCAATTGCTGGCCCGGCGCGGCGATGCCGACACGCGCGAGTTCACCGGCCTGATCGAAAGCGAAGTCGAACGGCTGGCCGCGTTGGTGGATCGCCTGCTCTCGCCCGCGCCGCCACGCGCGTTCGAGCCGGTCAACATCCATGCGGTGCTGGAACGCGTGTTGCGCCTGGCCGAAAGCGACGCCGGCTGGGCCACGCGGTTGGCGCGCGATTACGACCCGTCGCTGCCGGAGTTCCCCGGCGATGCCGACCGCCTCACGCAAGCCTTGTGGAACCTGGTGCGCAACGCGATCGATGCCGGCGCCACTTCGGTGCAACTGCGCACCCGCGCCGAACACGGTGCGCGCATCTTCGACGCGGTGCATGCGCTGGCGCTGCGCCTGGAAATCGTCGACGACGGCCACGGCATCCCGCCGGAACTGGCCGAACAGGTGTTCCTGCCGCTGGTCAGTGGCCGCGCCGACGGCACCGGCCTTGGCCTCGCGCTGGCGCAGCAGGTGGCGCGCGAGCATCGCGGCTCGCTGGCGTATCGCTCGCGCCCCGGCCACACCGTGTTCACGTTGCTGCTGCCGATGGAGGCGGCCGACGCATGAATCGCATCTGGGTAGTCGATGACGACCGCGCGGTGCGCTTCGTGCTGGCCACCGCGCTGCGCGATGCCGGCTTCGAGGTCACCGCGTTCGCCGCCGCCGGCGAAGCGCTGGACGCATTGCAAAGGGAGCGCGCGCCATCGCTCGTCGTCACCGACGTGCGCATGCCCGGCGACAGCGGCCTGCAACTGCTGGACAAGCTGAAGGCGGCGAAACCCGGCTTGCCGGTGATCGTGATGTCCGCGCATACCGACGTGGCCAGCACCGCCGGCGCCTTCCGCGGCGGCGCGCACGAATTCCTGTCGAAGCCGTTCGACCTCGACGAAGCGGTGGCGCTGGTGCGACGTGCCTTGCCGCAGCGCGAGCAGCTCGATGCGCGCGACATCGCCATCGACACGCATGCCGATGCGCAAGCCCTGGTCGGCGACGCACCGGCGATGCGCGCGCTGTTCCGCGCCATCGGGCGCCTGGCGCAGGCGCCGCTGTCGGTGCTGGTCACCGGCGAAACCGGCACCGGCAAGGAACTGGTGGCGCGCGCGCTGCATCGCGAATCGCCGCGCGCCATGCGCCCGTTCGTGGCGCTCAACACCGCGGCGATCCCGGCGGAGCTGCTGGAATCGGAATTGTTCGGCCACGAAGCCGGCGCCTTCACCGGCGCCCACAAGCGCCATGTCGGCCGCTTCGAACAGGCCGACGGCGGCACCCTGTTCCTCGACGAGATCGGCGACATGCCGGCCTCGCTGCAGACGCGCCTGCTGCGCGTGCTGGCCGAAGGCGAGTTCTTCCGCGTCGGCGGGCGCGAACTGATCCGCGTCGACGTGCGCGTGATTGCCGCCACGCATCAGCCGTTGGAAACGCTGGTCGAGCAGGGCCGCTTCCGCGCCGACCTGCTGCACCGCCTCGACGTGGTGCGCCTGCAACTGCCGCCGCTGCGCGAGCGCCGCGAGGACATCCCGCAACTGGCCGCGCGCTTCCTCGCCAATGCCGCGCAGCGCCTGCAACTGCCGGCGAAGAAACTGTCGAACGCCGCGCTCGACCGCCTGCGCGCATACGATTGGCCCGGCAACGTGCGCGAGCTGGAAAACCTGTGCTGGCGGCTGGCCGCGCTGGCGCCGAACGCAAGCATCGGTGTTGCCGACGTGCGCGAAGCGATGCCGGGGCTGCGCGATGCGCAAGGCGCCGCAGCGCAATGGCAGCAGGCGCTTTCCGAATGGGCGCGCGCGCAGCTGGATGCGGGCGTCGCGGATCTTCACGCCGCGGCGAAGCGCGACTTCGACCAGGTGCTGCTGCAGGCGGCGCTGGAGCGCAGCGAGGGCCGACGCGGCGACGCGGCGGAAAAGCTCGGCCTCAGCCGCAACACGATGACGCGCAAGCTGGGTTCGTCGCGCAAGCGACGCCAGTGACCCGGTTGCGATGACCGAATTGCGGCGGAACCTGCGTCGCAAGGGAATGTCGAACCGATACATGCACTGCCGCAAGGAGAACTACCGTGGAGAAGCGAGCCATGACACGTGACTTCGGGATGCGCCTGGCCACGACGCTGCTATGCGGCGCGCTGGCCGCCTGCGCCAGCACCTCGCCCGTGCCCGTCGCAAAGCGCGCGCCCGCCGCAAGCAGTGCACGCGAAGCAGCGGCGAACCTGGCCGCGGCCTCGGGCTCGCTGGTCAGCGGCAAGCTGGTGCTGGTGCCGATGGGCGATGGCGTGCACATCCGCGGCGAGATCGGCGGCCTGCAACCGGGCAGCGCGCACGGCTTCCACATCCACGAGAAAGGCGATTGCAGCGCGGCGGATGCCAGCAGCGCCGGCGGCCATTTCAATCCGTCCGCGAAACCGCACGGCCGCGCCGGCCACGGCGCGCACCATGCCGGCGACAGCGACAACCTGGTCGCCGACGCCAACGGCGTGGCGCACGTGAACGCGCATCTGCAAGGCGTCACGCTGGGCGGAGGCGCGGCGAACGACATCCTGGGCCGCGCCATCATCGTGCATGCCGCGCAGGACGATTACGTCACCCAGCCGACCGGCAATGCCGGCGCGCGGGTGGCATGCGGGGTGATCCGCGCCGTGCGCTAGGCATCGCGCCGGCGTGTCCGAATGGCTGCCGTTCCCCGCTATCAGGAACGACAGCCAACCGGAAACCCGCCATGCCTGCCTTGCACCATTCCTGCGTCGCACTCGCCTTGTTGGCGCTGGCGGCGTGTTCGTCGAAACACGGCGAACGCGATGCCGTGCCCGACGCCATCGCCGCCGCGTCCCCGGAAGACCGCAAATGCAGCGACGACCTGTCGCCCTTTGAACCCGACAAATTACCGCGCTGCACGGGCCGGGATGCCGCGATGCCCGCGGGACCGCAAGCGTTCCATATTGCTTCCGAAGGCGGGCAGTGCGTGATCGAAGGCGATGCCTGCAATCTCGAGCGGCCATTCAAGCTGTCCGGTTGCGGGATCAAGAACTACTACACGTTCACGCCGACATCCGCTTCCGCGGGTTCGTTCGCCTACCGGGGTCGCCTGATGGGAGTGGAGGTCGGCGGTGGCGGCGACTACACGGTGGATGCGAGCGAGGCTGGCGGCAGCATCCAGACCATGGCTTCGCGCAACTGCGCGTCCGCCGGCGGCGTGGCGGGCTGCAACGGCATCAACCTCCGTTTCCGGCTGACGCCGATCGCCGCTTGCGGGAACGCGCCATGAATCGGCACCGGATGCCCCGGTTCAGGGCATGCCCAGTTTCTTCGCCAGGGTTTCGGCTTCCGCGCGGTCGAATTGCTGCGGCAGCACGGCGTTTCGCATGATCGGCAGTGCCTGCGCAAGCAGGCCGCGTGCGCCGGCCATGTCGCCTTGCTGCAACCGGATCGCCGCCAGTGCAGTACAGGCCCGCGCGTAATCGAAGCGGTTCTGGCCGGATTGCAGTTGCGGCAGCAGCGCGCGCAGGCGCTGTTCGGCGCTCGCGGCATCCCCGCGCATCTGCGCGAATACGGCTTCCGACAGCAGCAGCTTGTTGAAGATGGGATGCGTCGCTGGAACCAGCTTGCGGTTTATCGCGCGGACTTCCTGCACCAGCGCTTCACCCGCCACCGGGTCATGCATGCGTTCGGCAAGCAGCACCATGATGCGCAGGAGCTCGGCGTAGCCCTTCGAATCCGCGCCATCCAGCTTGCGCGTGGGTTCCCGCAGCGCCGTGAGTGTCTGCTTCGCTTCGGCGGTGCGCCCGATGTCGAACAGGACGCGGGCGCGATTGCGTTCGATTTCGCGCCGTTGCAACGCGTCGGGGCCGGCGCCTGTCCGATCCAGCACCGCAAGCGCCTGGGCGTATACGGCCAACGCCTGCGGATAATCCCCGGCCAGGCCCCACGTCGTCGCCAGGTTGTTGTAGCCGCGAATCAACGTGTCGTTGCGCTTGTTGCCGGCGTCCGCGCGCAATGCCAGCGCCTGCGCGCTGGCCCTGGCCGCCTCCAGATAGCGTCCTTGCTTGTACACGGCCGCCGCAAGCGTGGAATAGAGGCTCGCAAGCGGGGCCCCGGTCTTGCCGATGTAGCGTTCGTGCAGGTCGATGGCTTGCCGCACGTCCTTTTCGGCGCCGACAAGGTCTCCATTCTCGGTGGACGCATCGCCGCGGATCCGGAGCATGTGGATCCGCGAAGGCGAATCCGCCGGCAGGTCGTGCCGATCCGCCAGCGCGAAGCAGTCGTCGATGCGCGCTTTCGCCGCCGCGAACTTCTCCTGCTTGAGCAGCAGGCTGCCGAGATAGACGCAGGCGGAGGCCATCGTCTTGATTTGCGGTTGCCGCACGCGGTCGCCAAGCGCAAGGACATTGTTCCAGCGTTTTTCCGCTTGCGGGTAGTCCTTCGCCATGTAGTGGTAATAGCCGTAGAACAGGTCGTTGGTCATCTGCGCGTCGATGTCGTCCGGCGCGTAGCGCAGGCGCAGGCGCTCGGCCTGCCGGAGCATCGCCAGGCTGTCGGCGGACCGATCCTGGGTCAGCAGCATTTCCGAGAACGCGCCGTAGTCCTCCATCAGGTCCAGGGCTTCTTCGCGGCCCAGCGGCGCCTGCCCGGCCAGGCCTTTCGCGAATGCGTCCGAGGCGAGCGCGGTTTCGCCCAGCGTCTTGTACAGACTGCCGAGCATGCGCCACACCGCCTGCCGGGCGCGCGGTTGCAACGCGCGCTTGTCCAGTTGCGCGCGTGCCTTGTCCAGCAGCTGGCGCACGCTGACCTCGGTGCTCATCGCCTGGTCGGGCGCGGCGGCGGCGAGGGTGTCGGTGAGGAATTGCATCGAGGCCTTGGCGGTCGCGGCCTGCTGCTGCGCCATCTGTGCTTGTCGGCGTGCTTCGTCGCGCTGCGTGCGCGCCTCGTGCGCCTGCCACAGCGCTACCCCGGCGCCGGCGAACAACGCGATGGCGACTGCCGCGATGGATGCCGCCAGCATGCGGTTGCGCTTCAGCCACAACTTCGCGCGCTCGCCGCGCGACAGCGGCACCGCGGCGATCGGGCGGTCGTCCAGCCAGGCCTTGAGGTCGTTCGCCAGCGCATCCGCGGAGGCGTAGCGCTGTTCCGGATCCCGGCGCAGGCAGGTTTGCACGATCTCGGCCAGGTTTCCGCGCAATGCGCGCGCCAGCGACGCCGGGTTCATCCCGCCGCGCCGTGCAGCCTGTTCCGACGTCGCCTGCGCACCGGCGCGGGTCAGCGGCTCGGGTGCGCGTTCCAGCAGTTGCAGTTGCTTCGCCAGCGGCGTGTCGCGGGTCAGGCCGAACGGGTGCGACCCGCTGAGCAGCCGGTGCAGCACGATGCCCAGTTGCCAGATGTCGGTGGCGGTGGTGATCGGCGCGGCGTGCAGTTGCTCGGGCGATGCGTATTCGAAGGTCAGCGCGCGGTCGCTGGTGGCGGTGGCGTCACCGCCTTCCAGCTGCTTGGCGATGCCGAAGTCGAGCAGCTTGACCCGGCCTTCGTCGTCCACCAGCAGGTTGGAAGGTTTTAGGTCGCGGTGGATGATCAGGTTGCGATGGGCCTGGCCCACCGCGTCCAGCACCTGCGCGAACAATTGCGCACGCCCGCGAAGATCCAGCTTGCGCGCGTCGCACCATTGGTCGATCGGCGTGCCGTCCACGTATTCCATGACGAAGTACGGGTCGCCTTCATCGCTGAAGCCGCCGTCCAGCAGGGTGGCGATGTTCGGGTGGTGCAATTGCGCGAGCAACTGCCGTTCGCGCAGGAAACGCTCGCGCGCCGCCGGCGAATCCGCCGCGGCGCGGATCAGTTTCAGCGCGGCCTGCTGCGCATACGCGCCATCGCTGCGCTGCACCGCGTACACCGCGCCCATGCCGCCGCGCCCGAGCACCGACACCACCCGCCACGCGCCGAACACGCGGCCGATGGCGGCTGCATCGAAACCGGAATCGGCGTCGCCGCTCGTGTTGTTGAAGCGCGGCGTTGCGTCGATGGGAAGCGGTTCGGCGGTATCGCCCGGGTCTGCCGCCAGCATGGCTTCGACTTTCGCGCGAAGTTGCGCGTCGCCTGCGCACAACGCGTCCAGCCGCGCCGCGCGCGCCTGCGCGGGCAGGTCGGCCACGGCATCGAAAATCTCCAGGGCGCGGCGGCGCAGGGCATCGCCGTTCATGCGCGCGCCTCCGCCAACAAAAGCGCCTGCGCCTTGCGCAGGTCGCGGCGCACGGTGTAGTCGGGAAGGTCCAGGATGCCGGCGATCTCGCCGGTGTCGTAGCCGCCGAAGCAGCGCAGTTCCAGCACCTTGCCCATGCGCGGGTCGATCTTCTGCAGCGATTCGATCATGCCGTCGACGACCAGCGCATCGAAGCAATCGTCCTGCGCGGCCGCCAGCCGTTCCTCATGGCGCAAGGTCAGCGGCAGCGGGTCCTGCCCGCCGCCGCGCTTGTCGGCCTTGCGCGCGCGGGCTTCGTCCACGATCACCTGCCGCATCGCGCGGGCGGACAGCGCCAGCAGGTGGCGGCGGTCGTTCACCGCCAACGCGTCGCCGCCGGCCAGGCGCACGTAGGCCTCGTGCACCAGCGCGGTGGTGTCCAGCGGGCCGCGCTCGTGGCGGAGTTGGCGGTGCGCGGCGCGCTTCAGGTCGTCGTAGACGGCGGCGTAGGCGGCATCCAGCGCATGTGCATCGCCGGCGCGGGCGCGCGCCAGCAATTGCGTGACCGGTGTGTCCGTCGAGTTGGCCATGCCGCCGCCCCTGGCTGCGTTGCGATGGCGAAGTTTGGCATAGCCGGCGAACGGGCCCGTCATGGCCCGGCGCGTCGAAATCCGGAGCCGTTCCATCGGGGCGATTCCCGCGCATGTCCATCCGCGCCCCGTTTCCCGCTTCCCCTTGTTGAGCCGGCGCTTCCGCCCGTTCAACCAACGAAGGGGTACCACCACCATGCGCACCAATCGCCGCCGGCCCGCGCCGGCCCTGTCCCTCCTGACCCTGGCCCTGCTGGGCGCGTTGTCGATGCCGGCATTCGCGGATGACGCGTGCAGGAACCCGGACGGCACCGCCATCACACCCGCGCCGTCCACCGATCAGGGCAGCGAGGGCGGCAACCTCAACAGCAACAACACGACCTGCGCGCTCAGCGCAAGCGCGTTTGGTTGGTTCAACAACGCAAGCGGCGGCGGAAGCAGTGCCTTCGGGAACACCAACGGGGCGTATGGCACCTTCAGCAGCGCGTTCGGCGATTCCAATCATGCGACCGGTTACAAGAGCAATGCCTTCGGCTATGACAATGACGCCACCGACTGGGAATCCAGTGCGTTCGGCATCACGAACACGGCAAGCGGCACGAACAGCAGCGCCTTCGGCCGCAACAACCGGTCCAGCGGGCAGGACTCCAACGCGTTCGGCGACGGCAATGTCGCCGCCGGCAATTTCGGCAACGCCTTCGGTCTGTGGAGCCGCAGCGGAACCTACGCCAGTGCGTTCGGCCTGCGCGGTTGGGCGACCGGCACCGGCAGCGTGGCGATCGCGGGCTTTTTCGACCGCAATGGCGATGGCCAGGAGGATGCCGATGCAATCGGCATGTCCACCGAAACCGCCATCGCCAGCGGCCTCAGTTCGGTCGCCGTGGGCGCCGGCGTGCAGGCCACCAACTACGCCACCACGGCGGTGGGGGTGGATAACCTGGCCAGCGGTTCCGCTGCCAGCGCATTCGGTTTTCAGTCGCAGGCGCTGGAAATCGGCAGCACGGCGATCGGGTTTCGCGCCATCGGCGACCGCGCGTATGCGGTGTCGGTGGGCCAGGCCGGCGGCGAACATCAGATCATCCACTTGGCCGCCGGCACCGAAGACACCGATGCGGTGAACGTGGGCCAGTTGAACGCGGCGATTGCCGGTGTCGACGGCTTCGGCGGCTTTTCCATCAGCGCCAGCGGCGGCGTGGCGGAGGCCATCGGCGATGGCGAAACCGTGGATTTCGACGCCAACGATCCGAACGGCAACCTCACTGTCACCCGCAACGGCAACGCGATCACCTACGGCTTCGCCAGCGCGCCGACCTTCGCCGGCCTGACCGTGGGCGGCGCGGGCGCGAGCTTCACCATCGTCAACAACACCATCGTGAACATGGGCAACAACGTGGTGGGCGGCGTTGCCGACGGCGTTGCGTCCGGCGATGCGGTGAACAAAGGCCAGCTGGACGCCGGCCTCGCCGCCGCCAACGGCAATGCCGCCGCCGCGCAGGCGACGGCCGACAACGCGATGACCGCGGCGGGTGCGGCGCAGGCCACGGCCAACCAGGCGGTGACCGATGCCGCGTCGGCGCAGACGACGGCCAACACCGCGTTGAGCGCCGCGAATGCAGCGCAAGCCACCGCGGATACCGCCGTCACCAAGGCGGATGCGGCGCAGGCCACGGCGGATACCGCATTGGCCGCCGCCGGCAACGCGATCACGGTGGCGAACGATTACACCGACACCCGCGAGACCGCGATCCGCGCCGACATGACGGCGGGCGATGCGGCCACGCTGACCGCGTCGAACACGCATGCGGACGCGAAATCGGCGCAGGCGCTGGCTGCGGCGAACGCCTACACCGACAGCAAGTTCACCGCGTGGAACGACGCGTTCACGCAGTACCAGCAGCAAGTCGACGCGCGCTTCGCCAAGACCGACGCGCGCATCGACCGCAACGGCGCGATGAGCGGCGCGATGGCTTCGGCGGCGATGAACACCGCCGGCCTGCCGGGCCAGAACCGCGTGGGCCTGGGCGTGGGCACGCAGAACGGGCGCTCCGCCATCGCGATCGGCTACCAGCGCCTGCTGCGCCCGAACGTGAGCGTGTCGCTGACCGGCGCGTTCTCCGGCGGCGACAGCGCCGTCTCCGCGGGCACCGGCTTCAGCTGGTGACGCCGCGCGCGGCCTTGCTCCGCCATTTCCAACCATCGCACCGAACACCGCCGGCCTTGCGCCGGCCTCATCCGAACGAGGACACCATGAACACCAAGCGCACCCGCCGCACGTCGCCTGCGGTTTCCATCCTCACCCTGGCCTTGCTCGGCGCATTGTCGACGCCCGCGCTCGCCGCCGACCGCGGCTGCCTGGATGCCAACGGCAGCCTGGTCCCGGGCTCGCCCTCGACCGACCAGGGCAGCGAGAACACCGATGCCAACGCGCAGAACTCCACGTGCCAGTCCACCGCCAGCGCCTTCGGGCAGTTGAACATGGCCGGTGCCAACTACAGCAGCGCCTTCGGCTACCACAACGACGCGCTCGCCGATTACGCCAACGCCTTCGGCCAGTACAACGTCGTGCGCGGATTCAACGGCAATGCCTTCGGCTACGGCAACGAAGCCAACGGCGAATACGGCAGTGGATACGGCTTCATGAATTACGCCAACGGCAACAACAGCAGCGCCTTCGGGTACCGCAACAACGCCAAGGGCAACGACAGCAGCGTATTCGGGCGCAGCAACTCCGCGGGCACCGATGGCAGCATCTCCGGCACCGCCGTGGGCATGAACAACGCGACCGGAGGCGACCGCAGCAGCACCTTCGGCTTCGGCAACGACACCGCGATGCGCGAAAGCAATGCCGTCGGTTACGACAACCACGCGCAGAGCGGCGAAGGCAGCGCGCAAGCCTTCGGCGCCGGCAACGTCGCGAGCGATGGCAACGCGTTCGGCTTCAGCAACACCGCGCATGTCGGCAATGCCTTCGGCAGCGGCAATATCGTCGACCTGCACGATTATTTCGGCGAGGGCAATGCGTTCGGCAGCGGCAATACCGTCACCGGCAGGAGCGGCAACGCCTTCGGCCTGGGCAATACCGCCAACGAGTTGGGCAGCGCGTTCGGCCTCAGCAATTTCGCCAGCGGTCCCGCCAGCAACGCGTTCGGCTTCGGCAATACCGCCAATGGCTGGTTGAGCAGCGCCATCGGCGGGCAGAACCGCACGCAAGGCACGCAGAGCGCGGCGCTGGGCAATTACGGCACCGCCTGGGGCAACGGCAGCCTGGCGGTCTCCACCTTCTTCGTGGCCGAAGGCTCGCCGGCATTGGACGTGGACATCGACGACGACGGCACCATGGATGCTTATTCCGGCGGTGCGATCGCCAGCGGGCAGGAGGCTTTGGCCGTGGGGTCGCATGTGCGCGCTTCGGCGGACTACAGCAATGCCTTCGGCTTCGGCGCGCAGGCGCTGAACATCGGCAGCACCGCGATCGGCTACCAGGCCATCGCCGACCGCGATTACGCGGTCTCCGTCGGCCAGACCGGCGCGGAACGCCAGATCATCCACGTCGCCGCCGGCACGCAACTGACCGACGCGGTGAACCTGGGGCAGTTGAACGCGGCCATCGCCGGCGTCGGTGGTGGCGGCGGCGCGCCGGTGCATTTCTTCAGCGTCAATTCCACCAACAGCGCGGAAGGCAACTACAACAACGACGGGGCGACGGGAACCAACGCCACCGCGGCAGGCGTGAACAGCATCGCCAGCGGCAGCGAAAGCGGCGCTTTCGGCATCGACAATGCCGCCAGCGGGAATTTCAGCCATGCGATCGGGCGCAGCAATGACGCCATCGGCTTCGGCAGCACCGCGGTCGGCAACAACAACCGCGCGGATGGCGACGGCAGCACCGCCATCGGCAGCGGCAGCAACGCCGATGCGAACTACAGCACCGCGATCGGCTACCACGCCACCGCCACCGAAGACGGCGTGGTGTCGTTCGGCCATTACATCGGCGACTTCGACCCCGATGGCAATGCCTATTCCGACGACCTGAGCGCCCGCCTGATCCACGTCGCCGCCGGCATCGCCGACACCGACGCGGTGAACGTAAGCCAGTTGGCCACGCTGGCGAACTGGTTCGGCGGCGGTGCCAGCTTCACCGGCGGCGTGTTCACCGCGCCGACCTTCAGCATCCAGGGCGCGAACTACGGCACGGTGTTCGACGCCTTCGCGGCGGTGGATGCCAGGTTGACCTCGCTCGGCAGCGGCAGCGGCGGCACGCAAGGCCCGGCCGGTCCGGTTGGGCCGCAAGGTCCCGCAGGCCCGGCGGGACCGCAAGGCCCGGCCGGCCCGCAGGGCCCTGCGGGTGCGGACGGCAGCGGTTCGGCGCTTGCGGTGGAATACGACGACGCCGGCCATGCCGCAATCACGCTTGCCGGCATCAGCGGCGAAGGCGGCAGCGATGGCACGCAGGTGAAGAACCTGGCCGATGGCGTGGACGATATGGATGCGGTGAACGTGCGGCAGATGCGGGCCGGCGACACCGCGACGCTGGCCTCGGCGAAGTCGTACACCGACAGCAAGTTCGCGGCGTGGAACGACACGTTCACCCAGTACCAACAGCAGGTGGATCACCGCTTCGCACAGACCGACAAGCGCATCGACCAGATCGGGGCGATGGGCAGCGCGATGACCCACATGGCGGTGAACGCGGCGAACGGCAATTCCGCCAAGGGCCGCATCGCGATCGGCGTTGGCGTGCAGGGCAGCCAGGGCGCGGTGTCGGTGGGCTACGGCAAGCGCGTCGGCGACCGCGCTTCGTTCTCGCTCGGGGCGAGCTTCAGCAGCGGCGAATCGTCCGCGGGCGCGGGGTTCGGCTTCGATCTGTAAGTGGCGGTTTCCCGGGTTCGCGCATGGTGTCCGGGAGGGGCGGGGTGCTTCGGCACCCCGCTTTTTTGGTGGCGAGGCCGCGTCAGTCGGCGAGCTGCTCGCGCGGGTCGCATTGGCTTGCGCAATGCACGAACGTCACCGGCACGCCGTGCGCGTCCAGCACCGCGGCGAATTGCCGGCTGCGCGCCTGGAACAGCTCGAAGCCGCGTTCCAGCCGCGCGCCGTCGGTTTGTTCGGACGCATAGCGCTTGCGCCAGGCTTCCGGGTCGAACAGCGCGATGCGCACGTCGCCGTCCACGTAACGCGCCAGCGGTTCCGGCGGCGCGTCCAGCGTTGCGCTGTCCCGCGGCGACAGCAGCGCGGTTTCCAGCAAGGACCACAGCGGTTCCAGGCCGACGTTGCGGTACTGCAAGGCCATCATCGCGACGAGGTCGTGCAGGCTGAGGAAACGCGCGTGCTCGACCTGCGCACCGAGTCCATCCTGCAGCGCAAGCGCGGTATCGGCGGCGGCCATGCCGCGGTCCAGCAGCAGGTCTTCCAGTTGCGCGCCGGCTTCCGCCGCGGCATCGCCCCGGAGGATGAAGGGCAGCACGCGCAGGCCGCCGCCGGCGAGATGCGGGTCGCATTGCAGCGGCATCGGCAGTTCGCCCTGCGCGTCCGCGCCGAAGCCGATCATCCGCGGTTCGGTCGATTTCGGCGCGCGCGCCAGCAATTCCTCGATGCGCCGATGCAGCGGCCAGCCGGGGCGCAACGCTTCCGCCGGGTCGAAATGCGCGGCGATCAGGGCGATGTCGCAATCGCGCACGCCCGGCGCCAGCGCGGCCAGGTCGCGGCCCAGCAGCGCCACCAGCTCGCCGGCGTCCGGGGAAAG
>JADMIO010814496.1_pt1 | contig 62856 bp, 53 predicted proteins | sample 8958161 | NCBI WGS metagenome assembly JADMIO01 (sample SAMN16585339, study PRJNA669376) | soil metagenome | isolation source: Crop rotation soil | place: USA: Cullars Rotation, Alabama | collected 2011 | reverse complement strand
CTTTCCCCTCGATCTGAACTCCGTAGCGGAGACGGTCCAGGTAACGACGCCTGCACCTATTGTGGCGCCGTCATCGCCGAAGTTCACGCAACCGCTTCGCGACATACCCCAGACAATCACGGTCATCCCTCAGTCGATCATGCAACAACAGGGCGCGACAACGCTGCGTGACGTGCTGCGTAATGTCACCGGCATCAGCATTCAGGCCGGCGAAGGCGGCGCGCCCGCGGGAGACAACTTGTCGATCCGGGGCTTCAATGCGCGCGGTGACATGTTCGTTGACGGCGTGAGGGATTTTGGCGGTTACACGCGCGATCCGTTCAATGTGGAACAGGTCGAAATCTCGAAAGGGCCGTCATCGGCGTACAGCGGTCGCGGCTCGACGGGCGGTTCGGTGAACCTGGCGAGCAAGGCTCCCGGACTGCTTCCCCTGCGGAGCGTCTCGATCGGCGGAGGTTCTGCCGCGTACAAGCGAACGACCATCGACATTAATGAGCCCATTCGCTCGCTCAAGGGCGCCGCCTTTCGATTTAACGGAATGTTTACCGATGCCAACACGCCGGGCCGGAATGCGATTGAGAATCGTCGATGGGGTGCAGCGCCGTCACTTGCGTTCGGCCTTCAGTCTTCAACGAAAGTGACGCTGAGTTATCTGCATCTGGATCAGGACAACATGCCCGAATATGGCCTGCCATGGGTTCCCAATACGAATGTTGCGCTGGAGCCATACAGGGACGGTGCGCCGCCGGTTTCTCTCAGCAATTTCTACGGTCTTCGTAATCGTGATTTCGAAAAGACGTTCACCCGCATGGGCACGACAGAAGTTCGTCATGACTTCAACGATTCTCTCAGCGTTCGCAGTCTTGTTCGTTACGGTAGAACGCGACGAGATTCCCTCATCACTGCGCCACGTTTCGCGAACAACACGAGTACGGACATCAACCGGCAGCTGCAGTCGCGAGATCAAACGGACGATGTCGTCGCAAGCCAGACGAATCTTACGCTCATGACCAGCACCGGTTCAGTGGGGCATGCGATCGTCAGTGGAATCGAACTCGCGCGAGAGACGTCACAAAACTTTGCCCGGACGGGGCCCGCTGCGCCGCTTGCTGATCTTTTCAATCCCAATCCAGACGATTCGTATTCCGGGCCGATCACACGAACGGGTGCAAGTACGAACAGCACGGGGAAGACCGCAGCGATCTACGCCGGGGACACCGCAGAGATCGACAAACATTGGCAGCTCACTGGCAGTTTGCGCTGGGATAATTTCAACTTGGATTACCAGTCAATGGCCGCGACAGGTGCTGTAACGCCGTTTGCCAGGACTGATCGAATGCTGAGCGGCCGCGCAGGCGTGGTTTTCAAGCCGCAAGAATCGGGGAGCATCTATTTCGGCTATGGGACGTCTTTTAATCCTTCCGCCGAAGGTCTGAGCCTTGCAGCATCCACTGCCGACTTGCAGCCCGAAAAGAGTAAGACCTACGAAGTCGGAACGAAATGGGATCTTTATACGAATCGCGTTGCGGTCAATGCCGCTTACTTTCGCACGCTGAAAATCAACGCCCGCACGCCCGGCGTGAATCCTGGTGATCCGCCGACTGTGCTCGACGGGCGTCAGCACGTGGATGGCGTCGAGTTGGGACTGATCGGCAACATCACGAGCCAATGGCAGGCAATCGGCGGCTACACGTTTATGCGCAGCAAGATTGACCAATCCAACAATGCCGCCGAGGCTGGTCGCGAGTTTGCCAATACGCCGCGCCACTCCTTCAACATCTGGACGGATTATCAGTTTCCCTGGAAGGTCGATATCGGCGGCGGCATCAATTATGTGGGCGATCGATTTGTCAGCAATACGTTGTCACGAGTAGCGGCGGGATACTGGGTCGCTGATGTGACGGCGGCTTATCACGTCACGGAACGATTGAGCCTGCGGCTCAACTTAACGAATCTGACCAATAAGCGATATATCGATCGCTTGTACACCGGCCATTTCATTCCCGGACCCGGCCGTCTTGCAATGATCACAACCGACTTCCGCTTTTAATCCGGAACATGCTGCTGCACATACCGAACGTTTTGAATCAAGAGCAATTGTGTTACGCGCGTCAATCGTTGATCGGTGTGGAATGGGCGGATGGACGGGTTACGGCCGGACACCAGTCCGCCCAAGCCAAGCACAATTTGCAGGTTCCCGAAGATCATCCCGCTGCGCGCGAACTGGGGGAGATGATCCTTAGAGCACTCCAGGGTAATTTGCTGTTTATCTCCGCGGCGCTCCCGTTCCGCATTTTTCCGCCGCTTTTCAATCGATATGAAACCCAGCATGCATTCGGAACCCACGTCGATAATGCCATCCGGCAGGTTGCAGGCAGCGGCCATCGGATCCGCACGGATCTGTCCGCGACACTGTTTTTGTCCGCGCCCGATGAATACGACGGCGGCGAGCTGGTGATCGAGGATAGCTATGGTGTGCATGAAGTGAAGCTTCTTGCGGGCGATATGATCCTTTATCCCGCCAGCAGCCTGCATCACGTGCGGCCGGTCACGCGTGGCGTCCGGATCGCGTCTTTTTTTTGGATTCAAAGCATGGTGCAGGACGACGGTGAGCGCACTCTCCTGTTCGACCTCGACACCGCGATTCAACGAGTGAATCACGATACTCCCGAGCATCCGGCGGCAGTGCAGCTTGTCGGGGTTTACAACAACCTGCTGCGCCGCTGGGCCGCTCTTTGAGCTTGCGCGACACGAATGTCCGAGACAAGATGTGAACTATGAAGGGCGATCCAAAAATCATCGAGCACCTCAACAAAATCCTGACCAACGAGCTGACCGCCATAAACCAGTACTTCCTGCACGGGAGAATGTTGCGCAATTGGGGTTTTCGGGAATTAGAAGAGGTTGAATACAAACAGTCCGTCGGTGAAATGAAAGATGCCGACAAGTTGGTCAATCGCATTCTGTTTCTCGAGGGGTTGCCGAACCTCCAGGACCTTCACCGCTTGCGTGTCGGAGAGAACGTCCAGGAACTGTTACGCGCTGATCTCGAGCTGGAGAATGCAGCTCGCGCTGATCTTCAGGAGGCAATCGCCTCGTGCGAAACAGCGCGGGATTTCAATTCGCGCGAACTTCTGAGCGACATCCTCGAAAGCGAAGAGGAGCACATCGACTGGATTGAAACGCAATTGGGATTGATTGAAAAAGTAGGTCTGGAAAACTATCTGCAGCGTCAGATCGAAACCGGCGAAGGCGACTGATTACGATCGCACTTCCGCCTGCTTCTGCTGGTTCACATCGATCAAATTCTTCACGTGATTCAAACATCGGCCGCAGCGCGGGCGGCTGCCGAGCCGCGCATAAACCTGTTCGACGGTGGCGGCGTTCGTAGAAGCAGTCTTTTTGATGGCATCAAGGACAAGAGACTCGCGATACGCATTACACACACAAACGTACACGGTGTGACCTCCAACATAGACAATGTACCATAATTGAGAATGAATTTCATTGCCGATTTGAAAGTGCTTGGGAGGCGTTGAGTTAGCCGGCTTTGCCGAGTGTGTTTCTAGCAACGGTCAACAGGGCAGAGACCAGTTCCTCCGAACCGATGGGCTTGGAAAGGTGCATGTCGAACCCGGCTTCGAAGGAACGCCTTTTGTCTTCTTCGCGCGCATACGCTGTCAAAGCGATCGCCGGGACTTTCGGACGACTCAGTCGGGTTTCGAGATCGCGAATTTTCTGCAGCAGCACGTAACCGTTTTCGTCTGGCATTCCAATGTCGGTGATTAAGATGTCCGAAGGTGTGCGCTCGTAAACCTGCAATGCTTGCTCGGCGGATGCCGCAGTCATCACCGTCGCTCCTTCGTGCTCGAGAACCAGAGACAGGAGTTCGAGCACTTGCGGTTCGTCGTCGACGATTAGAAGCCGCAGACCCTTGAGGCTCGAGAATGTTTTCGGGACCGATTTCTGTTTGCGCTGCCGGGTTTTCGCCGGTATGGATCTGATCGGTAGGACAACCGTAAATGTCGCGCCGCTGCCTTTCCCGGCGCTTTCCACCATTACGGTCCCTCCATGCAGTTCGACGATGTACCGAACTATCGCCAGCCCAATTCCCAATCCGCCATGCGCGCGTACGTTCGTACTGTTCGCCTGGCTGAACCTTTCGAAGACGTGCGGGAGGAACTCCGGATCGATGCCGATACCGGTATCGCGCACCAGGATGCGAAGATCGCTTCCGGAGCGCGTGGCGGCAATAGTTACGGTTCCGCCGACCGGCGTGAATTTGATTGCATTGGATAGCAGATTCCAGATGACCTGCTGCAGCCGGTTCGGATCCGCCGCCAACTGTACGGCTCGAGCGTCGAACGTCGTTTCGATGAGTATCCCTTTGGCATCCGCCGCCGGCCGCATTGCGTCGACAGCGGGTTCGATGATGGACTGAATCTCGACATTCTGGGTTTTGACCCGCATCTTGCCGGTGACGATGCGCGATACGTCCAACAAGTCCTCGATCAGTTTTGCCTGCGATCGGGCGTTGTGCTCGATCACCTCGAGACCGCGCGCTATAAATGCGGGCTCAAAAGTTCTGTGGCGTAATAACTGTGTCCAACCGAGGATTGGAGTCAGCGGGGTCCTCAATTCGTGCGACAGCGTGGCAATGAATTCGTCTTTCACGCGGTTTGCCGACTCCGCCTGCTTCCGCGCGGTGTGTTCAAGGCGCAGAAGCTGTTCCCGCTCCCGCTCCGCTTGTTTGAGTCGATGTTGTTCCAGCTGGGATTGAAGCTGTTCTTCGACAACCTCCGCTACGACCTTCGATCTCGCGGCCAAATAGAGAACGACGCTGACGGAAGCACCGGCGGCAACGAGGAATATCCGGATTTTCCCTGGAGATTGGCCGGGAAAATACGTGGCCGCCAGAACGGTGCACAATAGGCAGACAAAAAGCACGATGAAAGGTTTTGCCGGGCGTTCACCCTTTTTTGACATTGCCGATATCCTGCCGCTGCCTTTTTAGCCTAGCATAAAAGGTAGGTGTTGCGCTGAGACCCACGCCCGGCGCGGTTTTCAGACGATGCGCGGATAACGTGCATAATCCGCGCGATCCGCGGCTATAATGCGCCACAGCGCCATGTTTCGTGTCAGTCCGCGGAAATTGCCGCGAATCCCTTTGGTAGAGCAGCAACGAGAGGCTCTTCGTGTCGAGACTCTTCTTGCCCGCGCCCGTGGCTTCCTGGCCATGTGCGCGCTGATCGCGATTTATTTCGATCCCACCAGCCCCACACGCTATGCCCCGCTCGCCTACCTGTTTCTGGCGCTCTATGCCGTGTACAGCTTGCTCGTGCTTGTTTTGTTACGGTCCGGGAGGGTGTTGAACGCGATACGAGGATGGGGCCCGTTTTCGCATTCGGTCGATTTCATTTGGGCCACGCTCGTCACTTTGATGAGTGAAGGGCCGAGCAGTCCATTCTTCGTCTTTTTCATTTTTGTGCTGTTCGCGTCTGCGTTTCGCTGGGGCCTCGGAGGGGCGCTCATCAGCACGCTTGTCGCGGTTAGCTTGCACATTTCGGAAGCCCTTGTGGTATCAGGCGAGACGACGTTGATTCAGAATGAATTCGAATTGAATCGATTCATCATTCGAGCCGCCTACCTCGCTGTAGTCGGGTTATTGGCGGGATATCTGGCAGAACACGAAAGGATGCATCGAACTCAGTTGTTGACCATGTCAACACTGCTGCAGAAGGCGCAGGGCCGGCGGAGTTTCAAGGCGACGCTTCACTCCCTGTTCGGCCACTTACTCCATGCGTTTTCTGCGAAACAGGCGTTGATGGTTTTCCGCGAGAATGCTTCGGGAAAAGCTCTGCTTTGGCAAGTCCCCGGACAGAGTGAATCCATCGAATATCGATATTTGAATACCGCTGAAGAGCAGGTTTATTTCCTGCCCGAGAAAACTCAGGCTGCGTTCATCTCGCGAACTCAAGCACCGCGAACACTGGGGCACCCTCTTCCGGAAAAGTTCGGGGCGTTATTTCTGGAGAAGCACGGGTTCCAATCCGTCGCCGCTGTCGCGCTCAGCTTCAAAGAGGATGCTACTGGATGTTTGTTTTTGATCGATCCAGTGTTTGATTTTGGCGACAAGGAAAGCCTCTCGTTTCTCGAATCGGCTGTGACGCAGGTCGTTCCGGTTGTTCACAATGTGTACTTATTCCGTCGGCTGCGATCAACCATCGGTGCCATTGAGAGAGGTCGGGTTGCGCGGGAATTGCATGACGGCGTCATTCAGTCTTTAATTGCCGCGGAAATGCAGCTCGAAGCCATGAGGCGAGAATCGCGCGGGCGCAGTTCTGATGAGGACGTGGCGCGTGTCCAGGGAATTCTGCGCGCCGAGGTGGTTAATCTGCGTCGTTTAATGAATGAACTGAGCCACTCGGAACTCAGCCCGAGGCAGTTGCTGAGTTTCCTCACCGATACGGTGGAGCAGTTTCGAAGAGAGACGGGAATTGCCGCGCGCTTCGTTTGTGACGAACAGCAGGTATCGGTGTCTTCCCTGCTTGCGCGAGAGGTTGCACAGATCACTCGAGAAGCTCTCGCAAATGTACGGAAACATGCAGACGCCAGAAACGTTCTCGTGCGTTTTGGATCGGAAAACGGAAATTGGAAACTCGTGATTCATGATGACGGCCGTGGCTTCGGTTTCGTGGGCCGGATGTCTCTCGAGGAATTGAATGTTGAATGGAAAGGACCGCTGGTGATCAAAGAGCGTATCGCTGCGGTTGGCGGTGATCTTGTTATCGAGTCGCGAGAGGGATATGGAGCTCGCCTCGAAATCACGCTGCCAAAGGTGCTTCATGTCTGAGGAAAAAATGATCCGCATTCTGCTCACGGACGACCATTCGCTCTTTCGAGATGGCCTTCGTCGTCTGCTCGAAACCGAATCCGATATGTGCGTTGTTGGCGAGGCGCAAGACGGCCAAACGGCCATCAGCCTGGTCGAGAGCTTGCATCCGGACCTGCTGCTGCTTGATGTCGCCATGCCCGGCATGCCGGGACTGGAAGTCCTGCGTCGCATTATGGCGCAGCCGTGGCATCCGCGCGTGATCCTGGTTACAGCCGCGATTCATCCGTCTCAGGTGATACGAGCTCTGCAACTCGGCGCGCACGGGATTGTGATGAAAGAATCCGCAAGCCGGGTTCTGTTCGACTGTATCCGTTGTGTCCTGTCGGGCGGCTACTGGGTTGGTGAAGTCGCTACTGAGAACGTCTCGGAAACCATTCGGACCTTGTTCACATCCGTCGCCAAAACACCCGGAGCGGAAGAACACGATCTGACCGAACGCGAACTCGAAATCGCGCTCGCAATTGTGGAGGGGATGTCGAACAGGGAAATTGCCTCCAAATTCGCTATCAGCGAGCGGACCGTCAAGAATCATCTGACGCGAATTTTTGACAAGCTCGGCGTGTCCAGCCGTCTGGAGCTGGGCTTATTGGCGATCGATCGAGGCTTCGTGAAGTCCGGCAATTCGGGGTCAGACGTCTAAAACTTCCCCAAAACCAGGCCAATTAAATTTCAGCAATTCCACCAATTGCATCGGCCATGGAGTGTCAAGCAGTTGGCTAATTTCAAGTAAATTGCTGGAAATTCATCTCCTTCCGCATCCGCTTTAGATCACCGATCGAAATTTTAAGTCGATCATTTGCAGCGACATGTGACTTCATCGAGTCATTCACGTCCGCTATGGACCAACTCCTGCCTTATTGCGGTGTCGCGAATCTGTCGCGGCGAGGAGACTAGGATTTTCGTGGTTACAAATATCAAGGATCGATTGATTAAGTTCTTCCTGATTGGCTTCGGTGCAATTTCATTTGTCATCATTCCCGGTACACGAGTTTTCAAAGCGCAGAGCCAAAAGAATACAAACCATCCCGAGTTCGTCGAAGGCCGAGTCGTGGCCAAGTTCCGTCGACCGGAGAAGATAGACGCTGTTTTATCGAAGCACGGCGCGAAGATCGAAAAAGAAATCGCCGATACAGGAGTCTTCGTATTGCGTCTTCCCAACGGAGCGGCTACAGATTCAGTGACTCTTGCGATGAAGAATCATCCGGATGTGGAGTTTGCCGAACTCGATCGCTTCGTGAACCCAGCGCGACTTCCGAACGATCCGTACTTTCCAACGGAATGGCATCTGAGCAAAATCGCTGCTCCGGACGCGTGGGACGTGACCACGGGAAACAGCGGATTGATTGTGGCCGTGCTGGACACGGGCGTGGACAGCAATCATCCGGATCTCGCCCCGCACATGATTCCAGGTTGGAACACTTACGATAACAATTCGAACACCGCTGATGTCTATGGTCATGGGACGGCTGTAGCCGGCACGATTGCGGCAACAACGGATAATTACGACGGCGTTTCTTCATTGGTCTGGAACTGTTTGATCATGCCGATCCGAATTTCGGATCCGAGCGGATGGGCCACTTATACCGATGCAGCCGAAGGATTGACATGGGCTGCGGATCACGGTGCGCGCGTCGCGAACATCAGCTATGAGATGTCGACGTCTTCGGCGGTCGCCAGTGCTGCGCAGTACTTCCAGAATCGTGGTGGTGTGGTGACGATCTCGGCCGGCAACAGCGCTGCATATCTTTCCAATTCGGATAACCCATACGTGCTCACCGTTAGCGCGACAGATCCCTCGGACAATCTGGCATCTTGGTCCAACCAGGGAACTCTGATCGATGTTTCAGCGCCTGGAGTGGACATTTACACGACATTCGCGGGTGGCGGTTACGGGCCAATTTCCGGGACTTCGTTCTCTGCTCCAATAACCGCCGGCGTCGCGGCATTGGTTCTGTCGGCTAACCCCGGCCTTTCCGGCTCGCAAGCGCAGAGCGTCATCAAGAGAACTGCGGATGATTTAGGAACGTCCGGGTGGGATGCGGCGTACGGTTACGGCCGCTTGAATGCCGCTGCCGCGGTTACCGATGCTCTGGGTGGCGGAAGCAGTGCGGATACTACTCCGCCGACGGCCGCCTTTGTTTCGCCAAAGGGTGGCGCGACATTAGCAGGCACAGTAAGCGCCGATGTGAATGCGAACGACAACAATGCGGTTGCATCCGTGACTCTTAAACTAGACGGGTCCCCCGTCGGTGTGGATACCCTGGCACCGTATGGATTCGTCTTCAGTACCACAGGTTTCTCGAACGGCACGCACACTCTGACTGCGGTGGCGGTCGATGCTGCCGGCAATGAGGCGACAGCGAGTGTGAGCGTTTCGATCAGCAATGTGAAAGATTCGACTCCGCCGGTGCCGCAGTTTACATCGCCGAAGAATGGTGCCTCAGTGAATGGCAATATCACGGTGAGCGCCAATGCAACGGATAACATCGGCGTCGTCAAAGTCGAGATGTATGTGGACGGCAATTTGAAGGCGGTTTCGAACTCCGCGTCAGCATCTACGCGCTGGAATACGAAACAGGCCGGCTCCGGATCCCACCTCCTGACTGCGAAGGCTTATGACGCAGCGGGCAACGTCGGGACTGTGTCTATCACTGTGTACAAGTAAGACCCCTCCTGAGAACAAAAAAGGCGGCCGACTGGCCGCCTTTTTTGTTTTAGGACGGTCTACTGTTTGCGGAGCTTGCGAGCACGAAGTCCCAGACCGATTATGCTCGACCCGAGAAGAAGGATCGAAGTGGGCTCCGGAACGCTGGTCGTCCCGCCAGTCGTATATACAACGCCGGTGCAAGCACCGCTGCAGTTTTGCGTTTTCAGAATATCGACTGCCCACAATGACGAGGTGCCCGGAGGAGCAATCGAGTTTTCAAGCAAATCATTAACTGTAGTAAAGCTGCCGCTGACCTTGCCGACAATGAACGTCAGAGCGCCAACCGCTCCGCTGCCCCCGCTCGGGCTGGGGCCACTAAGAGCGAACTCATACGTTCCGGCGCCATCCATATTGAATGAACTGGCGGTACCGCCGGCGTTCGCGAATGTGTAGTTCGCATCGGAAATACTGGTTACGGTCAATGCGGGATTGCCGGCGAGGTTTTCATTCCAGGACGTCGCTTTATGCGTTCCGGTGTCAACAATGACGGAGCCATTGGTCAAGCTGATTTCGACCTGAATCTTGCCGGTGTTTACGCCGGACGTGATCAATGTCAGTTTCACGGTTCCGTAACTCCCCGCACCAAACGCCTCGGATTGGTTCAGGTTCAAGGTCGTCGTGTCGGCATACGCACTTGTAGATGTGCCTATGACGACAGCGACGGCAAACAAAGCAAAAAGAATGCACGAACTTATTCTGGACTTCATGTCCTGCTCCTTCGGATAGTCGTTCTCACGGCAACTCAAACGCAATTTCGCTGCCTTGTAGGTGTCTGCTGGACGGCAGGTTCACAAGTTTGACAGTGTCAGTAATTTGCACGGAGGCAAGGGCTCCCCAAAGGACGACAGTTGATTGGTGAAAAGCGTGGCCGCATCGTCAAGGATTCCGACGGGTGCCGCGCTGCACTGGTGTATGGGGACCAAAAATGTTCAGTTTTTTGTACTTAGCCACAGGAGTGGCACCAGCGAGAACTGTAAGTAATTCCGACGACAGGTGAATGCTACGTCCGCAGCCCGAGCCATTTGTTGTCAGCTGCATCTGGTCTGCGGCCTACGAATGTCGATGGTGTCAATAAAACTGTTTACAAAAAAACAACACCTTTTTGTAATGCCTCCATCGGAGGCAGTTCATGCCATTCAAAGTCGGTGATGTCGTTCGCATCCGAAACGTGAACGCCAGGCGTCCGGCATACGCGCGCGTACAGCAAGTACTGCCGCGGCAGCTCTCCGTCCAGGACTTTCAGGAATATGTCGTGGAGTATCTGAATTCCCGGTCGGAGCGGTTCCGATTCGGAGTTTGTCGTGAAATGGAAATGCGGCTGGATGCCGTCAGCAGTGAAAGTCATGAGGAGTAGTTATGAAGCCACGAATGATAGGCGAGCGGGTCCGCGTGAAATCTACAGCGCCGTCGTGCCTGGACGACGTCGGCCGCATCATTCAGATTGTTGAACCCTTCGTTGCGCCACAATTGAAAGATCGCGCACTGATGGAATTACCGCTTTACTCGGTGCGGCTCGAAGACGGCCGGAACTTGAAAATTCGCGGACGCGATCTCGTGCGGATGACCAACTAAGATCCACGCATCGCCTGATCGATGTGGCTGACCAGCTTCGCGGCCGTCGCCGAATCCAACGGCTTCTTCGTCCGTTCGAAAGAACCCCAGATTGTATCGACAATCCGGTTACACACGCGCTCGACATTCTGCATCTCTTTCGCTAATGCCTCAGGAGACGGCGTCGCGGCGCTGAATGAGTCGTTCGTGTGGTACCAGGCGAAATTGAAGAAGAACAGTGAAAGAAACTTTTGCGTGAATGCCGCCGACCCCTGTCGTTCGATATGCCGCAGAAATTTGGTTTTGAATCGCTCGTAATCCAGCTCCGTTTCGAATCCCGTGGAACAAAACAGGGATTCCTGGAGCGATTTCGACAACAGCGGACGCTCCGCTGCGGTCGTACTCGGAATCAAGGCATCGGCGATTTTTTCTATCAGCTGCCAATTGGCGCTGCTGGCGACCTTCGCCGCCACACGACTTGCGTAGATCCCATCGTCTCGTAAGGCAGAGATCCACTTATTAATCTGAAGCAGAGTTGAACCGACTGCGGGGCCCACGCGCTTGATGCCCTTCAGAAACGACCGCAGCCTTTGTTCTGTCGGCGAGACTATCCGTGTCCGAGAAATGTCGCCCTCCCATCTGTTTTGGCTTGAAGTGAGGATGTCCTCTGCCTACTATTCGGCGTATCCAGATTCGTTTCGAATGAGTCGGACGAGTTACGGCTGCGACGTAATGTTTCAGGGGGGCCATGATGGCCACAAAGACTAGTACATCCGAGTTCCGCGACCCACCGTCAATAATCGTGAGCGTCATATGATGCACGCTTGTATCGTCTTGTCAACCCTTAGCCGTCTGTTAAGATCCTCTCGCAAAACACGCGATTGAGGGGAGATTTTTTTTACATGTACCAGATCGAGTTGTTAGAAAAAATTCGGACGCGAAAGGCCAAAGTCGGTGTTATCGGACTCGGCTACGTCGGTTTGCCGCTGGTTTTGCGCTTCGCGGAAGAACATTTTCCGGTCCTCGGTTTCGATGTCGACACCGGAAAGATTGCGAAGCTCAATGCCGGTGAGTCCTACATCCATCACATTCCGGCCGCGCGATTGAAAGCGCTGTTGAAGGAAGGTCAATTCGAAGCGACTTCCGATTTCAGCCGTCTCTCGGAAGCCGATTGCATCATTATTTGCGTTCCGACGCCGCTGACGGCAAAAAAAGATCCCGATCTGCAGTACATCGAGTCGACAGGCAAGGCCATTACAAAAAGACTGCGCAAGGGGCAGCTCGTTTCGCTCGAGAGCACAACATATCCCGGTACCACGGAGGAGATACTTCTCGACATGTTTCGCAGCACGGGACTCGAAGTGGGGAAGGACTACTTTCTAGTCTTTTCGCCGGAGCGCGAGGATCCGGGCAATCCGAAATTCTCTACCCGTACCATTCCCAAAGTTGTGGGAGGTGTAACGCAGGATTGCCTCGAAGTCGGCAAGGCCCTGTATGCATCCGTTATCGATCGCGTGATTCCGGTCTCTTCCACCAGAGCCGCCGAATTGGTGAAACTGCTAGAAAATATTTACCGCTGTGTGAATATCGCGCTTGTCAATGAGCTGAAGCTCCTGGGCGACCGCATGAATATCGACATCTGGGAGGTCATCGAAGCGGCCAGCACGAAGCCATTCGGATTTACACCCTTTTATCCTGGCCCTGGACTCGGTGGGCATTGCATACCTATCGATCCGTACTATCTGTCGTGGAAAGCCAAAGAGTACGATTTCTCTACACGATTCATACACCTGGCCGGAGAGATCAACACAGCAATGCCTCAGTACGTTGTAGAGCGTGTCGCTGAGGCCCTGAACGGCAAGTCAAAAGCAATTCGCGGCTCGCATATTCTATTGTTGGGAGTCGCTTACAAAAAAGATGTGGATGATGTGCGCGAATCGCCGGCACTGGAAATAATGGAATTGTTGAAGGAGCGGGGCGCCGAGCTTTCCTACAGTGATCCGTACATTCCGCGGCTGCATCGGATGCGGAAGCACGATTTCTCGCACATGTCATCGGTACCGTTGAGTGAAGAGACCTTGCGCAAGGTCGATCTCGTCCTGATTACGACGGACCACACGGAAGTCGATTATCAGTTCGTTGTCGATCGTAGTGCGCTGGTGGTGGATACGCGCAATGCAACCAAACGTGTCAAGGGAGCGTCAGGCAAGGTAATAAGGGCGTGAGTATTGGCACGGCCGTTTTTAAATTGACATTAAGACGGTTAAATGGATAATAGCGACGTCCCTCTACCATTAAACTTCGCGCAGTCCCCATGTTTTGGGACTGACAGTGCGGTAGCTCTCTTCATGTGTGTTGTCAAATTCCCGTTACTCCCGTTCGTGTGATTGTTGTTGGTTCTTGAAAAAGGTGTTGTGTTCGATGGATTTAATTTCTCAATCGGCAGGAGGCCAAATGATTAGGTCACAGGGTAAGTACTTTTCCAAGGATGAGCTGAACCGAATCGTAATGTTATTGAGGGAGAGTGATATGACTCTTCCTGAAATCGCGGACAGAATGCGCTGCAGCCGCAGCGCGGTCGCAGCAATCAACCGGAAGTTTCAGATCCGGCTCTATGGCGGCAAGCGCAGCCAATGGAGCCTCAATTCAGAGTGTCGGCCGGCAGAGACAGTTGTTGCACCCGAAACAATAGGCACCGGCACCGAGACACTCCAGGAAGTAACCGCTACCTCCAATCGCAATTATCGCGCGTAACCGACACCACAAATTGGGCTTGACATAATCAGGTCAGCAGCAAAATATATTTGTCTTTGCCCATTGTTGGAGTCGGTTTCGCAATCACAGAGCGCAGGCAGACATCCTTTACTCAGATCGGCGTTTGCCTCCTCTGTGAGATCAAACTTTGCTAATCGAGTACGTCGTATCTCAAGCGCCACGGACGCGTCTTCGGGATTCGATGGAATGGGGGTTGCGGGATGCAGTTTTCCAAGGAAGGTACATTCTGGTATGCGTTACACGTTCGAACTCGGTTCGAGAAGGTTGTCGCTCGAAACTTGAAAGGTAAAGGATACGAAGAATTCCTCCCTTTGTATCACCGGACCAGTCGCTGGTCGGACCGCACCAAAGAAATAGAACTCCCCCTCTTTCCCGGCTACGTTTTTTGCCGTTTCAACCCCCATGATCGCCTGCCTATCCTCACCGTTCCGGGCGTCAATGCCATTGTCGGAGTCGGAAAGAATCTTCTGCCGGTCGAGGAATCCGAACTCGATGCGGTGCGAAGCGTTCTGAAATCGGATGCATACTGCGAGCCTTGGCCATATGTGGAAGTCGGCGAGCATGTTGAAGTCGAATATGGACCCTTGGCCGGGACGCAGGGCATCGTGACATTGGTCAAGAATTCTGTCCGGCTGGTGATTTCAGTGAATATGCTGCAGCGATCTGTGGCGGTCGAAATCGATCGTGGTTGCTTGAAACCGGTAAGCAAAGCGCAGAAAAAGTCGAATCAGGACATGGTTCCGTTTTGACGAACTCGCCATTGGGCGGCTGACTCTTAGACTATGATCAGCGTCTTCTCGGTCACTTCAGCCGCGCAGAACGGACAACAAGCGGGACGGCACATCACGTATTCTGTAACACTGGGGTCGCAATTCGTTAACGCGTCGAGCAGGTATTCCAAAGCGATGACAGCGTTCTCCGCGCAGACCTCGCAGCCCGTCAGCCACTCTTCGGCTTCGGCGACCATGTTCTCGTCGATCAAAGCGATGTTAAGTTCTTCTACTGAGCGCTGCAGTCTTTCCCGCATATGTGGCCAGAATTTAGCAATTGCCGGACCAATTCCTCTTAAACTGTAAATGATTGTTTCGCGAAAGGATAGCTTTCCCCGACACTGAGACTGTTCGAAATTTTTACGGCGGTTGTCGGGAAACTTAACAACTATGAAAGGTATCGTACTCGCCGGCGGACTCGGCACACGTCTCCATCCTCTGACAAAAATCACAAATAAACATCTGATGCCCGTTTACAACAGACCGATGATTTATTATCCGGTCCAGACACTCGTCGACGCGGGGATTACGGAAATACTGATTGTCACTGGCGGCAAGAACGCCGGCCATTTCCTGGAGTTGCTCGGAAACGGCAAGGAGTTTGGTCTCAAACATCTGGACTACACCTATCAGGAAGGCGAAGGCGGCATCGCGGCCGCGCTGTCTCTGGCCGAATACTTCGTCGAAGACGATCCCGTGTGCGTGATCCTGGGCGACAACATCTACGAGAAGAGCGTTCGCGCCTCGGCTGAAGAATTTGCCAAGCAGGGAGGCGGTGCCCGGATTCATTTAAAGCGAGTGGAGAATCCACAGCGGTTTGGCGTGCCTGTTTTCGAAGGCAATCGTATCCTGAGAATCGAAGAGAAACCGAAGAACCCGAAATCCGACTATGCGGTGACCGGCTTGTACATGTATGACCAGACAGTCTTCGATATTATTAAGACTCTGAAGCCGTCAGGCCGCGGTGAACTCGAGATCACGGATGTCAATAATGCTTACATTGCTCGCGGTGAAATGTCGTATGCGCTTGTGGACGGTTGGTGGTCCGACGCCGGAACGTTCGATTCTCTGCTCCGCACGAATATCCTCGTTGCCAGTCAGTTCGAAGGCAACTCCGAAGAAATCTCACAAGACGCAATCAAGAACTCTGCAGCGATCCTGAGGCAACAATGAAGATCCTGGTAACGGGTGGCGCCGGGTTCATCGGGTCGAGTTTCGTGCGTTATGTGCTGCGTTCGCGCAACGATATCGAAGTCGTGAATTACGACCTTCTCACTTACGCCGGCAACCTCCGCAATCTCGACGAAGTCTCGAATAATCCACGGTACCGATTCGTGCGCGGCGACATTGCCGATGCTGCGCGGGTCGAACGCCTGTTTGAAGAGAATAGTTTTGATGCGATCGTCAATTTCGCCGCAGAGACCCACGTGGATCGATCGATTTTCGATTCGGCTCCATTTGTCCGGACGAATATCGAAGGAACGCGTTGCCTGCTGGAAGCAGCGCGCAAGCACAAGCTGACGAAGTACGTTCAGATCTCGACCGACGAAGTTTACGGCAGTCTGGGACCGACGGGTTCCTTCCGTGAAGACACGCCGATTGATCCGAGCAGTCCTTATTCGGCGAGTAAAGCTGCCGCCGACATGCTCGTTCTTGCATACAACCGCACGTACGGCTTGCCTACCGTGATTACGCGTTGTTCGAACAATTACGGCCCATATCAGTTTCCGGAAAAGCTGATCCCGGTACTCGTTACGAATGCTATGGAAGACCGGCCGCTGCCGATCTACGGCGATGGTCTTAACGTTCGTGAATGGATTTTCGCCGACGAGCATTCACGCGCGGTGCTGCTTGCGCTCGAGCGCGGCAAAGCGGGCGAGGTTTATAACATCGGAAGCGGTGATGAAAAAACGAACCTCGACGTCGTCCGCACAATCCTGCAGCTTCTGAGTAAGCCGGAATCGCTGATTCAGTTTGTGAAGGATCGTCCGGGCCACGATCGCCGGTACTCCATCGACTGCTCCAAGATTTGTAAAGAGTGGAACTGGTCGTCGCAGGTGGAGTTCGATTCCGGTCTGGCCGCGACCATCGACTGGTATCGCAACAATCAGAAATGGGTGCGCGACATCCGCGATGCGTCGTACCTTTCTTATTACGATCAAATGTATACACAACGCGATCAAAGTTTGGCGGCGCTGGCGGCGCACTCTGCGGCCGAAAAGGATTTTGAATAATCGAATTTGGGGACGGAACCAATATGCTAAAGAAAATATTCGCTTGTCTTGCGTGCTCAGTGTGGCTGACAACTGTCTCGGTATACGCGCAGAACCTCGAGCCGCCTAAGTCTTCAGGCGGTCCGCTGTACATCATTCAACCGAACGATGTCCTTGCAATCTTCGTTTGGAAGGAGCCGAATCTCTCCGGCAAGGTACTCGTGCGCCCGGATGGCCGTATTTCATTTCCGCTCATACAGGATTTGCCTGCGGCGGGATTGAATCCGGTTCAACTGAAGGAGAATATCGAAAAGGGTCTGAAGCAATTTGTCGATGTGCCGAATGTTACCGTGACGGTCGATGCGATTCAGAGCTATCGTGTCTTCGTTTTGGGCAAGGTCGGGAAGTCCGGAGAAATCAGAGCCGAGAAGCCGATCAGTGTTCTGCAGGCGATCTCGCTTGCCGGAGGCTTCCAGGACTTTGCCAAACTTTCGGAAATCGTGATCATTCGAAACAGCGGTGAAGACAGTACCTTATATCGCTTCAACTATCCCGAGGTGATCAGGGGAAATAATTTCAGCCAGAACATGCAACTGAGAACCGGAGACGTAGTCGTTGTTCCTTAACAAAACGAGACTTCTCAAGTCATCGCTGCTTCTGGTTGCGCTGGTTATCGGACAAACTGCCATCGGGCAGGACAGAAAATATGTCGTCGGGACCGCCTTTGAGTTGGTGGGAGGAGGTACAAACCGGCTGGGCAATCTGATCGGTAGTACTAATCGCAGTCAACCGTTTTTCTTTTTTTACGGTCTATACCCTTCCATTAACATCACGTCGTCGGGCGCGCACACCACCTGGACTGGTTCCTATAGCTTCGGCATGAATCGCGCCGAAACATCCACGCAGCTTCACTCCAATTCTCACGCAGCATCGCTTCGACTCAGCGACAACCTGTCCGAGCGCTGGAAACTCGGTATTTCGGACAATTTCGACATGAGCGATGACGTGTCCACGTTCAACGGGCTTCGCGGCTCTGTTCCGGTCCCGGAGGATTTTCATTTTGTGTTCAATCCGGTCGCCAATCGCATTACGACGAAAAGCAACAGTGCCAACCTGAGCGCCGATTATTTGATGACGGACAAATCGACACTGTCTTTTTCGACTTCGCATCTGATACGGAATTACGATCAACCCGGTATCAACAACAGCCTGTCCAATCAGCAGGCGGCGTTTGGGGCTGTCCAGTACCGGCGGAAGACGAGCAGCAGAGACTCGTGGTCACTCGGATATACAGTGTCATATTACGACTTTGCGAGATTCCAGGATTCGTTGTCACACACTGCATTGATCGGATACTCCACCATCCTGGGCCGTAATACATCCCTTCAATTTACCGTAGGGCCATCCTACGTCCGCGACCTGGGTTCGAAAACGGACTACCTGGGTTACAGCACGAACGTGACTGTGCAGAAGACAATCGAGAACAACCAGTTTGCCGTCTTCTTCAACCAGGGAACCGGCCAATCCAGTGGCCTGGGCTCGATTTCCGACACCCGGAGCGCGGGACTATCGATCGGTCGTGTCGCAAGGCGAGTTCGAGTGTTTGCGGATGTGTCGGCCTTCGACAGCAACGCGCGCCTCGACAATACCTACAGTACGAGAGGCGTTGCTGGAACCGTGACGATTGGAGTGCCGGTTGCGAGGACGTTGTTCTTTCAGGGCGGTGTCCAGTATCAGCATTACGATCAATCACAGCCGTACGGCTTTGATCAAAAGCGTGCGTTCATTTCCCTCCGCTACGACAATCCCAACCTGTTCAAGTTCTCGAACTGAATTCGGGTGCGTCCCCTATTTCGGCGCCACGGTTTGCGACGTAGTGCTGCCTTGAGCGTTCGATAGCCGGATCGTCACGCCCTGGATTGCGCTGGCATCGCCGGTCACGGTAAAGGACTGCAGGAACGAGAACGAACTTCCGAACACCGTTGATGCCGCGTTTCGATACCACGCCGAAAACTCCGCATCCACGCTTCTCGACAGTGTCGGGCGTTGCGTGGTGCTGCCCGCCCTCACATCAAAAGTAAACTCCACGTTCAACACACGCCTGGATGGCGCAAATCCTGTGACCTGAACATCGATACCTCCCGATGTTCGTGTTGCCGTGATATCGGTGATCTGCGGGGCTGTGGCTGGAATATCGATGGTCGCGACCGGAGCGTCGGTTGGACCGTTGTCGAATGTCGCCGTCATTTTCACAGTACCCGCTACTGTTCCAGTCAATAGCTTGAGCGCTGATGTGAATACAGCAGCCGTCGTATTGGCGGCGATAGTGAAAGTTGCTGTACGCGTTCCATTGGAGAACTGCGTTGCCGGATCGTCGCTCGCAATTTCCGCATTAGACGTAAATGTCATTTTGAGCGTTCCGGAAAGCGCGCTCGGATGAGGCGATGCCAGATTCATCGAAACATCGAAAGTGCCTCGCGTAGTCAGTGAAGCGGGCAGACCTGCCAGCGACAGCCCTGGAACCGGCGGATCGACGGTGATCGTAAACTCTTTTGCTGTGCTTGCTCCGCGCGAGTCGGTGACCGTGATCGTGACGGTTTTCGCCCCCACTTCGGTTGGTGTGCCCTGGAGTATGCCGGCGGGCGTTAGCGTCAAGCCGGTGGGTAAGGTACCGCTGGTGACCAGCCAGGTGAACGGACCGCTTCCCGTGGCCGCCAATTGCTGGCTGTAGGCGAGATCTTTCGTCGCGTTCGGCAACGTCGTGGTCGTGATTGTCACCGCGGTCGAAACCACCAGGCTGAAAGTGCGGCTTTGCTGCTGCACCGGCGAAAAGCTGTCCGAAACCTGAATCGTGAAGCTGAAGCCGCCAATGCCCGTCGGAGTGCCTGAGATGACGCCGGATGCCGACAAATTGAGGCCCGCCGGCAGCGGCCGTCCGAGCGCGCTCCATGTGTACGGTGACAAGCCACCCGCAGCTTCGAGTGTGAGTGTATATGGCGCGCCAAGTATGGCGTCGGGCAGCGTCGCCGGGGTCACGATCCGAAGCGCATCACTCACCACCATGTGATACGCCCTCGTTGCCGTCTGCACCGGATCGGTACTCGCGACCTGAACCGTAAAATCAAACTGCCCGCCGACAGACGGCGTTCCCGACAATGCGCCGGATGTGCTCAATGACAAACCGGGGGGCGTGATGCCGGACACAACCGACCAGGTCAGGTTGGTACTCACATTCGCTACCATCAATTGCGAAAAAAAAGCACCGACCGTTGCAGTAGGCAAAGACGTTGTTGTGATCGCCAGTTGAGGCTGTATCGTGATGGTGAAGGTCTTTGAAGCCAGCTGTGGTGATGAAGAACTGTCTGTGACTGAGATCGTGAAACTGAATGTGCCAGGCGTCGTCGGTGTTCCGCTGATTATCCCATCGGCAGACAATGACAGGCCGGATGGCAGTGCTCCGGCCGGTACCACCCAGTTGTAAGGCGTCAGGCCGCCTGACGCGGACAATGGTTGAGTGTACGCTTTACCGACAGCGCCGTTCGCCAGTGTGTTCGTCACGAGCGATAGAGCTCCGCTGACACTTAGACCAAAATTCTTGGTTACGCTCAGAGACGGAGTGCTGCTGTCATTGACGACAATCGTGATCTGGTAGGTCCCGCCGCTCGTTGGCGTGCCGCTTAAGACTCCGCCGGGCGACATTGTCAAGCCGGGGGGCGAATTGCCGCTCAGTGTCCATGTGTAAGGCGCAACTCCGCCCGTGGCTGCGAATGTTACTGAATACGGGCTATTGATCGTCGCGGAGGGAATCGTCGTCGTGGAGATTGTCAAAGGGGCACCGACGGTCAGCGTGAAAGTTTGGCTCTTGGTCTGGGGAGAGGGAGTCGAATTGTCTCTGACCTGAATCGCAATGGAAAAACTTCCGCTTTCTGTCGGCGTGCCGCTCAAAACGCCTGAAGACGAATTCAGATTTAGACCGGGAGGAAGTGCACTATTGGAGGTCCATGTATACGGAGCAACTCCACCGGATGCAGAAAGCGTAACGGAGTAAGAGCTGTTCAACGTCGCAGTCGGCAGGGTTGCCGGTGTATTGATCGTCAGCGGATTGCTGGTAATCGTCAGGCTGTACGCCTTGTCGCAGCTTCTTGGGGTCGAATTGCTATCCGTAATGCGGACTGTGAAATTCGATACTCCAGTTCCCGTGGCGCTGCCGCTTATTAATCCTGTCGTCGCTCCTGAAGACGATATGGGGTTGAATCCCGGAGGCAGTGAACCGCTGACGACACTCCACGTATAAGGAGACGTTCCGCCGGCACCTGTCAAAGTCGCGTTATACGGGGTGCCCTGAGTTCCGGGGGGCAGTGGTGACGTCGTCGAGATGTTCAGCCCCGCGCCACCTGGACATGTTTGCGCGAAGCCCGCTTCAGCAGCGCCAAAAACGATGAAGGCAGCAATGAGGAGACGTTTCATTGCGCCTCCTCAGCTCTCAAGACGGCTGGCGGAATAATACCGATCCGTAGATCCGCGCCCGACGCGTCAAGCACCATCGTCGGTTGTTGTGTTGCTTCGCTCAAGGCGAAAACGGAATTGCCCTTCAGCCGGTAAAACCCGGTCGGCTGGCAATCGCAAGAGGTGTCCAGATAATTGCCTGATGCAAGATCGACGATCGCAATTCTGCCGGACTTTGCGTCGGCCACGAAAAGGCGCACTCCATCCTCTGACGCAGCAATTGCTGACGCTCCATTCGTGCCATCTTGGTTCGAAAACACCGGAATACGGTCCGCGGTGCGTTGCGGGTCGCGAATTAAAAAGACGCTATGTGACGCGTCATCGGCAACGAAGAAATCCAAACTCCTGGGCATGAAAGCGGCAGCGGATGGCCGATCCACCTGAATGGGCCAGGATGCGCCGAACCAATCGAGAGCCCATAGACTGACACTCTCGCCGTCGACAAATCGTACGAGGGCAATCGAACCATCGTCATCTACTGCTAGGCTGCTGGCCCGTCCTGGTATACGCGAGGCGTCAAATTCAAAAATGCGCTCCGGCGATTGCGGCAGATTCCCAACAATCTGAATCGATCGCGTCTTTTCGTCAAAGACAGCAGCGAACGTGCCGCTGGGGCTCACCGCGATCAAATCCGCACCGGCGTGGGTACCGGGAATGGCGTTCATTGCAAGGGAACCGGAACTCAGATCGATGATTATGATCTGTTCATCATCGGCACGGGTGGCGAGAGCATAGTCGTGTTTCGGCGAGATGACTGCCCCTCGAATCCCCGATGCCAGCTGCAGGCGGTCCGCCAGAATCGATGCCCCGGGAATGCCGAGAATAGGACGGATGGCCGTCCCACTGTTTTCAGCGGTGAAGCCCAGCGTGGGGCCATTTAGTGTCAGGGATTGAGCCTGAAGGCTCGCTACTGTGAACCCTGCGCACAACACAATCTTTAAAAAGCGCATTCCGTTTTACCTTTTGTAGTGACTATCGAGGCGCCCCAACAGCCGCGCCGCCAAACGTAATCGTCGGTGTGTTAACGGGCGTGTTGTTGCTGTTGTCTTTGCCCTTGAATGCAATCGCGGCTGCGGCGGCCGCCCCGGCGATAGCGCCGACAGCGATCCATTTACCATGGCCTTTCTTTCCGCCGACGTTTTCCTGATTGATGGTTGCGATCGCCGATTGGCCTTGAATTTCAGCCGTCACGCGGATCTGGTACGAACCTGTGACTGAATTCGGGTGAAATGTCCCGGCGGATGCCAACCCATCTTGATCGGTTGTAACAGTCATCACGCGAGAATCGTTCGAGAATTCTCCGCCGGCGCCCACAGCAGGCGCACTGAACACGACCGTAGCGCCGGGCACAGGAAGGTTTTCGCCCCCGAGAACGCGGACAACCAGCGGCCGTGGAGCGATTTGCAGGACAACGTTCTTGTTGTTCTCCCCCTCGACGATAGTGATCCGCAAGTTGCGCTGTCCGCCGCTTTGCTGCGCCCATACGGGCTGCAAGACCATGAAAAACAGGCATATTGCAGTTATCGGTTGCCGCCAATGTCGTCTGAGCGAAGGACCGATCATAAAAAACCTCCTGAATCGCCGTAAAATTATGTACGCGATTTGACGATCTCCAAACAGGGAAATTTCCTAACACGACGATCAAGGCCCAACTATTGCGTCGGTTTTTGGCCTACCAAACCTGTTCATATATCGGCAAAAAGATTAAATCTCTTGACATAAAAGCGTGTGAATGAAGAATCAAGAGTGACCCTTACTGTCTCGAAAGGTACCAGGGGCCCCTAACCCGCTGGGACCGAAATGGCGGTAGCCCATCCCCCGCCGTCCTCTCTTTCCGGAGTTCATCCAAAATGAGAATAGGTTTGAACAATCCACAGGATTTTCTGGCGCTACTCGTTCGCAGGAAGTGGTGGGTTTTGGTGCCGTTCGTCACGTTGTCTTGCGCGGCTAGCATCCTGATCTATTTCCTTCCGCACACCTATGTTTCGGAAACTCTGATTCTGGTCACGCCACGCGACGTTCCTCAGGATTTTGTCCGGGATCTAATTGCCGGTAGTGCGGAAGAACGCCTGCGTTCGATCGAACAGCGTATTTTGAGCCGTCAAACTTTGTTGCAGATCATCCGTGAGTTCGAGAACAAGCTGCCAGAGATTCAACGCTTGAATATTGATGATCAAATCGCGAAGTTGCGCAGCCAGATCACGATCAAGTTCGAATTGGAAAAGGGCAGAAACGGTCAAGACCTGCCTTTGAGCTACTTCAGGATCTTCTACCAAAACCAGAATCCGGAACTAGCCCAGAAGATCGCGAGCAAGCTGACGACGCTCTTCATCGAAGAGGACAATAAAACACGGGCCACTCAAGTTTTCGGAACTACCGAGTTTTTCGCCACCGAACTCGAGAAGGTCAAAGCAGATTTGACGGATTCGGAGGAGAAGCTTCGCCAAATCAAAAGCACTCGCCTATACGAATTACCGGACCAGCGCGACGCGAATCTCCGGACGCTCGAGCGCCTCACTATGGATAAGAAGGGGAACGGCGAGGCTCTTGATCGCATTGCAACGCAACGGTTACAGGTCGAGTCGCTGATGTTGACGACGCCGCAAACCCTTCCCAAAAACCCGCTGTATGCGGCGGTGCCCCAGCGCGGACTGTCGGAAAAGCAGAAAAAGATCCAGCAGGACCTGGAGGATTATCGCAAGGCGCAGGCGGAGTATGAAGATGCCACGTCCAAATACACGGACAGCCATCCCGACGTCAAATTGACGAGGGCCCGGCTCGCGAAGGTGAAGCAGAGGCTTTCGCCCGAAGTACTGGCGCTCGCGATGAAGGAGGACGACGATGAGTCTCCTTCCACCGCGAACGAGGCCGGCGAGCCGAATCCAGCTTATCAGCAGCTTTTAGGGCAGCTGGAAGGAATCAAGACCGAGCTTCGTATTCGCCAGCGAGAAAAAGCCGATATTGATGCGGAAATCGGCAAATATAGCGCCCGCGTCGATAGGACTCCGCAGGCGGAACAGGATATTTCCGATGTCGCCCGGCAAAACGCCGACCTGAAGAAGAAGTACGACGATTACAACAACAAGCTCTCCGAAGCTCGTCTCGCGGAGAGTCTTGAAAGCAAACAGAAGGGTTCGCAATTCCAAATTGTGGATCCGGCCAATTACCCGATCGTACCGACAAAGCCAAACAAGTCGGCAGTGGCGTTAGGCAGCATCCTTGTCAGTCTTCTCATCGCGCTTGCGACGGCTGTTGGCGTGGATATCGCGCGTCAAAAGGTCTGGACGCAGACGCAGGCGGAAGCCTTCTGGGGCACGCCCGTTCTTGTTGAAATACCGGAAATCGTGACGGACCTCGATTTGGCTGTAGCGCGAAAGAAGAGGCTTGGCTTTGCGACGTCCTCTGTAGTCTTCGCTCTTCTCTATAGCGTTTGCCTATATGGGATCTACCTCAAGCACAGTTTCATTCTGCGACAGCTTGATCCGGTCATTCAGAAACTAATATACAAATGAGCAGTCTTATACCGAACCCCGTACTGGAGGAAATCCGCCGCCTCAATCAGAACGCGGCGAATGGCGTTCTATCGCTGAAACATGCCGGTGAGCGCGTAGAGATTTTCTTCCGGGAAGGGATGATTGAATCCGCATACTCCAATGTGGATGGCCGCCGGTTGGGGGATTATCTCCAACAGGACGGTTATGCCACGGCTCGCGAGCTTGATGCCGTTGAGCCCGTCGCCCGTCGTGAAAAGATCGTCATGGGAGAAGCCGTCGTTCGAAAAGGGCTTCTCAACCAGGCAGAGGTGGGAACAGCAGTCCGGCGGCAGGCGATTGAACTTCTGAACTATGTCTTCCGGAAAAATTTTTCGGTAGATTCCTTCAAGAGCGATCTGCGTTCTTATTACGCACCAGCCAGGATCAGTTTTGCCCAGGTACTGCTGGAGCTGTGCCGGAGCAACTCTGCTGCTCTCACTCCGAAGCCCGATGTCCGGCTTGCCTTGACGGACGAAGTCGACCTCTCACTGTTCCAGTGGTCGCCGCAGGAACTGTACGTTCTGAGTGAACTGCAACGTCCGAACACATTCGAAGGACTTTTGTCTACGACAGGTTTGCAGCGGAGCAATCTGGAAAGCATTCTCGGAATACTCGACGGACTTGGTGTGATTCGGGTTCAGGAGCCTTCCGCGTTCCTTCAGGACTCTGAAAATGCCGCGGTCCTCGAACGTTCTGAGTTCCCGTTTGAAAATCTGATTCCGATCGTTACTAATGCGGTGCTGCACGAAAAACTCGAAGTCGCCAAGAACGAATCGTCGTTCACGAGTGAGCAATTCAAGAATCTCAAAGTGCAACTCAACAGCGCGAACCCTGCAAATCCGCTAAAGGTCATTACGGTGTCGAGTCCGGACGCGCAGGACGGAAAGTCTCTTGTCGGCGCGAATCTTGCTTTTTCATTTGCGTTGGATCCGGGCCGACGCGTGATCGTTGTTGATTGCGATCTGCGAAAACCTTCACTGGGTGATTATCTCGGTGTCTCGTCTGAGCCTGGCCTTCTTCAGTATCTCGCCAATGGTCATTTGAGCCCGTATTGTTACGTACGGCGCGTCCAGAATCTCTATTTTCTGACCGCAGGCGGATGCGCACCCAATCCTGTCGAGATCCTTTCTATGGCCAAGATGCGCTCTCTGGTCGAGCATTTACGAAAGGACTTCGACACAATCATCCTCGACGCCCCACCTTATTTTCCGATCGCTGACGCGCGAATCGTGACCTCGCTGAGCGATGGTTTGATTATGGTCGTCCGGCGCGGAAAAACGTCCTGCGCCAGTTCTGATCGTGCATTCAAGGCGGTGGATCGAAAAAAGTTGTTGGGGGTTGTGTTCAATGATGTCCAACCCTTGCCGTTCCACACGTACTACAACTTCGGCTATTACGCTTATGGCCACAACCCGAAGGGACACTCCCAGGCCCCCCGAATCGGGAACTCCTTCAAGAAGTATTTAAAACCTTGAAAAAAAAGCCACGGATTGAACGGATTCAACCCATGTCTTCACTAGCCGACGAGCTTTTGTTTCAGCGTCTCCTCATGCTCGAACGCCGCAGGTGTGAGCGCACCGAGGGTCACTTCGGTCTGCTGTTGATCCACATGGAAGAGTTGAAAGGGACCATCAGTCCCGTGACCATGGAAGAGATCGGCTGCATGGTCGGTGGCATGATGCGCGAAACAGACATCACGGGTTGGTATGAAAGCGGATCGATTGTCGGCGTCATCCTCACCACATTGAACGAAGCGAGTCGTGACAGTATCGAGTCGGTAGTCGTGGAACGCGTCAGCGCAGTGTTAAGCGAGCGGCTGACCGACAAGCAGCTGCAAAAAGTAGAGATCTCCTGTCACATTTTTCCGGAAGACCACTCCGCAAATCGGATTTTCTATACCCCTAACCGCGACAAAAAGTCGAAAGGGAAGTCTGTTTCATTCATTAAGAGGGCGATGGATATTACCGGGAGTCTCATCGCGCTCTTGTTCCTTGCGCCCGTGTTTTTTGTAATCGCGGTCCTGATCAAAGCCACTTCGGAAGGCCCGGTCTTTTTCAGGCAAAAGCGAGTGGGTCAGTTTGGCGAAGAGTTTACTTTTCTGAAATTCCGTTCGATGCATGTGAATAACGATCCTGCGATTCACAAGCAGTACATAGAGAATCTGATTCAGAAAAAGATCAGCGACTCGTCGGGGACATTCAAGATCAAGAATGATCCGCGAGTGACGCCGGTCGGCAGGGTTTTGCGCAAGACCAGCATGGACGAGCTGCCTCAGTTCTTAAATGTGTTGCAAGGCAACATGTCTCTGGTCGGTCCCAGACCACCGATACCATACGAGTTTGAGACTTACTATTTATGGCACAGGCGCCGGATATTGGAAGCAAAGCCAGGAATCACTGGAGAATGGCAAGTTCACGGAAGAAGCCGCACGACTTTTGACGACATGGTTCGCATGGACCTGCACTACATACGAAACCAGTCGATCTGGGTCGATCTCAAGATTCTGCTGAAGACTCCATTTGCCGTCATCAGCGGCGATGGAGCTTACTAGTTCAGTGAAGCTCAGCGTGTTTAAACTCTGTTTTTCAAGGATGAATCGTGGATAACAACAAAAGTTCGTCGATACTGAAAATTGGTGTAATCGGTTACGGATACTGGGGCCCTAACATCGTTCGTAATTTCTATAATGCGAACGATGCAACGGTCGTCTGCGTATGCGATATGAATCCGAAAGCGCTTCAGCGCGTCCGTCGCGCGTATGCCACGATGGCAGTGACGACCAATCCGGCAGAGGTGCTCAGCAATCCGGGAATCGATGCAGTAGCGATCGTCACGCCCATCTCTCACCACTTCTCGCTGGCGAAGAAAGCCCTGGAAAACGGCAAGCATGTCTTCGTCGAGAAACCGTTCACGGCGACAACAGCGCAGGCGCAGGAGTTGATCGAACTGGCGGCACGCAAGAACCGCCTCATTATGGTGGATCACACGTTCCTCTTTAATGGCGCTGTTCGCAAGATCCGCGAAGTTATGGAAGATGGGACTCTGGGAAATCTGTACTACTACGATTCGACGCGAGTGAATCTTGGCTTGTTCCAGCACGACGCCAATGTAGTGTGGGACCTCGCACCGCACGATCTTTCGATCATCGATTATTTGATCGAAGACGGACCCGAAGCCATCGTTGCCACGGGCGAGAAGCACGTAAACGGCACCGAAGACATGGCGTTCATCACGATGTATTTTCCGAACAAAGTCATTGCCCATCTCAATGTCAACTGGCTTTCGCCGGTGAAGGTTCGGACGACACTGATCGGCGGCGAGAAAAAGATGCTCGTATGGAATGACCTCGAAGCCGACGAAAAGATCAAGATTTACGACAAGGGTGTCGAGCGGGCCAATGACAATTCCGGCTATGAGCTCCGCGTCAGTTATCGAGCCGGCGATTTATGGGTTCCTCGCGTCGAGCAAGTCGAGGCTCTCGCGCGCGAGACTCAATATTTTGTGGATTGCGTCATCAACGGAGAAACTCCGTTCAACGACGGCAAGGCCGGTCTACGCGTTGTTGAGATGCTTGAAGCGATTGACAAGTCGATTTCGCAGAAGGGACATATGGTGTATTGCAATTCTGCGGCTGCGAAGCGCATCACGGCTGTCTCTGCCTGAAGCTGGATCGCAAAACACCATACGTTATTTCCACCCTTAACCTTCCTTTTATATGGCGATCGATTTATGTCAGATCTGCTTGTGATGTCTGCACCTTCCGTGCGTTGCTCTGCAGTCCTGGACCATTTCCGTTGTCACGGAATGATTCCGGATTTCTGTGTTGCGGGCGCCCTCGGAGAGTCGAAAGGTTTTTTCCGTTTCGGCCTCGATGCCGTCTGCTACGGCCGGACGACCTGCGGCAATTTGTCTGCGGATGTGAACGCGGCGCTTTTCGACATCGCTCCGCACGTACAGTCGAGGGATGGCACGGTACTTCTTCCGTTTGACGCGAACGAGATCGTCAACAACCTGCGCTACGAGCGTTATGTAACGCCCTCGGGAGTGCAGTCATGGACGCGAGTTCGGGACGCTTATTATCTGTTGCGGCCGATCTTGCCGGTCTCTGTTCGAAAATACCTGCAGCGGATCTACCTTCGCGATTGGAACACCATCCCATTCCCGACCTGGCCGCTTGATCGCACCGCCGACATTCTTCTTGAAAAACTTCTTGTTCTCGCGATGCGCGCAATGGGCGTGACGCGGCTTCCTTTCATCTGGTATTGGCCCGAAGGCCATCAAGCCTGTGCAATCCTCACTCACGACGTTGAAACGGTTGCCGGCCGGGATTTCTGCCGGCCGTTGATGGACATCGACGATGCCTTTGGAATCAAGGCGTCGTTCCAGGTGGTGCCGGAAAGACGTTACGGCGTGCCGAACGACTATCTGCAGGAGATGCGTTCGCGCGGCTTCGAAGTGAACGTTCAAGGCCTCGATCATGACGGCGACTTGTTTTACGGCCGGGAACGATTTCTGGAAAAAGCGCGCAAGATCAACGCGTACGCAGTGGAGTTCAACGCACGCGGATTCAGGTCGCCGGTCTTGTATCGGAATACGGACTGGTTTCAGCATTTGAACTTCTCGTACGACATGTCCGTGCCCAACGTCGCCCGTCTCGAAGCACAGCGTGGCGGATGCTGCAGCGTTATGCCGTACTTCCTTCCCGGCGGAGTTACTGAACTTCCTTTGACGACCGCAGAGGATTACACCTTGTTTCACGTTCTCAACGAGTACTCGACACGAGTCTGGAAGCAGCAGATCAAAACAATTCTCGACGCCCACGGGTTGATGACATTCATCATCCATCCAGATTATGTCCTGACCAAGCGCCCGCAGGATGTCTTCAAGGAATTACTGGAAGAAATCAGCCGCCTGCGCGCGGACGAGGGTGTCTGGGTGACGCTTCCACGCGAAGTCGACGAATGGTGGAGAGCGCGCAGCGCGATGACGCTGGTTCCCAACGGCGATGGCTGGAAGATCCAGGGGCCCGGAAGCGAGCGGGCAAGAATTGCTTATGCCTCTCTTGACGGCGATCGGCTGCAGTGCGAAGTCGAGTCCAAACGTCAATGACACCCAGTCGAAGGCACGTTCTGTTCGGCCTGTTTACGCTGGCCCTGGCAGCCATTGCCTTTGAACCGCTGCGGCGTGTCGTCGCTTTTTCACTCAACCGGGGAAACGACGACTCCTCCCACGTCGTGCTGATTCCCTTCGTCACCGCCGCGCTACTGTTCAGCAGGCGGGACGAGATACTGCGCAAATTGCAAACGTCGCTGGCCCCGGCATTGATCGCGTTTGCGGCCGGCGCCCTGCTCTACTACGCCGGGCAGGCAAATGCCGCTCATCTCGGGCAAAGCGATTATTTTGCGGTAACTATCGGAGGCGTCATTGTTTTCTGGCTTGGCGGCTTCCTGTTGTTTTACGGCCTCTCTGCTTTCAAAGCCGGGCTTTTTCCGTTGCTGTTCCTCGGGCTGGCAGTGCCTATACCCAGCGCTCTCTTTCATGAAGTCGCGCGACTTTTGCAAAACGGATCCGCCTGGATGGTTTCTGCGATGTTTGCAGTAACGGGGACGCCTGCCTATAGAGACCATTTCAAGTTCATGCTGCCGGGACTGACGATCGAAGTGGCTGAAGAGTGCAGCGGCATCCGATCGACCCTGGGAATTTTCATCGTGACGCTTCTCGGTTCGCATTTGTTGCTCAAAACGAGACTGCGGCAGGCTGCACTGTTGTTGGCAGTGGTTCCGATTTCACTGTTCAAGAATGCTCTGCGCATCGTCACCTTGACTTTGCTTGCGATACATTGGGACATGGGTTTTATTACCGGTAAACTTCATGGCGAAGGCGGCATTGTCTTTATGATGATCGGTCTGGTTTTGATGTATCCCTTCCTGGTGTATTTGATGCGCTCGGAAGAAAAAACTTTGGTTAGTGGAGTTCGATCATGAAAAAAATATTCTTCCCCTTGATCTTAGTTGCGACCGTTGCTCTCGGTGGCGTGCTCGCCTACAGCATTTGGAAAGCGAAGCCGCAGACCGCACAGGCCTATTACGAAAGTGGGAAGAGCTACTTTGACCAGAAGAAGTATCCCGAAGCCATCATTCAATTCCTGAATGCTGTCAGAAAAGACCCGCGGAACCGCGACGCACGCTACTTTCTGTCGGTTGCTTACGTCAATCAGCAGGACCTTCCACACGCCGTCAATGAGCTGAGAGCATTGCTGGAATACTTTCCCGAAGATGTCGAAGCGAACTTGCAGCTCGGCGGCATTTACCTTGCGGCGGGGCGTGGAAATCCCGACTTGTTCCGCCAGGCTCAGGAAATAGCGACGAAGATTCTTGCCAAAGATCCGAACAACATTAATGCGCTGATTCTGTCAGGTAATGCGGCCGCCGGACTCCAGGACTACACGACGTCGGTCGATCTGTTCGAGAAAGCGCTGGGTTTGGATCCTCAGAACCTGTCTGCGGTCGTGAGCCTGGGGACCACGCAGACCCTGCAGAAGAATTACACCGAAGCAGAGCGCGCATTTCTCCGGGCTCGTGAAATCAGTCCTGAGGACAAAAGCGTCCTCCTTTCGCTCGGCAACTATTACCGGGCTCGAAACCAACTGGATAAGGCGGAGCCGATATTTAAGGAGGCGCTGTCTCTCTTTCCGACCGACAAGCGCATCTACCTTCAGGTTGTCGACTTTTACTTCCAGGCCGGACGGTTTGAAGAAGTAGAAAACGTGCTGCGCACAGTTCAGAGCAAAAATACGAACGATCCGGACCCGTCTCTCATTCTGGCGGATCTCTACACCGCGAAGGAACGTTCCGAGGATGCGCGAAAACTGCTGCTCGAGCTTAAAGAAAAGTTTCCGAAGAACCTCGATGTATCCACAAAAGTAGCGCTCAATTTCCTTCTGGAACAACCCGACCGCGCCAAAGGTGAAATCGATGCGATTTTGAAGGCGGAGCCGCAGAATCCAGTAGGTCACGTACTGCTCGGCGAGTTGCAATTCATTTCCGGCAAATATGACGAAGCTGAAAAGACTCTAGGTACGGCGCCCGCGGTCGATAGCTTGTTCCCGCAGGTTCATTTCTTCCTGGGAAACATCGCCATGCAAAAAGGCCAGATTGATCAGGCGATGTTCCATTATCAAAAGTCCCTCGCCGTGAACGGCAAATATGTGCCGGCGCGCGTTGCCCTGGCCGAGGTGTTTTTGAACAAGGGAAAGATCGCCGATTCCAAGGAAGAGATTCGAAAAGCGTTGGAAGTCCGGTCCGACTTCATACCGGCGCGTCTCGTCAAAGCGACTCTGGACAATGCCGAGAAGGATTTTTCCGGGGCCGAACAAGAATTGACCAATCTGGCGAAACAGCAGCCCGACAACGCGCTTGTCTATCGGCAGATGGCGCTCTACTACGACTCGCGCGGAAGAACGGCGGATGCGGAAAAGAACTTTATCAAAGCGCTCGAACTGAAGCCCGATGCTCCAGAAATGCTGCGTGATCTGACTCTGTTTTACATCCGTGCAAAACAGAGTGATAAGGCCATCCAAAGAATCAATGCGATTCCTGAAAACAAAAAACAGGCTGTTCACTATGAATTGCTCGGCCTTGTCTATTCTCAGTCTGGTAAGGACCAGGAAGCCGAAGTGGCGTATAAGAAGGCATTGGAGAAAGATCCGTCGCGCTCCAGTTCCGACCTTTTTCTGTTTGCCAATTACATTAAGACCGGCCGCGTGGATGAGGGGCTCAAGACGCTTGACGGAATGATTCAGAAGAATCCGAACAATGTGAGCATGATCGGAGCGAAGGCGCAGATTTTCGAGAGCCAGGGAAAGATCCAGCAGGCGAAAGAGATTTACACGCAGGCTCTCAAAATCAATCCCGAGTTTGATATGGCCGCCAACAACCTGGCATATATCCTTGCCGAAGAAGGTTCGGACCTGCAGACTGCGTTGCGGTATGCACAAATGGCAAGGCAGAAGAATCCGGAGAATCCGGCTATCGCGGACACTCTTGGATGGATTTATTACAAACTGGGAAACCATGTCCTTGCTCGCGCGCAGTTGGAATTTGCGGCTTCGAAGGAGCCGGCCAACGCGGTGTTTCAATACCATCTCGGGATGATTTACAAGGCAAACAAACAGACGGCCAACGCTCTCGCAGCGCTGAGCAAAGCCGTCAACAGTCCGAATCCTTTTAAGGAAAAGAGTCTCGCCCAGGCGGCTCTGAAAGAAGTAACAACGCTAAAGAATTAGTGTTCCCGGGCCCGACGCCAATAAGTTTTCGACTCTCCCATGTCCATTCCGGCCGTTATCTCATACGTCGCCGCCTATCTCACATTTATCGTGATGCTGGGCGTTCTTCTGCGCGACCGCAGTTCATTCGTGCATCGCGCATTCACTGTCGGGATGCTGTTGTTTGCGGCGGAAGAGTTGTTCCGAGGTTTGAGCTACCGGGCCGTGCTGCCCGAGGATGCCATCTATTGGCAGAAGCGGGTCGCAGCCGCATCTGCATTCATCCCGGCCGTATGGCTGGCGTTCGCGGTTACGTATGCGCGCGCAAATGCGCAAAAGCTGCTCAGAAAATGGAAGTGGGTGCTGCTTGCGATCGGAGTGGCGCCGGTCCCGTTCATTGCAGTTTTTCGCAAGTCGCTTTTCGTTGGGGCGCTTTATCTCGAGAATTCGGATCGCTGGTCTATCCTGCTCGGCTGGCCCGGTCGGGCACTGCAGTTCTTTTTCCTGTGCACGTCGATTTTGATTCTGTACAACATCGAGCGGACGATTCGATCGTCGACGGGGCGCATGCGCTGGCAAATCAAGTTCATGGCGTTGGGCGTCGCGCTCCTGTTTGCATTTCGGATTTACCTCGCGAGCCAGCAGTTACTTTTTTCGACCGTCGACACAGGATTCGTCACCACTGCCGGTATTGCTCTGATCGCCGCCAATCTTCTGTTCGCCGTTTCTCTTTTGCGCGGCAGTTCGCTGAACGTCGATGTTTATCTCTCGACGGCCGGCATTCAGAATTCGCTGACTATCGTACTGGCCGGCATCTATCTGATCGCAGTCGGCGCGCTGGCGCATGCGGCGCGGTATTTCTCTTCGAGCGACAAGCTGCCGCTCGACTCTTTTGTCGTATTCATTTCGCTGGCGGTGCTGGCGATTCTGCTTCTGTCGGATCGGCTGCGGCGGCGGCTTCGGTTGTTCGTCAGCCGGCATTTTCACCGGCCGATCTACGACTACCGCAGCGTGTGGATGGATTTGATGGAGCGGACGACGTCGCTCGTCGACGTACACGAGCTGAGCACAACTGTCAGTCGCATAGTTTCGGAGACTCTGTCCATACTGTCCGTCAATGTCTGGCTGGCCGATGAATCGCAGCGCAAGCTGAAGCTGGTCGGTTCGACTGCCGTTTCTCAATCCGACGGAAAAATACTCGAGAAGGCGGGGACCAGCGCGGCCGATTTCATTGTCTTCATGCGGTCCCAGAAAAGTGCGGTCGATCTCGAGCAATGTAACGCTGCTTGGCCGCGCGAAGTGATGCAGGCTGCAGCGGACTTTTCACACCAGTTCAAGATGCATTACGCCATTGCCCTGCGGGCACGCGGCGAGTTGCTTGGTGTAATGACGCTCAATAACGATCGCGTGGGCCATGAGCCGCTGACGACCGAAGACTTCACGCTGCTGGATACTTTCGCAGCTCAGCTGGCATCAGGGTTGTTGACGCTCAGGCTTTCGGCTCGATTGAGCCACGCCAAAGAGGTCGAAACATTTCAAACCGTATCAACATTCTTTGTTCACGATCTGAAGAACCTCGCTTCGAGGCTTTCGCTGACAATGCAGAATCTACCGGCGAATTTCGATAACCCCGAGTTTCGCGCGGATGCTCTACGGGTGATTTCGAGCAGCCTGACCAAGATCGATGACATGTGCCAGCGCCTGGCGTTGTTAAAACAGGACATCGAATTGAAACCCGTTGAATGCGACCTGAAGGACCTGGTTTCTGCGACGCTGAGCGAATTCACATCGAACCTGAAGGCGGAGCTGAAGACGAATCTTCAGCCGGTGCCGAAGGCATTGATGGATCCGAACCAAATTCACAAAGTACTGACGAACCTCATCATAAATGCAAACGAGGCCGTGAACGGAAATGGTCTCATTCAAGTGACAACGATGCATGACGGAAATACAGTCAGCTTCTCCGTTCGCGATAACGGATGTGGAATGACCGAGGAGTTCATCGAGAAATCGCTGTTCCGGCCCTTTCAGACTACAAAGAAAAAAGGTCTGGGCATCGGCCTCTTCCATAGCAAGCTCATCGTAGAAGCACACCGCGGGACTCTGGAAGTGAACAGTGCTGCTGGAGCGGGCACTGAATTTCGTGTGACGTTGCCCCTCGCATAAAAATCATGGAAAAAGAGAGAATTTTAATAGTCGACGATGACGATGAAGTAAGGACCCAGATGAAGTGGGCCCTGAACACCGATTACGAAGTCCTGCTCGCGGACGACCGGTATACCGCGATGGAAGTCCTCAAACGCGATAACCCTCGAGTCGTTACTTTGGATCTCGGACTGCCTCCCTCTTCGGGCGACACCAAGGAAGGTTTTCTGACGCTGGCAGATATGGTTCAGGCTTCGCCGCTATTGAAGGTGATCGTTGTAACCGGTCAGGATGAAAAAGAGAACGGAGTAGAAGCGATCGGTCTGGGTGCGTATGACTTCTTCTGCAAACCGGTGAATCTCGATGAGCTGAAAGTTGTCGTCTCCCGCGCGCTTCGCGTTCAAGAACTCGAACGCGAACGGCGCGAGATGTTGGAGAGCGATCAGGCGTCGACGTTCGAGGGAATCATTGGCGAAAGCCCACAGATGCGGGCGGTCTTCACCGCCATTGAAAAAGTATCCAAAAGCGATGCCTCGGTATTGATCGTCGGTGAGAGCGGCACCGGTAAAGAATTGGTGGCTCGCGCCGTTCATCGCCAAAGCGCAAGGAAATCCGGATCGTTCATCGCCATCAACTGCGGCGCGATACCGGAGAACCTTCTGGAAAGCGAATTGTTCGGACACGAAAAAGGCGCATTTACTGGCGCCCATGTTCAGCGCCAGGGACGTGTGGAGCTGGCCAACGGCGGCACCTTGTTCCTGGATGAAATCGGCGAACTGCCCGGCACGCTTCAGGTCAAGCTACTGCGGTTCCTTCAGGAACGCGAGATTGAGAGAATCGGCGGAAGGGCTCCGATCGAAGTCGACGCGCGAATCATCGCAGCGACCAACATCGATCTCAGCAAGGCAATGGCGGAAGGACGATTTCGCGAAGACTTGTATTACCGCCTGGCTGTCGTTGTCGTATCGATGCCCGCGCTCCGTCAGCGGCAGGGAGATATCCATCTCCTTTCAAAAGCATTCCTGCAGCGTCAGACGGCAGCTCAGGAAAAGCCACTCATTTTCACACCGAAGGCAATTAAAGCCATGGAAGCCTATGGCTGGCCCGGAAATGTCCGCGAACTCGAGAACCGGATTCAGCGAGCGGCAATCATGGCTGAAAACGGGCGCATTACTCCGAAGGATCTCGGGATTTCGCAGTACTCGGAATTCGAAGGACAAGGACTGGAAAAAGCTCGACAGGTTGTCGAGCGGCAAATGGTCGAGGCTGCAATCGCGCGTAATAGAGGAAATCTGACGCGCGCCGCGGCCGAACTGGAGATCAGCAGACCGAGTTTGTATGAACTGATCGACAAGCTCGGCATTCCCCGACGCTGACGCCTCCCACTTTTTAGTTTCGCGATCTGGCGAGAGGACATCTATGACTGTTCAACAACAAGATTTCGTGTGCATCAGCCCCGACGTGCGTCTGGGCGAAAATGTGAAGCTTTCGAAATTCATCAATCTTTATGGCTGCGCAATTGGTGCGAATACGAAGATCGGCGCGTTTGTCGAGATTCAGAAAAATGCCACCGTCGGGCGCAACTGCAAGATTTCCAGCCATTCGTTCATCTGCGAAGGAGTCGAAATCGAGGACGACGTCTTTGTGGGTCATGGGGTCATGTTCATCAACGACTCTTATCCTCGCGCCACAACCAACGGACAATTACAAACCGAAGCCGATTGGAAGGTTGAAAAGACCGTCATCAAGAAAGGCGCTTCGATTGGATCCGGCGCCACGATCCTTGCGAACGTGACAATCGGCGAAAATGCGCTCGTTGGTGCGGGCGCCGTTGTGACGAAGGACGTGCCTGCGAATGCAGTCGTCGCCGGTAATCCGGGTCGAGTATTCCGTTATTTTGATTCAAAGGAGAACTAGCAAATGAAACCAGGGAAAGGAATCCCTTTTGTCGATTTGGTCACTCCGCACGTGGAGTTAGAAGGAGAACTCCTCGAAGCGGCGAGGAGCGTGTTGACGTCGGGAATGTTTATCGGCGGACCCGTCGTCGAACAGTTTGAGCGGGAGTTTGCCAAATTCTGCGATGCAAAATTCTGTATCGGCGTCAGCAGCGGCACCGATGCGCTCCGCTTTGCCTTGATGGCGGCGGGCATCGGCCAGGGCGATATCGTTCTCACTGTCCCCAACACGTTCGTTGCTACTGTTGAAGCGATCCTCCAGGCTGGGGCGAAAGCGCATTTCGTGGACATCGATCCGCGAACGTTCAACATGAGCGTAGACGCCTTGCGTGAATACCTTCGGAAGCACGCTTCAAACAAAGTCAAAGCAGTTCTGCCCGTCCATCTTTATGGCCAGATGTGCGACATGGATGGGATCCGAAAAGTGGCCGAGGAATACGGCTTAATCGTATTCGAGGATGCCTGCCAGGCGCATGGCAGCGAATACTTCTCAGCGGCAGATAACGAATGGCAAAAAGCAGGGTCAATCGGAAGGGCCGGAGCATTCAGCTTCTACCCCGGAAAAAACCTGGGCGCTTGCGGTGAAGCCGGAGCCGTCACAACGAACGATGAAACGATTGCGCAACGCATTCGCATGATTCGCGACCATGGTCAGAACAAGAAATACCACCATGTCATGGAAGGCTATAACGGCCGCCTCGATGCGCTTCAGGCTGCCCTCTTGTCGATCAAACTGCGACATCTCGACGGCTGGAATGCCAAGAGACGCGAAGCCGCACGAAATTACAATCAGCGTCTCGCGGGGGTCGACGCTATTGTGACGCCGCCGGAGCCGGAGTGGAGTCGAAGCGTCTATCACCTTTATGTTGTTCGGGCGCAAAACCGTGATGACTTGCAACAGCATTTCCAGGAAAACGGCATCGCTACAGGACTGCACTATCCCATCCCGGTCCACATGCAGAGTGGATATGCAGAGCTTGGTTTTCGGCAAGGCGATTTTCCGCACTCAGAGCTCGCGTCGAAACAAATATTGTCGCTGCCGATGTATCCGCAGCTGGCTGCGCATCAACAGGACCACGTCATCAATACGCTCGTGCAGTTCTACCAATCGCGCGCAGTTCATACCGGAACGATATAGAGACTCACGGGGACCGTAACGGTCCCCATATCTTCACTGCGATCCTTGACAAAAATACCGCCCATTCTTACGATGACCCGGCTCGACATTATCCATCAGGACCTTCTACTGTCTGTAAAACCCTCTGGGAGTTTCCTGGCGGTAGCCCTTCTGAATTAACTCCTTTATTTTTCAGCCGTTCATTGACACATAGGAGATAGGTTTGTCGCATTCAAACGTTTGGTACAAGCTGACGCGGAACACCGCCAGCAATTTCCTCGGTGCGCTTGTACCGATTGTGATTGCCTTCTTTCTAATGCCGCTGATCGTTAATCACATCGGCGCCACCGACTATGGCATATGGCTCCTGGCAAGCAGTGTCGTGGGTTATATGGGCATCATCGATTTGGGCCTGGGACCGACGGTCACCAAGAAAACCGCCGAGTACCTGGCAGTTAAACAGGAAGACCGGCTGAATCGGGTGCTCAGCACTGCTTTTACGCTTTATCTCGCGCTTGGTCTGGTTATTGCCGCACTCATCCTGGGACTCGCTCCGATCATTCCTGCTTTGTTCCATACGGATCCGCAGCAGGGGCCGCAATTGAGGCTGGTCCTGCTGATCATCGGCATGACAGCTGCCGCAGAGTTTCCTTTTTCGATTTTCGGTGGTGTGATTCAGGGACTTCAGGATTTCCACGTTCGAAACATCATCACGGTCCTTAATGCTGTTTTTCGCCTGGCCGGCACGATGGCTGTTTTGTCGCTCGGCTTCGGCTTAATCAGCCTCCTGATTCTGGAATTTGGTCTCAGCGCGTTCAGCTGGGCATTTCAGGTGTTGTGGATCAAGAAGAGAGTCCCCGAGCTGAGGTTGAGCCCGAGACTCTACGACCGCAAAGAACTGGGGGACCTGTTCAAATTCAGCGGCGCGATGATGCTGTGGCGTGTGGCGGGGCTAACAATCCATCGCGCGAACCGCATCATTATTGCGATGTTTCTGCCGGCCTCGAACATCACACTCTTCGAGATCGGCACGAAGACCGCCGAGTGGCCGCGTACCGGCGTGTCGAGCTTTCTCTCCCCATTGCTTCCCGCATCCTCCGAGCTGAATGCGCAAAGCGAGTCTGCCTCAATGAAGGAAGTCTACCTAACTGGTACAAAGTTCATTCTGGCGTTTTACCTCGCGAGCGGCGGCGCTCTGTTTTTCTGGGGCGCGGAGTTCATCAGCCTTTGGATGGGCAAGCAGTTTTCCGCGTCGATATCCCTGATGTACATCCTGCTGCTCGGAAATCTCTATCAGGCGCAAAACGTCGTCGCCCATGTGATGCTGGCGGGAATGGGAGTTCTAAAGGCGTTTACCAGAGTGATGGCAAGTTATCCGATCTTGAACCTGATTCTGGCGCTCATCCTCACGAAGACTTTTGGACTGCTCGGAATTGCCTGGGCTGTGACGCTCACGTTCATCATTCTCGAGACGTATCTGACGACGCAGATATTGAAAGTGTTTCGTGTTTCCCTGCTCGACCTGCTCTTGACGTGCTATTTGCCGTCGTTGATATCGATCGTTCCTGCGGCGACCGTCGCCTACGTGCTTCATCAGATCATAGTAGTAAATTCGTGGGAGCGACTGGCGGCGGTTACGGGCACATTCATGGCGATGTTTGCCGCCACATTCTGGGTTGTCGGCATTTCCAAGGATCAAAAACGAACGCTGCAGGCGAACTTGTATGCACTCGTGAAGAGGCCCTCAGCAAGCAGAGTCTGATGAAAGAGCTGTACGAAGAAAAAGGCGCGCGATACTACGACCGTGCCAGTTGGGGCGTCATCGGCGCTGTTGAGCCAGGGCGGCACAAGATTCTCGAAATTGGTTGCAGCGCCGGAAAGACCGGCGAAACACTGAAACAAACCGGCAAGGCTCTGGAAGTTGTCGGCGTCGACTTGAGTCCTGCAGCCGTCGCGGTCGCCGCCGAAAGACTGGACCGCGCGATTTGCTGCAACATCGAGGAGACCGGTCTGCCGTATCCAGCCGAGTATTTCGACTACATTCTCTGCGGCGACGTGCTCGAACACCTGCAGGATCCGTGGACGGCGCTGAAGAAACTCAACCAGTATCTGAAGGCAGATCATTTCTTGATCGCGAGTATTCCAAACATTCGCAACTGGCGGGTACTGCGCGACCTGATCCTGCACGGTCGATGGGAGTATGTCCCGGCGGGTATTCTTGATTTTACGCACCTTCGATTCTTTACGAAACGCAGCATCATCGAACTCTTCGATGGCGCCGGCTTTGAAGTCGAGCGAATGGAACATCTGCCGTTCCCGCGCAAAGAGAAGCTCGCCAACCTCGTGACGTTCGGCTTAGCCAAAGACTTCCTCGTGAAGCAATACCTCGTTAAGGCTCGGAAGCGACACGCGTGAGCAGCAAAGAAAAGCCATCTCTTTTGATGGTAACGGATGGTCCGATCGAAAATGCGCCGGCACGACTTCGTGCGTATCAATACGGTGATCTGTGGCGCAGAGCCGGTTTTAATGTAGAGATTCTGGATTGCGGTCCTTATACCCGCAGGGTCGACTCCGATTTCGTTTCAGGCCGGATTCGCGAAGCCGACCTCCTGTTCATCCAGCGCAATATGGACGACGACGTCCTGGATGCGGCAAAGCAATTCAACAAGCCAGTCGTTTTCGATTTCGACGATGCGATTTTTTATGTGCGATCGTCGCAGATCCTGGCGTCCCGGCAGCAGGCCTCAGTCCGCGAAATCTCGCTGCGATGGTACCGTCGGATCTTCCGAGGTCACCCGCTTTATTCGGGCAAGAAGCGGCAGCTGAACAAGGCGCTCTCGATGGCGGCAGCTGTTGTCGCCGGTAATGAATACCTGGCGGGCTACGCGAGGAAGTTCAATAACAATGTATTTGTGGTACCGACATCCGTCGACGTATCCGCTGCGCCGGCGAAACAGCACACGGATCACGTTCCGGTGGTGATCGGCTGGATCGGAGTTTCACACAATTTCATCCACCTCGACCACATCTCATCGGCGCTGGGCAAGGTCGCGGAGCAGTTCGGGGATGACGTGGTTTTGAAGGTCGTCTCGTCGCAGCCTTATCCGGCCTCTCAAATCAGCGTTACGAACAAGAAATGGAAGTTGGAAGAGGAACCGTTGGATGTGGCGTCGTTCGATATCGGCATCATGCCGTTGCTCAATGACATCTTTGCCGAGGGAAAGTGTTCGTTCAAGGCGATCCTCTGCATGTCTCATGGAGTGCCGGTCGTCGTATCGGACGTCGGCATGAATCGCAGCGCCATACGCCACGGCGAAACCGGCTTCCTCGCAAAGTCCGATAATGACTGGGTCACTTCACTTCGAACGTTAATCCAGGACACAGCGCGACGGCGAGCAATGGGAGCAGCAGCAAGAGAAGATATGAAGCGCCGGTATTCCGTAGATGCGGTGTTTCCCACGCTCCTCACGGTGGCGAATTCCGTTTTGCCAAAGGCAGAGGGACGTTACGTTGAAGCAGGCCGTTAAGAATTCGAAACCGAAAGTACTCGTCATCGGCGTGCTGCCGCCTCCGGCGATCGGGCCCACGCTCGCGATGAAGCGTTTGCTCGAGGCTGAAAATATCCGGAATGCCTTCGACATCATTCTGCTCGACATTTCCGATACGAGAAGTTCCGCCAACATCGGCAAATTCGATTTCACTAACGCCGGACTCGCGATCAAGCACATTTTCCAATGCTTCAAGACCCTCATCGCCGCCAAACCGGCTCTCGTTTATCTGAACCTGTCCGAAGGACTGTGGGGATATCTGCGCGACGTTGGATTGGTTTTGCCCGCAATTCTGCTGGGTCGTAAAGTTGTTTTTCACCTGCGCGGCTCGCAGTTCCGGTCGTTTTACGAGACAATGCCTGCGCCTTGCCGATGGTTGACGCGCACGATTCTGCAGCGCGTATCGAGAGTGATTGTCCTGGGCAATAATCTGAAACCGCTATTCGGTGGTCTCGTCCATGAAGACCGCATTGCCGTTGTTCCGAATGGCATCGACTACAAACAGTTCGACCATGTTGAAACCTCGGCAAATGGCGACAGCCTCGACCGCATCCTGTATCTCTCGAATTTGAAAAAAGAGAAGGGCACGCTTCGGATGATCGAGGCGCTCCCCGATGTCGTTATGTATCGCCCGAGCATTCATGTGACGTTTGCGGGCGAATGGCAAAGCGAGGCCGACAGGGATTACGCGGAACAGTTCATTCGTGATCACGATCTCACGCGGCACGTGACGTTCATCGGAAGGATCGGCGGCATCGATAAAATTCGCCTGTACAAAGAACACGGCCTCTTCGTTTTTACACCGGTTGACCCCGAAGGTTTGCCATGGGTCATTCTGGAGGCAATGAGTGCGGGCCTGCCCGTTATCACGACGGAACGGGGCGCAATTCCGGAAGTCGTCGAACAAGGCCGCACCGGCTACATCATCGAGCCACAGCCCAAAACCATTGCCGAGAAGATTCGATACATCGTCGAGCATCCCGGCGAAGCCAAAACCATGGGCATGAACGGGCGACAAAGAGTCGAACGATACTTTTCCGAACCGGCTTACCTGAAAGGCATCGAGCAGGTTTTGCTCGAAGCCCTGAATAACTAGCAGCCTTAGGACAAACCAGATTATGTGCGGAATATGCGGCATCGTCGGTGTATCCGATCGAAGTTCGATCGAGTTGATGACGAGTACGCTGAGCCATCGCGGCCCTGATGACTTCGGCGTGAAGTCATTTGATTCGTCGGGCACGGCGCTCGGCCACAGGCGGCTGAGCATCCTGGATCTGTCTCCACTCGGTCATCAGCCGATGACGGATACCGAAGGCCGTTATTGGCTCACCTATAACGGCGAGATCTATAACTATCTCGAAGTACGCAATGAGCTGTCCGCGAAAGGCTACCGCTTCAAATCCAACTCCGACACCGAAGTCATCATTTACGCATACAAGGAATGGGGCGCTGAATGCCTGCAGCGAATGAACGGCATGTTCGCTTTTGCGATTTGGGATGAGCATACGCGGACGCTGTTTGCGGCCAGGGATCGCCTCGGTATCAAGCCGTTCTATTACTGGCATAACAAGGGAGAATTCGTCTTTGCCTCGGAGATCAAGGCCTTGCTCAAGAGCGGACGAGTCCGGGCGGAAATCGATTACGAGTCGCTCTACACTCCGGCACGGTATCAGGTTCCTCCCAACACTGGCTTCAAGAACGTCTGTAAGCTTCCGCCGGGTCATTATCTGACTCTGAAGAACGGCGCGCTCGACATCCGGCGCTACTGGACAATTGATCCCCGCTGCGAAATCACGGATCTCGAGAAGGCCACGGACGCGCTGGACGCGCTCGTCCAGGACACTGTGCAGATGCAGATGTTGTCCGATGTTCCGATCGGGCTCCTGTTGAGCGGCGGTCTGGATTCCTCGCTTCTGCTGTCGCTGATGTCGAAGAAAAAATCGGAGCCGGTCAACACATTTACCGTTACGTTCCGCACAAAAGATCAGAAACACGAGCAGATGGCGGACGACGGCAAGTACGCGCGCGCGGTGGCGAAACTGTTCCACAGCAATCACACCGAAATCGAGATCGATCCGAACATCGTCGACCTTCTGCCCAAGATGATGTGGCACATGGATGAGCCCTTGAGCGATCCGGCGGCGATCAACACATTCCTTCTGTGCCAGACCGCGCGCAGTCACGGTGTCGTGGTGGTGCTGAATGGCATGGGTGCCGACGAAATCTGCGGCGGCTATCGCACGTACATGGCGTGTCTGTTGTCGGAGCGGTACCAGCAGTTCGTCCCCGAGCTCGGTCAAAAGCTTATTAAAGGTGTGGTCGACCGGTTGCCTGCAGCAACCGCACAGCAGGGGTTCCGCACCGTGCGGTGGGCGAAGCGGTTTCTTTCTTTTGCTGCGCTTCCGCAATCGTCGCGCTTCATGGCCTCCGGAACAATGCCGCCGGCGGAATACCATGCGCTCTTCAAATCTGCAACGAATGGTCATTCGTTCGATTCGACCGCATATGCCCGCTCTCTCCGAAACACTCTGGAGCGTGAGAATCTGCCTTATCTCGTGCGCATGTGCCTGACCGACACGTCGTCGTTCATGGCCGACTTGAACCTGCTCTACAGCGATAAATCGACCATGGCAGCGAGCGTGGAGGGGCGGCCGCCTTTCACGGATCATCGAATCGTCGAATACATGTTCTCGACGGATCCCAGTTTGCGGATTCGGGGAATGCAGCAGAAATTCCTGCTGAAGAAGGTCGCCGAAAGGCATCTGCCAAAAGACATCGTCTACAGATCGAAGTCTCCGTTCGGCGCGCCGCTGCGATCGTGGATACGAGGACCGCTGTCGGAAATGGTTCAGGATTACCTTTCCCCAACCGCTCTCAAGGCGCGTGGCCTCTACAATGCCGATTACGTCTGGAAAAAAATCGAAGCGGACAGGCAAGGCCTGGAAGACAACGCCCATTTGATCTGGACGCTCCTGAGCAATGAGATCTGGTTCAGAACCTTTTTCGAAAAAACTTTATGAAGATAGTGATGCAGAGTTACAGGACAGGTGAACTCAAAATCCAGGATGCGCCTCCACCGCAGTTGAGAGACGGCCACGCCTTAGTGAAGACGTCATACTCTCTCATCTCAGCCGGCACTGAGAAGACGAAGATCGACACGGCGGAAAAAAGTCTCCTGGGCAAAGCGCAAGCCCGGCCCGATCTGGTTCAACAAGTTATCAATCGCGCCAAGCGTGAAGGACTGTGGAAGACGTGGCAGCTGGTTTCGGAGCGCCTGAATACGCCGATTGCGTTGGGTTACTCGAGCGCAGGCATCGTCATCGACACAATGGGCGACGTCGGTGATATTCGACCGGGTGATCGAGTAGCGTGCGGTGGCAGTCATGCGAATCATGCCGAAGTCGTCTGCGTTCCCAAGAATCTCATCGTTCGGATTCCCGAAGGCGTCGGCACGGATCAAGCGGCCTTTGCGACGCTCGGCGCCATCGCCATGCAAGGCGTGCGACAAGCGGACGCGCGTGTCGGTGAAAGAATTCTCGTCATCGGCCTCGGGCTGGTTGGGCTGCTCACGCTGCAGATTTTGAAGGCGTCCGGCTGCAAGGTCTTCGGTACGGACCTCGATCCGTCGAAGCTGGATCTCGCAAAGAGCCTCGGATGTGATGTGGTTGCGCTCAGCACCGACAGCGAACTGGAAGAGAAGATCCTGCTCTTCAGCAACGGGTATGGCGCCGACACGACGATCATTACCGCCGGTACTCCCTCCAACAAGCCGATGGAACAGGCTGCCGAGCTGACGCGGGAAAAGGGCCGTGTCGTTGTCGTGGGCGTCACGAAGATGGATATCCCACGCGAGCCCTTCTACATGAAAGAACTGGAACTGCGCATGTCGCGCTCGTATGGCCCGGGCCGATACGATTCTGTTTTCGAGGAAGAAGGCCAGGACTATCCGTACGCTTACGTGCGATTCACCGAAACGCGCAACATGAGCGCCTTTCTCGACTTGATCGGCGACGGCAGCGTGCGTCTCGGGCCGATCATCACGCACCGCTTTCCCATACAGGATGCCGCCTCCGCTTATGACCTCATGCGGGGCTCGCGCAAAGAGAACTACCTCGGCATTCTCCTGGAGTACAACCGGGACGTTTCGATTTCCGATAGCCGCATTGAAGTCCGATCCGCACCGATCGCTTCTGCAAGTATCAACCTCGGCGTCATTGGCGCCGGCAAGTATGTCACGGCGAATCTGCTGCCTCACCTCAAGAACAATTCGTCAGTTGCTCTTGGTGCGATTTGCACCGCGTCCGGACTCACGGCAGTAAACGTCGCTGAGAGATTTGGGTTCCGCGCCGCTGATGCCGATTCCGATTCGGTAATTCGAAACTCCGACGCTGTTCTGATCGGCACCAGGCACAACGATCATGCGCCAATTGCGGTGAAAGCACTCGAACTCGGCAAGCCGGTGTTCGTCGAGAAGCCGCTCGTGGTCAACTGGGCTCAGCTCGACGAGATTTGCGCAGCAGCCGGGTCCGGCGGTTCGGTCATGGTGGGCTTCAACCGGAGATTTTCGCCCGCGGTGGAGTCGGTTCGAGAACATATGGCTTCCATTGTCGGGCCACGACAGATACTGATTCGCGTCAACGCCGGGCCGATTCCGATGGATCACTGGATGCAGGATGCCAAAATCGGCGGCGGGCGGCTTATCGGCGAGGGGTGTCACTTCGTGGATCTTGCGCTCTTTCTCTCCGACGCTCCGATCCGCAGCGTGCATGCGGTGGCCGTGCCTCAGGAAGGGCGGGCGCATATGCTGCTCGACAATTTTTCGATCAACTTGACGTTTGCCAATGCATCCGTAGCGACGATCGTGTACACCAGCGTCGGCGATACGGGCTTGCCTAAGGAATACATTGAAGTTTTCGGCGGCGGCAAAGTCGGTGTCATTCATGACTTCAAATCCGTGGAGTTGTGGAAGGGAGGCCGAAGCCGTCGTGTCCGATCGTCGCGCCAGGATAAAGGACAGCAGCGACAGATCGAGGCGTGGGTGGAAGGATTGCGAACCGGCGCCAGTCCGATTCCGTTTCAGGAGATTGTAAACGTGCATCAGGCTTGCCTATCCGCAATCGATTCGCTGAAGACGGGTGATGTTGTAAAACTATGAGCCTAATCCAAACGGGCCAGCAACCCCGTCAAACCGCCAAGTCGGCCGGCAAAATTTTGATGCTGGTCGAGAATTCATATCCACAGGACACGCGAGTCAAGAATGAGGCGACGCTTCTCGCAACGGCGGGATACGACGTCTCTGTCGTCTCGCTCAAAAAGCCTGGACAGAAGTCCTTCGAAATTGTCGACGGAGTCCGTGCTTATCGCGTCCCGCGTTTGGAGTTTTTCAAGAAAACTTCAGGAAAGACGCCGGGTTTCTTCGGACTGCTCTGGCTCAAGGCGAAAGCGCTGCTGGGCTACACGATGGAATACGTTTATTTCAGCAGCGCATGTTTCTTTGTGTCGCTGCGCGTTTTCTTCACACGGGGCTTCGACGTAATCCACGCGCACAATCCGCCGGACACTCTGTTCATGGTTGCGCTTCCGTTCAAGCTCCTGGGCAAGAAATTTGTATTCGACCATCACGACCTTTCGCCTGAGCTGTACATGTCGAGGTACGGCGCAAAGCCCGGCATGCTGACTCGAATGCTGGCGCTTGCCGAATTGTGCAGTTTGAGACTTTCCGATATCACGATCGCGACCAATGAATCCTACAAGGCCGTGCAGATTGAGCGTGGCAAAAAAGATCCCAGTAAGATCTTCATCGTTCGTAATGGCCCTAATAAAACACGAATGACGCCTCCAGCCGCGAATGCAAACCTGCGAGCGCTGAATAAATGCATCCTGTGCTATATCGGCAGCCTCAATCCTCAGGACGGCGTGGATTACCTGCTTCGATCGCTGGCTCATGTTCTGCACACGTTGAAAAGAACCGATTTTTACTGCGTCATCATGGGCTCCGGCGACTCACTGGAGGACCTGCGAGCGCTGGCTAAAGAACTGCGACTCGACGGCTATGTCAATCTCACGGGCTTCGTTTCAGACGAAGAATTGCAGTCGAACCTCGCTGCTGCCGATATTTGCTTGGATCCGGATCCCGCCAGCCCGCTGAACAACGTCTCTACCTGGATCAAGATCATGGAGTACATGGCTTATACGAAGCCCATCGTGTCCTTCGATCTCAAGGAAACGATCGTTTCCGCAGGAGATGCCGCTTTGTTTGTGCCGGCGAACGATGAACTGGCATTCGCGAAGGGAATCATCGAGCTGATGGATGACCCCTCTCGTCGTAAGAGGATGGGCGAGTTCGGCCGAAAAAGAGTTGAAGACAAATTACAGTGGTCGATAGTCGGGGAAAACCTGCTTACCGCCTATCAAACCTTGCTTCGCGCGTGAGGAGTTCAGTGCAAAACGACGATATCTACCGATCGCTGACCAAAGTTCGAGAGTGGGTCGAAAGTACCGGTTGGAAAGCCTACGACACATTTGATGGTCTTTCGTCGCCGTATGCGCCGTTTCTAACGGCGGGCAATCCATTTCTAAAACAGGTTTGGCAGCAGTCGGTCCGACGGTTTCCGATCAATCTTCGGCCCTTGTTATCCATCAAACCCAACATGAGCACGAAGGGCATGGCGTTTTTCGCTCAAGGATACCTCCGGCTGTATGAAGTGCACGGAGATCAAGAGTATTTGAAGAACATGCGGTTCTGCCTGCAGTGGTTGATAGAAAATCGAAGCCAGGGATTCAATGGTCACTGCTGGGGGAATCACTTCGACTATCAGTCTCGAGGTGGAAATATTCCAAAAGGCTGCCCGACGATTGTCTGGACCGGTCTCATCGGCCATGCCTTTCTCGACGCGTATGAATCGCTCGGCGACAAGCAGTATCTGGACACGGCCGTCAGTGCCTGTGAGTTCATCGTCAACGAACTCGGCTGGATGGAGATGGACCACGGCATCTGTCTCCGCTATTACCCGAATGCCGACGAGGACGTGCACAACTCCAGCATGATCGGGGCCAGCCTGCTGGCACGGGTCAATTCAATAACCCCGAGAAAGGGTTATTTGGATATCGCAGAGCGCGCCGTCGCATTCACTGTTGCCCATCAAACGCCGGAGGGCGGCTGGTATTACGGCGTCGATCCGAAGTGGAAATGGATCGACTCGTTCCACACCGCGTATGTGCTCGAATCTCTGGATACGTTCAATCGTTGCGCGAAAAGCGAGAAGTATGCGACGGCGCTGGAAAAGGGATATCTGTACTTCTTCCATACCTTCTTTACCGCAGAAGGTGTGCCGCGTTATTACGACACAAAGACTCTCCCGATCGATATCCAATGCGCATCTCAAGGCGTTCAAACGCTGGTCGCGCTGCGCCGGTTTCATCCGGAGAGTGTGCCGATGGCGTGCAAAGTGGCGCGCTGGACGATTAAGAACATGCAGGATCCGGCAGGCTTCTTTTATTACCGGAAGTACCCGCTGGTTACGAACAAGACGCCCACCCTGCACTGGGGCCAGGCAACGATGTTCGCCGCGCTGACATTACTGCACCAGCATCTTCAAACAGAAGTCGGCGCTCGCGCGGAAGCTCTTAAGGAGATGGTATGAACTCGATAAGCATTTTTGGATTGGGTTATGTCGGAACTGTAACGGCGGCCTGTCTCGCATCGCGCGGGCACAAGGTCATCGGTGTCGATCCGAACCTGTCCAAAGTTGAACGATTTCAATCCGGGTTGAGCCCGATTGTTGAAGCGGGCGTGCAGGAGATGATTACGACCGCCAATCAGGCGGGACTCATTGCGGCCACCCCGGATGCGGGTGAGGCAATAGCGCAGTCGGATATCTCCTTCATCTCGGTCGGCACTCCGAGCCAGAGAAATGGCAAGCTGGATCTTTCCCACATCAATGACGTCTGTGATGCGATCGGTGTGGCTTTGAGAGACAAAGATTCGTTTCATTGGATCGTCGTTCGCAGTACCGTCCTCCCGTCGACAACTGAAACCGTAGTTATTCCCACCATTGAGAGCGCGAGCGGTAAGAGGAATGGCATAGATTTTCTGGTTTGCTTCAATCCTGAATTCCTTCGTGAAGGAACGGCGGTTGCCGACTTCTTCAATCCTCCGTTTACAGTCATTGGAGCAAGTGACGCGAAGCTTGCCTCGCCGATTGCCGACCTATACCGTTTCTTGCCCGCACAGATTTTTGAAACAGATATTCAAGCGGCGGAGATGGTGAAGTATTCCTGCAACACATTTCATGCATTGAAAATCGCATTTGCGAACGAGGTCGGCACGGTCTGTAATGCGCTTGGCGTCGATCCTGCAGTCGTCGCAGACATTCTGAAAGCGGACACGAAACTGAACATATCGACCGCATACCTTTCGCCCGGATTTGCATTCGGCGGTTCGTGTCTGCCGAAAGATCTGCGGGCCCTGACATACCGCGTTCGTGAGTTGGGCCTGAAGCTGCCGCTTCTGGAATCGATCCTCCCAAGTAACACGGAGCACATCGATCGCGCCGCAGAGGCCATACTCGGCATCGGCAAGCGCCGTATCGGTGTCCTCGGGCTCAGTTTCAAACCGGGCACAGACGATCTGCGCGAGAGTCCGATGGTGCACCTCGTCAAGAAGCTCATCGCTGAGGGCTATCAAATTAAAATCTGGGATCAGAATGTTTCGCTTGGACGTTTGATCGGCTCCAATCGCCAATTCATTCACGAATACATCCCGCATATCGGAATGCTTCTGACGGAGGATCTGGACGAAGTCCTGCGTCATGGCGAAGTCATCGTGACGGCGACGAATGCCCTTACCCGAGAAGAGCTGCTATCGCATTTGACTAGCGGTCAGTATCTAATCGATGTAAATGATCTCGACCAACCCGTGCTGAAAGCTACCGCTCTCGCCGGAAGCTAGATTTGGCGTGGGGGGACCGGCCAGTTGTTAGGAGGCCGCGATAGCGGTGTACCGAATTGAACTGGACGGTGGGCCCCGACGCTATTTAATTTCATGGGTACTCGAAGACCACGCGTATTGATGGTCACGTCGGATACGCCGAAGAAGTCGAGCTTTGTCGCTCGGCTGGCGTGGCTGAAGGACCGTCCGGATTTTGGGTGTGAAGTCATCGACGAATTGGGATGGCCGTCCGATTTTGAAACCATCCTGAAAGCCAAGGCAGCTGCAGACCTGGTCATCCTTCATCGTGTGCTGTTCGATGACTCCCAACGGGCCAGATTCTTTGTGGATGGAAAGCCCGTCATCTTCGACATGGATGACGCGATCTATTCCGTGCCTTCCGGCCTGTACCGCCGCGAGTTGAAGTCGGTGCAGGGATGGTCGAAGCGCGTTGTCCGGACTGTTCTTCGCGGTAGACCCGACTTCGCAGGTCGGCATCGTCCGTTAGTGGGAATGCTGAAACATGTGACAGCGGTCGCAGCGGGCAACCCGCACCTGGCTCGGTTCGCGTCGCAGTATTGCCCGATGGTGGAGGTCATTCCGACTGTTGTCAATGTCGACAGATTTTCAATAAAGACCCATCGTGACGGCGATCCGGTTCGCATTGGATGGTATGGTTCACCGGACAATCAATGGTATTTGAGCGAGGTCGCGGAACCGTTTCGCAGATTGAAGGAAGCCTTCGGAGAGCGCGTGCGCTTCGCGGTGATTTCCGCTGAACAGTACAGTGAGCCTGGCATCCCGTTCGAATGGATTCCATGGCGGCTGGAGACCGAACTTTCCGATATCCTGTCCTTCGATGTGGGGATCATGCCGCTGACAGATGACGAATGGGCCCGCGGCAAATCGGGCAACAAGGCGCTTTACTATATGGCGTCGGCAATTCCGCCGGTTGTGTCGCCCGTTGGCGTCAATGCGGATATTGTTCAACACGGTCAAAACGGCTTTTGGGCGCGAACGGAAAACGAATGGTTCGAAGCACTATCCACGCTCGTCCGCTCGGCGGAAATACGGGCGAGATTAGGCGCCAATGCGCGCGACACAGTTCTGCGCGAATATTCACGTCACACCGCGGTGGCCAAGATGTCGAACCTCGTTTCTCGACTGGTAAAGAATCATGAGTTCCATGTTGAAGACAGCCCCGTCAATTTCGGCTGAGCGGACACACCTTACATATCTCGCTCCCGGAGATGTGCTGAAAGGCCGGGTCGAACCGACGATCTGGATGAGAATGTGTGATGCGTTCGCCGGCAACTCTCTTGACGTCGAGTTGGTGACTGTCTATGCATACCGGAAGGAAAACGTCCGCCGGGACCAGATCTTCCAGCATTACGGATTTAACGATCAGCGCTTCAAACTCACCATTCTTCCGACGCCGTTTACTCCGGAGCCGCGTCTGCTGTGGTATCGCAGCTGGACGGCACTGACGAACTTCGCTTACGGCTTTTATAAGGCTCGCCAAAAGGCGCTATCGTCGAAGTTCGATCACCTGATCTTCTACTCGCGGAGTCCCATTGCAATGCTGCCGTATTTGCATTTGCGGCCGGTCTTCGAAAAGCAGTGCAAGGTGTCTTATTTCTTTGAAACGCATGTGCTGCCGGGGAGCAAAGGCGCGATCCGAGTTGCGAAGCAGGCCGATGGGTGCATTGTGAGCTCGAAGAAACTGGCACGAGATATGGCGGAATCGCTTCACATCGATGCGAACCGCCTGCACGTGGCGTATCTCGCGGCGAATGCGTTGAGCACGTCCGTGAGTCGTGAAGAGGCATTGCGCGAGCTCAATCTGGATCCGACGCTTCGTTACGTTGTTTATACCGGAAAGCTGTTGATGCCGGAAGTCAAGCTCATGCTTGACGCAGCCGAGTTTCTGGCGAACATGATGCCGAACGCGAGAGTGCTTTTCGCCGGAGGCAATCCGGCAGTTCTCGCCGAGTGTAATGCCGAGGTTGCCCGTCGCAAGCTGAAGAATGTTCAATTCGCCGGATTCGTTCCCCCTGCGCGGATTGCGCTTTATCAAAAGGCTGCGGATGTTCTGATGTTATATCTGGTCAGTGATCGAGAGATCATCAACTACATCACCCCATCCAAGGTGTTCGATTATTTGCAAGCCGGCAGACCCATCATTGTTTCCGATTACCCGATTCTGCACGAAATCCTTCAGCACAATCGGAACGGACTCCTGGTGAAGCCACACGATCCTCTAGGACTGGCAGCCGAAATCGCTCGCGTTCTTTCGGAGCCTGACCTTGCCGCGCGACTAAGCAAAGCGGCCGAAATAGACTCCAGACTTTACTCGTGGGAGTATCGTACGAAGTCGATTTGGGAATTCATGAATCGGATTGCTTACGAAGACCGTGACAACAGCCGCGATCGTTCAAAATAGGTTTCACGACCTCGTCACATCGTTCCTCAACGGAGGATGTCTCAATCGCGCCGATCGAATCCGCTCATTGACCTCGCGCCAAGCCCCTTTCCGTCGGAACGCTCCGGCCGTGTGCGATGCCTTCCGGGCAATTCGCAAAGAAGCCGTCGATTCCACGCAACCTGCGCAATCGATTTCCGTGGACGCCTATAACGGCGCAAATACTCATGTTCGAAAGATGATGTCGCTGCTCACGCCGAGCATCCAGGATTCTCTGGCCGGCGCCTACGTTCATGGCAGTCTCGCAACGCAGGAGGAGATTCCTTACAGCGACTTCGACACACTCGTCATCCTGCGCAACGAAGTGTTCGACAACAGCCGCCACCTGTCAGAGATCGCGTTTCGATTAAGTGAAGCTCGCAGGGTCATGTTCGAGGCGGATCCACTTCAGCACCATGGCTGGTTCGTTCTGACGGAAGCGGATTTGCATTCGTACTGCGAGGCGTATTTCCCGATTACGCTTTTTGCATACACGAGATCGCTTTTGCCGGATCGAGGCCGCCGGTTGACGCTCAGCTTGCGCGACTCGACATTCGAAGTGCGCAGGGCCTTTGATGATCTGGCAACTTCGTGCCTGAAATCCATGACAGGTGGTCCATTTCTGACCAATGCGTATGTAATGAAATGTCTGCTGAGCCAGTTCATGCTTTTGCCGGCGCTTTACATTCACGCGAAGGAGGGTCGGGGAATCTATAAGAAATTCAGCTTCGACAAAGCCAGGCGGGACTTTACCCCGGCGGAGTGGGATTGCATGGATCGCATATCGGGTGTCCGGCTCGAATGGAAGCCGGAGTTTCCGTGGTGGTCGAGAAGGCTCTTTTCGTCAGCGGGACCATTACGCAGCATGATTGTCAAAAAAGCTTCACCGGCCGTTCCGGATGAGCTACGCGTTATGTTTACCCCGTCATTCATCCGTCAAATGACGACTTTGGTACAACGGATGCAGGAATCTCTCGGCGTTACGGCTACACATTTATGCGAAGTTGAAACCGAGCACCATTAAACCTCGATGCTAACTCTTCGAGAAAAGAACGGGGATTTCACCTACCCGCTGCTGCTTCATCCGCTGTCGCGTGTGTTGAAGTTCGAATACCTCAAGAAGTATTTGAAGGACCTGCGATGTGGTGAAAGTGTGGTCGATTACGGGTCGGGAGACCGACCGTACGAACCACTGCTTGTAAAGAAGTTTTCCCGGTACATCGCCGCCGACTATCACGTCACCAACAGCAAGCACAGTAAGGAACCCGACATTTACATTTGCGGCGAGCAACTCGATCTCGCGTCGAATTCCGTGAGCTGTGTGGTATTGACGGAAGTGCTGGAGCACGTCTATCAGCCGGAGAAGGTGCTTCGCGAATTACATCGAATACTCCAGCCGGGAGGCCGGCTGATCGGAACTGTGCCTTTCGTCGTTTCTGAGCACGAAGAACCCTATGACTATCATCGGTTCACGTTCTTCTGCCTGGAACGGATGTTTCAGGAGGAGAAATTTGAGATCGTCTCGCTCGAATATGTCGGCGACAACGTCGGGGTCTGTTTGTCCGTTATCGGACGGATTCTCGTAATCCCCGTAAAAGCCTTGAGCCGGTCCGGTCTGCCGACGATCTCATATTTGCTGAACGCCGTCTTCAAGCTGCCTGAGCTCATCTATATGTGGCTCAGACGGTCGGGCATCGATCCGCAACGCATTCCTTACTTCCAGCAGTTGCCGCTCGGATTTGCCTTTTGTCTGGAAAAGCCGAAGTCGAATTCGACGGCCCATCCGACTGCATGAAATTCATCGACGCCCCCAGGTACGTGCCGAGAGAATCGTACGCCTCCGTCGTCGGGGCCATGGCGGACTACCTGACGAAGCAGCCCGGCATCGCCTCGATCTATCAGATCGGGCACGTCAGCACTCCCGGAATATCGGACATCGACATGGTTGCGGTTTTTGCCGACGATGCCAGCTGCGCAATCGAGCCGCGCGACACCCTGTCCGACGATGGCCGCTATCTGTTCATCCATAACCTTTACGGTGTTTCGCGCTCGGACTTCCTCGCCGGACAAAGCTACAGTTTCTTTCACAATTACGTGCATTTGTGGGGCGAAGAAATCCCTCAGGCGTCAAGTCGATTGACTCCCGCAGAGGAGTCTTTTCTAAAGCGGCAACTCGCGCTGGAATACCTGGTCAAGATGTACATCGGCATGACGGTGGAGCAGACCTACAAGATCATCAAGCTTCGAAGCCTGATGCTACAAGTCAAGGGCCTCCTCTACGACTGCGATTTCCTGGGAATTTCATCCGGCCCCTTTGTCGACGCAATCAAACACGTCGTCGGGACGAGAGAAAAATGGTTCGCGTCGCAACCGCGATTCGAAGAGATCCGCACGCAGTGCGCGCGCCTCTATGAAGAGCTTGCGAGCTTTCTCGACTGTACCCTGCAAACGAACACGCTTTTTCTGCCACCGATGCCCCCATATCGACTTTCAAAGAACATTCGTGTCCATCCGGGAGCGAAGGTGAAATACCGGCACCTCGGATTCAACATGCCCTCGAGCTTGGGGTTTTCCGGGAGAAAGTATTTCAATCTGCAGCACCGGTTTAATCGTTTTGACTTTGAGGTGCCCTTGGAATCCAATTCGATTCCGGAAGTGATTCAGAGGCAGTTCGATTGGCAGCGCGGTATGCAGCAGAATAATCGAAACCGGTTTCCGCATTTTATGGCTCTCTCTTCGAGCTTGAACTTGTCGTAGAGCAGCTTCGGTAGATTAAGAGGACCCTTGGTGGCAGACGATCTGAAAGAAAACATTGTCGAGGACTTCAAGCGTAAGAAGACCGAGTACTACGACAGAAACTATGGGACCGCCAACTCCGGAAACTATCTGCGAAGGCTCCGGCGCAACGTTATGTCCGATCTGCTGTCTGCGAGGTCCCGCGCCGGTCGAGTTCTCGATATCGGTTGCGGGCCGGCAATCCTGTTTCCCGAGGTGCTGCAGGCGTGCGACAAATACTTTGCGGTAGACCTGGTACCCAGCAATCTCGACCAGATCCGCGAAACGAACTCCGATTCGCGCATCGAATACGTCTGTGGCGACATGGACAAACTGCAGTGGCAAGCTAATTATTTCGACGTCATCATTTGCTCCGGCGCAATGGAATACACGTCCAACGGCTCTTCCAATTTTCTGAACCTTGTGAGTTGGCTCAATCGCGGCGGTCTGCTGATATGTTCATTTCCGAACGCAGCGAGTCCGTATCGTTTGTGGAGTGAGGGGATTTATAACCCGGTCAGTCGCAGCATCAAAAGTTTGATGGGTAAGAAGCGGTCCGCTTACAAAAGCCATCTGTTCAGTTCGGCCGCTATAACGGCGCCGTTGCAGGAACTAGGCGTCCAGTACAGCATCACCTACCTGGGCTATAAGTTTGTCTTTCAGCCATTCGACAAACTGTTTCAGGAATTCGATTACCGCCTTGCCAGCAACCTGCAGCAGCGTCCTCACCCTCGGCTTGAAAAGTTTTGCTCTGAATTCATCGTGACTGTTTCCAGGCCTTGAGACCCAAAGTACTACTCATAACGAACATCCCCACTCCCTACCGCATTCCACTGTTCAACGTCCTCCATGAAGAGCTCACTCAGCGAGGCATCGATTTCAGCGTCGCGTTCGGCGCGCTCGGATATGCGCGAAGGCGTTGGGAGATTAACCTGGACGATTGTCGGTTTCCATCGGAGGTTCTGCCGACCGCCAAGTTTCGATTTTCAGATCCGGAACATTCGTCCTTCACGTACGACGGCCTGGCGCGGTTGCTGCGGAAGCTAAAGCCCGACCTCGTTATTGCGAATGGTTTTTCGATCGCTACCACGAAGCTGTGGCTGCGGTCACTCATTCGGCGCACACCATATCTGATCTGGTCCGGCGCAATATCGAATCAGGAAAGCCGGCACTGGCTTCGTCGATTGCAACGCGGCCTGCTGGTCCGGCGCGCGGCGGGGTTCATCGCCTACGGTTCCTGTGCGCGCGACTACCTTGTGGAACTCGGCGCCCCAAAACAACGAGTTGAGATTGGAATTAACACAGTCGACACTTCCTACTACGGTGCAGCGGAGGCGAAGCGAACGAAGAATCCGGAAGATCCGCCAAAGGAGCTGATCTACGTCGGCCATCTGACGCCCGGGAAGAGGGTCGATGACATTCTCTACATCACGAAAAAGCTGAGTGCAAAGCGAAATGATTTTATCGTAAGGCTTGTGGGTTCCGGTCACCACGAGGACGCTCTGAAAGCCTTAACGAAAGAGTTGGGTCTCGAGAACATCGTACGCTTCGAGGGATTCAGGCAAAAGCCTGAGGTCCTCGGCTTTCTTTCGACTGCCTATTGCTTTCTATTTCCGTCGATCTATGACGTCTGGGGTCTGGTCCTCGTCGAGGCCATGGCGGCGGGGGTTCCCTGTGTTTCGTCTATCCACGCCGGCGCCACTCGTGATTTGATTCAGGACGGACGGAACGGTTTTGCCGTAGATTTCTCAAACGTGGAAGGAGTTGCAGAAACTGTGGACAAGCTGCTCGACCATCCGGAACAGCGGCGCATAATGGCTGGTCGCGCAAAGGCATTCATCGAACAGCAGGTTTCGCTGAAGAAATCTGCTGAAGGTTTCGTTACGGCAATCGAAAGATATCTGACCGCAGTGCCGAATCGATCGTCATGAGAATTCTGCATACTCTGTGGACAGCCCACTTCGGCGGAATCGAGCGTCTCGTGCTCGATCTCGCTCAGGCGCAATCTGCATCACAGGATCATCAGGTCGATGTGCTGTTCGGGCGTGGCGAAGGTGAAATGCTTGAGCATTATCGCAGCGCCGCGCTGACGTTCAAGAGTGCGCATTTGCGTAACGGCTTCGATGTGACGCCATCCAGAATGCGCGAACTGAAGCAAATTCTTTCCGGCTACGACGTGCTGCACATACATAGTTTCACTCCGGCAATCGCCCTGGCTGCTGCAATGACGCCGGCAAAAATCGTTTATACCGAGCATGGCAATTTCGCAATCGGCCGGCGCGCCACTATGCTCGACCGCATAAAGTGGCAGCTTCTCGGACATTTTTTGCGTCACCGAGTGGATTTCATTTCGTTCAATTCGAATCACACGCGCCAGATCGCCGAGCATCGTTATCGTCTTCAATCGGTACAGCGCGAGGTCGTGTATAACGGAATCAGCTTTGTGGCGGAGGTCCGGGACGAGACAGCAATGACTCCAGAGCTACGCCATCGGATCAAAGGCAAATTTGTTGTCGGGACATCTTCGCGATTTGCCGCGTTCAAACGGATCGATCGTCTGATCGAGGCATTTGCCATGTTCTGCCGGGAACGCGAGGCGGTTTTGTTGCTCGTCGGCGATGGGCCGCTGCGCGTCGATTTCGAATCAATGATTCAGAGACTGGATATTGCCGACAAGTGCGTATTCGCCGGTTACCAGGCGAATGTGCGTGTTTACCAGGATGCGATGGACGTCTGTGTGTTTCCTTCGCAGGGTGAGCCATTCGGGCTCGCCGCAATCGAAACACTCGCGCTCGGGAAACCGACGCTTGTGTTTCATGATTCAGGCGGACTCGCGGAAATCATCGGAAATTGCGACACAGCTGATGTCGTCGACGATGTGCCGCAGCTTGCGAAACGGCTTCAACAGCATTATGCCCAGCGTGAACATTCAGACGCGATGAAGGCACGCAGCCGAATTCTTTACGCACACAAGTTCGACATCAAGACAATGGCTGCGACGTTCGCCGCCATATACAATCGAATTCTTCCGGTCGCCGAGCGCTCAATCGAGACATCGGCGATTCCGCTGAGTAAATAAGGAGGATTGGTGGACTTCTCCATCCGGCTCGTATACATCCTCCTGATCACCAACGTCGTACTCCGGTTCTTTACCAATCATTTCGGCCTGCTGCCGCGAGTCTTCAACATCTCCGACGTCGCGATCTCGCTTCTGCTCACGGTCATGATGTTGGGCAAGACTGCTTCTCCAGCGTTCTCGAAGTATTTCAGGCGTCTGCTTCTGTTCAACCTGGTGGTGCTGCTCGGTGCGCTATTCAATTACGATTCCATGTATGCGCCTGCAGCGATCGCTCAGGTCATCATGCTTGCCGAGCCGATCCTTCTGTTCATCGCCATCGGGAAGATGTCGATTGGATTAGCGGAAGTTCGGAGATATGGGCGCCTTCTTCGCAAGCTCGTCATTATTCAATTTGTGATCGGCGTCGTGCAGTTCCCGATTTTCCTGGCAACAGGTGAGTCGGAGGCTATTGTGGGTACGTTCTATGGCAACGCCGAGCAATTCACCGGGTTTTTGCTGGTTGGAGTTTGCTATTACCTGGGTTTGATTCAGGTCGACCCGACTAAGAAAGTGAAGTACAAAGCATTCGTAGTCGCGATGCTGATATTGATTCCGTTTGTGGACAACAAGGCATCATGGCTGGGCGTCGTCCTCACACTTTATTTCCTGATGACCAGGTTGGGTCACATGAGCGGAAATCGCATGAAGCATCTCATGGGATTCGCGGCCCTCGTTTTGATTCTGTATATAGTCGCGGTTACGTCTTCTTCGTCGATATCGAAATTCGACGGACTGAGCGCCGCCTGGGAGACCGACAACATTTGGAATCTCGGCAAGATCAAGGCATATCAGGACGTATGGGAGGCATTCACAACGTATCCTCAAATGATACTTGTGGGTTCAGGGCCAGGAACGTTTTACTCACGGGCCGCAGGCCAGTACTTCCTGCTCACGGCCAGCATGTTTTCCAACCCGTCCGAATACCAAAGAACATTCAACGTACGAACGTCGAACTCGATGGGCGGCGTGATTGAGCCGACGGCTGCGGTTGAGCCGTTCTACAAGCGTTTTTTCATCAATCGCAAAATCTTCGCGATCGGTTCAGCTCAGGTTGATTCACCGTTTTCTGCATATTCCGGCCTGCTGGGTGAAACCGGGATCATCGGTATGATCATTTATATGAGCTTTTATGTCGGCGCATTTCGCCGTCTGAAGAGTTTCTGGGTGCCATATAGTCATGACCCTGTGATTTTCCCAATGCTTACCGCGACTCTCGGTTTTCTCGTCTATACGCTCGCGGTCTCGGTATACAACCCCTGGCTGGAAACGGGCCGCATGACCACACTGTTGTGGTCGATGATCGGACTGTTATTCATGTGTGTCAAGAATGACCGAAACATGCCTGCAAACGCGGACCTCAGTGTGATTGACCACGACGCGCTGCACACATCGCAATCGGTCGAAGTCGGGTTTGCCTCACACCGTTAACCTTTGCCTTTGATCTGATAAATCGTTACGTCTGCGTGGTCGAAAACGCGGGTGGCGAGAGCGTCGAGTTTTGGCGTCGCGTGGCCGTGGACTCGATCGACCAGGAGGTGCGTTACTCCATACTCCTGGATCAGTAGGTTGATGGCTGCTTCATCTCCGTGTTCGAATACCCTCGAGCACAGCTCCGAGCGATCGGGATAGGCGGAAGCCTTCCCCGTGATCACATCTGCATAGCCGCTGCGATAAGCGGCGACCGTATAAGCCCATCCTTCCAGAAAAATCCGCCGCTCGGAAAATGCTGAATAGTCGAAATAGCGGGGATCGAGTTTGGTTTCATCAACGTAGTGCTCATTTACTGCAATTACCGCGTTCTTGGGCGTGTTCTCGCGGATCCAATTAAGTCCCGAATAAAGGCCGGCCGTGAGGTTTCGGTTCACCTCGTTATAGACCGGCCGATGTTTCCAAAGCCGGTATGCATTGCGCGCCGCCGTATCGAGTGGCTTGTCGATGACGCCGCAAAGGAGCATGACCGCGAGTACTGCTGTGAACGTCCTTCCGACACGAAAGCCAATGCGCCACCAGTCATAAAAGGCCAGGCCCGCAAGGACTCCAGCGGCGACATAGAAATAAGTCCAGAATTGCACCTGCCGCGGGGCCGCCATCAGATAGTACGGAACGAGCGTGACGCCGGCGACTGAGCCTAGCCACAAGTACTCGCGTCGCCATGTTGCCACTCCGCGGCGCATCAGCCACGCCAGAACGATGGCGCGAACACCCATCGCGCCTAACAACACCGGCACGATCGCCAGCACCAGCCAGCTGTCGCCGAATCCGAGTTTCGACTGGAGCCAATTCACGAACTGGGAAGTTTTCAAGGCGTCGAGCGGTTTTAGCGCTACTCGCACACTGATTTCACCGTAGGCAAAGTTCGAAAAGAACAGATAACAACCTATGCTGAAGGCCAGCGCCGCCGCGGCGCTCCAGTTTACGCGGCGTTCCAGCCAAAGCTCTGAGAGCAAAAAAAGAGCTAGTCCACCGCCTATGACTGGCAACAGAGCTGCTTTCGCTCCTCCCGATCCGATAAGCAAAAGTGCAACCGGCATCCACTCGATCCATTTTGACGGTTGAACCAGCCGTTCACTTAGTTCGAGAAGCAACGGAACGAATAACAACATTCCCAAAAATGTCGTCGGACTGTTGATGAAGTAAGTCTCGAAGGCAGTCGTTATAGTAGGAAACGGGTCGACCTCGCCGATAAATAGAATGCCGGCTGCTACAAGGAAACCGACGACGTGTCTGCGTCCCAGAATGCGGCCCAGCGTATAGAGCTGCAGCGCGTTCAGCAGCGAAAAGTGTAGAAAGTAAAAGCGAAGGACTAACACCGGCAGCGCGATGCCGGTGATCTGATTGGCTGCCGCGAGATAGAGGTAGACGAACGTGTAATACGGGAATGGTTCCCCTGAGACCCGCGGGTCTGTGATCGGCCAGTGCCAGCGCGCCTCCGCCGCATTTCCTATATGCCACGGTGTATCGGTGCTGTAGCTGATGGCAGGCACAGTACCCGGCAAGGGATTACCTGGGAAATATCCCAGTCCGATATTCACGATAATCGCGATGCAGAGAAGTGGAAGCCCCCAGGCGGCCAGCGGCGTTCGAGGGTGCAATTTCAATTGAGGGCGACCGCAGCGATACCAGGCCCATGGCGCCAGAATCGCGAGGACCAGAGGCGGATAGAGAATAAATGCATCGCGATGTCCTGTCGCCGCCGCGACGCGATATGCCACGCTGAGCAGAATATAGCCAAGCGCCCACCCCGCCGACAATGGACGAAGCACGCCACGGACGGCAGGCATCAGCGCCTTGTACAAAAGCCAGCCGGGAGCCAGAACCAGCAGGATTTCGAACAGCGCAAACCGCACAATATCGCCCGGCCTGACTCCCCAAAAAGCCAACGCAGCAAAGCCGCAAAGTGAGACGAGAACGAATGGAGCGAGCAGGCTGCCGTTGAGGGAGAGCTTACGCTCGGCAACGGCGTAATCATGAGTCATCAGTAAACACTCATGCGCCGATCATACGTGCCGCCGTGGAATATGTCGATGGCTGGAGAGATCGGTGCGTGGGGGGACCGGCCGGATGTGAAAAGGCCGCGAAGCGGTGTACCGAACGG
>JADMIO011791644.1_pt1 | contig 62876 bp, 69 predicted proteins | sample 8958161 | NCBI WGS metagenome assembly JADMIO01 (sample SAMN16585339, study PRJNA669376) | soil metagenome | isolation source: Crop rotation soil | place: USA: Cullars Rotation, Alabama | collected 2011 | reverse complement strand
GCCGCGACTTCAAGTCACGTGAATTCCAAGCTTCGGATCCCACTGTGCTGGAAAGTCCACGATCCCGACCATTACGCGGCGCATTTCGTTCAAGGCGGGTTGGGTCTGTCGGACAAGGCTGCATATCTCGACCCTGCGCGCCGCGCGACTTATCGCGCGCATGTCGCGAATGTCTTCCATGCAGCGGGCTTTGACGGAGAAGGCGCTCGCGCTGATCACGTCCTTGACCTGGAAACCGCCATCGCCGCCACGCATGCGTCTCGCGCCGACACGGATGACGTGTTCAAGACCGACAATTCCTGGCGCCGAGCCGACTTTGTCGCCAACGCACCCGGAATCGACTGGAACGCCTATTTCACAGCGGCGGGCATAGGATCGCGCACGAGCTTCGTCATTTGGCAGCCGCAGGCGGTCATCGGCGGCTCGCGGCTGGTTGCGACGCAGCCTCTTCAAGTTTGGAAAGACTATCTCGCATTTCATCTCATCGAACACTATGCGGGCGTGCTGCCGACCGCATTTAGTGATCAGCGCGCACCTGCGGCGGATCGAGCGCAGCAAGCGATTGCTGCTACAGAGGCCGCGCTCGGCGACGCGGTTGGTCAAATGTACGTCGCGCGCTATTTTTCGCCCCAGGCCAAAGCGGCGGCCACCGCGATGGTGGGCAATATCCGCATCGCACTGCGCGCGCGGCTTGCGAACTTGCCTTGGATGTCCCCGGAAACGAAAACGAAGGCCCTGGCGAAACTCGCCACGCTCCGCGTCGGGCTGGGCTACCCAGAGAGCTGGATCGACATTTCCCGCTTGGTCGTTGTGCGCGGCAATGCGTTCGGCAATCTGCAGCGCGCAGAAGTTTTCGCCTATCGCCGCCAGATCGCGAAGCTCGGGCATCACGTCGATCCGGACGAATGGCCGACGCAACTTCATCCGCAGATGGTCGGCGCCATCCTCAACCTCAGTCCGAACACGATGCAATTCGCAGCGGGACTGTTGCAGCCGCCCTATTTCGACGCCACAGGCGACGCCGCCTCCAATTACGGCTCGGCCGGCGCCGGCATCGCGCATGAGATGACCCACAGCTTTGACGAAGTCAGTAATATGTTCGATGAGCGCGGCCGCTTGGTTCGTTGGTGGGCGAGTGACGATACCGTACACTACCGAAACGCCATTGGTCTGCTCGCCGCCCAACTCGACACATGCTGTCCCGATCCAAATGCTTGCGCCCACGGCGCGCAAATTGCCGGTGAAAGCTCCGCCGATCTTGCCGGTTTAGTGATCGCGCATGACGCGTATCTGCTCTCCCTCCACGGCCGTCCCGACGTCGTGATCAACGGACTAACTGGCGAGCAGCGTTTCTTCATCGCTTTCGCCCAGCGTTGGCGTCGGCAGCAGAGCGACGAGGACCTGCAGCGGCAGATCGCGACTGACACTCATGCGCCCCCGGCCTGTCGCAGCAACCTCGTTCGCAATGTAGACGCCTGGGCGCAAGCGTTCGACGTTCGACCGGGAGACAGATTGTATGTCAGCCCGGGAGCGCGCGTCCGGCTTTGGTGATGTGCGAGCGCCTGCGTTCACGGCTGCATGCGCATGAGCTGGTCCATGGGCATCATGTTGTGGTTGAGGTGATCCATGATCCAGATGGAGCCCACCACGATCAAAAACACCACCATGACGCCGAAGGCGAGCGCCAAGACGTTGTTGGTATTGTCGGGACCGGTCGTCACGTGCAGGAAAAACACCAGATGCACGCCCATCTGCGCGATCGCGAGCACGATGAGCGCCACAGGAATGGCTGGTCCCCAGATGATATGAGCGTTCGCCGCCCAGAATGCCGCAATCGTGAGCACGATGGAAAAGCCCAAACCGAGATTGGCGTTGCTCACCCAGTGACCCGCACTCTCCTGGGGCGCATCGCCCGGGGCATGATCTTCGCGATGATCCATCGCGTCGCTGTGCACGTTGGGATCGCCGGCTGTGTCGCTCATGAGATTGATCCCATCAAATAGACGATGGTGAAAATGCCGATCCAGACGATGTCGAGCGCGTGCCAGAAGAGATTGAAGCAAATCAGCCGATAGACGATCTCCGGCCGGAACCCTTTCACTTGCACCTGCGCCATCATGGTGAGGAGCCAGAGCCCAGCGACGGTCACGTGCAGGCCGTGCATGCCCACAAGCCCGAAGAACGAAGAAAGGAAGCCGCTGCGTTGAGGAACGATGCCGCGTGCAGCAAGCGACAGGAATTCCTGCAGCTCAAGCCCCACGAAGACGAGGCCGAGGAGCCCCGTTATGAGCAAGAAAACTTGCGTCCAGAGCACGTTTCTGGCGTTGGTGGCGGCAAACGACAGCCCGCACGTATAACTCGACAACAGGAGCGCGCCCGTCTCCCACCCCACGCGCGGCATCTCGACGATCTGCGACAGCGTAGGCCCGCCCGCGGTCGCCTGCCGCTGCACGGCGAACGCCGCGAAGAAGCACGAGAACATCACGATGTCGCTTAGGAGAAAAATCCAGAAGCCATAGCCGACCATGACGCGTTTGCTAGCGGGACCGGTTTCGCCGTGCCCGGTGCCTCGCGCAGGGCCTTCGGGACCATGTGCGCGAGAACCCAGACGGTGCGGGTCTTCGCGGACGCGACGGATGGTTTCGATGGTTGCTGGAAGATCGGCGTCGGTCATGGCAACGCGCCTTCCCGGCTCAAACGCGCGATCAGCGCTTCACGCGCCGCACGCCGCGCCTTGTCAGCGCGGGCGACTTCTTCCGCCGGCACATGGAATTCAGACACGTCGCGCCAAGCGAAGATCACAAAGCCGATGAAAGCGCCCACAATGCCCAAAACGGCGAGCCACCAAATTTGCCAGATCAGCGCAAAGCCGGTGACGCTTGCGAAGAACGCTGTGTAGAAGCCCACTGGACTGTTGATCGGCATTTCGATCGGCTCGTATCGCGGTTCTGGCGACATTTGCTGGGTTTCGATCGCCTTGAGCTTGATGCCCCAATAGGCCTCTTCGCCTTCGACGTTGGGCATGACCGCATAATTGAAGAAAGGCGGCGGCGACGGCGTGGCCCATTCAAGCGAACGCCCGTCCCAGGGATCGCCGGTGACATCGCGGCGCTTGTCGCGCTCGAGAATGCTGACCGCCAGCATGGTGACTTGGCAGATCACCCCCACCACCAGAAAGCCCACACCCACGAGCGACCATTCCAGAAGCGGGCGCCATTCTTCCATGTTGACGTGCTGCAGCCGCCTGGTCATGCCCTGCATGCCCAGCATGTAGAGCGGTGCGAATGTCACCCAGAAGCCAATAAGCGAAAACCAGAACGCGGCTTTACCCCAGCCTTCATGCAAGCGAAAGCCGAAGGCTTTCGGAAACCAATAATCGAGCCCGGCAAAGAGCCCAAATACGACGCCGCCCACGATCACGTTGTGGAAGTGCGCCACCAAGAACATCGAATTGTGAATGACGAAATCCGCAGGCGGCACGGCCAACAGCACGCCAGTCATGCCGCCGATCACAAAGGTGAAAATGAAACCGAGCGACCAGAGCATAGGCACGGTGAGACGCACGCGGCCGCCATACATGGTGAAAATCCAATTGTAGATTTTCACACCAGTGCCTACCGCGATGATGCTGGTGGAAATGCCAAATGCGGTGTTCACCGCTGGCCCCGAGCCCATGGTGAAGAAGTGATGCAGCCACGTCATCAGAGAAACGATGCAGATGAAGAGCGTCGCCGCCACCATCGAGCGATAGCCAAAGAGCGGCTTGCCGGAAAAAGTCGAAAACACTTCGGAGAAGATGCCGAAGGCAGGCAAGACGAGGATGTAAACTTCCGGATGCCCCCAGGCCCAGATCAGGTTCATGAACATCATTGGATTGCCGCCCGCGTCGGCGGTGAAATAGTGCCAGCCAAACGCGCGATCGAGACTGAGCATCAGTAGCGTTGCGGTGAGGATCGGAAATACCGCAACAATGATCAGGCTAGACGCCAGCACCGTCCAACAGAACATGGGCATGCGGAAATAGCCCATGCCGGGGCAGCGCATTTTGAGGATGGTGGTGACGAAATTTATCCCCGTCATCAATGTGCCGATGCCGGAGATTTGCACCGCGCCGATATAATAATCGACGCCGACGCCAGGCGAATACGTGGTCTCGCTCAGCGGCGGATAAGGCAGCCAGCCCGTGCGGGCGAACTCGCCGATAAAAAGCGAGATGTTGACCAGCAGCGCGCCTGACGCCGTCAGCCAGAAGCTGATCGAGTTGAGCGTTGGAAAAGCGACGTCGCGTACGCCAAGCTGCAGCGGCGTTACGAAGTTCATGAACCCAATGACGAGCGGCATCGCGGCGAAGAAGATCATGATCGTGCCGTGCGCGGAAAAGATCTGGTTGTAGTGCTCAGGCGCCAGATAGCCGGGTGCGTTGATGGCGACGGCCTGTTGCGTGCGCATCATGATGGCGTCGGCAAAGCCGCGGACGAGCATCAAAACGCCCAGCCCACAATACATGATGCCGATGCGCTTATGATCGACGCTGGTGATCCATTCGCGCCAGAGGTAGGGCCACCAGCCCTTCCAGGTGATGAGGCCGAGCACGCCTACTATGACGAGGATCAAGACCAGAGACGTGATGATGGGGATCGGTTGATCCAGGGGAATCGCCGACCAGTTGAGTTTGCCGAGCATGATCTAATGCGCTCCCGAGACTTCGCGGCCCGCGTGCGATGGGTTCGCGGGCTCCGGCCCAGGCCCCGGCGGCAGTACTTGCATTGCGACGTTGTGGAAGAGCTGCGGATCGACATCGCGATACGTGTAGGGCCGCACATTCTGACTTTGCCGCGCGAGCGCGGTGTAGCCCGCTTGATCTAGCACTGGACCCTGCGCGCGTGCGCTATTCGCCCAAGCTTGAAATTCCGCCGGGGTGACGCTCCGCACCGAAAACTGCATGTCGGAGAAACCGTCGCCGCTGAAATGCGAAGACTGCCCGAACAAAGTCGTGGGCCGGTCGGCCTGCAGGTTCAATTGCGATACCATCCCGGGCATGGCGTAGATCATCGAACCCAAGCGCGGTACGAAGAACACGTTGAAGACGCTGCCGGAAGTGATGGAGAAATGCACCGGCGCGCCGGCGGGAACCACCAGCTCATTGACCGTCGCGATGTGTTGGTCGGGATAGATAAAGAGCCATTTCCAATCGAGCGACACCACTTGAACTTCCGTCGCTGCCACGTGCGACGGCAAGGGTTTGAAGGGATCAAGCTTGTACGATCCGATCCAGATCAGCCCGCCGATGAACATGATGGTGAGAACGGGAATGGCCCAGACCACCGCCTCGATCCGGCCGGAGTAAGACCAGTTCGGCAGGTACTGCGCTTTCGTGTTCGAGGCGCGATAACGCCACGCCATCCAGAACGCCAACAGGATCGTCGGGACGACGATCGCCAGCATCACCAGGAGCGCGTCTATCAAGATGAGGGCGTCGCCTGCGCCAACGGGGCCGACCGGATCGAGCACCGTGCCTGCGCATCCGCCCAGCAGCAAGGCAGCCGCAGCGCAGAGCACGCCGCGGGGCGCGCGAACTTCTTTTGTTAAGCCGAATATCGCCATGCGCAGATACTCGTCAGGCCCATCAATCGGACGCTGCAACGGAAACCGTCGGCGCAGTACCTACTCCAGCTCCCTATCGACACAAGACGCGTCGAACAAAAAACAAAGAGGGCGCGCGACGCGCATGAGTTCCACAACGAACGACAGCCATGGTTCGGCGTCCGGTAAGTGGCGCGCCCAGCAGGACTCGAACCTGCAACCGCCCGCTTAGAAGGCGGGTGCTCTATCCAATTGAGCTATGGGCGCTGCTCACGCGCCGTCTAGCAGAGCGGCGCGCTCAATGCGACCAGGGCTCGCGCCGTCTGAACGCGAAATTGTCGCCATAGGCCTTCGGGATGCGCTTTATCTCGGGGGCGTCCGAGACCTGATGCGGAATCTGGTTTTCACGCGCGAAGGCGATGGCCTGATCCTTGGTGTCGAAAAAAATGCGGACTTGGCCGTTGGTGTCGGCGCCGCTGGTCCAGCCCATCAGGCTTTCGGTGGCGAGCGCCTGGGCGAGTTCGAATTCGAGCACCCAGCGGCGCGTGCCGGCTTTGCCGGACTGCATTGCATTCTTGGACGGGCGATAAATCTTCGCAAGCATGGCCGGCGCTTACACGGGACCCGCACAAATGAAAAGAGGCGGCTTTGACGCCGCCTCTTTCCGAAATTCCGCTGCCTTAGCGTTTTGGCGCATTGCCCGTGTCCAGTGCTTCCTTGAGCGCCTTGGCGGGCGTGAAGCGTGCCTTGCGCGCGGCCGGCACCGGCACTTCTTCACCGGTCTGCGGATTGCGGCCCATGCGCTCTGCGGTCTGCTTCACTTTGAAGACGCCAAACGCTGGCAGGCGCACTTCATCGCCGGCTTTGAGCGCCGTGGTGATGGCGTCGAGCACAGCATCCACGGCTTCGCCAGCTTTCATCTTGCTGTCGTTCATGCGTTCGGCGACGTCGGCGACCAATTCGGCTTTGTTCATTTTGAACCCCCTCCAGAAACTTGCGAAGCGCTGCGGGCCATAAGAAATAAGCGTGGCGCGCTTGTCAAAGCCGCGCGCCACGCCTCAGATGACAATAGGTTTAGTCGTTGCGGTTCCGTCTCAGTGCGGCCGGGCGCCTTCGCCGGCGTCGCGCGTTTCGGCGCGGCGCGTTTCGGCGAGTTCGTCCTCTTCCGTCCAGTCGACCGGCGTCAGCGCGCGGGTGAGCGCTTTGGCCAGCACTTCATCGACGGTTGAGACCGGAATGATCTCCAGGCCCTTCTTCACGTTGTCCGGGATCTCGGCCAAATCCTTCTCATTCTCTTTCGGAATGAGCACGGTCCGCACGCCACCGCGCAAAGCCGCGAGCAGCTTTTCCTTTAGCCCGCCGATCGGCAGCACGTGACCACGCAACGTGATTTCGCCCGTCATGGCGACATCCTTGCGGATCGGAATGCTGGTCAGCACCGAAACGATCGCGGTGGCCATCGCGACGCCCGCGGACGGGCCGTCTTTCGGCGTCGCGCCTTCCGGCACGTGTACGTGGATGTCGCGTGTGCGGAACACCGGAGGCTTCACGCCAAACGCGATTGAGCGTGAACGGACGTAAGAGGCCGCGGCCGAGATCGATTCCTTCATCACGTCGCGGAGATTGCCGGTGACGGTCATCGAGCCTTTGCCAGGCATGGCGACAGCTTCGATGGTCAGAAGATCGCCGCCGGTTTCGGTCCACGCCAGGCCGGTCACTTGGCCCACGCGGTCTTCGCGGTCGGCTTCGCCAAAGCGATATTTCCAAACGCCCGCATAGTCCGGCAGATTCTTCTCGGTGATATGGACCGTGGTCGCCTTCTTCTGCTCGATTTCGCGGACGGCCTTACGGGTCAGATTGGCGAGTTCGCGCTCAAGTGAACGCACGCCTGCTTCGCGCGTGTAGCGACGCACCAGATCGCGGATCGCGTCATCGGAGACCGAAAACTCGCCAGCCTTGAGGCCCGCCGCGTCGATCTGCTTTTGCAGCAAGTGGCGCTTGGCGATTTCGAGCTTCTCATCCTCGGTATAGCCGGGGATGCGGATGATCTCCATGCGGTCCAGCAAAGGCTGCGGCATGTTGAGCGAGTTCGCCGTGGTGACGAACAGCACGTCCGAGAGATCGTAATCCACTTCGAGATAGTGGTCGTTGAAGGTCGAGTTCTGCTCTGGGTCCAACACTTCGAGCAGCGCCGCCGACGGATCGCCACGATAATCGGCGCCGAGCTTGTCGATCTCGTCGAGCAGGAACAGCGGATTGCCCGACTTGGCCTTCTTCATGGATTGAATGATGCGGCCCGGCATCGAGCCAATGTAGGTCCGACGGTGGCCGCGGATTTCGGCTTCGTCGCGGACGCCGCCCAGCGACACCCGAACGAAGTCGCGCCCCGTCGCTTTCGCGATCGACTTGCCGAGCGAGGTCTTGCCCACGCCTGGAGGACCGACGAGGCAGAGGATCGGACCGCGCACTTTCGACGTGCGCGCCTGCACCGCGAGATATTCAAGGATGCGGTCCTTCACCTTCTCGAGACCGTAATGGTCTTCGTTCAGGACAGCTTCGGCCTTGTCGATGTCCTTCTTGACCGACTTCTTCATGCCCCACGGCAAGGAGAGCAGCCAGTCGAGATAGTTGCGCACCACCGTCGATTCCGCCGACATGGGCGACATTTGCCGCAGCTTCTTCAGCTCGGCTTCGGCCTTGGTGCGCGCTTCCTTCGACAGCTTCTTTTGCTTAATGCGGCTTTCGAGCTCGGCGATGTCCTCGCGGCCTTCATCACCGTCGCCCAGCTCTCGCTGGATCGCCTTCATCTGCTCGTTCAAATAATATTCGCGCTGCGTCTTTTCCATTTGACGCTTCACGCGGTTACGGATCTTCCGCTCGACCTGCAGCATGCCGATCTCGCCTTCGATCAGCGCGAGGATGCGTTCGAGACGTGACGGCACGTCGGCGAGCTCAAGCAGCGACTGCTTGTCCGGAATCTTGACAGTGAGGTGCGCCGCGACCGTGTCAGCCAAACGGCCAGGCTCGGTGATCTGCGGGATCGATTGCAGCACTTCAGCCGGCGTCTTGCGGCTGAGCTTCACGAAGTTTTCCCACTGCTCGATCACGGCGCGCGCGATCGCACGCGCTTCATCGCTGTCTTCGTTCTCTTCCTCGATCTTTTCGACTTCGGCTTCGAAGAACGCTTCATTCGAGCGGAATTGTTTGATGCGCGCGCGATAGCCGCCTTCGACCAGCACACGCACCGTCCCGTCCGGCAGCTTCAACAGCTGCACCACGGACGCCACCGTGCCGGTGGTGAAGATGCGATCCGGCGACGGTTCGTCTTCAGACGCATCCATCTGCGCGGCGAGCAGAATCTGTTTGTCTGAGCGCATCACTTCGTCGAGCGCCTTCACGGACTTCTCGCGACCGACGAAGAGCGGCGCCGCCATCTTCGGATAAACGACGATGTCGCGCAGCGGCAGAACAGGAAGAACGCGGCTCTCGGCCATGGACGGCTCCTTCGAGACTTCCCGCCTAGCAGAGACTGCTTCGGACGCAAAAGTCTTAACAAACGAAAATGTGGAAGTGTTCGGCGTCGGCTTCAAGTCTCGCGCGCCTATCGCGCGAGAGGTACGACACACGAACTGGGGAAAGCATCAAATAAATGGGAACTTTGCACACGAGTTCAAGCGCGCTCGTTAAGCTGTGATTCAGTTTTACGCGAAGCGCAATGAAACGATGTGTTCCGCGTGACGACGCTTAGCTTGCGGCGCCGCTTTCCGTGCCGTTGCGGCGTTCGGAATAAATCTGCAGCGGCTTGGCGCGCCCTTCCACGACATCGGCGGAAACCACGACTTCCTCGACGCCGCGCATCGACGGCAGTTCGAACATGGTGTCGAGCAGGATCGCTTCGAGGATGGATCGGAGACCACGCGCGCCGGTCTTACGCTGAATGGCCTTGCGCGCGATCGCCTTCATCGCTTCGTCCGGGAAGGAGAGCTTCACGTTCTCCATTCGAACATGCGCTGATATTGCTTCACGAGCGCGTTCTTCGGCTCGGTCAGGATCGTGACCAGCGCCGGCTCGTCGAGATCCTCAAGCGTCGCCAGAACCGGCAGACGACCGACAAATTCTGGAATCAGGCCGAACTTCAACAGATCGTCCGGCTCGACTTCGCGCAGCACTTCGCCGGTGCGGCGATCTTCCGGATCACGCACCTTGGCGCCGAAGCCCATCGCCGAGCCCTTGCCGCGGGCGCTGATGATCTTGTCCAGCCCCGCGAACGCGCCGCCGCAGATGAAGAGAATGTTGGTGGTGTCGACTTGCAGGAATTCCTGCTGCGGATGCTTGCGTCCGCCTTGCGGAGGAACGCTTGCGACCGTGCCTTCCATGATCTTCAAGAGCGCCTGCTGCACGCCTTCGCCCGACACGTCGCGCGTGATCGACGGGTTGTCCGACTTGCGGCTGATCTTATCGACTTCGTCGATATAAACGATGCCGCGCTGCGCGCGCTCGACGTTGTAATCGGCGGCCTGCAGCAATTTCAGGATGATGTTCTCGACGTCTTCGCCAACGTAGCCGGCTTCGGTCAGCGTCGTGGCGTCGGCCATCGTGAACGGCACGTCGATAATGCGTGCGAGTGTCTGCGCGAGCAGCGTCTTGCCGCAGCCCGTCGGGCCGATCAGCAGGATGTTTGACTTCGCAAGTTCGACGTCGTTGTTCTTGGATTGGTGATTGAGGCGCTTGTAATGGTTATGGACGGCGACGGAGAGGACGCGCTTGGCGTGCTCTTGGCCGACAACGTAATCGTCCAGAACGTCCTTGATCTCTTTCGGCGACGGCACGCCCTCTTTCGACTTCACCAGCGAGCTTTTGTGCTCCTCGCGGATGATGTCCATGCAGAGTTCGACGCATTCATCGCAGATGAATACGGTCGGGCCGGCAATAAGCTTACGGACTTCGTGCTGGGACTTGCCGCAGAACGAGCAATAGAGAGTGTTCTTGGACTCTCCGCCGGACGCGCCTTTGCTCATCAGCTTTCCTCTGCGAGCGGCCCTCCCAATTCCAGGAGAACCAATTAATCGGAAAAAGGGGCGCTCCTATGACCCCCGCTTCTCCCGACCCGTCATAGATGGTGGCCCGCCATCCCTTTCAAAACAGTCAACCAAGTTCGGCGTTCCACGCACCCAGGGCGACCCCAGCAAATAAAGGGCCGCGCGGCTCCGGACCAGCCTAAGAGACAGGTTTTACAGTCATTTCGGGATGAAATCGCTGAAAAGCGCGCCCGTTAGCCAGGATTTGACCCGCCTTCGGTCAATTCCCGCTTCTCGAAGACCTTATCGACGATGCCAAAGGCCTTGGCCTCCTCGGCGGTCATGAAATGATCCCGGTCCAGGGTTTTCTCAACTCGCTCCAAGGGCTGACCAGTATGTTTCACGTAAATCTCGTTCAGCCGCCGCTTGGTTTGGAGGATATCCTCGGCATGGCGCTCGATATCTGACGCCGGCCCGCGGAAGCCGCCGGACGGTTGGTGCACCATGACCCGCGAATTGGGCAGGCAAATGCGGAGCCCCTTCTCGCCAGCGGCCAGCAGCAGCGAGCCCATGGACGCCGCAAGCCCGATACAGACGGTGGAAATCGGGCTGCGGATGTATTGCATGGTGTCATAGATCGCGAGCCCGGCGGTCACGTAACCACCGGGGCTATTGATATACATGGAGATTTCGCGCTTCGGGTTCTCGCTTTCGAGAAACAGCAGCTGAGCGGTGACGATCGCCGCCTGGACGTCGTCGACCCCGCCGCTGACGAAAACGATCCGCTCCTTCAGCAGGCGCGAAAAAATGTCATAGCGGGTCGATCCGCGGCTTGTCGTCTCTTCGACGCTGGGTATCCAGCCACCAACGCCCGTTAGCCGTTCGATCGGATCGCGCATGAAATCATCCTCAATCGCCCTCGCAGCCGGGCGACTCAATTCTCAGAGCCCCATATTTGACGCCCCGCGCCTGGCCGCAAGCCCCGACCTGTTCGTGGGCCGTCCTGCTCAACCGTTGTTAACGAGGTCGCCGCCTTCATTGTCGTCAGAGCTCGCCTTGGCTTTCTTCTTCTTAGGCTTGGGCGCGCTTTCCGCCGTCGGCGCTGCGGCGACTTCGGCATCGTCTTCCTTGAACAGGTCTTCGCGGCTCACCGTCTCGTTCTGAACCTTCACCAGTTCGAGCACGTAATCGACCACCTTCTCTTCGTAGAGCGGCGCGCGCACCTGCGCGAGCAAGTTCGGGTTCTTTGAATAGGCCTCGAAAATCTGACGCTCCTGGCCCGGATAATTGCGGGCAAGCTTCATCACTTCCTGCATTGCTTCCTGATCGCTGACCTCGATCTTGTTGCGACGGCCAATTTCCGCGAGCAGCAGGCCCAAACGCACGCGGCGCTCGGCAATGCGGCGATATTCCGCGCGCAGGTCGTCTTCGGTTTTCGCTGCGTCGGATTCATCGAGACGTCCGGCCGCGCGATCAGCTTCGATCTGGCTCCAGATTTGATTGAACTCGGCATCAACCATGCGCGGGGGCAGATCGAAGCTGTGCAGCTTGTCGAGTTCGTCAAACAGCGCGCGCTTCGCCTTGCTGCGCGATTGCGACGTGTGATCCGATTCAATCCGCTTGCGCAGCGCTTCCTTGAGCGAAGTGAGGTCGTCAAAGCCAAGCTGCTTGGCCCAATCATCATTGGCTTCGGTTTTGGGCGTACGCACGGCTTTGACCACGACGTCGAAGGTCGCGTCCTTGCCTGCCAATTCGCTCGCGCCGTATTCCTGCGGGAATGTGACATTGAGCGTGCGCTCGTCGCCGGCCTTGGCGCCGATCAGCTGCTGCTCGAAACCCGGAATGAATCGGTTCGACCCGATCACGACTGGCGCGTCTTCCGCCGAGCCGCCTTCGAACACTTCGCCGTTGACGCGGCCGACAAAATTGATGGTGAGAGAATCGCCGTCAGCGGCTGGCCCGGTTTTGTCTTCATAAGTCGGATTGGCTTTGACCAATTCATCGACCGCTTCCGTCACTTGCGCATCGGCGACATCGGCGACCGGGCGCTTGATTGCGACCGACTTCAGATCCGCCGGTTCGAAATCGGGCATGACTTCGAGCGACAATTCGAACGCTAGATCGGCCTTACCTTCAGCGACCTGCTTGATGTCGCTTTTCAATTCGAGCTGCGGCTCGGACGCCGGGCGAACATTGGCCTTGTCCAGGGCCTGCTTGGTCGACGTCTGGACCGTCTCATTGATGATGTCCTGCATCATCGAGGGGCCGTAAAGCTTGCGGATATGGCTCGCGGGCACTTTGCCTGGTCGGAAGCCATTGATCCTGACGCGCGGCTGGACTTCGGCGATCTTGGCGGCGAGGCGCTGCTCGAGCTCCGAGGCGGGCGCGACCACGTCATAGATGCGCAAAAGGCCTTCGGAACGGCGCTCGGTAAGCTGCATGGGTATTCGGGTCCTGAACTTTGAAAGCCGGGCGGCTCGCAAAACCTTTGCCGCGCGGGGTCTTTAGGAAAGCGGGGCTTATGGCACGCCCATTTCCGGGTGTCAGCAGGCGGGTTTCAGAGATTTCGACGACCTGGTGCGGGCGGAGGGACTCGAACCCCCATGCCTTGCGGCGCTGGAACCTAAATCCAGTGCGTCTACCAATTCCGCCACGCCCGCGTTCGCTGGTTCATAGTGCGCGCCACTTGCGCTACGCAAGTTAGGCCGTTTTGGCGCAGCCCGCGGGGGGTGGAAGAGATGCGTGCAGCGTTCAAGTCCCTGGCGCTTCTCGCCGGCTGGCTCCTGACCACAGCGCTCGCCGAGGCGCCCACATCAGACGCCTTAGACCAACCCTGGAGCAATCCCGCCAACGTCCTCGTCCTCGACCCCTATTCCGGCAACGAGATCGACTGGGACGCGCTGGCGAGCGATCCGCGCGTCGTCGGCATCATCCATCGCGCGGCGGACGGCCTTCGCGCCGACACCGCCTATCAGGCGCGATATCAAGAAGCGAACCGGCGCGGCTATCTCTGGGGCGCGTTCCTGCTCGGGCGTTCCGGCGATCCTATCGCGCAGGCCGATCTTCTGGTGCAGGTCACCGCGACAACGCCGGGCGCGCTTTTGGCGCTTGATCTCGAAAGCTTCGACGACCGGCATATGAGCATCGCCGACGCGATCCGCTTTCTCGATCGGGTGCGCGAGCGCACCGGCGTGACGCCTGTCATTTACGCCAACAAGGACGTGACCATCGCGCTGTCAGGCGATCCGGATTTCGTGGCGCATTACGGCGACGCTGCGCTCTGGTACGCGCGCTTCAAGCGGCGCTTCAATGCGCGCGATCTCGGTCATTGGCGGCGCTATTTCCTTTGGCAATTCTCATCCGAAATCAATTGCAGTCACGACGGCGAATGCCTCTACAATCCGCCTGGCGTGCATTTCGACATGGATGTCGATGTGTTCAACGGCACGCGTGACCAACTCGCGGAGCAATGGGCGGGCTATGCTGCCCCGCCGCCAATATTAGCGCCGCCGTCTCATTGACCGCGCTCAGTGCCAGCCGCTCGATGACGCTTCCGCCGCCACTTCGTTGAGCGGCCGCGCGATCAGCCCGTTCTGGGTGATACGTACTTCGTATTTGGCGTTGTCGGCCATCGGCATATAGGCGCCGCTGCCGTAGAGCGTATCCACTGGCGATGCGCCGCCCATGCCGCGGCTATATTGGCGCGCCAACGGCCAAAGATCGATGCCGGTCGAACGCACGGGACGAATGTCATACGCGCTGCGTTCGGCGTTCAGCTCGTCCTGAGTGTCCTGATAGCGGCCGGAGAGACGATCGAGCCGATATTGCGTGTCGAGGCCAAGCACGTTGGCCCAGGGCTTCCATTTCAGCACGCGCGCTTCGATGCGCCATTCATCGCCGTGAATTTCATAATTGCGCGTGACCGCCGGCTGATCGCCGCTCGGCGGCTCGATCATGGTGGCGTCGAAATCCTGTGGGCCTTTTTGGTGGAGTTCAAGGGTCGCGACCGGACGCTCATAGGTCAGCCGGTGATAGGTTTGGATATTGAGGCCCAGGAGGCCGACAAGGCCGGCGATGCCGAGGAACACGCCGCCGCCCAACACGCCGCGTCCGCCCTTGAACGGCTTGCCGCGGAACATCCAGCCGAGACCCGAGAGCGCGAACGCGAGCCCGATGATCCCAACCAGGCCCGGGAGAATAAACCACCACCAAACCATCTCGTCCCCTCCCGATGCGCCCGAAAAGCCCCCACTCGGCCCTGCTCCGGCTGAGTTCCACGCTGACACGCCCTGAGGCGGAGGTCATTAACCCAAAAGGCGGACCCGAAACAGGTCGGAAGCAGGTGTTCAGAGCTACAAACGTCTTTTGAGGCCGTGTGGCGCCAAATCGTCGAGAAGATCAGGCAGCACTTCCGGCAGGTCTTCGGCGGTAAGCCCTGCTCCAAGCGTCTCGGCGGCGCGCCCGTGAAGCCACGCAGCTGCAGCGGCTGCCTGGAAACTCTCCATGCCTTGCCCGATCAAACCGCCGATCATGCCAGCCAACACGTCGCCTGAACCGGCGGTTGCAAGAAACGGCGAGCCGGTGGTGTTGACGATGGCGCGCCCAATCCCGGAGGAATCTGGCGGCGCTGCGATCACGGTGTCTGGTCCTTTGAGCAATACGACGCAGCCCGCGCGCTTCGCCGCTTCGCGCGCGGCGTCGATGCGGGTCGGCGCTTTCTCTAGAAGATTTGGAAAACAGCGGCGGAATTCGCCAACGTGTGGCGTCAGCACATCGCGCGCGCCCAGCGGCGCTTTGATCGGGCCGAGCATCGTCAGCGCGTCAGCGTCGAACACGATGGGACAGCGCTTCTGCGTCGTGCGCGCCGCATGCATGCGTTCGCTGTGGCGCTGCTCTGTGCCGAAGGCGGGGCCAATGACCAGACACTCGGCATGTCGCGTGATCTCGGAATAATCATTCGGCGAGGTCGCAACGTCGAGCATGATCGCGGTCAGGTGCGCGGCGTTTTCCGCCACGGCGCGCAGCGGCGAAATCACCGTGACGAGCCCAGCGCCGATGCGAAGCGCGCCCCGCGCGGCAAGACGCGCGGCCCCGGTGCGGCCACGGCTGCCGCTCGCGATCAGGACATGCCCGCGTGCATGCTTGTGCGCTTCGGGCTTTGGCCAGGGGAATCGCCAGAGCGCGGGACCGTTCTCCCAGAGCTTGACGCCCTGCGCATCCACCACCGCATCCGGCGCGCCAATGTCCGCCAGAACGATTTCACCGCACATCGCGCGGCCGGGCATCAGCACATGCGCCGGCTTCTTGCGCACGAACGTGACTGTGAGTCCGGCACGAAAACAGGCTTCGCCGCGCGGTTTTCCACTGTCGCCGTCGAGCCCGCTCGGCACATCCACCGCAACGATTTTTTCCGGCGTGACGGAAAGCGCTTCCGCCAAACGCGCGGCTTCGCCTTCGAGTGCGCGCGACAGGCCCGCACCGAACAGCGCATCGACGTAAAGGCTTGCCGGGCGCGAACGTGGCAGCATCAGCACTTCCCCGCCCGCGTCGATCCAGGCGCGTGCAGCATCGGCAGCATCGCCCGAAAGCTTCGACGGCTCGACCAGCGTTTCCACGCGAACGTCCCAGCCTTTTTCTTTCAGCGCGCGCGCCGCGACCCAACCGTCGCCGCCATTGTTGCCCGGCCCGCACAACACAGCGACGCCGCACGGCGCGAAACGCGCAACAATCGCATCGGTCACCGCGCGCCCGGCATTCTCCATCAGCGTGCGCGTCGGCACGCCGGCGTCAGGGCAGGCGCCGTCGACGTCGAACATTTGCGCGGTGGTGATGATCTCGTTCACGGCTTCTCCGTTGCTGTTCAGCGCGCTTCCGCGCTTTGCGTCTGCATTTGCGCGCCCAGTTTCACCAGATGCAAGGCGCCATTCTCCCGCACGAGTTCAGTGATGGAAGCGTGATCGGGATGACAGACGACCGTGTTCTCGCTCTTCATCGCCGCGCCGACGAGGACATTGATGAAAATGAAGTGCGTGAACACGACCAGGTCGCGCTCCCAGGCCTGCGCGACCCAGAGCGCGTCCTTACGCCAGGCGCGCGTCTCGGGCTCAAGCGCGCTCCAAGTCACAGGCTCGTGCGCCCCGAAATTGCGACGAAGCCATGCACGACGATCGACCAGACCAGCGGGCGTGCGGACCTCGGCAACCTTCGGGTCAATACCGCAATGCTGGCGCAGCAGGCCTGCCGCCGGCGCAGCGGTAGCGCGGCAACGCCGCAATGGCGAGCTTACCAATCCCACCGGTCCAAACCCGGCGATCGCTTCGGCCGCACCCATGGCCTGCTCGCGGCCGCGTTCGGACAAACCTGGATCATCGACGACGCCCCAGGCGCCGGCCGGTTCACCGTGTCGGATCAGGAAAATGCGCGGCACTCCTTTATCCTGGAGGCGGGCGCCGCAGCCGGCAACAGCCGCCCCCGCTTTAGGCGCCGGCGCCTCAAAAACAGGCGTCACAGGGCGCTAGGCGCTTCCTGGCAGAGCTTCAATTTGGCTTGGCTTGACGCTCCCGCCGGCGCATCGGAAGCCCGCTGACAAGACCCCGAAAGGAAAGGCCCATGAAAAAAATCGAAGCCATCATCAAGCCCTTCAAGCTCGATGACGTGAAGGAGGCGCTGCAGGAACTCGGCCTCCAGGGCATGACAGTCGTCGAGGCCAAGGGCTTCGGGCGCCAAAAGGGCCACACCGAACTCTATCGCGGCGCCGAATATGTCGTGGACTTCCTGCCGAAGCTGAAGCTGGAAGTGGTGGTGGACGACGCCCAGGTCGACGGCGCGCTCGAAGCCATCCAGCGCGCGGCCAAAACCGGCAAGATCGGAGACGGCAAAATCTTCGTCACCGACGTGCTGCAGGTCGTGCGCATCCGCACTGGCGAAACCGGCCCAGCCGCTGTTTGATCCAGGCGGTTTCGGGGTGATTCTCTGCTTTTCCGGGGGCGCGCAAACGCGCCCTCTGCTGCGTAAAAACGCTTACAAACTTGGGAGGAAGATCGATGTCCGTCGATGACGTCATGAAAATGATCAAGGACAAGGAAGTCCAATACGTCGATCTTCGCTTCAACGATTTGCGTGGGAAAATGCAGCACGTCACCTTCGACGTGGGCATGATCGAGAAGGACACGTTCACCGAAGGCACGATGTTCGACGGCTCTTCGATCGCGGGTTGGAAGGCGATCAATGAAAGCGACATGGTCATGCGCCCCGACCCCGAAGGCGCGCACATCGATCCGTTCTTCCAGCAAACCACGCTCGCGCTCTTCTGCGACATCTTGGAGCCCGGCACGCTACAACCGTACTCGCGCTGCCCGCGCGGCATCGCCAAGAAAGCCGAAGCGTATGTGAAATCGTCAGGCGCTGGCGACACCGCCTATTTCGGACCGGAAGCCGAATTCTTCGTGTTCGACGATGTGCGCTGGTCCACCGATCCGAACAACACCGGCTATTCGTTCGATTCAACCGAACTGCCGTTCAACACCGGCCGCGCTTATGAAGGCGGCAATCTTGGCCACCGTCCTGGACCAAAGGGCGGCTATTTCCCGCTCCCGCCCGTCGACAGCTTGCAAGATATGCGCGGCGAGATGCTGCAGATCATGGGCGAGATTGGCCTGAAACCAGAGAAGCATCACCACGAAGTCGCGCCCGCCCAGCACGAGCTTGGCCTGAAGTTCTCGACGCTGACGGTGATGGCCGACCGGATGAACCTCTACAAATACATCATCCAGCAGGTCGCGCAGTCTTACGGCAAGTCCGCGACTTTCATGCCGAAGCCCTATTTCAAGGACAACGGCTCGGGCATGCACGTCCACCAATCGATCTGGAAGGGCGAGAAGAATACCTTTGCCGGCGATCGCTATGCCGATCTCTCCGAAGCGTGTCTCTTCTATATCGGCGGCATCATCAAGCACGCCAAAGCAATCAACGCGTTCGCGAATTCGACCACCAATTCCTACAAGCGCCTGGTGCCTGGCTACGAAGCCCCCGTGCTGCTGGCCTATTCGGCGCGCAACCGCTCCGCTTCCTGCCGTATCCCGCACGGCACCGGCGCGAAAGCCAAGCGCGTGGAAGTGCGTTTCCCCGATCCAGCGGGCAACATGTATCTCACCTACACCGCGCTTCTGATGGCTGGCCTCGACGGCATCGCCAACAAGATCCATCCCGGCGATCCGTTGGACAAGAACCTCTACGATCTGCCGCCGGAAGAGCTGAAGGACGTGCCGACCGTGTGCAGCTCGCTCGGCCAAGCGCTCAAGTCGCTCGATGCGGATCGCGACTTCCTCAAGAAGGGCAACGTGATGAGCGACGACGTGATCGACGCTTACATCGCCTTGAAGGAAGAAGAACTCGACCGCTTCAACACGCATCCGCACCCGGTCGAATTCGACATGTATTATAAGTGCTGATCAAAGCGCGGTGGGACTAGCGAAGGGCCGGGAGCGATCCCGGCCCTTTTGCTTTGCGAAAAAGTGCGCGCACGCAACTTTTCGTGATCGACGCTCGATTGATCGGAGCGACGCACTGGCCTTACTGGCTCCCGGCCTTTGAGCCCAAGACAGGTGGGAGCATCATGCGTTTGATTTCAGCGCTTCAAGCGCTCGGCGGCGCCGCCGCCGCTTTTCTGATATGCGCGCAAGCCAACGCGGCGGATGTTCAAACGCTTGCACCGAACGTTTCCGTGCTGATCGGCGCAAGCGGCAACGTCATCATCGCGCACGGACCGGAAGGCGCGCTCCTGGTCGACGATGAACGCGCACGCGATGTGGCGGAAATCCAGGCCGCGGTGCAGCAGCTCAATGCCGGGCCGATCCGCACCGTGATCAATACGCATTGGCATCTGGACCATTGCGGCGGCAACGAAGCCCTGGCGCAAGCGGGCGCGGTGATCGTCGCGCAGAAAAATGTGCGCGTGCGGCGCAGCACCGAACAATTCATGCCGGCCTATAACAGCCACATCCCCGCCGGCTCACCTGCTGCGTTGCCAACCATCGTGTTCGATGAAACTCTCGAAATGCATGTGGGCGACGAGACCGTGATGCTTCGCCATGCGGCGAACGCGCACACCGACGGCGACACCATCGTCTGGTTTCCGCACGCCAATGTCATTCACATGGGCGATGTGTATTTCCACGGCATCTTTCCGTTTATCGACCGCGCCAGCGGCGGCTCGATCCAGGGGGTGATCGCCAGCGTCGATATGGCGCTCGCACTGGCCAATGACGACACCAAAATCGTGCCCGCACATGGAGACATCGCGACGAAAGCCGATCTCATGGCCTATCGCGCCATGCTGGTCGATATTCGCGATCGCGTGCGGCGCGCCATGCGCGGCCATCGCACCGAAGCGCAAGTTATCGCGACCCATCCCACCGCCGCTTATCATCTCGACGGCGACGCGGACCGCCTCGTCAGCGCGATCTATGACAGCTATTCCGCGCACGCGGGAACACACTGACTGCAGGCCTGACTTGGCGGCGAGCGCGGCGCGCTTTACGAACCCGAACCATGGACCGCCGCGGCGTTCTGATTGGACTGGGCCTGATCGGCGTCATGGCCGCGACGCCGCTTTCGTCGTGCGCCACCACACATCAGCTGCCGGACGAACCTGGCGACGCCTGCGACATGTTCCGCAATCAGGGCGGCTGGTGGCGCGCGGTGCGCGCGTCCGAGCGCCGCTGGGGCGCACCGCCCGCTCTGCAGCTCGCGATCATCCGCCAGGAAAGCGGCTTCCAATATCGCGCGCGTCCGCCGCGGGGCCGCTTTCTGTGGATCTTCCCCGGCGCGCACATCACGTCGGCGCATGGCTATTCGCAGGCGCTCAACCAGACTTGGGACGAATACAAGCGCGCACGCGGCGACAATGGCGTTGACCGCACCGAGTTCAGCGACGCCACGGATTTTGTCGCCTGGTTCGCAAGCGTTTCGCATCGCCAGCTCGGCATTCCCTGGAACGACGCGCGCGGTCACTATCTCGCCTATCACGAAGGACACGGCGGCTATTCGCGCGGAAGCTATCAAGGCAATGCGAGCTTGATGGCGTCAGCATCGCGCGTGCAAGGCTATTACGACACTTACTCGGCGCAACTCGATCGCTGCCAGAGCCAGTTCAATCATTGGTGGTGGCCGTTCTAAACAAAACGGGCCGGAGCTGTCGCTCCGGCCCGCTGCTTCACCAACGCGCATCGCTAGAAGTGCATCACGCCGCCCACCGACCATGTGTCGGCGTCGCTGTCGTTCAGCCTGGTGTATTCGGCGCGCAAGCCAACGCGGCCGGTCGCATTCCAATTCACGCCGGCGCCATAGCCCAAGCCCTTCGTGTCTTGGTCCGTCGCGCCGTTGCGGCCATCGATGCTCATCTCCTGATAGCCGACGCGGCCGAACACGCCGAGATTTGGCGACACCGGCACAGTGCCGACGCCATAGACGCCCCACGCGTGATTGAGCTTGCCGAAATCGTCGCCGCTGACGCCGCCGGTATATTCGCCTTCAGCGCCGATGTTCGGCGTGAATTGATAACCGAGCCGTCCGGTCACGCCGCCAAGATTGCCGCGATCGGTGTCGAAATGGGTGTAGCCAAGGTTGGCGTACCACGGCCCCGACGTCACATCCTGCGCCAGAGCGGGCGTCGCGAATGCCGCGAGCGACGCGAACGCCGCTGCAATTGCGAGCATTTTCATAAGTGTCTCCTCAATATCCCCGGATGCGCCCAACGCAACGCGAAACGGGCGTCCCCGGCTTTTGTTTCGCCGGCAGCTGTGTTTTTTCCGAGGAAATACTGTGAGTTACCTCGCCTTTAGGATGTGGCGAGCGTTTACAATTGCGACACCAAACGACGACAATCTTACACGGCTCTCATCAGGCGAGCGGCATTGCTCCTGATCCGCGAAGCGATTTAGGGACGTTCGATGGCCCAAGCTCAGAACAAGCAAAAAGCGAAAGACGAAGCGTCTCTGTGGGATTCCGATCTGTTCGGAACGTCCGAAGCCCCGCCCGCCGCAGCTGGCGGTTACACCGCGAAGGACATCGAGGTCCTCGAAGGGCTTGAACCCGTCCGCCGCAGACCGGGCATGTATATTGGCGGCGTTGACGAACGCGCACTGCATCATCTGTTCGCGGAAGTGCTCGACAATTCGATGGACGAAGCGGTCGCAGGTTTTGCCGATCGCATCGAAGTGGAACTCGAAGCCGACGGAACTTTGCGCGTCACCGACAACGGGCGCGGCATGCCAACCGATCCGCATCCGAAGTTCCCGAAGAAATCCGCGCTCGAAATCATCATGACCGTGCTGCACGCGGGCGGGAAGTTTTCCGACAAAGTCTATCACACCAGCGGCGGGCTGCACGGCGTTGGCGTTTCCGTCGTCAACGCACTCTCCGATCGTGTCGAAGTAGAAGTGGCGCGCGAGCGTAAATTGCAGCGCATGACGTTTTCGCGCGGCGCGCCGACGTCGAAGCTCGTCGACGTGGGCCCCGCCCACAATCGCCGCGGCACCAGCGTGCGTTTCCATCCCGATCCGCAAATCTTCGGCGAAGGCGCGGCGTTCAAACCGCATCGCTTGTTCCAGATGGCGCGCTCGAAAGCCTATCTACAGCGCGGCGTTGAGATCCGATGGAAGTGCGCGCCCTCGCTGTTGAGCGAAAAGGACGAGACGCCCGCCGAAGCCGTGCTGCACTATCCAAACGGCCTGGCGGACTTTCTGAATGCGCTGATCCAAAACAAGCGCGCGATCGCGTCCGAGCCGTTCGTCGGCAAGGTCGATCGACCCGGGGGGCACGGACGCGTCGAATGGGCGGTGGCCTGGATCGCCGACGGCTTCGATGAAGTCGACGGCTTCGTTCGCTCTTATTGCAACACCATCTACACGCCCGATGGCGGCTTCCACGAAGCGGGCTTGCGCGCGGCGCTGGCGAAGGGCCTGAAGGCCTACGCCGAGCTCAAAGGCGATCGCAAAGCCGCGTTGATCACGCCCGAAGACACGATGAACACGGCGGCAGCGCTTGTCTCCGTCTTCATCAAGGATCCGCAATTCGAAGGCCAAACCAAAGGCCGGCTGGTCTCCACGGAAGCCGCCAAGATTGTGGAGCAAGCCGTCCGCGATCCTTTCGATCATTGGCTCGCCGCCAAGCCCGCAGACGCGCAGCGCCTGCTGGAATGGGTCATCAGCCAAGCCGAAGAGCGGCTGAAGCGGCGCAAGGAAAAGGAAGTCTCGCGCCAAAGCGCGACGCGCAAATTGCGCCTGCCCGGCAAGCTCGCGGATTGCGCGCGCTCGGACGCCAAGGACACCGAGATTTTCCTGGTTGAGGGCGACAGCGCCGGCGGCTCGGCCAAACAGGCGCGCAATCGCGAAACGCAAGCGATCCTGCCGCTCCGCGGCAAAATTCTGAACGTGGCGTCGGCGGGTGCGGAGAAGATGACGGGCAACCAGGAGCTCGCCGATCTCTCGCAAGCTTTGGGCGCGAGCACAGGAGCGAAATTCAAGCTCGACGATCTCCGCTATGAGCGCGTGATCATCATGACCGACGCCGATGTCGACGGCGCCCACATCGCCTCGCTGCTCATCACCTATTTCCACAAGCAGATGCCGGGGCTAATCAAAGCGGGGCGGCTCTATCTGGCCATGCCGCCGCTCTATCGCATCTCGACCGGCAAGGAGCATGCCTATGCGCGCGACGACGCGCACAAGGAGCAGTTGCTCGCGACACAGTTCAAAGGCCGCAAGGTGGAGATTTCGCGCTTCAAAGGCCTGGGCGAAATGATGCCGGCGGATTTGAAGGACACAACCATGAACCCCGCAACGCGCACACTCGCGCGCGTGACGCTGAAGGACGCGGAGGCCGCGAAATTCGAAGGCCTGATCGAGACGCTGATGGGCAAGAAAGCGGAGCTTCGCTTCAACTACATCCAGGAGAACGCGAAGTTCGTGGCGGATGAGGTTGACGTTTAGTGATGACGAAGCTGAGCCACTCCTTCAGCGGCGCGCTCAGAACTTTTTCTTTCTGGATCGCAAATCGATCAGTTCGTCATCCTCTCCTCGAAGGCATCGACTACTCCTGCATCTTTGAGGACCCATCCGCGCTCGAACAAGCGTATGCGATTTTTGCCAACGTGATTGAATTGGACTCCGACGGAAACGTGCTCAATGCCAAATGGGCCGAACATCGCGCCGCGCAGTCCATCCTTCATTACGTGAAGGGCATTGCGCCTGAGCCACCTTTCGAGGATTGGGAAGTGGCGCTGCATAACCCGCCGCCGCGCGTTGATCTTACACATTGGCCGCAATGACTCCCCCTCGATCTCCTCATTCTCATCCGCGCCTGCGATCAGCAGATCGCGACGTTGCCGCGGGGAGATGACCGCCGTGGATTGGCGAACGCATTGCGCTTGGGTATAACTTGAGTTATACCACCACTATGAAGACCGCAATTTCCATTCCCGATCCCGTTTTCGAGGAGGCCGAGCAGCTTGCGAAGCGCCGCGGCATGTCTCGCAGCGAACTCTATACCCAAGCCGTCGTGGAATATGTGAAGAACAACAAGTTCACCGGCGTGCGCGAACGGCTCGACGCCGTTTATCAGGCCGCGCCCGAGGCCTCCGATCTTGATCCGACCCTAAAGCGCATCCAATCGGCGTCATTATCACGCGAAGACTGGTAATGCAGCGGGGCGAAATCTGGTGGGCGTCGCTTCCAGAGCCGGTCGGCTCCGGCCCGGGTTATCGTCGTCCGGTTCTCGTCGTCCAATCCAACGACTTCAACAAGAGCGCCATTCGCACGACCATCTGCGCTGTGATCACGTCAAACCTGCGCTTGGGAGACGCGCCTGGGAATGTACGACTGACGCGAAAAGCGAGCGGCCTGTCAAAGGATTCCGTGGTCAATGTCTCGCAGCTCATCACCGTGGATAAGAGCTTTCTGACCGAGCGCGTTGGCCGACTCGCGCCAGAAGCCTTGCACAGCGTTGAGAGCGGCATTCGATTGGCGCTCGGGCTTTGACAGGTCTCGTCTCCTCACCCTAATCCGCTCCCTTGACCAGCAGATCGCGGCGCTGGCGCCGGCAAAGCGCGGATAGCGTTCGCCTCTATCCACGTGCAGGCCCATCCGCGCGCCAATGAAATCAGGTATGTGCGTAAAATCTATCCGACCGGCTTGACCTCTCTCCTATGATGCGCGGGTCCGCACACGGGAGATTTCGAAGACGTCCGAAACTTTGGAATGTGCGGACGCGGTCGGCGTGGAGATCGAAGCGATGTTTCGCGGAGGTCGATTGCCTTCGGGGAGCGAAACCGAAGGGTCCGGAGCAACGGAAGCTCCGCGCGCAGAACCGGTGAAAAGACGCTGGAGCTAAGCCCCGAAGCGCTGAGCTTTCGACGAAGAGCGGCGCTGGATCGTCGTTCAGGTGGCGAGCCGTCGCCGGAAACGGAGGCGGCCTTGTGCAACTCCTCTTTGTCACACCGGGAAAAACGATCGTGAACACGGGGCGCGTGAAGCGCGCACTTGCCGGCAGCAATGCCGGACGAGAACGACCTCTGGCGCAAATCACGCGCCCCGGCTCCCATCGGGGGAGAATCAAAGTGAATCCGGATCGCCGGGCGCCGGCGCGCACCCGTTTCATTGACTTTTCCGCCAATTTCCACCACATGCGGATCGTCCGTTGTGCGCGCCCCAGGGCGTGCTCGCCCTGCTGGATGCTTGGCCGCCTCAATCCGGAGACGCTGAGCCGATAGCGCCAACCCAGCCGCCCCCTCGCCTCCGAAGCGAAGCTGGCCGCTCAAAGTGAGACTGAATGAATTCCGAAAATTCCGCGCCCGATGGCGCCGACGCAGCGCAAGCTTCCACCATAACTTTCGACGATCTTGGCCTCTCGCCCGACACGCTCCGGGCGGTGAAAGAGACCGGCTACACGATTCCCACGCCGATCCAGGCGCAGGCTATACCCGTCGTGCTCAACGGCCGCGATGTTCTTGGCATCGCCCAAACCGGCACCGGCAAGACCGCTTCGTTCACGCTGCCGATGATTGATATCCTGGCGGCCGGTCGTGCGCGCGCGCGAATGCCGCGCACGCTGATCCTGGAGCCGACGCGCGAACTTGCCGCGCAAGTCGCGGAAAGTTTCGACAAATACGGCAAGTATCAGAAGTTGACCAAAGCGCTGCTGATCGGCGGCGTCTCGTTCGGCGATCAGGACGCGCTCCTGGCGCGCGGCGTCGACGTGCTGATCGCGACGCCCGGACGGCTGTTGGATCATTTCGAGCGCGGCAAGCTGTTGCTAACGGGCGTGCAAGTGATGGTCGTCGATGAAGCCGACCGCATGCTGGACATGGGCTTTATCCCCGACATTGAGCGCATTTTCAAACTGACGCCGTTTACGCGCCAAACGCTTTTCTTCTCCGCGACCATGCCGCCGGAAATCACGCGCCTGACGCAGCAATTCCTCTCCGACCCCAAGCGCATCGAAGCGGCCAAGCCCGCGACCGCGGCCTCTACGATCGAACAGCGCGTCATCCCCCTGCCCTCCGGCGATCCGCGCACACGCCGCGCGGCGCTTCGGGCGGCGATGACCAGCGTCAACGTCAAGAACGGCATCATTTTCTGCAACCGCAAGACCGACGTCGACGTGGTCGCGCAATCGTTGAAGCGTCATGGTTTCAACGCCTCTCCGATCCATGGCGATCTTGATCAGTCGCTCCGCACGAAGACGCTGGACCGTTTCCGTTCGGGTGATCTGCAATTCCTCGTTGCGTCCGATGTCGCTGCGCGCGGATTGGATATTCCCGACGTCAGCCACGTGTTCAATTACGAGCCGCCCCGCCACGCGGAAGATTATGTCCACCGCATCGGCCGCACAGGTCGCGCCGGCAAACAAGGCGCGTCGTTCACGTTGGTCGCGTTATCCGACCGCAGAAGCTTGGAAGCGATCGAGAAGCTCACGGGAAAACCCATCGAAAAGGCTCAGATTGAAGGCGTGCCGGATGCCGCGCTTGGCGATCCGAAAGATACAGGCGGCCGGGGACGTCGCGCCGAAGAATTGAAGCGCGAGCACTCGAAACGCCTCTCGGAGAAAAAAGAGCGCTACATGAAGCGCGATGCCTCTCGCGGCGAAGCATCGACCGAGCCCGCGAAGAAGGCCGAACCTGCGAAGTCAAACGAGCCCCGCGCGGAGGCGCCGAAGCGCGAGGAGCAAAAGCCGAAACGCCGCCACGGCGAACATCCCGCGCCGAAAGCCGCGCCGCCCGGCGACGTCAAAGGCTTTGGCGACAGTACGCCGGCGTTTCTGCGTGGGAAGAAGTAGCTTTTACGGCTTCAGCCGCGACTGCACTTGTTTCCTGAACGTCGCGCCATAGGGCGGGCGCATCATGGCGAGGATTTCGCTGCCGGTCTGGCGATAGATCGCCTTCTGGTGCGAGAATTCCTGGAAGCCGCGATAGCCGTGATAGGCGCCGATGCCGGACGGGCCAATGCCGCCGAATGGCAGATCATCCATTGTGAAATGGAAGATCACATCATTGATGGTGACGCCGCCCGATGTCGTGCGATCGAGCAGCGTTTCGCTCTCGGCTTTGTCCTCGCCAAAATAATAGAGCGCGAGCGGACGTGGGCGAGCGTTGATGTCGGCGATGGTTTCCTCGAACGCGCGATAGCGTTTTACCGGCAGAATCGGACCGAAAATTTCTTCCTGCATGACTTTCATATCGTCGCTCGGATCGAGGATCAAAGTCGGCGGGATGCGGCGATGCTCCTGCTGGCTGAAATCCTCGTTCGACGGATTGATCTCGACAATCTCGGCGCCTTTGGCGCGCGCGTCGTCAATCAAGCCGCGCAGGCGATCATAATGGCGCTGATTGATGATCGAGCCATAGTCCGGGTTTTGCTTCACGGCCGGAAACATCTTTGCGATCGCGCCCTTCGCGGCGGCCACGAACGCATCGACGTTCTCGTCGGGAGCGAGGACATAATCCGGCGCAAGACATACTTGCCCGGCATTCATGGTCTTTCCGGTCATGACGCGAGCCGCGGTTTTCGCCATGTCGGCGCTGCGGCCGATCACGACGGGGCTTTTGCCGCCGAGCTCCAACGTCACAGGCGTCAGATTCTCAGCCGCGGCGCGCATCACGTGACGCCCAATCGAGGTGGCGCCGGTGAAGATCAGATGGTCGAACGCAAGCCCTGCAAACGCCGCACCGACGTCCGGCCCGCCATTGAACACCGTAATCTCCTCTTCGTCGAAGAAGAGATCGAACAGCTGCGCCATCAACTCGGATGTGCGAGGAGTAAATTCGGACGGCTTCAGCATGACGCTGTTGCCCGCCGCGAACGCGCCGGCGATGGCGTCCACCGCAAGCTGCACCGGAAAATTCCACGGCGTCATCACGCCGACCACGCCTTTCGGCTGGTAGCGCATCTCGGCCTTCGCGCCAAACAACGCCAAGGCCTGCGGCGAGACCTCGCGCTTTTGCGGGCGCATCCAGTCTTCCACGTGCTTGCTGGCGTATTTGAGCGGACCAATGGCGCCGACAATGTCCGTCAGCATCGAAAGGTCGCGCGACCGCGCGCCGAAATCGGCTTCTATTGCGTCCACGAGTTCATCTCGGTGCGTCAACAAAAGCGTCACCGCGCGCGCCAGCCGATCCCTGCGAAGGGCGACGCTCGGCGGGCCTTTCCGCTCGTTGGCGCGCCTCTGCAGCTCAAGCACGGCCCGCATCCGCGCCTTAGTCTCTTCGATGCTCGGAACGACCGGCTTGTTCATGGGATCGGCTCCGTTTTAGGCCGCCTACGAAACGACCTCCTGCTCATCTTGTAAACGGCTTGCGCAACGTAAGTGCAATTACCCAATTCTGTCGCGAAAGCTTAGAGGATGCGGCGTCGTTTACCACTCGCTCATACCCTGGGCCGTAGCGTTTCGGGTGTCTGCGATTCAAAGATCGGAAGCACGTGACCGATAACGACGCCCTGATGTTAGGTCCCTCTGGCGCCAATCTGGCCCAGGAGACGCTTGAATTGATGCGCCTTCACGGCGTGCCGCCGACTGGCGCTAATTATGACGTTTGGCTCGCCTACCGACTGGGCAAGCATGCCGAGCTCCGCGACGAGATCGACAAACGCATTGCTTCGGGTCTTGGCTTCCAGCCCGAAGTCAATGACGAGATCTATGAGCGCTTCTTCAGCGGCGCGCGCGCCTCGGCTCAGATCGTGTTGGCGGGCGAGAAGATTGCGCGCGACCTGGCGCAAGTGCTCGCTTTCATCAAAACCGCTGAAGAGAAGAGCGATGATTATGGCCGCACGCTGGAAAGCGCTGCGAGCAACCTGAAGGGCGGGCTCGATCCCGAACAAATTCGGCAAGTCGTTTCGAGCCTCGCGGCCGCGACCCTCGACATGGCCAATCACAACCAGCACCTGACAAGCCAGCTGCAGAAATCGACGGCCGAGATCGACACGCTCCGCACCAGCCTGGAATCGGTGCGGGTGGAATCGCTCACGGACAGCCTCACCGGCCTCGCCAATCGGCGCATGTTCGACGAGACGCTGCGGATGCGCATCGCGGAATCGCGGTCGCAGAAGAGCGAACTCTGTCTGCTGATGGTCGATATCGACCATTTCAAGCGCTTCAACGACACCTGGGGCCATCACACCGGCGACCAGATTCTACGTTTCCTCGCCAGCACGCTGCAGAGCCATGGCCGCCCCGATCATTTGATCGCGCGCTATGGCGGCGAGGAATTCGCCATGATCATGCCGCGCATGAACATGAAATATGCGGGCCAAGTCGCGGAAGCGCTGCGCAGCGCCATCCAGGCCAAACGCCTGCGGCGGCGCTCCACTAACGAGGATCTGGGTCAGGTCACGGTTTCGGTCGGTATCGCCCGTTTGCAGCCTGGCGATACGCCACAAGGCTTCATCGAACGCGCCGACGCCTGCCTCTATGCGTCCAAGCGCAATGGCCGCAATCAGGTGACGACCGACGTCACGCCCGTGCTTTACGTGGCGTAGGGTTTCGCGGGAGCGCTTGCGCTTCCCCCAAGTCCATGCGCTAGGCTCTCTTTTGGATGGAGAGCCACGATGGCGAAGGTGAAATACGCGGTCGAGGGCGGCGTCGCCTTCATCACGATGTCCGACCCCACGACGCTCAACGCCATCGATCCGACCATGAGCGGCGAGCTAGAGGAAGCGTTCGACCGCGCGGTCGGCGAAGCACGGGCGATCGTGCTGACAGGCGAAGGCCGCGCATTTTCCTCTGGCGCGAATCTCAGTGCATCGTCGGCGCCGCGCTTGGATGACGAGGGCAAGATCGATGTCGGCGCGCACCTGGAGAAGCATTACAATCCGTTTGTCACCAAGCTGCGCGACTTACCCATCCCTCTGGTCACCGCCGTGAACGGCGCCGCGGCGGGCGTCGGCTGTTCGTTCGCGTTGATGGGTGATCTCATCGTCGCGGGCGAAAGCGCCTATTTCCTGCAAGCCTTCCGCCGCATCGGCCTGGTCCCGGATGGCGCATCCACCTATCTCCTTCCCCGCGCCATCGGCCGGGCGCGCGCGATGGAAATGATGCTGCTCGGCGAGAAAATCCCTGCGGCGAAAGCCCTGGAATGGGGCCTGATCAATCGCTGCGTGCCGGACGCGGACTTGTTGCCGACGGCAAAAGCCCTCGCGCTCGAACTCGCCGAAGGCCCAAAAGCGCTTGGTATGATCCGACGATTGGTATGGGCCTCGCTCGACGCCGATTGGCGCGAACAGCTGCACGCCGAACGCGTCGCCCAGCGCGACGCTGGCCGAACGCAGGATTTTACCGAAGGCGTCAGTGCCTTTCTGCAAAAGCGGAAAGCAGAGTTCAAAGGCGAATAGCTAGCGCTTCTTTGCCGTCTTTTTCGGCGCGGCGTTCTTTGTAATAGTTTTCTTCACGGGCTTTTTCTTCGCCGCAGCTTTCGCGCGCGCAACGGCAAGCGCCTTGCGGCCCCAGCTGACGGCAAGTTCGGGGTCGTCCAGCGCGTCCTCGGGCAAGCGCCAATAGCCGAGATCGATCTTCTCGCCCGCACGCGGGCCGCTCTGCGGCGCCCAAACAAACGGGCCAGACCCATGCGTCTTCAGCTCAAGCTTCAGGGCGTCATCGACTTTGAGATGGATGGTGTCGTCATCGATCAGCAAAAACATAACGCCGTCAACGTAGCCGCCAGCGCCGCCGAACATGCGCTTGATTTGAACTGGGCCAAGCCCCGCGAACAGCTCCATCACGAATGCGTGGAGGCTGTCGTCGGCCATCCTTATTCCGCCTTCGCGGGCTCGATGGTGACGCTTTCGCCGCAGCCGCAGGCGTCAGTTTGGTTGGGGTTGCGGAAAACGAATTTCGCCGCGAGCCGCGTGGCCTCGTAATCGATCACCGAGCCCAGAAGGAACAGCACCGCGTCGGCCTTCACCAGGATTTCGACGCCGTGATCTTCCACCAGCTCATCCATCGGCTCGCGTGCATCGGCATAATCCAGAACATATTCCATGCCGGCGCAGCCGCCATTGACGACCCCGACGCGCAGATAGGGCTTGGCCGACTTGGCCATGATCTCCTTCACACGCGCGGCAGCAGCGTCGGTCAGGGTCACGATCTTGGGGCGCGGGCGACGGGACATGAGATCAATATAGGCTCAGAGCATGTTTAATTCGAGTTTCGCTTCGTCACTCATTTTGGCCGGCGACCAAGGCGGATCGAACACCAAATTCACCTTGGCGGTCTTAATGCCCTGGACCGAGAGCGCCGCGGCCTCGACCCAGCCCGGCATTTCGCCGGCCACAGGGCAGCCCGGCGCGGTCAACGTCATGTCGATATCGACATGGCGGTCGTCATTGATGTCGACTTTGTAAATCAGCCCAAGCTCGTAAATGTCGACCGGGATTTCCGGATCGAACACGGTCTTGAACGCCGTCACCAGATCATCGGTGATGCGGTCGAGCTCCTCCTTCGGGAGCGCGGTAGCCGTCTGTGGAGTGGGTGTGACGCCGTCCATGCTCAGCTCAACATCTTGCGCGCTTTTTCCAGCGCTTCGATGAACACATCGACCTCCTCGAGCCGATTATAGCACGCAAAGCTCGCGCGCGCCGTGGCGGTGACGCCGAGGCGCTGCATTAAAGGCTGCGCGCAATGATGGCCCGCGCGCACGGCGACGCCCTGCCGGTCCAGAATCTGTGCAACGTCGTGCGGATGAGCGCCCTCAAGGCCGAACGCAATGATCGCGCCCTTGTCGCGCGCTTGTCCGAAGAACCGGACGCCGTTGATGGAGCGCAGCGCATCCATGGCGCGGTCGCGGAGCGCGGCTTCGTGCGCTTCGATCGCTCCGCGATCTTGGCTTGAGAGCCAGTCGATCGCGGCTTTCAGCCCGATCGCCTCCAGGATCGGCGGCGTGCCGGCTTCGAAGCGATGCGGCGGCTCGTTATAAGTGATGCGTTCCCGCTCGACCGTGTCGATCATCTCACCGCCGCCTTCGAAAGGCGGCCAGGCTGCGAGCAGATCGCGCTTGCCATAAAGCACGCCAATGCCGGTCGGTCCGTAAAGTTTGTGGCCGGTGAAGACGTAAAAATCCGCGTTCAGCGCCTGAACATCGATGTGCGAGTGCACGGTCGCCTGGCAGCCGTCGAAAAGCACCGGGACGCCTTTGGCGTGAGCGATTTCCGCGAGGCGCTTGGCGTCCGTCCGCACGCCGAGCACGTTCGACATGTGCGTCAGCGCCACCATTTTCGTACGCGGCGTGATGAACTCGTCGAGCGTTTCGGGATCGACGTTTCCGTCATCGTCGATGTCCAGCCATTTCAGCACCGCGCCTTTGCGCTCGCGCAAGAAATGCCAGGGCACGATGTTGGAATGATGCTCCATCACCGAGACAATGATTTCGTCGCCCGGCTGAACCGCGAGTCCTGCGGCGACGATGTTGATCGCCTGCGTGCCGCCCTTGGTGAAGACGATGCAATCCGTCGACGGCGTGTTCAACAAACGCGCAACGCTCCCGCGCGCGGCCTCGTAGGCTTCCGTGGTTTCGTTGGCGAGCGCGTGCACGCCACGATGCACATTGGCGTAAGAGCCGCGTATGGCGCCGGCCATCGCCTCGATCACCGCATTCGGCTTCTGCGCGGAGGCGGCGTTGTCGAGATAGACCAGCGGGCGATCGTTCACTTTCCGCGACAGAATCGGAAAATCGGCGCGGATGGCCTCAACATCGAACGGCTTGCGGATGAGCGGCGCGTTCATGGTGCACCTCCCAGCCAAGCGGTGATGCGCGCGCGGAGTTCGGCATCGATTTCTTGTGGTAGCTCGGTAGGAATTACTTCGGCCAGAAACGCCTCGATCAACAACGCGCGCGCCTGCTGTTCTGGCACGCCGCGCGAGCGGAGATAAAAAAGCCCGCCTTCGTCCAAACCGCCCGCCGTGTTGCCGTGCGCGCATTGCACGTCGTCGGCGTGGATCATGAGTTCTGGCTTGGCGAAAATTTCCGCGCCGTCTTCGAGCAAGAGGCCGTGATGATATTGCCGCGCGTCCGTCTTCTGCGCGCCGTGATCGACGACGATCTTGCCTTGAAACACCCCGCGTCCGCCTTTGCGTGCGACGCCCTTGATCAGCTGGCGCGTTTGGCCGTTCGGGACTTTGTGTTCGATCGTCGAGGTAAGATCAGCGTGGCGGGCACCGCCGCACATGTAAACGCCGTTCAGCTCGACCTGCGCGCCCTCGCCCTCGACCGTAACGCGCGTTTCGATGCGCGCGAGTTTGGCGCCTTCGGCAATGACGATCTGTTTGAAGCGAGCGTTCTTGCCGAGCCGGACTCTGGCGGCGTCGAGGACGATTGCATCCAGCCGATTCGACTGCATGACGACGCGCACCAGCGTCGCCCCGACCCCAACATTGGCCAGAAGCAAGCGCGGCTCGAGATTGGCGTACTTTGGCCGATCGATACGAAACGCTGATGTCCCGTCAACGACGTCAAGCGTTTCAACACCCCCCATCTGCGCCGCAAGCGCGCCAATCACGCCGCCTTCGGCAAACGCGCTCGCCACGACATCGTCATTGCAGTCGCGAGTGATGGCGAATTGCACGCTTTCGTCCATCGCGGCGCGCAGGTCGCTGTACTTCCAAGCCTCGACACGACGGTTGGGGAGCGCGGCTAGTTCCATCACGCCGCCTTCAGATATTTGTCGTAGCCCGCGCGTTCAAGTTCGAGCGCCAACTCCGGTCCGCCCGACGCGACGATCAGGCCCTTCACCAGCACATGCACGCGGTCGGGTTTGATATAATCCAGCAGTCGCTGATAGTGCGTGATCACCAGCATGCCACGGTTTGGCGCGCGGAGTGCGTTGACGTTTTCCGCGACCAGCTTCAGCGCGTCGATGTCGAGACCGGAATCGGTTTCGTCGAGAATGGCGAAGCGCGGCTCTAACACCGCCATTTGCAGCGCCTCGAAGCGCTTCTTTTCGCCCCCGGAGAAGCTAACATTCAGCGGCCGTTTCAGCATGTCTTCGCTGATCTTGAGCGCCGCGGCTTTCGCGCGCAGCAGCTTCAACAGCTCCGGCGCGGGCATTTCCTTTTCACCGCGCGCGACGCGTTGCGCATTGAGCGCGGCTTTAAGAAACGCAATCGTCGAAAGTCCCGGGATTTCCACCGGATATTGGAACGACAGAAAAAGGCCCTTCGTCGCGCGCTCCTCGGGGCTCATCGAAAGCAGATCAGCGCCATCGAGCGTCGCCTTGCCGGTCGCCTCATAGCCGTCGCGCCCCGAGAGCGCGTAGGCAAGCGTCGATTTGCCGGAGCCGTTGGGGCCCATCAGCGCGTGCACTTCGCCCGCGGGCACATGAAGCGTCACGCCCTTGATGATCTCGCCGCCATTTACGGCGACACGGAAATCTTTCACGTCAAACATTATTCGAACAACCCCGTCGCCACCGGGTCGGCGCAATACTTCGCCTGCGCTTGCGCGCGGGAGAGGTGCAAAGACGCGAGGCCCGGCGCGTCGGACACGGTGCATGTCACGTGCGTCACGCGGCCTTGGTCATCTGCTCCCGCGACAACCTCCAGCGTCAGCACAGGCGTCAACGCCGCAGCGCCCACGAGATAGAGCGAAATGTCCGTCTCCGCCGCACTGCTGTGCGCGGGCACCGCAAGCAATCCATCGGCTGTGTGCGTGATATTGGTGCCGTTCAACTCTCCGATGCGCACATACTGGCCGTTCACATTGCGCCAGAAAGCCCAGGTCGCGTTGGCCGCGCCTCCCTCGGTCGTGAACAGTATGTCGTCTGCGCCGTCGCCATCCACGTCCTTTATATCCGGCGCGTAATAGTCCGAAACGCTTTCCTTAACTTGTTGACTGCCGGCTTCCACCGTCACCTCACCGGTCTTCGCATCCGCGGGCTCGGCCGCGTAATGCACCATGTAATTGTCGGCGCCATGCGCGACGCGGCAGTCGAGCGCAACGAAGCCGCCCGCCGGCGGCGTGTTGGGACATTCAGCCGGTAGCGACGCCACTTGTTCTTGGTGCGCCGGTTCGGTCGCGGCCTTGGTGGTCGCGGTGGGTTGCGAGCAGGCAGCGAGCGCGATTGCAGCGACAGCAATTGTCCAAACCTTCATCCCACGCTCCCCTCGAGGCTCACTTCCAGCAACTTTTGCGCTTCGACCGCGAATTCCATCGGCAGCTTTTGCAGCACCTCGCGCACGAACCCGTTCACCAGGAGCGCGACCGCTTGTTCTTCCGGGATGCCGCGCGCGCGCAGATAGAAGAGCTGATCGTCGGAGAGTTTGGTGGTGGTGGCTTCGTGTTCGAATTGCGCATCCGGCGTGCGTGTTTCGACGTAGGGAATCGTGTGCGCGCTCGCTTCGTGACCGATCAACAGCGAGTCGCATTGCGTGTAGTTGCGCGCGCCTTTGGCTTTCGCGTGCGCTGAGACGAGGCCGCGATAAGCGTTCGAGCTTTTGCCCGCGCTGATGCCTTTGGAGATGATGCGTGAACGAGTGTTTCGCCCAAGATGCGTCATCTTGGTGCCGGTGTCGGCTTGTTGGCGGCCGTTGGTGACGGCGATCGAGTAGAATTCACCGACGCTGTCGTCGCCGCGCAAGATGCAGCTCGGGTATTTCCAGGTTATCGCTGAGCCGGTCTCGACTTGGGTCCAGCTGATCTTCGAACGGGGTCCGCGGCAATCGCCGCGCTTGGTCACGAAATTGTAGATGCCGCCTTTGCCCTCCGCATCGCCCGGCCACCAATTCTGCACCGTGGAATATTTGATCTCAGCATCATCGAGCGCGATCAACTCCACCACGGCGGCGTGCAGCTGGTTTTCGTCGCGCATCGGCGCGGTGCAGCCTTCGAGATAGGAAACGTAGGCGCCCTTGTCGGCGATGATCAAAGTACGTTCGAACTGGCCGGAATTCTCCGCGTTCATGCGAAAATACGTGCTGAGCTCCATCGGGCAGCGCACGCCCGGCGGGACGTAGACGAACGAGCCGTCGGAGAAGACAGCGCTATTCAGCGTGGCAAAGAAATTGTCCGTCGTGGGCACGACCGAGCCCAGATATTTCTGCACCAGATCGGGATGCTCGCGGATCGCTTCGCTCATGGAGCAGAAGATCACGCCGGCTTTCGCCAGTTCGCCCTTGAACGTGGTGAGCACCGACACGCTATCAAACACCGCATCGACCGCGACGCGCGGCGCGCCTTCGACACCTAGCAACGTCTCCTGCTCGCGGAGTGGAATGCCCAGCTTCTTGTAGGTCTCCAGAATCTCCGGATCGACTTCATCAAGCGACTTGTATTTCGCTGCGTTCCGAGGTGCCGCATAGTAGCGCGCGGCCTGGTAGTCGATCGGCGGATAATGGACGAGGGCCCAAGTCGGCTCCTCCATGGTCCGCCACCGCTGAAACGCGCCGAGGCGCCATTGCAGCATCCAGTCGGGCTCGTCCTTTTTGGCCGAGATGAAACGCACAATCTCTTCGCTCAGGCCAATTGGCGCGAAGTCCTGCTCGATATCGGTGACGAAGCCGTGCTTGTATTTCTCGGCTTCGAGCGCCTTCGCGGCGGCGACAGTTTCCTTGACGGCGGGCATCAGGCCGCTCCCGCCAGCTTGCGCCGTGACGCAATCTTGTTCAGCGCAGCGAGGCAAGCATCAACGTCCGCTTCGGTCGAGGCCCAGCCGAACGAAACGCGCAACGCGCATTTCGCGAGATCGAGCGGAACGCCCATCGCGCCGAGCACGCGGCTCGCACGCACTTTGCCTGACGAACAAGCCGCGCCCGAAGAAACTGAAACGCCTTCGAGGTCCATGCCGATGACCGCGGTTTCGGCGCTGATTCCAGGCAACGCGAAATTGGAGACGTTCGGCAAGCGCGGCGCGCCCTGGCCGAAAACGATCGCATCCATTGGCAAACCAGCCTCGAAGCGATCGCGCAAAGCCGCCAAGCGCGTCGTCTCGCGCGCTTGCTCCCTCGCCGCGATTTCCGCGGCGACGCCGAACCCGGCGATCGCGGCGACGTTTTCCGTCCCCGGACGACGCCCGCGCTCTTGGCCGCCGCCAAAACGGGTGGTCTTGAAAGGCGCGCCCGGCGCCAAAACCAGCGCCCCAGCGCCTGGGGGGCCGCCTACCTTATGGCTTGAGAGCACGAGATAGGTCGCATCGAGATCGGCAATGCTGACGGGCATCCGCCCCAACGCCTGGGCGGCGTCTACAAGCAGCAACGCACCGCGCTCCCGGCAGATCGCTGCGATTTTCGCGATAGGTTGGATAACGCCGGTTTCGTTATTCGCGAGTTGCACGACCACCAAGGCCGGCGCAGCAACGCGGCCGAGCGTTTCGCTCAGGGTATCCAGGCGCACGAGTCCATGTTCATCAACGGGAATGGACGGTGCGGCGCGCAGGCGGCGCGCATGTTCGAACACCGCATCGTGCTCGACCGCTGAAATAACAACGCTCGCACCAGAAGCGGCTTCCATCGCCAGCTGCAGCGCTTCGGTTGCGCCCGACGTGAACACAATGTTTTCCGCGGCAGCATCCACCAGCGGCCCAATGCGCTCGCGCGCTTCTTCGATCAAAGCTTTTGCGCGACGGCCGACCGCGTGCACCGAAGACGGATTGCCGCTGATTTCCAGTGCGCGCGCGACGGCCGCCGCCGCTTCCGGCCGGACCGGAGCGCCCGCATTGTAGTCGCAATAGATCGGCGCGCGCGTCATCAGCTCACGCTGTCGCCGCCAAAGCGTTGCGCGAGCACGTCGGCGAGCGACACCGATGCTAGGAACCCGTGAATGTGGTCGCCCAAATGCTGCCAAAGGCCGTGCGCGATACAGCGCCCGCTTTTGCCGAGGCATGATTTGGCTGAGCCTTCCTTGCAGCGCGTGGCTTTGATCGGCTCGTTCACAGCGGCAATGATGTCGGCAACCGTGGTCTCAGCCGCATCCAGCGCCAGCCGGTAGCCCCCGCCCGGACCGCGCACGCCATTGACCAGCCCTGCGCGGCGCATCCGCGCGAACAGCTGTTCCAGATAGGACAGTGAAATTTCCTGCCGGCGCGCCACATCTTGCAGCGGCACGGCGCGCTCAGCGCCGCCGTGCAACGCCAAATCCGCCATCGCCATCACGGCGTAGCGCCCCTTCGAGGTCAAACGCATGGCTCAACACCTTTTCCGCGCCCTCGCGCGCGGCCAAAACCGTGTTAGAAGCCCGCCCTTCCCCGGGTTGGGCCTCACGATCCCCAGGCCATGACCTAGGATACCTGAGTGTTTTGGTCAAGAATTAGCGAGCCTCTTCCGAACCATGCCTGAAGTGATTTTTCCGGGCGCCGCTGGGCGCGTTGAAGGCCGCTATCACGAGCCACCGCGCGAGGGCGCGCCGATCGCGCTTATCTTGCACGGGCATCCGCGCGCGGGCGGCTCGATGCAAGACCGCGTTACCGTGCAGCTCTACAAGCTCTTCGTGGATTTCGAATTCGCGGTGCTGCGGTTCAATTTTCGCGGCATCGGGCGGTCCCAAGGCGTGTTCGACAACGGTATGGGCGAACTCTCCGATGCGGCTTCTGCGCTCGATTATCTGCAGAGCATGAACCCGAACGCCGAACAGTGCTGGGTTGGCGGTTATTCGTTCGGGGCGTGGATTGGGCTGCAGCTCCTGATGCGCCGGCCTGAGATCGACGGCTTTCTCGCGGTGTCGCCACCCGCAAACCATTACGATCTCTCGTTTCTAGCGCCGTGCCCGGCGTCGGGGCTGATCGTCTATGGCACGCGGGACAGCGTCACCACCGCTGCAGATATGGAGCGCGTGATCAGCCGCATCCGCACGCAGAAAAATATCAAAGTCGATGGCGCGCCGATCGAAGGCGCAGACCATTTCTATCGCGGACGCGATCCGGGCGACGATCATCTGCCGGAAGTCGAGCAGCACGCGCGCGCTTATTTGACGCGCCGTTTGGCGGCGCCGCCGCCTCCGCCGCCAACGAAGCGCTAAGCGCTAATCGCTGCCGAGGAACGCGGGCTTCGGGCCGCTGGAGAAGCCTTCGGGGCCAGACGCGTTGTCACCGCCGCCCTCGGCATTCGCGCTCCGCTCACGACGTGGGCGTTCGCTGCGTTCGGGACGCTCACTTCGTTCGGGGCGGTCGCTGCGCTCGGGCCGTTCGCTACGTTCCGGACGTTCGCTGTTTTGGCCTTCGCTAGCCTGCCGCGCCGGACGATCCTGACGTTCACCGCCCTGGCGTTCACCGCCCTGGCGTTCACCGCCCTGGCGTTCACCGCCCTGGCGTTCACCGCCCTGGCGTTCACCGCCCTGGCGTTCACCGCCCTGGCGTTCACCGCCATCGAATCCTTCGCCGCGATCGCCCTGATAGCGGTTGCGGCGTCCGCGACGCCCGCGGCGGAAATCACCGCCGCGATCAAAGTCGCCGCCGCCTTCGCGTTGTTGTTGGGGTTGGTGTTGCTGAGGCTGCGCGCCCGGGAATTCCACATCCGGTTGATCGCCGCCGTCCTCGCTGGCCTCGACCGCGTCAGCGCCTTCTTCCATCGCGCCTTCTTCGTCGCCCTCGAACTCTCCGTCGTTGCCTGCGAACCGGTCGCTCATCTGCTGTGGCGGCGGCATGGCCGGCTGCATGGCGCGGTAGACGCGATAATAGTGTTCCGCGTGCTGCATGAAATTTTCGGCCATCACCCGGTCGCCTGACGACGAGGCGTCGCGGGCATATTGCAGGTAGCGCTCATAGACGAGCGCCGCCGGACCGCGCACTTTCGTGCCTTCGGGCCCGCTGCTCTCAAGCGAGCGATTGGGGTTCTGGTGTTGATGATGCCCGCCGGGCTTGCCGCCACGACCGCCGCGACCACGCTGACGTTTCATATAGTTTCCACCGTATTTGCGAATGTTGCGAGCGTCGCGCGCGAAAAGAGCTGCGCCGACCGGCCGCGCTTTACATCCTTGACTGGGCTTATCAGCCTATCCAGCGATCCGGGTTGCGATCTGGTTGTGGGGTCGGCGTGGGCTTAGGTCACGCCTGCCTGGAACCGCGCCTCATAAGGCCCGAGAAACCCGCTCGGACGGCGATTCCACAACCACAACGTAATCGGGATGGGTCTCAGTTCCAAGAAATTTTTCAGCCCTCCCCTGCCGTTCTTCCCCAGACGACGCGCGCAATCCCGCCCAGGTCGCGCCGTGGTTGTTCTGGGGCAAAGCCTGCATCCCGCAGAAGCGCGTTTACCAGCTCCGCTTGGCCTGCCCCGACCTCAAAGGCGAACGCCCCGTATGGCGCGAGGCGGAGGCTCAGTTCGCCAATGATGGCGCGGTGGGCGTCGAGCCCGTCTGGTCCCCCATCCAGCGCCAGACGCGGCTCGTAGCGCGAAACCTCGGGGGCCAGGGCGTCAATGTCTCCGCTCGGGATATAGGGCGGATTGGAAAGGACGAGATCGAACCGCGCCCCGCCCAGGTCAGAACGCCATCCGCCGTGATGCAGCTCAGATCGCGTGGAGAGACCGAGCACCTCCGCATTGCCTTGCGCAATCGCCAGCGCATCAGCGCTCAGATCGATGCCGACGCCGTGCGCAAGCGGACGTTCGTTCAGCACAGTGAGCAAGATCGCGCCGGAGCCGACGCCAAGATCGAGGACACGGCGCGATTGGTCGACCGGCAGCAGCTCGAGCGCCAGCTCGACCAGGTATTCCGTCTCGGGCCGCGGCGTGAGCACGTGGGCATTGACGGCGAAATCGAGCGTCCAGAACGCTTTGCGTCCGAGAATATGGCTGACCGGTTCGCGCGCAGCGCGCCGCTCGATCAGAGCATCGATGGCCGCGATCTGCGCTTTGCTTAGTTGCCGCCGCGGATCGGTGACGATGTCCGTGCGCGACACGCCCGCCCCCGCTTCCACCAACATGCGCGCATCCAGAACGGGGCTATCGACGCCCGCATGCCGCAAACGATCGCGCGCTTTGCCCCAGGCCGTGACCAAATCCTCGCTCATGCCGCGAACCGGATTTCATCGCCGACGCGGATCGCGCCGGGTTCAACAATGTTGAGATAGAGCCCGCACAGGAGATGACCATATTCGCTTCGAAGCGCGGTCAGCATGTCGAGATCGCGAACGCCGTTGGTCGGATCGACATGGGTGGCGACGCAGCGTTGGATGGATTTGAGCACGCTGGCTCGCGCGCGCCCGAGTTGGACAATCTCGTTTTCGCGGTCGAGTTCGCTCCAAGCGGGCCAGCCGTCCAGATAGAGGTTAGCGCGGAAGCGCAGCGGATCGATCTGGCGGTTGAGGCGCCTTTCCAAATCGCGCACGCTCTCGAGATTGATGATCGACACATCGCCTTGCGGATGATCGTAGAAGCGATGCGCGCCAGGCGCTGCGAGCACACGGAGCGGCCCGCTGGCCTTCTCTCCGAGCACCTCCGTTAGCCACGAAGCGAACGCCGCACGGCCGCTCTCTTCAGAGAGACACGCGGCGACCGGCGCGGCGTTCGGCGCTTCGGCATGGAGCGTGCCGGTCGTTTCGTCGTAACGCGTGCGGACTTGTGCAACTTCCGGGATTTTGGCGAGCACCGTGAAACGCATTTTGGTGACGTGCGCCGGCGCTTCGGGTTCGAAGCCGGACGGCCCGTCTTCCACCGCATAGGCGCGGTCATGCGCAACGCCTGCGCCCACGCGCAGTGCGATTTCGGACAATGGCTCCGGCGTGAAGCCCTTCAACGGATAGCGATAGAGTGCGGCGATCCGCCCGCTCACGCCTCTTCCTCCAACGCCGCCAGTTTCGCTGCGCGGTCTTCAGCGGCGAGCGCATCGAGGATGGGATCGAGGCCCGATCCATCGATCACCTCAGGCAGATTGTAGACGGTGAGATTGATGCGGTGGTCGGTCACGCGCCCTTGTGGGAAGTTGTAAGTGCGGATGCGCTCGCTGCGGTCGCCCGAACCGACCTGGCCCTTGCGCTCCGCCGCGCGCTCCGCCGCTTGGCGTTCGCGTTCAGCGTCATAGAGCTTGGTGCGCAGCATCAGCATGGCCTGCGCCCGGTTCTGATGCTGCGATTTGAGCTGGCTGATGACGACGATGCCGCTCGGCAAATGCGTAATGCGCACCGCGCTATCGGTTTTGTTGACGTGCTGTCCGCCCGCACCCGATGCGCGCATTGTATCAATGCGGATGTCTTTATCTTCGATGACGATATCGACGTCGCCTTGCGGCTGCGGCAGCACGGCGACGGTCGCAGCTGAGGTGTGGATACGCCCCCCCGCTTCCGTTTCCGGCACCCGCTGCACCCGATGCACGCCACTTTCGAAGCGCAAACGGCCGAACACGCCATTCCCCGTCACGCTCGCCACCGCTTCTTTCACGCCGCCAATACCTGTTTCGGAGATGTCCTCCAGCTCGAACTTCCAGCCGCGTTTCCCAGCGTAGCGCTGATACATGCGGAGCAAATCGCCGGCGAACAAAGCCGCTTCCTCGCCGCCCGTGCCGGCGCGCACTTCGATCACCGCGGAAGCGTTTTCGTCCTTGTCCTTCGGCGCCAGCAGGTCGAGAGCGCGCTGCTCGAGCTCCGGCATTTTGGCGCGCGCTTCGTCGAGCTCCTGCTCGGCCATCGCTTTCATTTCGCGATCGGTGCTCTCGCGCGCCATCTGTTCGAGGTCGGCGATCTCGCCGCGCGTTTTCTTCAGTGCCTGCACTGCCTCGACAAGCGGACGCAGCTCGGCGTGCTCCTGCCCGAGCTTGACGATCTCTGCGCCATCCGTCGCCGCGGAAAGGCGTGCTTCCACACGCTCAAACCGATCGACCGCCTGATCCAGGCGCCGCTCCAATCGCGCAAAGTCAGACATGGGGCGCTTACATCACTTCCGTGAAAATCTCGGGCTGCACCGCCGTGAGCTGAGGATCCGAGAAATCGATAATATTGCCGATGCGCCGCTGATACGGAACGATCACTTCCACCGCCTGGCCGTTGGCGGCTTCGAGATGGAAGCAGAGCGCGGAGGCGAAATCGCTTGAAGCGCGGCCGTCGAATACCAAGCCTGCCGCGATCAGGCCGTTGTCTGTCTCTTCCTTGCGGAAGCCCGCGATCAGGCCGGAGATATGATCCTGCGGCGCGCTTTTCTCGATATCAAGATCGACATTGGTGTGAATCTGCTCGCCGGTCTTTCGGATGCCGGCGCCGAACGGCGCGAACGAATTTCCGTCCGTCAGCGCGCGGTGTGCGGCGTCGAACAGATATTCGTAGGTGTCCTGCAGATGGCGCTGCAGCATCGCTCAGCCCTTCGCAGTCTGGGCGCGGACTTCCCTAGCCCGCGCTTCGACCAAGTCCACGATATGCGCGATCATCTCGGCATTGTCGACCTTATGGTCGGGCTTCCCGGCGACATAGACCATGCCCGCGCCCTTGCCGCCGCCGGTGAAGCCCAAATCGGTCATCAGCGCTTCGCCTGGGCCGTTCACGACGCAGCCAATGATCGAGAGCGTGATCGGCTCCGAAATGTGCGCAAGGCGGCGCTCCAATTCTTCCACCGTCGGAATGACCTCGAAGCCCTGACGTGCGCAAGACGGGCACGCAATGATGGTGACGCCGCGCGTGCGAAGCCCGAGCGATTTCAGAATGTCGTGGCCGACCTTCACTTCTTCCACGGGATCGGCCGCGAGCGACACACGAATGGTGTCGCCAATACCCGCCCATAACAGCGAGCCTAGACCGATCGAAGATTTCACCGTGCCCGTCCGCAACGCGCCGGCTTCGGTGACCCCCAAATGCAGCGGCGCGTCGGTTGCTTCCGAAAGTTGTTGATAGGCGGCGACGGTCAAGAAAACATCCGACGCTTTGACGCTAATCTTATAGTCGCGAAAATCGTTCTCCTCGAGCAAGGCCGCATGATAGAGCGCGCTCTCAACCATCGCCTCGGGGCACGGCTCGCCGTATTTTTCGAGCAGGTGATTTTCGAGTGAGCCGGCGTTCACGCCGATGCGGATGGCGCAGCCGTGATCCTTGGCCGCTTGCACTACGTCCTTCACGCGCTGCGCATTGCCGATATTGCCGGGATTGATGCGCAAGCACGCCGCACCCGCGATCGCGGCTTCGATGGCGCGCTTGTAGTGAAAATGGATGTCGGCAACGAGCGGGACCTTGGCGGCGCGCACGATCTCCGCGAAGGCGGCGGTTGAGTCTTCGTCGGGGCACGAAACGCGGATGATGTCGGCGCCGGCTTCTTCCATGCGGCGGATCTGCTCGATGGTCGCCTTCGCGTCCGGCGTGCGCGTGTTGGTCATGGTCTGGACGGTGATCGGCGCGTCGCCGCCGACCTCGACCGAGCCGACCCGAATCTTGCGCGACTTGCGCCGCTCAATGCGCCGCCACGGGCGGATATGATGAAGGTCGGAGGCTGCGCCGTCCATGAGGCGGGTTTCCCTTTCAGCCTGGAGATAGCGTGCGCCGGGGGCGCCTAACAGCCCCGCCGGACGCGCTTAGCTGCGCGGGACCTGAACCTCGGCCTGGGCCACCGGCTGGATGCCGTCGATCGGGCGGCCCAGCACCGGCATGCCCGCCGTGCCCAACAGGCCCAGGTCGCTTCCGTTCAGATAGACCTCGAAGGCCCCGCCATCACGCGCATGGAGCGTCCAGCCCGGGCTCGGGTCAGGGCGATAAACATCACCAGCATGGAGCGTGCGGGACAAGAATACCGTCCCATCCGGCCCACGGGCTTCGAGCCAGGCTTCCTGGAGCGCCTTGATTTCAACCACTCGGCGGTCGGCGACCTGGACGCCAGCCGATGCGACGGTCGGCGCGATGACGTCCCGGGACGCGGTCCGCGACGCCGGAACGACCGCGGATTCCTCGTGCTGCAGCGCGCGCCAGCCCACGAAACCGGTCGCAATCACAACTACTGCAGCCGCCCAAATCCAGGGGCGGTTGGGCCGGGGCTTGGATTGCGGGTTGCGGATCTGGGTCTTCGCGTCTTCACGCGTCAACGCGCATTCGTCCTGGAATTGCTCGACGATGGCGGCGTCATCCAGCCCAAGCGAACGAGCGTAAGAGCGCAGGAACGCCAACGCGTAAGCCTTGCCGGGCAACAGCTTCACGTTCATCGCTTCGAGCGCTTCGAGGAATTCCCGGCGCACGCGAATACGGTCAGCGACCTCTTCCAGCGAGAGGCCCAATTGGCGGCGCGCCTCCGCGAGCTTGGCGCCCGCGCGGAGATTGGGATCAACGTTAACTTGCGGCGGCGCGACCGCCGCCTTTTGGGCGCGCGCCTCGGCCGTTTCGACCGGGTTCGGATCGGAGGGCGCTGGTTGCAGCATCAAGCCTTAGTCCTCTTTGAGAGGCCTCCGTTTATAAAAGGCAAATTTTGAGCCACGGAGCGAAACTCTACTCGTGAATCGCGGCTTTCTCAACGCTTACCGCGCCTGCTTTACAGCGCGATTTCATTGTCGCGCGCAAAGGCCGCAAGATCCGCGCGCAGCGACGCCGCGTGCGTTTGCATCAGCGGCACGAGAACGTCCGCCACAGCAGATGCGTCAAGCGATAACAACAGTTTCTTAACAGGTCCTACGCCCGAGGCCGGCATGGAGAGTCGGGTGAAGCCGAGCGCTACGAACGCCATGGCTTCGAGCGGACGTCCGGCTGCTTCGCCGCAGATCGACACCGGTAGGCCCGCTTCCTCCGCATCGTCACGAATACGCTTGAGAAAACCCAGAGCTGGCGGGCTCAGAATATCATAGCGATCTGAAACGCGCGGATTGCCGCGATCGGCGGCAAAGAAATATTGCATCAGATCATTGGTGCCGATGGACAGAAAATCCGCACGGCCCTTGAGCGCGCTCACTGACCAGGCGAGTGCGGGGGCTTCGATCATCACGCCGATTTCGATCTTCGCCGGCAATTCGCGCCCGCGTTTGCTTGCCCAATCGAGTTCGTGGTCGACCAGCTTCTTGGCGGCGTCGAATTCGCCGACCGTCGCGACCAGCGGAAACATCACCCGCAAATGCCGTCCGGCCGCCGCGCTGATCAGCGCGCGCAACTGGTAGCGGAGCAATGCCGGACGATCGAGCCCGATGCGCACGGCGCGCCAACCGAGCGCGGGATTGTCTTCGCGATCGGCGGCGACCCAAGGCAGAACTTTATCGCCGCCGAGATCGAGCGTGCGAAATGTGACCGGGCGGCCACCGGCCGTGTCGAGCACGTCACGATAGAGCAGCGTCTGGCTCGCAAGCCGCGGCAGCGTCTCGGAGACCATGAATTGGAATTCGGTGCGGAAGAGCCCAATGCCCTCTGCGCCCGCTTCATCGAGATGATGCACGTCGAGCGCGAGGCCCGCATTGAGCAACAGTGTGATGCGTTTGCCGTCACGGGTGACCGCGGGCGTGTCTTTGAGACGCTTATATTCCTGCGCTCGCTCCGAGCGCATATCTAAACGCTGGCGGTAGGCGTGCTCGAAAGCACGGTCGGGCCGCAACCGCGCTTCGCCTAGTTCGCCATCGAGTACAATGCGGTCACCCGCCTCGACGCGCGACAGCAAGCCCGGCAGCAGCCCAACCATCGGGATGCCAAGCGCGCGTGCAACGATCGCCGCATGGCCAGAGCCCGCGCCCTCTTCCAGCGCAACGCCCTTCAATCGCTCTGCGCCATAATCCAGCAATTCCGCGGGTCCAAGGTCGCGTGCGATCAGGATCGCATCGGCCGGCATTTGCGCTTGTTGCGCGCCATCGACGCCCGCGAGCGCCCGCAGCAAGCGATTGTCGAGATCCTCCAAATCCTGAAGCCGTTCGCGCAAATAATGGTCTTTCGCTGCGTTAATGCGTCCGCGGTGCTCGCCGCGTAGCCGCTCCACCGCCGCATCCGCCGACAGTCCCGCCCGGACGCCGCTTTTCAGCTTTGCTTCCCAGCTCGGGTCGTTGGCGAGCATTATGAACGTCTCAAGCACGTCACGCGACACGCCGGAAATGCGGCCCGGATCGCCTTCGAGCATGTCCTCAAGCGCTTTCCGGACCTGCGTGAGCCCCGCGTCGAGCCGTTGCTCCTCCCGCACCGGATCGTCAGCAATGACGCGCCCGAGCGGCGCATGCGGCTCGTGCAGAACCGCGGTGCCGATCGCGAGCCCGTCCGAAAAGGAGCGCCCTTGCATCCGCTCCGGACGGCTCGGGCGCACTTCTATGTCGGAGAGATCGCCGAATGCGCCCGAAGCGACCATCTCCGCCAACAGCATGGCGATAGTCTGAAGCGCCTCGACCTCGTCCTCGGTGTAGATGCGTTGCACGCGGTTCTGCACGACCAAGACGCCGAATACGCGCTCGGAACGGACGATGGGCACGCCGAGAAACGAACTCAGCGGGTCTTCTCCGACTTCAGGCCGATAGGAGAAACGTTCGTGATGCGGCGCATCAGCGATGTTGAGCGGGCGAGCAGTCTCCGCCACCAAGCCGACCAGGCCCTCGCCGAGCTTCATGCGCGTGCGATGAACTGCGTCTGGCTTCAAGCCTTCGGTTGCGAACAATTCGTTCGACTGCCCGCGCTGCAGATAGATCGAGCAGACATCCGCGACCATCGTCGCGGCGACCATCGTCACGAGCTGGTTCAGCCGCTCCTGCGCGGAGCCGCCAGCCTCCATGATCTCCCGCAGCTTGCGCAGGAGAATCCGAGAGCCGCCGACATTGGCCGCGGGCGAGGCCATTGCTCTACTTCCTCCCAATCGCGCCGCTTGGATGCGACGCTGTTTTCCCCTCCCTTAGACTGGGAAGGGTTTAACCTCTTACCACCCCACCCAGAATCTATTCCGCGTCGAGCCCATAGGCGGTGTGCAGGGCGCGCACCGCAAGCTCGGTATAGGACGCATCGATCAAAACCGAGATTTTGATCTCGGATGTAGCGATCGCTTCGATATTGATGCCTTTTTGCGCGAGAGAGGCGAACATCGTTCGGGCGACCCCGACTTGGCTTTTCATGCCGATGCCTATCACCGACACTTTGGCCACATCGCGGCGGATCAAGATGTCCTCCACCCCAATTTTGTCACGGGCCGCGCGGATCGTTTCGGCTGCGCGCGGCGCGTCGCGGTCCGGACAGGTGAAGACGATGTTCTGACGGCCCTCCTGACGCGCTTCGCTCTGCACGATCATATCGACGTTGATATTGGCGTCGGCCAGGCGGCCAAAAATGTCGGCGGCGACGCCCGGATGATCCTCGACGCCCAGAAGCGTCACCTTGGCTTCGTCGCGCGAATAGGCGACGCCCGAAACGACCTGCTTTTCCACGATCTCATCCTCGCCGCAGACCAGCGTGCCCGCATTGGGCGCGCCCGGCTCAACAAAACTCGACAACACACGTACCGGCACGCGCTTGGCGAACGCGAGTTCGACCGAGCGCGTCTGCAGCACCTTGGCCCCGAGCGAGGCCATTTCCAGCATTTCTTCGTAAGAGATTTTATCAATCCGCTGCGCCTTCGCGACGATGCGCGGATCAGTGGTGTAGACGCCGTCGACGTCGGTATAGATGTCGCAACATTCCGCACCCAACGCAGCCGCAAGCGCGACGGCTGAGGTGTCGGAGCCGCCGCGGCCAAGCGTGGTGGCGCGATCCTCCGCGGTAATGGCCTGAAAGCCCGGCACCACGGCGATTTCACCGCTATCGATTGCCTTGCCAATCTTCTCTTGCGCGATCGAGTCGATGCGGGCGCGCGAATGGGCGCTGTCTGAACGGATCGGGATTTGCCAATTCTGCCAGGAGCGCGCGGGCAGCCCAAGACGCCGCAGCGCCAACGCCAGCAGGCCCGTCGTTACCTGCTCGCCGCTCGACACCACCACGTCGTATTCATCGTCGAAGCCGGGCCCGCTGAGCGGGGGGCCGTTGTCGGTCCGCCCGCCCGCGCTTTGGGCCAGCTTGACCAGCCGGTCCGTTTCCCCGGCCATGGCCGACACCACCACCGCAATTCCGCGTCCGGGCTTGCGTTCAGCCGCGACAATGCGCGCCACGCGGGCGATGCGCTCCACGTCGCCAACCGACGTGCCGCCGAACTTCATCACCAGCCGAGACATCAAACCGCGCCGACAGACCCAGACTCGCCGGAACCCGCACCGGCTAGGCGCGCCTTAGCATGCGTGTCACGAACTTGAAACGCCACTTGCTCGAAGCTTTTGCTACACTGGGCTGAAGCTCATCTGAGGCCCATGCCCGAAACGCCCACACCCTCCACGCTCGATCCCGCCGAGGTCGAGAAATTCGCCGCCCTCGCCCGCGATTGGTGGCGCCCAGACGGACCGTTCGCGGCGTTGCATCGTATGAACCCTGTCCGGCTCGGCTACATTCGCGAACATGCGGAAAAGCATTTCAAGCGCACTGGCCGGCGCCCGCTTGAAGGATTGACGGCGCTTGATCTCGGATGCGGCGGCGGCTTGGTATCAGCGCCTCTGGCGCGTCTCGGCGCCGCGGTGACCGGCGTCGATGCGGGTGATGAAGCCATCGGCGCTGCTCGCGCTTATGCGAGCCAAGCGGCACTGGACATCGATTTTCGTATCGACACAGCCGAAGCGCTGGCCGCAAGCGGCGCAGCGTTCGATCTCGTCACTGCGCTTGAAGTGATTGAACACGTCGCTGATGTGAATGCATTCTTGAAAGCAGCGCAGATGCTGCTGAAACCTGGCGGCTTGATCGTGCTTTCGACCATCAACCGCACGCCAAAAGCGCGCGCGCTCGCGATCGTCGGCGCCGAGCGCATTCTGAAATGGGCGCCGGAGGGCGCGCACGATTACGACAAGCTGGTGACGCCGGACGAAATCCGCGCCGCTGCATCTGAAATCACATGGGAAGACCCGGTTGGCATTTCCTATGAGCCGCTCGGCAAGGGCTGGACGCTCTCGCGCGACGTGTCAGTGAACTACCTGATCGCGGGCGTGCGGCGCGAAATAGCTTAGCGGATTGTCGAATGTTTCGAGCGCAACGATGCGGCCCGCGTCGGTGAGATCGCGGATCTGAAAGCCGTCGGCGCAATGGCGAAGGCGCGCGTCGGCGCCGCCCATGCGCGCTTGCCAGCTCGCCATGTCGAGATCGCCGCGCACGTCCTTGCGGAGACACACACTTTCTTCCTCGGTACTCTCGCGCAGGTATTCGATCCTGTAGCGCATCTCTTTCCTCCGCCCCGCGCAAAGGAATGTGCCAAAAAGCAAACGCTTGCGCGTCTGCCGAGACGGTAGTCCGACGGCTTAGCCGTCGGCCTAATCCAGAGGGCCTAGCTGCCTTGCGCTGGCAGCGCCGCCATGAGCCGCGCTTCGATCACGCGCGTCACCGTCAGCTGACGGGAATAGGCGCCCAATTGCCCATAGCGTCCTTGCTCGCTGAGCGAGCCTTCAACCACGATCGCCACGCGACCATAGACACTGTTCACGTTTCGCAACGGCGCGGTCAGCGCTTCATGTGTGGGACCTGAAGCCACAAGCCAATACGGGCCTTGCCCGCGCGTCGTGGTGAAGGCGCTGGTTTCGAAACCCCATTCCCAGACGCCGGTGAACGTCTGCGTATCCTGCGCCGTGTTGGCGCAGGCTGACAGCGCGAGAACGCCCAGTCCCGCAAGAAAGGCTCGTCTCATGGCGGGAACTTTAGCCGCGGTTCCGCGCCGAAACCAGAGCTGCCGCCAATCACGTCCAAGGTGTAAGAATTGGCGGCGATATCCGGGGAGTGCGTAATGCCTGTTCCAGTTACGGCGCTGTTTGCGGCCTTGCTTGCGCTCGTCATGCTCGTATTGGCATTCCGGGTTGGCTCGCGGCGCGGCATGCTGCAAATCCCCATCGGCGACAGCGGCGACGCCAAACTTCTCATCGACAACCGCCGGCACCTGAATTTTGTCGAGCACGTGCCGATGGCGGTCATCCTGATGGCCGTGGTCGAACTCAACGGCGCTCCGAAAGGCTGGCTCTACGCGATCGGCGCCCTGTTGGTGATCGCGCGCGTGCTGCATCCGATCGGTCTGCGCTCTGAGGATATGCGCCACCCCTTCCGCACCATCGGGGCGATGCTCACTATGCTCTGCACGGTGGCGCTGATCGGCATCGCGTTGTGGCAAGCCGCGCAGCCGCATTAATGAAAGCGCCGGCAGAAACTGCGGAAATGGCAGCATTCGACTCGCCCAAATGCAGTCAATGCGTGGACGCGCATCGGCGACGCGATCACAATGCGCCGCGGAGTAGAAGCCCCTGAGCCAAGGGGCGGGCGAGGATTACCGACATGATTGGACGCTTGCTCGTTTGCGTCTGCGCGCTCGCGTGCGTAACCGGCGCCGCCTTGGCCGCGCCTGCGGCCGCGCCAGATCACAATGTTGCGTCGGCGCAAAGCGCTGCGCCATTCGAGTGCAAGACCGAGCTTGGGGCACTCGCCGCGGCGCTGCGGACCTACAGCCGGCTGCCGGACGATCCGACGTCGGACTCCGACGATGAGGACGACAGTGACGAGGCCAAGGTGTCCTACGCGCCGGAAGGCCTCAGCGTCTTCGGTTTCCAGCCCGACGAACTGGACCTGGTCGTGAGCCCCGACGGCATCGACCTGTCCACGCTCGTGCATGCCTCGTACGACGACGTCGTACGCGCCACCTCGACGCACAATGCGGCGGCCGGCGCGCGCTTCAACATGCCGGTTCTGAGCATCGATGCCGCCGACGAGCACGGCGAGGAAATCGCCATCACCTGCCACTACGAACGCGGTCAGTCGGTCTAAGCCTAATTCAGTTTCTTCGGCGGGTTGGGCGCAAGCGCGGGCGGCAGCGGCGCGACCGGCACCCCCTCCTCCGCGAGCTCTTCGGCCTGCTCGGGCGTGGCTTCGCCCCAGATCGCGCGTTCTTCGCTTTCGCCGGAATGCATCTTGCGGGCCTCATCGGCGAAGTCCTGGCCGACATAGTCGAAATTCTTTTCCACGTGTTCACGCACTTGCGCCGCCATCGCCATGGCGACGGCGCGTTCGTTGCGCGCATCCTTCTTGCGGCCGGTGACGATCGCTGGCGCCATCGGTGCTTTTTCAACATGTGGCGATCCGCAATGCGGGCATTGGATCAGGCCCGACGCCGCCTGTGCGTCATAGTCGGCGATGGAGCCGAACCAGGCGTCGAATTCGTCGCCATTGGCGCATTTAAGATCGTAACGGATCATGTGTGCTTTTGCGGCAATTCAAATTGCGGCCCCCCCATCCAGGCCGGCACCTTCGCCCGCGCCGCCGCGACCTGATCGAGATCAAGATCTGCGGTGATGAAACCGGGCGCGTCGTGATCGAGCTTGGCCAGAACTTTCCCCCAAGGATCGATAATGATCGAATGCCCATAAGTGGCGCGGCCGTCTTCGTGCATGCCGCCTTGCGCCGGCGCGATCACAAAGGCGCCATTCTCGATCGCGCGCGCACGCAGCAACGTCTCCCAATGCGCTTCGCCTGTCGGCACCGTAAAGGCGGCTGGCACCGCGATGATTTCAGCGCCAGCTTGGCCAAGCGCGCGGTAGAGATTTGGAAAGCGCACATCGTAGCAGATGGTGAGCCCGAGCTTTGAATGCATCGGCCCTTCTGTCAGCACAGCTTTTGCGCCTGCTTCGACGCCATTGCTCTCGCGATAATTCTCCGTGCCGCCAAGCGTCACATCGAACAGGTGGATCTTGTCGTAGCGCGCCACGATCTTGCCGTCGTCGTTGAACAGGAACGAGCGGTTGAACACCTTGCCGTTGCCGGCCGCGATCGGCGCCGAGCCCAGCAGGATCCAGACGCCCAGCTCTTGCGCCATGCGGCCCCAAGCGGGCAGCTCGCTCTCATTCTTCTCATCGGTCGTCGATTGCATCAGCCGCGGACGGTCGCGGTCGAGCCTGAGCGTCATTTCCGGCGTCGCGATCAGCCGCGCTCCAGCGGAGGCGGCTTCGCGGATCAGCGGCAGCGCCTGGGCGCGGTTCTTGGCGGCGTCGATGCCTGAACGCATCTGCACGGCAGCGACGCGGAGTTTTCTGCTCATGGGTCCTGTTTAGGGCGCTCAGGCGCCGGTGAGCAACGGGTCCAGGCCGCCCTGGCGCTCAAGGTCATGCAGGTCGTCGCAGCCCCCGACATGGGTCTCGCCCACAAAGATTTGCGGGAAGGTCCGCCGCCCGGCGCGGGCGATCATCTCCTGGCGGCGGTCGGGATTGCCTGTGGCGTCAATCACGGTGACCGGCGCGCCCTTGCGCTCAAGGAGCGCCAGCGCGTAGTCGCAGAAAGGGCAGAACGCACGGATATAGACGGTGACGTTGGCCATGCCCGACTCAGATCCTCGTCAGATCATGATATCGGTGCCACGAATTACTCTCGCGAGTGTTACTGCATGCACTTTTGCTGCGCCCGCCTTGCGTAGAGCGCGGGCGCAGGCGTCCAGAGTGGCGCCAGTGGTGAACACGTCGTCAACGACAAGCACCGTTTTGCCGTCGAAACGCCCGCGCGCCTTGATCGCGCCGGAGATATTGCGGCGGCGTTCGGAGGCTGAGAGCCCAGCTTGGCTTTTACGCCGCTTGACCCGCGCGAGCGCGCCCGGCGACCAGGGCCTACCGCTGGCCTCAGAAAGCGCCTGCGCCAGCCACGCGGCTTGATTGAAGCTGCGCGCGGCGAGCCGGGTCCAATGCATCGGCGCGGGCGCGATGACGTCAGTCTCAGCGATGAGCGGCGCAGCGGCTGACGCCATCCAGCCCGCAAACACCTTCAGCCCGTCACGACGGCCCGCGCGTTTCAGATCCAGCACCAGCTTGCGCGCGTGATCGTCATATTCGAGCGCGACGCGGGCGCGCGTGAAATCGGGCGGCGCGCCGGCGCAGGCGCCGCACACGGCCTCTGGGCCGACATCCTCGGTCAGCGGAAAGCCGCAGCGGAAGCAACATGGCTCAGCGATGAAATTGAGCTCGGACCAAAGCTCCGGCTCGATCACGCCGGGGCGATCCACGATCGCCTCCGATAACAGCGACCGCGGCGGCCAGATCAAATCGCTCAAACGGCTGAGCGCGCCGCGGCTGCGGAAATGCGAAGCATGGCCGCGGCTGGCCACGCTTCGCGCTGATCCTTCTTCGCTCAGAGTCCGGACTCTGTCGCCAGACGCTTGAAATAGATGCGTCCGTCAGGCCCCTGAATGAAACACATCGGCTGTTCATTCGTCGCGATGCAGGAAATATTTGAGCCGGCTTTCGCCGCTCCGCCCTCATCGCGCCAGGCGCCGAAACCGCCAGCGCCGGAGCGACGCGCCTGGTAGATGTGGCCATTGTTGCCGCGCACGACGGCAATTGCAGCACCTGAACCCGTGCCAACGAGTTCAACCGGGGTTGAAGTCCCGATGCCGGCAGAAAGCGCCTGGCTCAGCACCGCACCAGATGCGGTGTTGAGTTCGTATAGATCGAACATGCGTACGCCGTTCGATGAACCGACAAGGCAATTCATGGCATTGCCGACGACCGCGCACGACATCGGCGTCAATGTCGGGCTGACTGTAAGCTTCCACCCTTGCTCTTCCGCAGGCAGCGCCTCTGTAAAGCCGGGCGGCGAACCGCCAAGCGTCGAAGGAATGTAGGCGAGCCAGCGCCGGCGCCAGGTCTGGATGGAACCGTCCCATGCAAACATCGTGGCGCGCTCGAAATAGAGCGGCACGCCATTGGAATAGTTTGGATCGTTCGCGGGCACGACAAACGATTCCGGGAACGGCGCGAGAGCTGGGCGCGCCCCGCCATTGTGGCCGCCAAGCGGCGTGACTTTGGAATAGGTAGGATCGATCCACGCGATGAAAGCAGCGCCGCCCTCGCCCAGGAACGTGCACGCGTAATTGGTGCGTGAGGGCCGAATTTCACAGTCCGGGTCCGACGTCACAGAGACATTGGTTTGTCGCCATGCTGAACCCCCCAGCGGCCCAGACACGCTGCTCGGCGAGAAGCTTGCGATATAGAGCTTGTTCTGGCCGGCGCGCACGATGATGTCGGCTTGGTCGTTGCTCATCCGCACGACGGACGCGCCTCCAAGCGCCGGGCCGTTGGTGATCGGCGTCCAACCCTGCATGCTTGCGGAGGCAGCTGCCGCGACGGCCCAGGGGGCGATGGTCGCGGTCTGGATTGTCGCCACCAAACCCGGCGACACGGTTTGCAATTCCTGCTGCGTTGCCGCTCGGGCGCCCGGCGGGCGCTGACGCACCGCGTTCAGATTAAGCTGCACCTGCGGCGTGGCCTGCGCACGCCCGCTAAGAACCGGTTGCGCAAGCGCTGCTGAACTGGCTGCGCACAAGGCCGCGGCAAGCGCGGCAAAGGCGCGTTTCCATACTCTCAAATGCGCCATTGTCTCCCCACTGACGATTGTTCCATCCCACGCTGGTTCCAGAATGCCGATCCGACAGCGGCTGACAACTCTTGACTTTTTCGCACCTCTGGGCCGGCTGCTGCTGCGGTCTCGATGACAGCTCACCATCCCTTCGCCTCCCGCCTCGTCCGCCTGCGCAAGCAGCGCTTGAGTGCGCGCGGCTATGGCGAGGCGTTTCTGCACCGCCGCGCGACAGAGGATATTGTCGAGCGGTTGGAGGCGATCCCGCGCCGATTCGAACGCGTGCTGGCCTTGGGCGGGGGCGCGCTGTTTTCGCAAGCCGTCTCAACACGGCCTGAACTCGCCACGCGGATCGGTCAGATTGTCGACGCCGACGTGCCCGTGATTGAGCCAGAAGATGTCGATCTCGGCGCGCTCGAATTTAATCTCATCGTCGCCCCACTTGCACTGCATTGGACCAACGACCTCCCCGGCGTGTTCGCCAACATCAAGCGCGCTCTGGCGCCGGACGGGCTTATGCTCGCCTCGCTCCTCGGCGGCGACACGTTGATGGAATTGCGCCTGTCGTTGCTCGAAGCCGAATCCGAACTCACGGGCGGCGCCGCGACCCGCATCTCACCCTTTGTACAGCTGCAAGATTTAGCGGGCCTGATGCAACGCGCGGGATTCGCGCTGCCGGCGGCCGATCGCGACGTGGTCAGCGTGAGCTATTCGGGTGCGCTCTCGCTCGTCAACGACCTCCGCGACATGGGCGAAACCGCCGCCTTTTCCGAACGCGCGCCGCCTTTACGACGCAATGTGTTCGCGCGCGCCGCCGCGATTTACGCCGAGCGCTATGCGGCTCCCGACGGTCGCATCCGCGCGACGTTCGAAATCCTGACCGCCACTGGCTGGCGCCCGCACGAAAGCCAGCAGAAGCCGCTCAGACCTGGAAGCGCGAAAGCGCGGCTTGCCGATGCCCTTAGTGTCAAGGAAACGTCGTTGAAACGCGAAGACTAGCCGTGACGCGCTTTCTCGATCGCGGCCACATCAATCTTCTTCATCTTCATCATCGCGTCGAAGGCGCGCTTGGCTTCATCGCCGCCCGCCGCCATCGCCTCTGTCAGCACGCGCGGCGTGATCTGCCAATTGACGCCCCATCTGTCTTTGCACCAGCCGCAAACGCTTTCCGCGCCGCCATTGCCGACAATGGCGTTCCAATAGCGATCGGTTTCATCCTGGTTGTCAGTCGCGACTTGGAACGAGAACGCCTCGGTCTGTTTGAATTCCGGACCGCCGTTTAGGCCAATGCACGGTATGCCGATCACCTTGAACTCGACCGTCAGCACATCGCCCTTCTTGCCGGACGGATAGTCGCTTGGCGCGCGGTGCACAGCGCCAACGGAAGAGTTCGGAAATATTTCCGCGTAGAAATGCGCGGCGTCTTCAGCGTTCTTATCATACCACAGGCAGATTGTGTTTTTGTGCATGACGTCACCTCTCGCGCTTAAGCTAGGGCGGAATGCGGGAGGGTCCAGGTTTCCTTGCGGCCCTTAAATCTTTTCCGAAATCGCGATCGCGGCGCGGCAACCAAGCTTGATGATCGTCGAGAGCACGACATAGCCGGGCGCTTCTTCCGCGCCCTGTTCGATCGCGGTTTCCTTGTGCTGGGTTTCATCGGCGCGGAAGCGGTCGATCACCTCGCGCAATTCCGGATCGTTCTGCCCAAGCTTTTCGCTTTGGCGCGCATAATGTTGCTCAATCACTTCCTCGACCGCCGCCGTGCAAGCGTGGGCTGCTTTTTCGCCCAAGAGCGCGGTTCCCGCGCCAAGCCCGAACGCGGCGACGCGCCACACCGGCGCCATCAGGGTCGGACGTACACGACGTTCTGCGATCAGGCGATCGAAGGTCTTCAAATGCTCCTGCTCGCCCGCTTCCATTTCCGCGATGACGGAAGCAGCGTGGCTCTTCGCACCGATGCGATCGAACACCGCGCGTTGGCCTTTGTAGATTTGCACCGCCGCGAATTCGCCGGCGTGATCGACGCGGATCATCTCGTCGGTCTCGCGCGTCTGCGCACTTTCGCCAGGCATAGGCGGTCTGACCATGCTCACGCTTTCTTGGTCGGCGCCAGCGCTACAGCGAAAGAGAACAGCGCCATCGCCAGCGAGATCAGGCCATTATAGCCGGCCATGGTGATCCCGAACATACTCCAGGCTGGGACATCACAGCGCGGGGCCGTGAATGTCGCATGCACGTCAAAGCGGAGGGAATTGGCGTCGATATTGTGCGAGGTTTCACAGGTCGCGGGCAGGATGTGGTTCTCCACCAGCACGTGATGGCCAGCGGAATAGACGCTCACCAAAAACGCGATGCCAAGCGCTGCCGCGATGAGCCGCGCCCAGCCGGGTCGAAAGCGCAAAATCACAAAGAGCGCGGCGGCAAAGCCCAAGATCCACCAATGTACTTCGCGCTGCTGCAAGCACATTGCGCAGGGCGCCATGTGGCCAAACGTCTCGAACGCGTGCGCGCCGGCAAGTAATGCGCCAGAAACGAGAAACGCGAAGAGCGGCCAGACGTGGCGGAGTTTGTCGGTCATGGGCTCAGGTCTTGCCCAGGAAATGCACCGCCGCCAACACGACCACGACCAAACCCACAGCCAGAGCGGCGAACAGCCCGACGCGCTGCTTCACGATTGGCCACATCGCAGGCCCGTACGCCTTGAACAAATACGCTACGGCGAAAAAACGCACGCTGCGGGTGAGGATCGAACACGCGATCAGGATCCAGATCGGCAGTTTCAGCATCCCGCAAGCGATGGTCACGAGCTTATACGGGACCGGGATCAAGCCCTGCCCCAAGATCACGAACGGCATCACCGAGATCGAATTGGCGCGAAAGCGTTCGAACGCGCCCCACAGCCCGAAGAATTCGAGAATGGCTTTGCCCAGGGTCTCGGCGAAGAAATACCCGATCGCGTAACCGAGGATCGCGCCAAGCACCGAACCGGCCATGGCCAAGAACGCAAGCCTGCGCCATTTCTCCGGATGCGCGGCCGCCATCGGTCCAAGCGCGACGTCAGGCGGGATCGGAAAAAACGAGCTTTCGGCGAACGCCAAAAGGAAAAGCCCGCGCTCGGCGTGCGGGCTGCGGGCAAGCGCGAGGGTGCGGTCCTTGAGGGCGTCGAACATCGGCTATCCGCTAGCATGGGCCGGGCGCGGCGTCAGCGGCGCTGGCGCAGGACGGGAATGCGGCTTTGTTGGCAACGCGGTTTGACAGCCGGCGACGCCCCTTCTAACCCTGCCCGCCGCACTGGACTGCCCCAGTGGCGGAATCGGTAGACGCAGCAGACTCAAAATCTGCCGTCCGCAAGGACGTGCCCGTTCGAGTCGGGCCTGGGGCACCAGTTAGTGTGGGACGCGTGTGCTCGCTTCGGCGTCGCCCCGGAGCCAGGCCTCCAGTTTTTCAACCAGCAGCTTCGTGCCGTGCTCGCGCGAGCCATTGTCTTCGTAGCCGTCGACGAACGCGCCCTGCTCCGTGAGCTTCAGCACCGTGCTCTCGCCCTTCGCCTTGAATTCGAGCGTCGCGAGCGAAAACGAGATAAGCTTGCCGTCGATGCGCATCCAATAGGTGTAGATGATGCGTTGGTTGGGGACGATGTCGAGATAAGTGTTGATGAAATCGGTAACGCGGCCGCCTTTCCACGTCGCGCAAAGACGGTCCTGACCGCCAACTCGGAAATTCATTTCGCGCACTTCTTCGGCGACCTCGTCGCCGCCATTGAACCACGCGGCTTTGGCCTTTGGATCGCTCCAGGCCATCCACACTTTGTCGACCGGCGCATCGAGATGACGTTCGACCGTGAAATGGCTGTGCTCGACCGGCTTGCTCATCTCATTTCCCCTTGTGCGACCTCAGTGCTGTTGCGGCGCCGGCGCGGCGTCGCCGCGCCAGGCGGGTCCGGTAAATTCGGACTCGATCAGGATCTCGACGTCATCGCCCACGCCCATGTTCGAACCCGGCGGCGGCAAGCCATAGCTCAAACCAAAATCGCTGCGCTTCAGCGTGCCATGCGCGGAAAGCCCGACCCGCGCATGCGGATCGAGCGACATGCCCGGATAGCCGCCGTTCAACGTCACGTCGAGCGTCACAGGCTTAGTGACGCCGCGCAGGGTCAGATCGCCAGTCACCCGCGCGGTGCGGTCGCCGGTTTTTTCAACCGAGGTCGAATGAAACGTCATTTGCGGAAAATGCGCGGCATCGAGCCAGTTCGAGCCGTTGCGCAAATCGTTCAAAAAGCCAGTGGGCGGATTTTCATGGTCGAGCGATGTGGGATCGATCGTCACATTCACCGTCGACGCCGTCGGGTTCTGCGTGTCGAGATGCAATTGCGCATCCCATTTCAAAAACCGACCGGTGAAATGCGAATAGCCGATATGATCGACGCTGAAAATGAGACTCGCATGGGCTTTGTCGAGCATATAGTCACCAGACGGCGCGGTCATCGCTGCGGCCGCGGCCGTCGCGGTGGCTTGCGCCGGCGTCGCAGAGCCCGTCGGCGCGGGAGGCTGCGAGCATGAGACAAGCGCAAGCATTGCTACGGCGGTTAAAAGCTTCGCTCTCATTCTCTGATCTCTCCGGGATAGAATTTGAAGAACGGCCGCGCTTCCTCGACTACACGCGCAATCGAAGCGCGCTGCTTCAAACGTTGGAGATAGGCTGCGAGCACCGGCTTTTCCACGATCGGTTCCGCGCAATTGGCGTAGAACAACGCCGGAAACGCAGCGCAATCCGCCATTGTGAACGCCGAACCCGCGGCCCAGTCGCGTCCCGCGAGTTCTTTTTCGAGCAGCGTGTAGCCCGCGCGCAATTTTCCGTGCGCCTGCGCAACCCCGAAAGCATCCCGGTTGGCTTCAGGCCGCAGGCGATTGCCAATGATCTCCTGCATCACATTGTGGATGTAGAGATCAAAGAAGCGGTCGAGATGCCGCATGGCTAGCGCCGCATCTCGATCTTCCGGCACGAGCCGCACCGGTCCCGGATAATGCCGGTCCGCGTATTCGATGAGAATGCTGGATTCCCAGAGCGTCTGGCCGCGTGCGTCATCGACCAGTGCCGGCATTTTGCCCAGCGGGGAGATTTTCGCGAATGCTGACCGCACGTCCGCGTCCTGCAAATGCAAAACGTGCGGCGTGAACGGAACACCAAGCTCGTAAAGTCCGATCAGCGCTTTCCAGCAATAGGAAGAGAGCGGGTGATAATAGTAGGTCAGCATCTCAGCTCACCATGCGCATGGTGGCGACCAACGCTTCGAGCTTGTCGAGGCTCTGGCCCCAGCCCACCGGCCAACCTGCCACGGCCTGCGCCATATCTGGCGTCGCCGAGAGCATCTTGGTGTGAAGCGTCATGCGCGTCTTGCCGTTTTCTTCCGTGAAGACCAGCGTCGTCGCCTGGGTGATTTTCGGCTGACCGTTCTCAAAGAACGCAGCGCTGGTAAACGAGAGGCGCGACGGCGCGTCCACTTCGGTGAATTCACCGCGCACGTCGTTGTCGCCCATCGCGGGGTTGGACATCACCACGTGGAGTTTGCCCCCGACGCGCACATCCAGTTCGACAATCGGCGCTGAGAACGCATACGGTCCCCACCACGCGGCGAAGAATTTGGGCTCGGTCCAAGCTTTCCACACCAATTCGCGCGGCGCATCGAAAAGCCGCGTGATCGTCATTTCGCGTCCTGCAAGTTGCGCGTTTGGGCCTTGGCCCTTCAGCCACTCCACCACCTGATCCAAGCGTTCGTAGGTTTCGCGCGCGCCGCCTTCCATGCCGGAACCAACCATGCCGTCGCGATGGGCGATGTCGGGGAAACGCGATTGCACCGTGAGCCGCGTCTGTTCGCCCATGTCTTCCAGCGCCATGGTCTCGATCGCGGGCGGGAATTGCATAAACCCGAACGTCTGCACGATGCGCTCCGGCGCCTTAAGCTCGCGATATTCGCCGAAGAATTCGTGGCGCTTGCCGTCCGCTTCTACATTGGCGAAGCGCCACTTGCCGCCGACACGGAAATCCATTTCCATCACTTCGGTCTTGTAGCGCCTGGGTCCCCACCATTGCGGAATGAGCGCCGGGTCGCTCATTGCCCGCCACACCAGCGCGCGCGGCGCGTTGAAGAGTTTGGTGATGTAAAAGACCGGCTCGTCCTTCGGATAGGTGAAAACCGGTGCGAGCGAGGGCGCGTCTTCAGCGCGGCTTTTTGCGGCGACGGACATTGTTCTTCTCCTTGGCGTTTCTTGCGGATTTTTTCGGTGCGGCTTTTTTCTCGTTGGCCTGCATGTCGCGGAGAAAATCCTCGAGCCGGTCGAAGCGCTCCTCCCACAGGCGGCGATATTCCTCGAGCCATTCGTCCACGCTTTTGAGCGCCTTCGGCTCAAGCCGGCATGGGCGCCATTGCGCCTCACGCGAGCGGGTGATCAGCCCCGCATGCTCCAGCACTTTGATGTGCTTCGACACCGCCGGCAGGCTCATCTCGAACGGCGCCGCGAGTTCGGTGACGCTCGTCTCGCCGGACGCCAACCGGGCCAGGATGGCGCGCCGCGTCGGGTCCGCGAGGGCCTGAAATTTTAGGCTTAAGGCGTCCATCTTATTAAGCCAGTAGGTTAATTAACATAACGGTTTAATACTCGCCGTCGGCCGGGTCGTCAAGCGGCGTTTTCCGAACTAAATCGTCATGAGCAAACGACCAGGAGTTCCCGATGCCCCGCACCCAAGCCGAGGCCGAAGCCGCCGTCCGCGTCCTGATCGAATGGGCGGGCGACGATCCCGACCGGGAGGGTTTGGCCGAGACGCCCGCTCGGGTCGCCAAATCCTACAAGCAGCTCTTCGCTGGCTACGCGGAGGACCCGCGCGCCTATCTCGAAAAGACCTTCGAGGAAGTTGGCGGCTATGACGAACTAATTGTGCTCCGTGACATCCGCGTGGTCAGCTTCTGCGAACATCACATGCTGCCGTTCACGGGCCGCGCGCACGTCGGCTATCTTCCGAGCAATCGCGTGGTTGGGATTTCCAAGCTGTCGCGCGTCGTCAACGCGTTTTCGCGACGGATGCAAATTCAGGAAAAGCTGACGGCGGAAATCGCGGATGCGATCTGCGACATCCTCAAGCCGCAAGGCGTCGGCGTCATGATCGAAGCCGAGCATTCCTGCATGACCATGCGCGGCGTCAACACGCCGGGCTCGAACCTCGTCACCTCACGGCTGATGGGCGTAATCCGCGACGATCCGAAGACACGCGAGGAATTCCTCAAGCTCGCGCGCCAGGGGCATACGGGCTAGGCGACGAGCTTTTCCACCCGATCCCAAAACGCCTTCGGCAAATCCAAGCCGCTAAAGCGCTTCAGCTCCTGCGCCAGCGTGGGCGAAGTGACGTTGATCTCGATCAGCTTGCCGGCGATGATGTCGAGCCCAGCGAAAATGATGCCTTCGCGTTTCAACACTTTCCAGCACATTGGGATCCTAAGCTTAGAATTCCACGTGGACAAGTTGTCGCG
>JADMIO010897332.1_pt1 | contig 62885 bp, 40 predicted proteins | sample 8958161 | NCBI WGS metagenome assembly JADMIO01 (sample SAMN16585339, study PRJNA669376) | soil metagenome | isolation source: Crop rotation soil | place: USA: Cullars Rotation, Alabama | collected 2011 | reverse complement strand
GCCGCGACTTCAAGTCACGTGAATTCCAAGCTTCGGATCCCACTGTGCTGGAAAGAGCGGCCAGCCGGGCGCCTTCGCCTTCCGGCTATACCGTAATTACGATGGCGCTCATCACCGCTTTGGCGACACCAGCGTCCAGGCCGCCAGCGCCGACCAGGCTGTCCTGGCCATTTACGCCGCCCGCCGCGCCACCGACGGCGCCTTGACCCTGATGGTCATCAACAAAGCGCCCGCAGTTTCGGCGGCCCTCACCAGCACCGTTTCGCTGGCCGGCTTCACCCCGGCCGCTGCCGCCAGCGTCTACCGCTACAGCGCCGCCGACCTGCACGCCATCGTCCCGCAGCCCGATCAGCCCGTCACCGCCAGCGGCTTCACCGCCACATTCCCGCCGGCCTCCATCACCCTGTTCGTCATCCCCACCGGCACGCCGCTCACGCCCCGCGCCTATCTGCCCTCCCTCAACCACTGACTGCGCCTCCTCACCGCTTCACGCTCCACGCTCCACGGCTCGCGCTCTTGCACTCCCTATCCCCTTCCGCTACACTCGCCCTCACCGCCTATGACCCCGTCACCAACCCCTCTGCCTCCAACCCGCCCGCCCATCACGGTTTGGCTGTTCATGGTTTTCAGTTGGGTCCTGGGCTGGTGGCTGGCCTTCGATGGCCTGCACCAGCGGCTGTGGGGCGATTACATCCGAATCAACGGCCAGCTTGGCCCGTGGGCCGACGTGGCCCGCGCCGCCGGCGTTGACCCATTCGGTTTGAGCTTTACCTTCGTCGCCTTTGGGCTGGGTCTCATCGGCGCGAGCTTTGGCGTATTTCTGCGGCGGCACTGGGGCTATTACACCAGCCTGGGCTTGTGCGCCTGCGCGCTGCTCTACCTGGGGTTTGGCACGCCGGCGGCCGTCATCTGCCTGATCCTGCTGCTGCTCCCGGCCACCCGCCGCTTCCTCGTGCCGCCCCTGGCCTGATCGATCCTTCATGAGTCCCGTGGCGCTGATAGGCGGCAATGAGTTTCGCCGCGAGTGCGACCCGCTCGACCGCGCCCTGATCGAGCTGGCCGGCGGTCCGGGCGTGGCGGTGGCCGTGCTGCCCACCGCTGCCACCAACGAGAACCCCTACGTGGCCGGCGAAAACGGCGTGCGCCACCTGCGCCGCCTGGGCGCCCGCCCGGACAAGCTGATGATCGTGGACGAAGACGGCGCCAACCAGACTGATTTTGTGGGCGCGCTGGTGGATTTCCCGTTTGTCTATTTCACCGGCGGCGACCCGATTTACCTGTACGACACCCTGCGCGGGTCGAAGGCCTGGGACGCTGTCCTGAACATCCACCAGCGCGGCGGCCTCGTGGCCGGCTCCAGCGCCGGCGCCATGGTGCTTGGCGAATGGCTGTGGCGCTTCGATGGCTGGGTGCCCGGGCTGAACCTGGCGCCGGGGCTGGCCGTGCTGCCCCACCATGCCACCCTCTCGGCGCGCTGGGGCGGGGAACGCATGGCGGCCAGCCTGCCCGCCGGGGTTACCCTGGTGGGCATCGACGATTCCACGGCGCTGATCCTGCCCAGCCTGCAGGTGGTTGGCGCCGGGCAGGTCACCGTCTACGGCGCAGACGGGCCGCGCGTGTTTGCGGCCGGCACGCAGGCGGAGCTGCCCCGGCCGCCGGCCCTGCCCGAGGGCCCGCCGCCCCCACAACCCCTCTAAACGCAACCAGCCGCCTGGGCGTGATCTCCCAGGCGGCTGGTTTTTTGTTCCGGTGTTATGGCCGGCTTACTTCTTGCGCTTCCGGCTGGACTTCTTGGCCGAGCTGCGGCGCTTGGGCTTGGGCGCCTCTTCCTCAGGCTCCTCTTCCACCGGCTCTTCCTCGGCCGGTTCTTCTTCGGCAGGCTCTTCGGCCGGCTCTTCTTCCGCTGGTTCTTCCTCGGCCGGCTCTTCTTCGGTCGTCTCTTCCATGCTCATGTCGTCACTGGATTCTTCGCTCGATGAGTCGTCGCTGGACATGTCGGTGTCGGTGTCGCTCGACATATCCATATCCATGCTCATGTCGTCGGTGCTTTCCTCGCTCGAACCGCCGGCCGCCTCGGCATCCTTGGCGTCCAGGAAGGCGACAACGCACTCTTCGATGAAGGCCGCCCGGTTGGGCGTGAAGTCGCGGTGGGTGTTGGCGTACTCGTTCAGATAGGCGTCAATCCGGTCCCATACCTCTGTTTTTAGGCTGATGGGTCGCATGAAAAACATGGTCCGAGCTCCTTTTGATTGCTGGGGCCCTCGCGGGCGGCCGGGTCAAAGAAATAGTTGAGTGCCCTCAATTTTATACCCGTCGGGGGCGATGTACAATTGCGCCACAGTGGACACCACTTTCTGGGCCGCCATACTCCTGTTGGCCGTATTCGCCGGGGTGGTGCTCCTGGTCCGCCGCGAGCGCGCCCGCGCCGAGCGGCGCGCCCGCAACCTGCGTGCCCTGTTCGAGGTTAGCCGCCAGGCAACCGCCAACCTCGACCAGCAGCAAGTGCTCGAAGTGGTGGTGCAGGCGGTCCAGGACGTGATGGGCTACCGGCTGGCCAGCATTCTGCTGCGCGATAAAACCGAGCCGGTGCTCATCTCCTCCGCCATTTCCAGCAACCTGCGCGACCGCATCCCCCTGGGCGACCGGGTGCCCGTGGGGCGCGGCATGGTGGGCGCCGCCGCCACCACCGGCCAGACCCAGCTCGCCAACGACGTCACCCGCAACGCCGATTACATCCGCGCCCCAGCGGGCGAGTGGGACCCCGGCAGCGAGCTGAGCGTGCCGATCAAATCGGCGGCCGGCGTGCTGGGCGTGCTCGACGTGGAAGACGAGCGCAAGGGCGCCTTTGGCCCCGACGACGTGCAGGTGCTGGAAGCCCTGGCCGAGCAATTGGTGGTGATCCTCGATAAGGCCCGCCTGTTCGACGACGCCCAGGCCAACCTGGCGCAGCTTGGCTCGCTCTACGAGCTGAGCCAGCGCCTCAGCCAGACCCAGGACGCCCGCGGCCTGATGCGCACCGCCCTGGAAGTGCTGGGGGTCCACAGCCACTACCGCTGCACGGTGGCCCTGTTCGATTTCGATGCCGCCGGCAGGCCGGTGCGTTTTTACGTGCCGTATTATTACCAGCCCGGCCAGGGCATCCTGGAGGTGGAGGAATACGTGGCCGCCACCGAAGACCCGCTCAATCCGCTGCTCGACAGCGGCCAGACCGTGGCGATTGCCGATGTGGCCACCGATGGGCGGGTGCCGGGCTTCCTGCGCGACCAGCAGCTCGAAGCCGGCCGTCCGGCGATTGCGCTCATCCCGCTGGTGGTCGGCGGCCGGCGCATCGGCAACCTGGTGCTGTCGCACACCAGCCCGCATCGTTGGGCCGAGCCGGAGCTGCGCCAGTTCCGCTCTGCCGCCAACCAGATCGCGGCCGCGCTCGACAGCGCCCGCCGCTTCCAGCAGGAGAAGGAGCGCACCGAGCGGCTGGCCCTGATTGCCCGCGTCGGGCAGGGCATTGCCGCCCGCCTCAACCCGGATGACCTGCTGGCGGCGACCGTGGAGGTGCTCCACGGCCGCCTGGGCTATGACCACGTGGCGGTGTTCCTGCTCACCGGCGAGGGCGAGGCGGGCTGGCTTACCCAGCGCGCCCGCGCCAGCCGCTGGCCGCCGGTAGAAACCAGCCCTTATCGCCAATCCATTACCCAGGGAATCCTGGGCGCGGCTGCCACCCGCCGCGTGCCCGAGCTGGTGAACGACGTTTTGACCGACTCGCGCTATATCCCCGTGCCGGGCTCGGAAGTGCGGGCGGAGCTGGCCGTGCCCATCCTGCTGGGCGGCCGGCTGCTGGGTGTGCTCGACGTGGCCGGCACCTCGCCCTTCGGCGAGGACGATGTCACCGGGCTGGTGATCATGTCGGACCAGCTCGCGGTCGCTCTGGAAAACGCCGCCCTCTACGAACGAGCCCAGACCGTGGGCGTGCTGGAAGAGCGCCAGCGCCTGGCGCGCGACCTGCACGACTCGGTCACCCAATTGGTCTTCAGTCTCACGCTCATCGCCCAATCGGTGGGCTCAGCCTATAAGCGCGACCCGGTGGAAGGCGAGCGCCGCATTGCGCGCGTGGTGGAGCTCAGCCAGCAGTCGCTGACCGAGATGCGCGCGCTGCTGGCCGAGCTGCGCCCGGCCGGCCCGGTGCCCAACGGCCTGGTGCCCGCCTTGCAGAAGCACATCGAGCGGGTGGAGTCGCGCGAGAAGCTGGCCATCGAGTTCGATGCCGCCAGCTATGCCGCCCACGCCCGCGATTACGAAGAAGCCCTGTACCGCATCGTGCAGGAAGCCCTCAACAATGTCATCAAGCACGCCCGCGCCAGCCGCGTCACCATCCGCCTGGCCCAGCCCGACGGACAGGTGAAGCTGACCATCTCCGATGACGGCCGGGGCTTCGACCCCGCCGCGCCGGCCCCGCCCGGCCGCGACGGCGGCCTGGGCCTGGTGGGCATGCGCGAGCGGGTGGACCACCTGGGCGGCACCTTTAATATTACTTCCGGCACTAATCAGGGGACGACGGTCGCGGTTACCCTGCCGGCCTGACGCGCCCCTGATCCCAACCGTCTTTCGTACTTCGTCTTTCGTCATCCCAATTGCCCGCCGCCGCCCGCTGGTGTAATATCCGCCCAGATGATTCGCCTGATGCTGGTTGACGATCACTCCATCGTCCGCGAGGGGCTCCGGACCCTCCTCAGCGACGTTCCCGACCTGGACCTGGTGGGCGAGGCCGCCGACGGCCCGTCGGCCATCGCCATGGCCGATTCTATTTTGCCCGACGTGATCCTGCTCGACCTGGTGATGCCCGGCATGGGCGGCATCGAGGTGCTGCGCAGGATCCTGGGCAAGCACCCGGCCTGCCGGATCGTCGTGCTGACCTCTTTTGCCGAAGACCACAACGTGCTCGACGCGATGCAGGCGGGCGCCGCCGGCTACATGCTCAAAGACGTGCTCCAGGCCGACCTGCTTCAGGCCATCCGCCAGGCCGCCCAGGGTGAGCCCGCCCTGCATCCCGAGGCCCAGCGCAAGCTCATCGAGCATCTCACCCGGCCGCGCCCGGCCCAGGCCGACGCGCACGAGCTGGACACCCTCACCGAGCGCGAGCGCGAAGTGCTGGGCCTGATCGCGCGCGGCTTTACCAACCGCCAGATCGCCGATGACCTCCACATCACCGAAGGCACCGTCAAGGGCCACGTCAGCAACATTCTCTCCAAGCTCCACCTGCAAGACCGCACCCAGGCCGCCTTGTTCGCCGTCCGCAACGGCCTGGGCAGCGCCTGAGGCTGCCCGCCGGCGCCAACCGTAAGGAGAAATGACCATGGAAACAAACCTGCCGCGCCTGCCTGCCAAGGGCCATTACGCCGCCCGCTGGAAGGCGGCCAAAACCAAGTTCAAAGACACCACCGGCAAAAAGAAGCCCGCCCCGACTGTGAAGACCAAGGCCTTTGGCGACAAGATCACCCTGATCGAAAAGCGCCAGGGCACCGGCATCGATAAGGCCATCGTCGCCCTGGAGAAAGTGCTGCCCGGCGCGTTTCAGAGCGACAAAGGCCGGGACGCTTACGAACAGGCCTATGGCGATTTTGAAACGAAGATGAACCAGTACGTTCAGTTCCTGGAAACCGCCATCCTTACCGCTCCACAGGAAGTAACTCCGCAAACGTGGAAGACGGCCGTGACGGCGCTCAAGGTGGAGGTCAAGCGCATCAAGCACGAGCTGCGGGCGTACATGGAGAAGGCCCGGCAGTCTGACCGCGCCAAGGATGCGGCGCGCCAGACCGCCGACAACCTGTTCGTAAGCATGGGGCCGCTGATCGCCACCGCGGAAAGATGGGTGCTCGCGCGCCTGGAAGAAAAGCAGATCAACGCCGTGGAGTACCAGGGGGCAGGCATGGACCATGCCCGCAACCTGACCCAGAAGCTGATGAATATCCACAAGCTGCCCATCCTGGTTGGCGGCTGGCAATCCACCCACGGCCCGGTGCCTGACGCCGTGGAAGATACCCTGGAAGACTTCGCCAACAGCCGCCGGACGTACACCGATTGGAACAGCTACGTGAAGCAGTTGAACGAATACCGCCTGGCACTCATCGGTTTGAGGGATTGGCTGAAAGGCTAATCCGGGCCAGGCCCTAAACACGACCTCGCACAACCATCAAATAACCCCCTCTCCCGGAGGGAGAGGGCAGGGGTGAGGGAGAAATCTAAGCTAACCCACTCTTAAGCCTAACCCAACCTCCGGCCTTCAATCCCTATACCTCCAGGATACAATTTCCCCCTCCCTGTAATACCCGCCTCCCGCCTCCCGTTGTAATAGCAATACAAATAACCAGCCCAGGCGCCATTCTGCCTATCTGCCTGGCACGGTTGAGCCGATCAGCGGGAGACCTTCAATGAAGCTATTTCTCCACCGAATCACGGCAGTTGCCCTCGTCCTTGGCGCCCTCTGGACCCCCATCGGCGCCCGCGCTCAATCCCTCCCGGCGGCCCCAGCCGCGCTTTCCACCTACATCGTCCAGCTTACCGAGCCGCCGCTGGCCGAATATGCCGGCGGACAGGCCGGCCTCGCGCCCACCAATCCGCAGCTTCTCGGCCAGCGCAAGCTGGATGCCGCCAGCAGCTCCAGTGCCGCTTACCGCGCTTTCCTGGCCAGCCGCCAGGCGGCGGCCGTGGATGGCATGTCGGCCGCGCTGGGGCGCTCGGTCGAGGTGCTCTACCACTACGACGCCGCGCTCAACGGCGTGGCCGTCCGCCTCAACCCGGCCGAGGCCGCGGCGGTGGCCGGCCTGCCCGGCGTGCGGCGCGTGGTGGCCGACCAGGTGCTTACCCTGCTCACCGACGTGGGCCCGGCCTGGATCGGCGCCACCGGCATCTGGGATGGCACCGACACCGGCGGCCTGGGCGCCAGCAAGGGCGAGGGCATCGTGGTGGGCATCATCGATACCGGCATCAACCATGACCACCCGTCCTTCGCCGATATCGGCGGCGACGGCTACAACCACACCAACCCGCGCGGCCAGTATTACGGCATCTGCACCGTGGCGGTGATCCTGTGCAATGACAAGCTCATCGGCATCTACGATTACCTGGGCGGCACCGGCGAAGACGATAACGAGCACGGCAGCCACACCGCCAGCACCACCGCCGGCAACGTGCTCACCGCCACGGTCCACCTGCCCACCCTCACCCTCACCCGCACCATCTCCGGCGTGGCGCCGCATGCCAACATCATCGCCTACCGCGCCTGCGCGACACCGCCCACCCTGCCCGACCCGGGGCCGGCGCTGGGCGGCTGCCTTTCGAGCCAGACCCTTCTGGCCATCAATCAGGCCACGCTCGACCAGGTGGATGTGATCAACTACTCCATCAGCGGCGGCGCCGACCCGTATAACGACCTGGTGTCCGACGCGTTCCTCTCGGCCCGCACGGCCGGCATCTTCGTCTCGGCCGCCGCCGGCAATGAAGGCCCTGGCCCCAGCACCACCAGCCACAACGAGCCCTGGACCCTGGCGGTGGCGGCCGAAACCCACAACCGCAAGTACGTCAACACCCTGGCGGATATGGCCGGCGGCAGCACAACGCCGCCGGCGGATATGAGCGGCGCAGGCGTCACCAGCGGCTACGGCCCGGCGCAAATCGTGTATGCCGGCGCCGCGCCCTATAACGACCCGCTGTGTGAAAATTCCACCGGCGGCACCTACAGCGGCCAGATCGTCGTCTGCGACCGCGGCACCAACGGCCGGGTGGAGAAATCGCAGAACGTGCTGGCGGCCGGCGCCGGCGGCTTTGTGCTGGCCAATGACCAGGCCAGCGGCGACTCGCTGGTCGGCGACGCGTACGCGCTGCCCGGCGTCCACATCACGTACGCCGATGGTGTAACGCTCAAGGCCTGGATCGCGGCCGGCGCGGTCCACACGGCCACCATCACCGGCGCCGTGGTGGATACCACCCCCGCCAATGGCGACATCATCGCGTCCTTTAGCTCGCGCGGCCCGGCCGGCACCCTGCCGGGCGTGCTCAAGCCCGACATCACCGCCCCCGGCGTGGACGTGCTGGCCGCCATCAACTCGGCCTCGCCTATCCCCGGGCCCGATCCCGAGTTTGGCTTCCTGAGCGGCACCTCCATGGCGGCGCCGCATGCCGCCGGCGCGGCCGCCCTGCTCATCGCCATCCATCCCGAGTGGTCGCCGGCCGAGGTCCAATCGGCCCTGATGACCACCGCCTTCACCGGCCCGCGCACCGGCTCCAACGGCGTGCACCCGGTGCTGGATACCGACGGCGTCAGCCTGGCCGACCCGTTCGCGATGGGCGCCGGCCGCATCGACCTCAGCCTGGCCGCCCGGGCCGGGCTGGTGCTCGACGAATCGGAGGCCAATTACACCGCCGCCAACCCCTCCACCAACGGCGACCCCACCAGCCTGAACCTGGCCAGCCTGGCCAACGGCGCGTGCTCCGGCATTTGCAGTTGGACGCGCGTATTCAGCAGCACCCTGGGCGCCAGCCGCACCTGGACCGCCAGCACCAACGCGCCCGCCGGCCTGGCGGTGACCGTGGCGCCGAGCGTCTTTACCCTCGACCCGGGCGAGAGCGTCTCGGTCACCATCACCGCCCACGTGGGCGCGGTGCCCATCAACCACTGGTACTTCGCCAGCTTCAGCCTGCACGCGGCCGGCTCGCCCGACTCGCGCCTGCCCATCGCCCTGTACGCCATCGGCAACCCGGCCACCGACGTGCGGCCGGTGCTGTACATGCACGGCAACCCCGACGACGGCTGCTCCGGCACCGGCACCACCGATGTGGCCGGCTGCGACGGGCCGTTCCTGCTCAAGTCGAGCGTCTTCTACACCGGCACGGCCGCCTCGTGGACCGTGGCCAACCCAGCCACCACCGACGCCGCTTACCGCAGCCTGACGACGCCCAACTGGATCTGGAACCTCGACTACCCCACCACGCTCTCAGGGACCATGACGGTGGAGTGGTGGGCCGAATGCGGCACCTGCGGCGGCCTGGTGGGCACGGCCGACTGGGTGATCCGCATCTGGGCCGACGGCACATTGGCTTATGAGCAGCGCGTGACGGCCACGCCCGGCGCGCCGGCCACCGCCGCCCGGCTGACGGCCTCGATCGATCTGCCGTACATGACCGCCACAAGCGACTACGTGCTCCACATCGAGCCGGTCTACGTGGACACCCAGAACAACACGAAGATCTACTACGACTCCACCGGCGCCTGCCCAGATGCCGCCGGCAGCGGCCCGTGCGACTCGCTGGTGCGGATGCCGGTGCTCTACCTGCTGCGCTTCCCAATCGTCACCCGCTAAACACCCGGTTTTCCCGCAAAACAACAGGCCGGCGCCCAGCGCCGGCCTGTTGTTTATCCCCCTCTCGCGTCCCCTATCCAAAGTAAGGGTTAAAACCTGCCTCCCGCCTCGTGCATTTCGGCCCCCATTCCATAAACTATTCGGAATGCGCGTATTGATTGTGGATGATGTGGCGGCGGTGCGGGAGGCGCTGCGCTTGCTGCTGAGCGACGAGCCCGGCTTGCAGGTAGTGGGCGAGGCCGCCGACGGCGAAGACGCCCTGCGCCAGGCCGAGAGCCTGCGCCCCGACCTGGTGCTGATCGACCTCGACATGCCCCATATGGGCGGCCTGCCCGCCATCCGCGCCATGCGCCAGCTTCAGCCCCCGCCGCCCCACATCGTGGTCATGTGCACCTACGGCGCCGAAGACTCCCTCCGCACCCGCGCCCTGGCCGCCGGCGTAGATAGCTGCGTAGAAAAAGGCGCCAACCTCGCCGACGTAGTAGCCGCCCTCCGCGCCGCCGTCCACGGCGCAGCTTAACCCCTTCCCCCAGCGGGGGAGGGCAGGGGGGACCATGGTCCCCGCAGCGAAGCGGAGTGGGAGGGAGAAATCTCCGACAAATACACTACTTATATAACCCCGCCTCCCTACCATTGCACCTCCCGCCTCCACCTTTTACAATCAACCCATGCCCGTCCACCCTCATAAACACCTCTTCCAGCTCCTGCTGGCCTTTTCGCTTTGCGCCTGCGCCTCCACCGACCTCCCCCTTATCCCACCCACCAACCGCCCGCCGGTCACCGCCACCGCCCAACCCCTCACCCCAACCCTGCCGCCCACAGCCTCGCCCGCCGCCACGGCCGCCCAGCCCACCGGCATGCCTACGGCCGCCTCTGAAACGCCTCTACCCTCCTCCACCGCCGCCCCCACTCAATATACCGTCGCAGCCGGCGACACCATCTGGGCCATCGCCCTCCAATTCGGCCTTGCGCCCGAGCAGCTCCTCGACGCCAATCCGAACGTCAACCCCGATCTCCTCCACCCTGGCGACGTCCTTGTCATCCCCAATCCGAGTAACCCGCCGCCCACCCGCACCCCCGGCCCATCGCCGACCCTCCCGCCGGCCACCCGCGCGCCTGTCACCGGCGGCGTGAGTGTTTTGAACACCCTCAGCGGCGTCACCGACCACGCCCGGGCGGTCTTTGCCCTGGGCCAGACCCTGGGCAACCGGCCTGACGTGTTCTCCAAGGTCGGCGACAGCATTACCGCTTCGCCGGTCTACCTCAACCCCATCGGCCTGGGCCTCTACAACCTGCGCGACTACGGCCAGTTCCAGGCCGTCATCGACTATTACTCGTCCGCCCTCGCCCGCGGCGATGCCAATTCCTTTTCCAACGTCTCGCTGGCCGCCAAGGTCAACTGGCGCGCCCAGGCGGTGCTCAACCCAGACTCGGCCGACCACACCGTCTGCCTGGAAGGCGAAGCCCCGCTGCCGTGCGAGTTTCGCCTGGTGCGGCCGGCGGTGGCGCTCATCATGCTCGGCACCAACGACGTGCCCTCCACCTCCGACACAAACTTCGAAGCCGATTACCGCCGCGTGATCGAATACTGCCTGGCGCAGGGCGTCATCCCGGTGGTCAGCACCATCCCGCCGCTGTTCCGCACCGGCCTGGACGGCCGCTCCGAAGAGCTGAACGTCATCATCACGCGCCTGGCCCAGGAATATGACGTGCCATTGTGGGATTATTGGTCGGCGCTGCAGGGGCTGCCCAACGCGGGCATCGCCAATGACGGGGTCCATCCAAACTCGGCCCCGGCCGGCCACAGCGCCGACTTCGCCCAGGAGTACTTGCAATACGGGATGGTGGTCCGGAACCTGACGGCGCTCGACGTCCTCGACCAAATCTGGCGCCAGGTCATTCAACCTTAGATACCAGGCACCCTTACCAGTCACAACAAAACACGCCTGCCAATGTAATTGGCAGGCGTGTTTTGTTGTGAATTCTATTCAGGGTGCTGCTTGGCTTTTACCGCGCCGCGCGCCACACCGCATCCAGCGACTGGAGCGCGGTCAAGTTCCGCACCTGCCAGCCGCGCTGCGGCGCGGTGTCGCCGTCGTAATACGCCCGGCCCCAGCTCAGGTGGTAGGCGTCGGCCAGGCCGCCGCCCGGCAGCCCCCAGGCCGCCGAGGCAAAATCCCACAGCGGGAGCTGATACTCGTTCGCCAGCCGTACCACGATCTGGTTGAACCGGCCGTTGCCTTCCAGGTTATCGGCCTTGGTGCTCATGATCGGCAGCACCCCGCGCGCGATCAAGAGATCGAGCAGCTTGCGCAGGTTACCCTCGTACTCGGCATTCGTCTGCCAGCCGCCGTTGGTGCCCACGCTGACAAATGCAATGCTCGGGTTGTGGATGCGCAGCTCGCACTCCACCGGCGTCTCGCCGCGCTCGCACTGCTGCGGGTCGGCCCAGGTGGGGTCGAAAATCGAGGCCGTGTTCAGCCCGTCGTGGGCCGCGGCGCCGTTCCGGTCGAACGACCCGGCAAAATTGTCGATGGCGCCCTGCAGGTTGGCATAGCCGCCCAGGGCATATTCGCCCTTGTCGAACATGGCCAGGAAGAAAGGCGTGGTGGAGTTGCAGTCGCCGATCTTCGAGAACGAGTTCGGGTTGTTGCCCAGCGCCAGCCCGCGCTGGTAGATATCGCGCGCGGCCGAGCTCACCGTGGGTATGCTCCAGCCCGGCAGCGGAACGGGCTCGAAGTTGGTGTTGGGTGGCTCGGAGGTGGGAACGGGCGCCGGCGCGGTCGGGGCGGGCGATCCGCCGCCAGCCGAGCCACCGCCGCTGGAGGTAGAACCGCCGCCCGAGCCCGCCACCGATAGGCTGGCCAGCGAGCCTTTCACCTGCACGGTATAGGCGGGCACCCACACGTTGATGTCCAGGTGCACCCAGGTGCTTTCGGCGTTGCGGCCATCGGCCGTATATGCCTCGCCCTTGAAGAACGACAGCAGCTTGGTGGATTTCAGGCTCGGCCCGCTGCGGCCGTAGACGCTGGTGGATACGATCGTCACGCCCAGGTGCACGCCGTCGGGGATCGGGCCAGCGTCATTGCCGCCGCCGTCGGGGTTGTTGTCAGCCCCGCTGTTGTTGCCGGTGTTACCGGTGTTGCCGGTGTTGGGATTGGTATCGGTGGTGCCCGTGCTCGTGCCGCCGCCGGTTACAACCGGCGCCTCGGTGGGCGCGGGTGGAGGCGGGGGCGGGGGGGCCACAAACGAGCCGAACACCACCGGCACGCTCCCCAGGTCGCCGGTCACGACTCCGAAGCTGACCTTCATCCACGATTGGTCGCCCGCGACCCCGGCGTAATCCAGCAGAACCCAATCGCCGATTTCGTTGCGGCCGGTAACCGTGTAGCTTTCGCCCTTGAAGATTGAACCGCTGTGCCGGGCCGCCAGGTCTGGCTCCGCGCGCAGGTAAGCGCTCGGGATGCTCAGCGTGAACGTCACGCTGCTCGCCGTTGCCAGGCTCGGGCGGATGCCCGCCAGCCCTACCGCCAGTACCGCCACCATCGCCAAAACAATAATCCGTCGTGCCATAGTGCTCCCCGCCAATGCCAATTTTCCCCTGCCGTGTGCCAGCCCAATCATAGCCGAGCCATACGGACCCCGTCAATGTGGTAAAAGGGGACGAAAGACGAAGGACGAAGGACGAATGTTCTTTGGGTTAAGGGGCCGGGCGGCCTGGCCCGCCGCACTAGGCGCTTTCAGGCCGGAAAGGTAGAATTTGCCAATCCTGCCCAACCTGGCCTGTTTGGAGTTGTTTATGCTGCTTTTCAGCCCCTATTTCCGCCGCCTGGCCGCCATTTTTCTGCTGGCCGCCTGCCTGCTGCCCGCCTGCGCCCCGGCCGCCTCAGCCACGGCGACAGCCGCCCCACCGCCCACGCCGGTGCCCGCGCAGACCGCCACGGCCTTTGCTCGCCCGGCTACGCCGGTCTTTGGCAGTTTCGACCCCGCCCGGGTCACCGGCCTGCGCCTGGAAGATTACCCCGTCATCCCCGCCATCAGCGCCACCGCCCGCGCCATCTATGCCGCCGGCCTGGCGCGCGGCAGCAACCCGCGCGTTTTCTCCAAGCTCGGCGACTGCATGACCGAGAACCCGTACTTCCTGGTGACCTTTGCCGAAGGGAAGTACAACCTGGGCGCCTATGCCGGCCTGCAGGCCGTGCTCGACTACTACCAGGGCGTGCCAGCCCGCACGGGCGACTGGACCCAGGACTCCTTTGCCACCAAGGGCCTGGCGGCCGCCGCCGGCTTCAACATTGCCGGCCCGCTGGACCCCACCTGGGCCGACCCCAAGTGGTGCCTGGGCGGCGAATCGCCGGCCGCCTGCGAGTACCGCGTGGCGCATCCCAGCGTGGCCCTGGTGATGTTCGGCACCAACGACGTGGCCTTTACCGAGCCGGCCACCTACGATTACTTCCTGCGCAGCCTCATCGAGCAGTCCATCGACAGCGGCGTGCTGCCCATCCTCAGCACCTTTCCCACCCGGCCCGAGGCGCCCGACAAATCATTGCTCTTCAATCAAATCGTCATCCGGGCCGCGCTCGATTACGACCTGCCGCTCATCAACCTCAACCGGGCCCTCGAGCCGCTGCCCAACCACGGCGTCAATCCGGCCGACACCATCCACCTGTCCGTCCCGCCCGATGGACGGGTGGATCGCTTTACGGATGACGATCTTCAATACGGCTTTACGGTCCGCAACCTGCTCACCCTCCAGGCGCTCCAGGCCCTGCTGGCGGCCGTCAACGCCGGCTGAGCCGGCGGGCTACTGGCCGTAGCCGCACATCCGCCACTCGCCGTCCTGCTGCACGGCCAGGTAGGGGTGGTCGGACACGCTCCACTCGCGCGCTTCGCCCTGGTAGGTGGTGACGATCTTGCCGGTGCAGGTCACCGGCGTGCCATCCGCGCCCGCCGCGCCGGCCTCGCAGCTTACGCCGTCGAGCTCGGCATTCATGGATTGGAACGACACCGCCTCCACCCGCGCCTGCGCCTCCCATGTGGGACACGACAGCAGCGTCATCTGGTTTACGTCGCTCTTCACCCGCGCCGCCAGGTAAGCCTCAATTGCCTTGGCTGCCCCGCCCGAGCTGCTGCTCTGGCAGGCCACGGCCAGCCCGCCCATCACCAGCAGCAGCCCCCAGTATCGTATTAGCCATCGTTTCATAAACTCTATTCTCCCAACCCCCGCCCGGCCCAAAAACAAGACCCTCAGGGTCTTGACCTAAAGTCCGCGTTGACCTAATTACAAAGACCCCAAGGGTCCGGTCTCAGGACCCCCTAAACGTATAACACCACGCCTCCCCCTCCAGCACCACCTCCCCATCTCCTCGCGTCACCCGCACCCCAAGCTGGGTCACCGGCTTGCTCGCGTGCACGCTCAGCACCGTCACCTCGCCCGTGATCGTATCCCCGATAAACACCGGCGCGGTGAACTTCCAGTTCTGGCTCAGGAATACCGTGCCCGGCCCCGGCAGATCGGTGGCCACCATCGCGTGGAGCAGCCCGGTGGTCAGCCCGCCCTGCACCACCAGCCGCCCGAACCGTGTCCCAGCCGCAAACGCCTCGTCGAAGTGGAGCGGGTTGTAGTCGCCGGTCAGCTCGGCAAAGGTTTTCACGTGCGCCGCCGTCAGCGTCAGCGACCGCCGCGCGGTCTGGCCTACCGTCAGGTTCATAATAGCTCCTTCCCGCCTCGATTGTCCGCGCTAGCCCAGCCATTAAACAGCACTTTGGCCCGTCGGGGTACAAAATTCCCGGTTGTCCGCGGCAAAGCCAACCGGCCCCATTATGTATAACTCTAACCCAACTATCTTGTTGCGTGCCTCCCGATACCGTATAATTTTGAGCCGGCATCCGGCTGGTAGCCCTAACTCGAGGAGATGCGGTTAATCATGGCGGTACATCGTCGCGCTGGTATTTTTCCCTGTGTTGTTTTCGCTCTGTTCCTGATCGCCCTGGCGGGCTGCTCGCCCGCGGATGGCCTGGAGCCGACGGCCACCCTCAGCATCTTCGTCGGGTCGCCCACGGCCTCAGCGGTGCCGCCCTCGCCGACCACGGCGCCCACGACTGCTCCCACCAGCACCGCGCGCCCCACCAACCCCCCGCCGCCCAGCGCCACGGCCACTGCCGTGCCCGCGACGGCGACCGCAACGACGACGGCAACAGAGACCGCTATTCCCGCTACAGCCACTGAGGCGGCCACCGCCACCGACAGCCCGCCGCCCACCGCCAGCGACTTCAGCCCCACCGAAGTGGGCATCTGGAATATACCCACCCCCGGCGAAGACAACATGTCGGGCGACTGTACCGATGGCGCGACCCCCTCGTACGGCCTGATCCAGATCACGCCCAACGGCGACACGCTCACCTGGAAGAACCAGGAGCCATCGCCTTACACCTTTACGAAGCAGGGCCCCAACGTCTGGCAGTATTCCGGACCCACCGCCGTGGGCGACGGCAGCCTGACCATGACCGTCACCTTCACCAGCCCGACGACGTTCGAGATGCAGCACGTCTTTGTGGCCAACGATAGCCCCAACTGCACCCATACGCACAACATGTCGGGCACGTTTGGCCGTTAGGAGAATTGCATGCCCAACCCCTTTGCCCGACTCACCTTTAGGCGCCGCTGGCTGCTGCCGGTGGGCTTGCTGCTGGTGCTCCCCTGGCTGGTCAGCGCGGCCCCTGCCGCAGCCCCAGCCGATGATACCCCCTGCGACCCGGCCGGCGCCTGCTTCGACGTAAGCCTCAGCCTGCCCACCGCCACCGGTGATTTCTACCTCGACGGCAATTTCGTCGTCGGCGGGGTCAACAGCACCCGCATGACCACCACGCCCGATGTGGTCCACACCATCGAGGTCCGCAACCTGCAGGACCCCGGCGTGGCCGGGTATGGCAATCTGTTCATTTACCAGGACCTCTCGGCTACCTCGCAGACCACCGCCGGCCGCATCTGGCGCATCATTTTCTTCCCGCGCCAGTTCGCCATCCGCGGCACCCTGCGCTACTTCTGCCAGCCCTTTGGCTTCCAGGCCACCGACCTGGTGGACTGCCGCCCCACCGTTGACGGCGTGCCCATGCCCGACGTCGCGCCGGGCGGCACGGCCGATTACGTGCTCGACCCCGGGCCGCACACCATCCACACCGATCTCGGCGGCGACTCGGCCGGCAATTGGAGCACCAACGTCCGCGACGATGTCCCCGAGATCATCGCCGGCCGGTTTACGTGGCTCTCGGCCAGCTTCACGCTCAAGGGTCTGCTGAAGATCTTCACCTTCCCGAATGGCCTGCTGGCCGATATATACGTAGACGGGAACCTGCTGGCCACCCAGGCCGCCTCGGCCCAGCTTTTTACCACGCCCCAGGTGCCGCACACCGTGGAGGCCCGCAACGTAGTGGACCCGGCCGCCAATGGCCGCTACCGTTTCGATGACTTCAGCGTTGCCGCCACCACCTTTGCCGCCAGCACCCGCTTCGTTTACCTGCGGCCGGCCAAGGTCTGGCTGCAGGGCACGCTCAGCGTGCTGTGCGTGATCGTGGGCAAGGGCGCCGGCGACGATGCCGCCTGCCAGGTGAACGCCAATGGCGGCGAGATCGGCCGGGTGGCGGCCGGCACGCGCCAGACATTCAACCTGGCCGTAGGCCCGCAGGATATCTCGGTGGCCGTGGTGGGCGACAGCGCCGGCCGCTGGGGCGACCCGGTGGCCCGGCCGGTGACGATCTTTGGCGGCGGCACCACCTTCTACACCGCCCGCTTCAACCTCCGGCCCTCCGCGCCGCCGCCCGCGCCGGTGCCGGTGGGCCCGCCCATTGGCGGCGGCACCACCGGCGGCTTCGAGCTGGGCGGGCAGGTGGCCGGCTTTGACCGGCCCGACCTGATGGCGTTTGCCGGCATGACCTGGGTCAAGCGCCAGGTGCGCTGGGGCCCGGGCGCCCAGGCCGATGCCGGCCTGATCGAGGACGCCCACGCCAAGGGCTTTAAGATCCTGTTGAGTGTGCTTGGCAGCCCGAACGATATCGCCGGCGGCAATAACTACGGCGACTTCGCCCGCTTCGTGGGCGACCTGGCCCGCTTCGGCGCCGACGGCATCGAAGTTTGGAATGAGATGAATATCGACCGCGAGTGGCCGGCGGGCGAGATCGATCCGTTCCGCTACACCGACCTCCTGCGCCAGTCGTACAACGCCATCAAGTCCAACAACCCCGGCACGCTGGTGGTCTCGGGCGCGCTGGCGCCCACCGGCGCCGAGGGCGCCTTCGGGCTCGACCACGTTTGGAACGACGACCGCTACATCAATGGGCTGGCCGCCGCCGGCGCCGCCCGTTACCTTGACTGCATCGGCATCCACTACAACGAGGGCATCATCAGCCCCTTCCAGAGCTCGGGCGATCCGCGCAGCGAATACTACTCGCGCTACTACGCCGGCATGGTCAACCTGTACTACGGCGCCTTCAACGGCGGCCGCAAGCTGTGCTTCACCGAGCTGGGGTATCTCACGCCTGAAGGTTACGGCCCGCTGCCTGGCTCGTTTGGCTGGGCCGGCAACACCAGCGTGGCCCAGCAAGCCCAGTGGCTGGCGCAGGCCGCCACCCTGGCGCGCAACAGCGGCATCGTCCGGCTGATGGTGGTCTTTAACGTGGACCTCACCCAGTACGGCGATGACCCGCAGGCCGGCTATGCCATGATCCGCCCCGGCGGAAGCTGCCCCGCCTGCGATGCCCTGCGCGGCGTGACGGGCGGCAGGTAGCCGGGGTGGGCGGCTGGCGGGAGAAGATTTTTACCCGGGAGAACCTGGCCGCGCTCGCGCTGTGCCTGATCCTGGTGGCCGTGGTCATCGTCACGGCCGACACGGCGCCCCAATGGATTTACCAGGGCTTCTAAGTTGACCCTGGCCCACCTGCTGGTCTTCAGCGCCCTCGCGCCCCTGGCGCGGGTGTGGGAGCGCCTTGGCGCGCGGCGCTGGCTGATGCTGGCCGGCAGCGTGGCGGCGGTGTACTGGCTGCAGCCGCTCACGCCCATCCGCAATCTGGATTTCTGGCTGCCCACCGCCAGCCTGGCCCTGGCCATCTGGACCTGGGCTGCCACCCGCCCGGCACCCGCCGCGCCGGCGCCGGCTGCGCCGGACGAACGGCGCGACACCCTGGTGACGGGCGCGGTCGTGGCCGGGCTGGTGCTCCTCATCGGCCTCACGCGCTACCTGGGGCCAGTCTGCTGCGTCACGCCCTCGCGGCCGCCCAGCATCGTGCCCGTTCTGGCCGGCGTGGTGCTGGTGGGCGCCGTCGCCGCCCTGCTGATGTGGTGCCCGGCCTCGGCCCGCTGGCTGAACCTGGCGGCGGTGGTCCTGCTCGGCCTGCTGCTCGTCACCAAATACGAGCCGCTGGGCCAGGCGGCCAGCGCCGCCCTGCGCGGGCTGGCGGGCCAGCCGCGCGACCTGGCTGCCGCCACCGACCTGCGCTGGCTGGGCTTTTCCTACCTCAGCTTCCGCCTCATCCACGTCCTGCGCGACCGCGCCCTCGGCCGGCTGCCGGCCGTCTCGCTGCGCGAGTTTCTCACCTACGCCGTATTCTTCCCGGCTTTCACCGCCGGCCCCATCGACCGGCTGGAGCGCTTCGTCAAAGACGAGCGCCAGCCATTCGCCCTGGATGCCGAGACGCTGCTGGCGGGCGGCACCCGCATCGTCCTGGGCGTGCTCAAGAAATTCGTCCTGGCCGACAGCCTGGCGTTGATCGCGCTGAATGCCGCCAACGCCGTCCTGGCCACCGCCAGCCCGCTCTGGCTGTGGCTGATGGTGTACGCCTACGCCTGGCGGCTGTATTGGGACTTCAGCGGCTACAGCGATATCGCCATCGGTCTTGGGCGCTTCTTCGGCATCAAGCTGCCGGAGAACTTCGACCGCCCTTACGCCAGACCGAACCTCACCCTGTTCTGGAATAGCTGGCACATCACCCTCTCGCAGTGGTTTCGGGCCTACGTCTTCAACCCGCTCACCCGCTTCCTGCGCGCCCGCCCGCTGCCGCCGGCGATCATTATCCTCATCACCCAATTTACGGTCATGCTGCTCATCGGCCTGTGGCACGGCGTCACCTGGAACTTCATCATCTGGGGCGCCTGGCATGGGCTGGGGCTATTCATCCACAACCGCTGGGCCGATTTCATGAAACCCCGCGCCGCCATCCTGGCCGCTCGCCCGCGCCTGCAAACCGCCGCGCGCGTGGCCGGCATCCTGGTCACGTTTCACTATGTGGCGTTGGGCTGGATCTGGTTCGCGCTGCCCGATACCGGCCTGGCGGTGTCGGTGTTCCAGAAGCTGTTCGGCCTATGAGCGCCGCGCCGCCGTCCCCGGCTCGCTTCCTGGCGCGCGTGGTCATCAAGGCGCTGGTGCTGTTTGTCGCGCTCGACCTGCTGGTGGCGGCGTTCAACCCGCTGCCCTGGCTGGGGCAGGTTTCGGCCTACAACGTCCTGCTCCCCGGCCGGCTGCGGCTGCCCTACGGTGAGAAGCCCGACCGGGCGTACAACCTGAGCCTGTTCGAGCTGAATGGCCTGCTGGCCTCGCAGGCCGTTAGCCGCCCCAAGGCCGCCGATGAATACCGGGTGCTGCTGGTGGGCGATTCGTCGGTCTGGGGCTTCCTGCTGCCCGCCCAGCAGACCCTGGCGGCCCAGCTCGACGCGGCCGGGCTCAAGACCGCCGATGGCCGGCGGGTGCGGGTCTACAACCTGGGCTACCCCATCCTCTCGCTCACCAAAGACCTGCTGCTGCTGTCGCGCCTCGACCGCTACCAACCCGACCTGATCGTCTGGCTGATCACGCTCGAATCGTTCCCGGCCGATAAGCAGCTATTCGCGCCGCTGGTCCAGCACAACCACGAGGCCGTCCGGGCGCTGATCGCCCAGCACCAGCTTCGGCTGAACCCGAATGACCCGCAGTTTGTGGACCCATCGTTTTGGGACCGCACCCTCATCGGCCGGCGGCGCGACCTGGCCGACCTGCTGCGGCTCCAGCTTTACGGCGTGCTGTGGGCGGCCACGGGCATTGATCAGGATATTCCCGCCACCTACACGCCGCGCTCCGAAGACCTGGCCGCCGACGAGACCTTTCACGGCCTTCAGCCGCCGCATCTGGCGGAGAGCGACCTGGCCTTCGATGTGCTGGCGGCCGGACTGGCCGAGGCCGCGCCCGCGCCGGTGCTGCTGGTGAACGAGCCCATGTTCGTCAGCCACGGCCAAAACAGCGATATCCGCTACAATTTCTTTTACCCGCGCTGGGCGTACGATGACTACCGCGCGCTGATGAGCAGCCAGGCCGCCGCGCGCGGCTGGCAGTACGCCGACCTGTGGGACGCGGTGGACAACGACCAGTTCACCGACAGCCCCATCCACCTGACTGTGGCGGGCACCGGCCAACTGGCCGGCCGGCTCACCGGGCCTATCCTGGCGCTGGCCAACGCGAGTCAATAGCCGCACTGCTGACGAGGGGACCATGATCGATATTCGCCGCGCAGTTGAATTCCTGACCGAGGACGAGAAAGCCCCAACCAAGCTCGGCATTGGCGCGCTGCTGATGGCGATCCCCGTTGCGAATGTCATTGCCGTGGGCTACGAGGTGGAGACCACCCGCCGCGTCGTCCGCGGCGAGCCGCGCCCCTTGCCGGAGTGGGCGGACCTGAGCAATTACTTCATTTCCGGCGTGTGGCTCACTCTGGCGCGGCTGGTCTATGCGCTGCCGATCTTCGTCATCGTGGTGGTGGGCTTTGCGAGCTGGGCCGCGCTGATCTACCAGTTGGCCGCGTCGAACCAGGATGCGCCGCCGAGCTTCGGCGCCTTAAACCTCATCCTGCTCCTGTGCTTCATCGGCGTAGTGTTCGCCTACAGCCTGGTGTTCGGTTTCGCCTCGCCCGCCATCCTGGCCCAGTACGCCCGCTACGGCACGTTTGCCGCGTGCTTTAATTTTTCCGCGATCCTGGCCTTCATCCGGCGCGACCCCGGCCAATACGCGCTGGCCTGGCTGGCGGAAGTGGGCCTCGGCCTGGTACTCGGGTTGATTGCCATGACCGCCGGCTTCGTGCTGGGCGTCATTCCCTGCCTCGGCTCGCTGGCGTCGCTGTTCGTTTTTGGGCTGGCGGCCTTCCTCATCATCCTCTTCAACAGCCACCTGGTTGGCCAGTTGATGCGCGCCGCCGAACCCCTTGCCGGAAGCGCCTAGGTCACCTATAGTGCTCAGGCTGCCCCCCCGTTACGCGTTCAGTGACCGGAAGGACGCTCCCATGACTCATACTGCCAATCGCCCTTCTGTCTGGCGCCGCTCGCGGGCGTTGGGCCTGTCTCTGGCTGGCGGCCTGCTGGCTTGCTTTGCGCTGCTGGGGCTTTTGGCGCGGCCGGCCTGGGCTTCGCCGGCTATGACGCTCATTACCGTCAACCCCGGTGATTCCATCCAGCTCAAGATCGATGGCGCCACGGCCGGCGACACGCTGCTCCTTAATCCCGGCCACTACACCGAAAGCTTCACCCTCAACAAGGCCGTCAGCCTCACCGGCGTGTCCAGCGCCACCGTCATCCTCACCGCCCTGCCGGCCCAGCGCGTCATCACCGTCACTGGCGCGTCCATCAACCCATCAGTGGTCATCAGCGGCCTCACCTTTACCGGCGGCGACCTGACCGGCGTGGGCAGCTTCCCCGACTATTGCGGCGGCGGTATCCAGATTGCCAACTCGGCCCACCCGCTGATCGCCAACGTCATCATTACGGGCAACGCGGCCGGTGATGGCGGCGGGCTGTGCGCGCTGTTTACGACGGTCCTGAGCCTATCGGGCAGCCAGATTCTTTCCAACACTGCAGTAGCCGACGAAGGCGGCGGCCTGTCGTCCAGCGGCGCGGCCACGGTCACGGCCAGCCTGATTCAGAATAATGTATGCACCGCGGCGGGTTGCGACGGCGGCGGCTTATACGTCGGCGGCCCGCTCGCTCTCACCTCCACCCAAATTCTCAGCAACACCTCGCAGGGCCGGGGCGGTGGCATCCGCGCCACCAGCACTGCCGTGCTCTCCAGCGCGCGCTTCCAAAACAACACCTGCTTGCAGGCCAATTGCAGCGGCGGTGGGCTGGAAGCCTCCGGCGCGGTCACGGCCACCAACACGGTGTTTATGGGCAACTCGTCGGGCGGCGGGGGCGGCGGGGCGGTGGTTTCTGGGGTGGGCAATATCAGTGGGGGCCAGTTCCAGGGTAACCTCTGCACGCAAACCAACTGCCAGGGCGGGGGGCTGCTAATGGGCAGCAACCTCACCCTGTCCGGAACGCAAATCCTGACTAATACTTCGCTGGGCTTCGGTGGTGGGCTGCGCGTCTTCGGAACTGCCGTTTTGACCGGCACCCTGTTCCAGGGCAACGCCTGCACCGGCAGCGGCTGCCGGGGCGGCGGCCTTTCGGTGGACAGCCTGCTGACGACGACCCTGGTGACCTTCACCGCCAACAGCGGCGCCTCGGGCGCGGGCGCCATCCAGGCTTTTAGCCCGGCTACGCTCAACGGCGGCCTATTCCAGGCTAACCAGTGCACCCTGGCCGGCTGCTCCGGCGGCGCGCTGGGGCTAGACGACGACGCCACCCTCAGCGGCACCACGGTGCTGAGCAACTCGTCCCAGAGCTTTGGCGGCGCCTATTATTCCGGCGGCGTTGCCACCATCATTGGGGGTTTGTTCCAGGGCAACCAGTGCCTGGCGGCCAATTGCGACGGCGGCGCGCTATTCAGTGCCAGTGACGCGGTTCTGACGAGCCCGCAGTTCCTGAGCAACACCGCCCAGGGCAACGGCGGCGGCGCGCGGGTGGGTGGGACGGCCACCGTGCTCAACGGGCTGTTTACGCACAATCAGTGCGCCAACACCCTGGGCTGCGGCGGTGGCGCGCTGTATGTCCAATCGGGCCTCGTCCTGACTGGCACGCAGTTCATCAGCAACGTCGCCCACGCCAACGGCGGCGCGGTGATGGCCATCGGCGCATCTACGCTCACCAGCGCCCTGTTCCGAGACAACGCCTGCACTCAGACCAACCTGGGCACCGGCTGCGTGGGCGGCGGCCTGTACAGCGCCAGCTTCCTCACCCTCTCGAACACCCAATTCCTGACCAACACCGCCATGACGCGCGCCGGCGGGGTATTTGGCAGCTCGGTGACGATTATCGGCGGCTTGTTCCAGGCCAACACCTGCACCGACCCCACCTGCTTTGCCGGCGGGCTGCTGGCCGGCGGCCCGCTGCAGGTCACCAGCACGCAGTTCCTGAACAACGTCGCGCCGGGCGGCTCCGGCGCTATCGACGGATCGAGCACGGTCACGCTAACCTCGGTCATCGTTCGCGGCAATTCCTGCAGCCAGCCTGGCTGCCAGGCTGGCGGCGTGCGCGGCGATAGGCTGGTGCTGAGCGGCACGCAAATCCTGACCAACACCGCCCAGGACAGCGGCGGCGGGGCCGTCGCCTTTACGTCGGCGGCGCTCACGGGCGGCCTGTTCCAGGGCAATACATGCAGCCAGGCCGGCTGCCAGGGCGGCGCCGTGCTGGTGGGCTCGAGCCTGGCCGTCACCGACACCCAATTTATCAGCAATACGGCCGTGGCGAACGGCGGCGCGGCCAGCGTCGGCGGCACGGCCAACCTGAATGGCGGCCTTTTCCGGGGCAACCGCTGCACGGCCGATTTCTGCCAGGGCGGCGGGCTATATTTGAATGGCGCCCTGGCTCTCTCGGGCACCCAGTTCCTCACCAATACCTCCCGGTTTGCGGGCGGCGGAATCTACGCCGCCACGATGGCCACTCTCGCCGCCGGCCGGCTGCAGGGCAATGCCTGCACCCAGTCCACGTGCGAGGGCGGCGGGGTGTACGTATTCCCCGGCGGCTCGCTCACCCTCACCGATATGCTGGTGTTGGGCAACCAATCGGTCTCGAACGGCGCCGGCGTGCGCGCCAATGGCGCGGTGGTTGTCACGGGCGGCACCGTCCAGGGCAACCAGTGCAGCCAGGCCAATTGCTCGGGCGGCGGGCTGTACGCCAGCGGCGCGCTGAACCTGACCGGCGCGCAGTTTATCGACAATCGCGCCGGCCTCGATGGCGGCGGCGCCTACGCGGCCGGCGCGGCTGACGTATCCACCAGCCTGTTCCAGGCCAACCAATGCACCCAGGATACCTGTCGCGGCGGCGGGTTGTATGCCGGCGCCACGCTGGCCGGCACCCGCACCCAGTTTGTGGGCAATCTGTCGCGCAGTGACGGCGCCGGGGCGTATGCCAACGGCGCGGCCACGCTTTCGAGCATGCTGTTCCAATCCAACGCCTGCAGCCAGGACCCGTGCAATGGCGGGGGCCTGTTTGCGGTCGGCACGCTCAACCTCACCTCCGCGCAGGTGCTCAGCAACACCGCGCGCTCCGACGGCGGCGGCGTCTTCGCCGGCGGCAACGCCGTGTTCTTGGGGGGCGTGGTTCAAGGCAACGCCTGCACCCAGGACAACTGCCAGGGTGGCGGGTTGTATGCGCTCAATAACCTCACCCTCACCGGCGTGAATGTTGTCAACAACACTGCCCGCTTCTCGGCCGGCGGGGCATACGCCAACGCGGGCGCCGCCGCCAACGTCACGGGCGGCCTGTTCCAGGGCAACCAGTGCACCCAGACCGGCTGCCGCGGCGGCGGGCTGAATGTGAATGGCAGCGTGGCGATCACCGGCACGCAGTTCCTCGACAACCGCGCGACCTTCGATGGCGGCGGCCTGCGCACGGCCGGCGCGGCCAGCGTCGACCGGGCCGAGTTCCGCAACAACGTGGCCGTCCAGGGCGCCGGCTTCTATCACGGCGGCAGCAGCGGCTCGGTGGTCAATACTCTGTTTGCGCACAACATCGCCAGCGGCACCGGCAATGAGGTATACGTGAACGGCACGGGCGGCACGCTCAATTTGATCCACGATACGCTGGTCTTTTCCGTCACTACCACCGTCACGCCGGCCGTGACCATCGCCGCCGGCACACTGGGTGTCACCAACACCATCTTCGACCACTACAATACCGGCATCCTGCGCACCGGCGGCGCGGCCTTCGAGGACTACAACCTGTTCTCCCAGGTCGCCACCCACGGCAGCGGCGACGTCACCAGCGGGGCCCACAGCCTGTCGGGCAACGCGGATTTCAAAAGCCCGCTCGGCGCCGACTATCACCTGTTTATCGCTTCCATCGCCATCAATGCCGGGACCAATGCCGGGGTAACGATTGACTTCGAAGGCCAGGCCCGCCCGCAAGGCGGCGGCTTCGATATTGGGTATGATGAGACCCAGATCTACAGGCTGTATCTGCCCTTCGTGGTTCGATAGCCCCGACCCATTTACTTACACTCTTAGGAGCGAGCATGTCGACTGCCATCACCGATACCCTGGGCCAGCACATCGCGGCCAAAATCCTCAAGCAGCCCAAGCGCGTCCTGCGCCCGGATGAGGCCCTTATCTCCAGCGGCCTGATCGATTCTTTTAGCCTGGTGGACCTGGCCCTGTACGTGGAAGACCAGTTCGGAGTGCGGATCGACGACTCGGAGCTGAACGCCGCCACCTTCGACAACCTGGCCCAGCTCGCCGACCTCATCGAGAAGCGCAAGAGCTAACCCGCGTGGCGCCGCCTGACCTGCCGACCCTCACCCGCCGGCTGCTCCATAATTTAACCGAAGCGCCCGATCGCACAGCCATCACCCTGCTGTATGCGAAGCAGCCCGACCAGCCCCTGAGCTTTCGGGCGCTGATGCAGGGCGCGTGCGGTTACACCCAGGCCTACGCGGCTGCCGGTGTCCGGCCGGGCGAGGTGGTGGTGCTGATTCTTCAACACGGTGAGGCGCTGGTCTACGCTTACTGGGGCGCGCTGCTGGCCGGCGCGGTGCCGTCCATCATGCCGTTCCTCACCGAGAAGCTTTCGCCGGAGAAATACCGCCAGGAGCTGGCGGCGCTGGTGGAGATCACCCGCCCCGCCGCCGTGGTCACCTACCCCGAGTTTGCGGCGGAGGTGCGCGCCGCAGTCGAAACGGAAAACACGCCGGTGCGCGCCGTGCTGCTGTCGGACGCGGTGGCGCCGGTGGCCGAGCCCGACCTGGCCGGGCTGCCCGGCCTCAGCCGCCAGCCCGATGACCTGGCGCTGCTTCAGCACTCGTCTGGCACCACCGGCCTTCAGAAGGGCGTGGCCCTTTCGCACCGGGCCGTGCTCAACCAGCTCGATCGCTACACCGCCGCCATTGGCCTGTCTGACGCCGACGTCATCGTGAGCTGGCTGCCGCTGTATCACGATATGGGCCTGATCGCGGGCTTCATCATGCCCATCGTATCGCAGGCGCCGCTGGTGCTCATGTCGCCCTTCGATTGGGTGCGGGCGCCCTACCGGCTGCTCCAGGCCGTCTCGCAGTTCCGGGGCACCCTGGCCTGGCTCCCCAACTTCGCCTACAACTTCTGCGCCCAGAAGAGCCGCGAGCGCGACCTGCAAGGCCTCGATCTCTCGAGCTGGCGGGCGGTCATCAACTGCTCCGAACCCATGCGCTGGGAGAGCCATCAGGCGTTTAGCAAGCGCTTCGCGCCCTACGGCCTGCGGCCCGCGGCCCTGGCCACCTGCTACGCCATGGCGGAAAACGTCTTTGCCGTGACCCAGGGCGGCTTCGCCGGGCCGGTGGCGGTAGATGTGGTGGACCGGCGCGCGCTCATCACCGAGCAAACCGCCCGGCCGGCCGCCGAAACCGAGCCCGAAATCATCCGGCTCCTCTCCGCCGGCCGGCCCTTGCCGAACGTGGCGGTGCGGGTGCTCGACGAGAAGCGGCAGGACCTGCCCGACCGGCAGATCGGCGAGATTGCCCTGCGCAGCGACTGTATGCTTTCCGGCTACTACAACCGGCCCGACCTCACCGAGCGCGCCTTTCACGAGGGCTGGTATCTCACCGGCGACCTGGGCTACCAGGCGGACGGCGAGCTGTACGTGACCGGCCGCAAGAAAGATCTAATCATTGTGGGCGGCAAGAACGTCCACCCGCAAGACCTGGAAACGCTGGCCAGCGAAGTGCCCGGCGTTCACCCGGGCCGGGTGGTGGCGTTTGGGGTGTTCGACGACGAGCTGGGGACCGAAGACGTGGTGGTAGTGGCCGAAGCTGAGGCAGAAGCGGGCAGCCCTGCCCCTGAAGAAGATCAGCAGCGCCTGGCCGACGAGATCCGCCAGCGTATCAATCGCGGCTCCGATATCTCGGTCCGCCAGGTGCACATTGTGAGCCCGCGCTGGATTCTAAAGACCAGCAGCGGCAAGCTGGCCCGCGCCGCCAACCGCGAAAAATTCCTGGCCGAGCGCCTGGCCGAAGCCTAGCCTATTGGGCCGGCCCCCAAACGAATTCGCCGGCCGGATTGATATAGCCGAAGCCCTCGGCCGTCTGCACCGCCGCCAGGCCGTTGTGGAAGATGGGGGCGTTGCCCGAGCCGTCATAAAAGAACTGCGCTTTGATGACGACCGTGCCGGTCTTATCGATAAAGCCCCAGGCCGCCCCACGCGGCGCGGTGGGCTCCTCCAGCAGAACTGCCGCCAGCCCATCGGAAAAGTCGCCCGCCAGGTAGAACTTCGGCTCGATCACGAACTTGCCGGCCGGGTCGATAAAGCCCATGAAGTCGCCGCTGCGCACGGCCGCCAGCCCCTGCGAAAACGGCCCCGCCTGCTCGTACTGCGGCTCGATGACGAACTCGCCGGCTGGGTTGAGGTAGCCGTACTCCGGCGAGCCGGAAGGGTCGGTCAGCGTCGCGGCCGAAAGTCCTTCGGAGAAGTTCTCGGCATGGGCGTACTTCACCGGGATGACGAACGTGCCGGTATGGTCAATAAAGCCGCCCAGCGCGCCGTCCTCATACGTGGGGGTGACATACGCCAGCCCCTCGGAGAACGCCTCGCCAAAGGCATACTTGGCCTCAATGGCGTACCTGCCGGTGGGGTCGATATAGCCATAGTTGCTGCCCACGCGCACCGCCGCCAGCCCCTCGGAAAACTCGTACGCGTCGTCGAACTGCGGCTCGATGACGGTCTTGCCGCTGTGATCGATATAGCCGGCCAGGTCGTTGGTCTTGAACCACGCCAGCCCCTCGTAGAAGTGATAGGCCAGCTCAAACTGCGGCTCGATGGCAAATGCGCCGGTTGGGTCGATGTAGCCGAATTTGCCGTCCACGTACACCACCGCCAGGCCGTCCTGGAAGTCGCCGGCATTGTCAAACTGAGGCTCGATCACCACCTGGCCGGTTTCATCGATGTAGCCGATCTTGCCGCTTTGAATGATGGGGAACAGGCGCACGGCCGGCGCCTGGGTGGCCGTGGCGGGAGGCGCGCTGGGCTCGGGCGATGCGGCCTCCGTGGGCGCGGCCTCGGTTGGGGGAGGGGCTTGGGTGCTGCCAGCCAGGGTAGGTTCCCCGGTGGGGAGCGAACCTTCCTGAGTCGGCTGAACGCTGGTGGCCCCGGCGGGCGGGGTGGGGCTGGACCGGGCTGCCAGGGGGCTGCAGGCCAGCGCCGCGATTGCCAACATCATCAAGGCCGTGAGCAAGGTCCTGCGGGATGTCGGCGGCATAGACTCCTCCTGGTCGTGGGTCAGACGGACGGGGCTCTACGGTGTCGCTAGTCCATTGTAAAACAAGTTCCGCCCAAAAGAACTAGTACGCACCGTCCCCCCGGATCACCGCCGGGATTGTCTTGGCCAGAATCTGCACGTCGCGCCACACCGAGTAGTGCTCGATGTAGTCAATCTCCAGCCGCACGCGCTCGTCCAACGGCAGGTCGCCTCGGCCGTTCACCTGCATGGGGCCGGTGAGACCGGGCTTCACGGCCAGCCGCGCCCGGTGCCAGTCGCTGTAATCGGCCACCACCTCCAGCTCTTCGGGCCGCGGCCCCACCAGGCTCATATCGCCGCACAGCACGTTCCAAAATTGCGGCAGCTCGTCCAGGCTCCACCGCCGCAGGAAGCGCCCCAGCCGGGTGACGCGCGGGTCGCCTGGGATCTTCGGGCGCAGGCCGCCCGTGCCGTTGGCCGGCGCGGGCACCGCCAGCTCGGCGCCCTGCACCATTGAGCGCAGCTTCACCATCCGGAAGTGCCGCCCGTTGGCGCCCACCCGCGCCTGCACGAAGAACGCCGGCCCGGGCGAATCGAGCTTCACCAGCACGATCAGTCCCGCCAGGAGCGGAGCCGAGAGCACCAAGGCCCCCGCCGAGAGACCCACGTCCATCAACCGCTTCACCGTCTGGCTGGCCCAGCGCATGGCAGGCTGCCGCGGCGACTGCCGCCCGCTCAGCCCCACAAACCCGGCTGCCAGCCCTACGCTCAGCGCCGCCGCCCGCGCCGCCAGCAGCGCCGGGGCCACCAGCAGCACCGGCCGGTCGCGCCGCCACAGCTTGGCGAAGAACGGCAGCGCCGAGCCAAAAAACAGCGCCAGGCTGGCCGCTGCCGCCCACCACAGCGGGCGCCACACGATGCCTGCCGCGGCCGCGGCGCCCGCCAGCCCCAGCAGCCCCATTTGCGCCCTCTGCGACAGCGGCGTGTGCGAATCACCCAGCGCGTTTTCCGGGTGCCAGCGCAGCAGAAACGCCTTCCAGTAGCCGATCCAGAATTTGCGCCGGATGTACTCGCCCAGGCTGCTGTCGTGCTGGTGGTACACGGCTGCCTGCGGCGCGAACACCAGCCGGTAGCCCTTCTCCGCCAGCCGAAACGAGAGCTCCTGGTCTTCCACCGATGGCGCCGAAAATGCCCCCTCGAAGCCGCCGTTCTCCAGGAACACCGCCCGCCGGTAGCCGGCCGAATAGGTGTCGATGAAGTCGATCGTCGCCCGCCGCGCCGTCCGGTCGTACTTGTCCTGGTATTCCTGCTGGACAAAGCGCGCCACCAGCGCAGTCTGCCGGGTAAGATAAACGCCCCGGGCGCCGGCCACTTCTGGGTCGGCGAACGGGGCGCACATTTGAACGATCCAATCCGGGGCCGGCTCGCAGTCGCCGTCGGTGAACAGCACCAGCTCGCCCTGGGCCTGGGCCGCGCCCTGGTTGCGGGCCACCGCCGGGCCTGAAGGGGCAATATCCACGCAGCGCAAGCCCATGCGGCGCGCGATCTCACCGGTGTTATCGGTGGAGCCGTCGTTGACGACGATGATCTCGTACGCGGCCGGGTCGGCGGTCTGCCGCGTGAGCGCCGCCAGGCAGGCGCCGAGTGTGGCGGCTGAATTGCGCACCGGCACCACCACAGAAATGTTCGGCATTAGCTTGGGCCAGTGTCCCGCACCCTGGAGGGCGGCCGCCCCTATGGAATGAGCCGCGCGGACTACGGCCTGGTTTGCGTGATCCGCAGCAGGTAATCGGCCATCCAGCCCGTGTCGCCTTCCGCGATGCGAATTTGGATCCAGGTAATATCGTTGACTTTGACGCTGCCTCGCAGAACCTGCACCTCCGTGCCGTTATCGAGGGCTGTCACCGTCAGGTCGCCGTTGGGCACGTCGCGCACGCGGGCCCGGGTGGCGCCTTGAATCACCACCACCGCCAGGGCAATTACGTCATCGGGCAGCACCTGGGTGGGCGTGACCGTTGGGGCGGTGTCTGGGGTGGGGGTGTCGGGCGCGGGGGTCGAGGTGACCGTCACCACGGGCACCTGCGTCGGCCGAGGCGCGGTGGCGGTGGCCGTAGGTGGCAGCGGCGTGGGCGTGGGTGCCGGGGGCGTCTCGGTGGCCGCGAGAGGCGTGGCGGTGCTTTCGCGCTGCTGGAGCCACGCCATGGGGCCAAGCTGCCACGACTGCGGGCTGGTCACCACCACAATCGCCAGGCCGCCGATGACGGCCATAATGGCGACGATGATAAGCAGGGTGTTCATCTGAGCGTGCGAATGAGACATAGGAGCTGGTCAACCTATCCGTTTCACAAAATAATTGGCCGCGCCCGGCGCTATTTGGGCGTGCATTCTTCCAGGTACTGCGTCAGCGTGATGTTGCGCGCCAGGAGCTCGCCGGCCAGGATGCCCACGTAGCGGTAGTGCCAGGGCTCCCAGGCATAGCCCGTCTCCTGGGTGGCCCAGGACGGGTACGACAGCGTAAAGCCATAGTAGGCCGCTTGCTTCATCAGCCACAGGCCCTCGGGCGTCGTCGAGAAATTGACGTGGAAGTAATCGTTATACAGGTCATTCATGTACGGTGTGCTGAAGTCCACCGACAGGCCTAGCTGGTGCTCGCTGTGGCCCGGCACCGCGCTGATATCAGGCGCGCGGTCGGGGTAAAGCTGGGCCCAGCGTTCATAAGCCAATTGCTGCTCGCCGAACGAGCGGAACCCCGACATCACCCACACGCTCAGCCCGGCCTGGTTCATGGCATCCAGCATGTCCAGCAGCGGCTGGTGCGCCACCCGGCGGAGGGGGATGGGCCGGAAGGCCTCGTTCTGCGCCTCCAGCGGCACGATGGCCATATCCGGCGGCTCGTAATCGCGCGCCAGGGCGGTGTTCGGGCCCACATACGTCAGCAGGTCCGGCGGAATTTGATTATACAGCTTGCAATCAGCCTCATAGATCGCGGTCAGCGTGGCGCCGGGCAGTTGGGTGGCGGTGGGTGTGATGGTGGGCGTGGCCGGCACACCGGTGGCGGTGGGCGGCGGGGTAGCGGTGGGCGGCCCCACGGTGCTCGCCGCCACGGCCACGGGCGGCTTGGTGGCCGTGGGGGCCGCGGCGGTGGCCGCCAGGCTGGCATCCTGGGCCAGGGCAAAGGTGCGGGCGGTCACCCGCAGCATCAGCCCGGCCAGCGACAGCCCGACGACGACATAGATCGTCCAGCGAATCGTGGTGGATGAAAAGGACTGGCCAGCAGGCCGCCGCACGGCAGACATTTTTTGGAGAGTTTTCTACGCCAACAGCAAGCTAGATAAAGGGCAGCCAAATTCGCTGGCTGCCCATCTCGATTCAGTCCGAATGTGACGGCTCACGTTCCCCGGAAGGTGTCCATGTTACCGGGGTTAGACCCAAAGGTCAACCCCTTCGGCTTAGCTGGAAGATGGAAACAGCATCGTTTCGCCCGATAGCGCGGCGATTGGGCAAAATCCGGACCGGACGATTGCGCCTGGAAACCAATGGCAAGCGGATGACAGGTGGCTGTCAGCCTGGACTCTCGCTTGCTTCTATACTGATCTCAAGTCAGAAATTCTCGGCTAAAAGCTTATGACAACTCGAAATTGGAAGTTTCAGGTTAATGGCCTGGGGCATGTTTTGGAGGTTCGGCATGGCTACTGGCTGGGAACCCAAGATGTCCGCCTCGACGGCCGCGTCATAAGGCGCGAGCGCCACTTTTATGATCCTGGGTGGGCCCAGGCTCTTGACTTCCCTGGCCATCAGGCCGAGGTGCGTGCAATAACCAATGGCTTCACGTACACCTATATCTTGGTGCTCGATGGGCTTCCATACCCCGCTGAGGAAGACCTTAATCATCCCAGCGAGCTGCTAAAGGCCGCCCTGGCTGAACAACGCGAGTGGGCCAGCTTGGGCGAAGCGCTTGGACTCAAATACCTGCCCATCCTCGGCGCCCGCGGGTTGTGGCGCCACCGTCTGGTCGGCTGGTGGCGGGGTTATCCCGCCCTCATTCGATCTGCCATCTCCGAAAAAACGCGGCGGTCGCAGGTATATGGCGTTCTGCGCTATGCCGCTCCGCTCGATTTGGCAAGCTTTAAACAACGGGTAGATGCTGAGCCGGCATTTGCACGGTCGCGTGATCGCAGCGCAAAGGTTTTGCCCACCTATGCTCCCGGTCGGGTCGAAATCCTTTGGCCGCACCTGTCGCCCAAGCTGCCGGCGGCGAAGTTGGCCCAACTCATTATGGGGGACTTTGCGGCCATCGCCCGTCACGCCGGGACGTTAGCGCCCGAGGTGTGCGACACGGTCAATTGTCCCGGCCACGGCCAGCAGCCGGCGCAATTGGTGCTGTTCAATCATTTCCCGTTGCGCCTCTGCCCCACCTGTCAGGCTAGCCTGGCGTCCGTTGGCCAGCACAACCGTGTGGCTTACCGCGAATCCCCCGCGCGCCTGATACGCGGCCTTCTCGTGGGCCTGGCGGTCGCCGGAATTGGAGCAATCGTCTTCGCTGCTGTGACTCTTGCTTCTAAGACAATCGCGGCTGTGTTTGCAGCAGCAATATTTACCTTCGTGGTCAAAGCTATGAGCAAGGTGGGAACGAAAACGTCCGGGCTAAGCCTGCTCCTGGCTGCTGCTATATCCATGCTGGGCGTGGCATTGGCTGCCTATCTCGTGGTAATTTGGTTGGCACTGCGCGCCGCGCCCGGTCCGCTGGACCCGGACAGGCTGGCCTTTGTCCTCCAGATGGCCTGGCGCGCAATGTTGGCTAATCCAGAACTGCCGGTCCAAATGCTATTGTTTGGACTTATAGGCGTCGGCGCCTATCTCGCTTCGACCTGGATTGGCCTGCGCGCTGAGCTGGACAGCCAGTTCCGCCCAGTCATCGAAATAATCGGGTCGCTCGAGCCACTTTCGGGCTACCGGGTGGTGCCGGGCGCCCGATAATTGATCAAACTCGTTCGACAGTACCCACTGCTGACCAGATAGCACTCTGCGACGGCGCGGGCGGGGATTCACGAGCCGTTAATCAATTGCCAACGCCATCCGTGCTAGATTGTGGGCGTGCACACCCGCGCCATATGCTCGTCGGATGGGCGGCGGCCCCTAAACCCGCCTGAAGCGAGTTCGAGTCTCGCATGGCGCACTGCGTCGGAGCCCAGCATGTTGTAGGTTTGCAAGCCCTCGCTTTGCGGCCGCGCCCGCGGCCCGCCTTAACGTCTCTTGGACCAGCCGAAGTTCTGGTTTTCATTCGCGCTTCCAGGAGACAAGACGATGAATACCCTTTCCCGGGCCCTCACCGCCCGCATATTTAGTAATCCCGCCAGTTACGATGCGCTGCGCCGGCATTGGAGCGGACTGGTCAATTCCGACGCCTGCCACACGTTAGCGGCGGAACATCACCTGCTGTACAGCGTGCTGCTCGGGCGCGATTGGCGCCGCGGCTTCACTCCGATTACGAATCCGCGCCGGCTGGCCCAAAATGGTTTTGGGGGCTGGTCGTTGTGGTTCGCGCTGGCGCGGCTCCACAGCCCTTGGCACAATGCCCATCTGCTTGCGCCTTTTGACGGGCTGGTGACAACCGATATGCTGGCGCAGGTGCGCGCCCTGTTGCCCAACCCTAATCCCAATCACTATCAGCCAGCGGATTTTGCGCCCAGTCGCTATCCGTTCGATGCCTATGCGGTAGTCCCGGCGCTGGTCCGTGCCAGTCCAGAGCCCGGCAGTGACTGAGCTACTGTCCGCCGCGTGCTGCTATGTTTTGGTGCGGACCGATCTGCCTGTCGCCGATCAGATGGTCCAGGCGGCGCATGCCTGTCTGGAAGCCGGGCGGCAGTTCCAGCCGGCCGCGGACAGCCACCTGGCCGTGCTGGCCGTGAATTCGGAGGCTGAGTTGCTGGCCGCCGCGGCGCGCGCCAGCCAGGGCGGAATCTGCTGTGCGGTGTTTTACGAGCCGGATGGGTGCCTGGGGTATACCGCCCTGTGCACCGAAGCGGTGGTTGGGCAGCGGCGGCGGGCATTCCGCCGTTTCAACTTGTGGAAAATGGAGCCGGCGGTCACCGAGTTCTCTCGGTGACCGCCGGCCTGGTGCTCATCAGCGCACGCGGACAAGCCCAGCTGCTTACGGCGTGGCCTGGTAGATCAGCAGGTTTTCCGCGAACCACCCCACCTTGCCGCTGTCCGTGTCTCGGATGCGCACCCAGGTGACGCCGTCCGCTGTTGTCTCGCGTCCGGCGAGGACGTGAACGGTCGCGCCGCCCGGCACGCCGCCAAAGACCCGGCCGCCCGGCCCGTCGTGCAGGCGGCCCAACGTGTCCGGATCCAGGTTTACCGTGGCCAGCGCAATCACATCTGGCGGCAGCGGGATCGTGGCCGTCGGGGTGGGCAGCGGCGTGTCTGTCGGAGGTGCCGTCTGGGTGGGCGGCGCAGTCTGCGTGGGCGGGGCGCTTGTAACCGTGGCCGCGGGCGGCACAGTCTGCGTGGGCGCTGCGGTCACGGCCGTGGGCGCAACCGAAGTGTCTGCCACGCTGGCGGCGGTGCTGGTCGCGGCAACGCGCGTGCTGGTGGCCTGCACCGCCGCGCCGCCAAACAGCCCGCCCACCGCCTGGCGCAGGCCGCCGGCATTCACCGCAAAGGCCCCGGCCAGGCACACCACGATGGCCAGCAGCGCCACAGGCAGAAGCCAGCGCAGGGCGCTGGGCCGCTGCTCGGGCTCTTCTTCTTCGTCCGGCAGCAGCGGCAGAGGCGGCAGGTCGGGCGCTACCAGGTTGCCGCGTGGCGCCGGTTTCGTTGCGGCCGCGGTGGGCTGCGGCATGGAGACCGGCGTGGGGCGGGCCGCAGGCGGCCGGGTTGGCGGCGTGGATGGCCCGGGCACGGGAACGGCCGCCATCGAAATCGGCGGCATGTCTTCGCCTGTAATCAACTGGCGCAAAATCAAGGTCTGCTGCTGTAGAGTTGCGCTCTGTCGCGCGGCCTGTACCCCAAACACAATCTGGCTGGCCGCCGCCGCGCCGACCGGCAGGCTGGCCTCGTTGAACGCCTGGCGCTCAGTGCTCAGGAACACCACCGCGCCCAGCACCTGCTCGCCAGCGACGAGCGGCAGCGCCAAGGCGCTGTGGTACTGCCCGTTGGCGCCGTTCGGCGAGCCGTTGGTTTCCAAAACGGCCTTGTCTTCAGGCGCTGGCGTGCCATTCATGCCATGCCCATTGGCCCCGTTGGGCGGCCCGGCTTCGTCCCCTTCGGCCGGCGCGCCCGTTTCGGGCGCCTCGCCGGCCGCCCTGGCTTCGGTTACCCAATGCGGGTCGTGCGCCAGGTCGCTCACCAGCACTGGGTGCCGGCTGGCGGCCGTCGCCCGCGCCAGTCCGTTCTCCTGGCGCAGCATTTCCAGCACCGGCTCGGCAAGGTCATAGCTCGCCTGCAAGGCCAGCTCGCCCTTCGCGCCTACCAGGTACAGCGCCGAGGCCTGCGCCCCCAGGGCGCGCGCCGCCAGCAGCAGGTCTTGGGCGGCCTGGGCCTCCAATGTGGGCGGGGCCGGCTGCCGTTCGGCGTTCGCCACCAGCCCCACCAGCATTCCGCGCCACTGGTCGAGCGTGGCCGCGAGCTGATGCTTTTCCTGCTGCAGCCGCTGGGCTTCGCCGGCGGCCTGGGTGGAGCGCGCCTCCACTTCGGCCAGGCTGGCTGTGCGCTCGTGCAGCTCGCGCTGGGTGGCCTGCATCGCCTGGCTGGTCTGCTCGTACAGCGCATTCAGCTCGACGGCGCGCTGAGTGGCCTGGCGCATTTGCTCCAGCGCCCGGATGCGCAATACGGCCGTGCCCAATTGGGCCGCCAGGGCGGCCAGCAGCCGCGCCTTGTCTTCGCCAAATGCCTCGGCGCTGCGCCGGTCTTCGAGGGCAATTACGCCCAGCGGCTCGTCGCCCGCCAGCAGCGGCACACCCAGGAACGCCTTGGCGCCTGACGGGTCGCCCACCTCCAGCCGGGCGCGTCCGCCGCGGCTGGGCAGGCCCAGGTCGCGAAGCTGCCGCCCGATATCGCCCGTCAGTTGCAGCGGCCGGCGCGTGAGCAGGATGTGCTGGATCACGCCGTCTGGCGCCTGGGGCTTCATCGGGCGGGGCTGGCCGCTTTCCACAAACGGCCGGAAGGCCACTTCGTTGGTTTCCGAATTGAGCAGCGCCAGGTACCACTGGTTGGCGCCGAACAGGCTGCCCACGCTGGCGCTGACGGCGCTCTCCACCTGGTCGAGATCGGCCGCCTGATTCAGCGTCCGGCTCAACGCGTTCAGCGCGCTTTGTTCCTGGAGCGTGCTGAACACCTGCAGGTTGCGCCGGCCGGTGGCGATTGCGGAGGTCAACTGCTGCGCGAGCTGCGGCAGGATGGTGAGCCCGTTGGCCGATAGGCTGTTGGCCTGTGAATGGCCCACGCCCACCACGCCGATCCACTGGTCATCCGAAACCAGCGGCAGGATAGCGGCCGACTGGACCTCCGGCGCGATCCAGGCCAGGTAGGCGGTCTTGATTCGCTCGCCGGCCGCATCGGCAATCACCACCGGCGTGCGCGTGCCGGCATGCTGGAAGCGCTCCAGCAGCGGGTTGCCCGCCACGGACGGCGCGCCGGTCTGGCTGGCGTTCGGGTATTCCACAAATAAAGGCTCGGGCTGGCCGGCGGCCGCATCGGCAAACAGCAGGGCGCTGGCCTGCTCGCCGCCGCTGGCCGTGAGCATGGCCGCCAGCGTGCGCCGGATGACCTCCGGAAGCTCGCTGGCTCGCAGCATTTCGTCGGCCGCCTGCTGGAGCACGCCCAGCCGCTGTGACTCGGCTTCCAGCGCCGCCGCACGCTGGCGCATGGCGTCGTGCTGGCGCGCGTTGTCCAGCGCGGCCGAGATCGAGGCCGCTACGGCCTGCGCCAGGGTCAGGTGGCCGGCCTGGTAGAAACCGGCCTCCAGTTTTTGGGCGACGATCACCCAGGCGGCGCGGCCCTGCCCGGTCAGCGGGATCACCAGCCACGACCTGGCCGCCGGCCGGTGGGCCTGCCCCGGTCCGCCCAGGCGCTCGTCGGTGTGGGTGTCCTCCACCCGCGCCGGCGTGGCGCTGCTGACTACCTCGCTCAGCAGCGGGTTCTGCGCCAGGTCCACCGCCTGCCGCGCGGGGCCGGCCGAGCCGCGCTCGGCCACCACCCGCAGCCAGGCCGGGCTGCCCGCGCCGTCGGGCTCCACTTCGTAGATTGAAAGCGTGTCGTAGGGCAGGGCGGTGGCCAGCTCGTCCTGAATCACGGCCAGCACCGCTTCGGTCGTGCCGGCCGCCGCCAGCTTCTGCGTGACCTGTGCCAGCCGGTCGAACTGACTGGACTGGGTCTGCGAGGCGGCCTGGGCCTGCCGGGCGGCGGCATACTGCCGCGAGCTGCTGATGGCCAGGCCGGCCTGGTTGACGGCTGTCACGGCCAGCTCGGTCTCGGCGGCGGTAAAGGCCGCCGCGCTGCGGGCACGGGCCAGACCCACCACGCCCGCAATGCTGCCTTCAGCCAGGATGGGCAGGAGCAGCCGCAGGGCGCCATCGGGAGCCAGCCAGGCCAGGTCCTCGGCGGTCAGCCCGCCTTCGGTGGCCGGCAAGCCCGCCGGCAGCGCCAGCGCGGCGCCGTTGGTCTTCGAAAGGGTCTCCACGATGGCGGCCAGCGACTCGGCGCCGGGCAGGCTGGCGCCGGCGGGCTCGGCCAGCGCAATGGCGCGTTCGCCGCCCGCACCCGTCTGCTCTTCCAACAGCAGCACAATGGCCTGGTCGGTTGTCACCGCTGCCTGAAGCTCGTCGCACACAAGCCGCAGGATTGGCCCCATGTCGAGGCTGCCCATCAGCCCGCTGGAGAGCCGGTTGAGCAGCGCCAATTGGCGCACGCGCTCCACCAGCTCGGCCGCGCGCCCCTGGCGCTCCACCTGCAGGCGGGCGTTGTCGATCGCCACCGCAATCGGCGCGGCGATGGTCTTGAGAATAAAGGCCTGGCTCTGGCCAAACTTGCCAAGCTGCTGGTCATCTTCCACGGCCAGCACGCCCATCACCTGGCCGCTCAGGATCAGGGGCACGCCCAGGTACGATACCGGCACGTGCGCGCCGGCCACCAGCCCGCGGTACTCGCCGCCCAGCTCCGAAAGCTGAGCTTCCACATCGCCGTTCAGCAGCAGCGGCGTCTTGTGCTGCAGGATGTAGGCAATCGGCCCGGCCGGCGTTCGCGGCGTGGCCGTCAAGCTCTGACCGGCATCCAGGATCACCGGGAACGACACGGCCTGCGCGGCAGCGTCGTACAACGCCAGCACCAGCGAGGTGGCCTCCAGCGCCGCGCCCACTTCCGTGCGGATGGTTTCCCAAAGCTGGGCCAGGTTGGCCGGGCGGGCAATTGCCTGGCAGATGCGGCTGATGGCCGCCAGCTCCACCAGCCGCGGCTGCATCTTTTCCTGCAGGTAGGCGTTGGCCACCGCCACGGCAGCCTGGTTGGTCAGCGACATGGCCAAGTCGATTTCGCCCGGCGTGAATTCGCGGGCGCGGCTGGTCTGCGCCGCCGCCACCACGCCGATCAGCCGGTCGCCGGTCACCAGCGGCAGGAACAGCGCCGCCGTCACCGACTCGCCCAGCCAGCCGGTGATCTCGGGCAGCGAGGTGGCCTGCCCGGCCAGCTCCGAGAGCGCAATCGGCGCCAGCGACAACTGAAGCTGCTTCAGCAGCGAGCTGCCGCTGGGAATGAAGGCCGGCAGCGAATCAGCCTCGGCTTCGGGGAACCGGGCGCTGGCCAGCGGGAGAAGCGCGCCGGGCGTTTCATCCAAAACGAACGCGCCGCCTACCTCCACCATCAACGTTTCGGCCACGGCCTGGGCCGCTACCTGCAGGATATCGCCCAGGCTGCCCGATTCGCTGAGCTGGACCGAAATGCGGCCCAGCAGGGCGCCGCGCGCGTCCAGCGCCCGCGCGCGCTGCGCGCTCTCCGCGAACAGCCGCGCGCCGTCTACAGCCGCCGCAATCGGCGCGGCAATCGTGGCCAGGCTGCGCTCGTGCTTATCGGTAAAGGCAAAGGCCCGCTGGTAATCGGCCACGGCCAGCACGCCCGTCACCCGCGTGCCCAACAGCAGCGGCACGCCCAGGTACGATTTAGCCCGCGCGGCCGGCTCCGCCTCGCCCGGCCCGGCGTCCTGCAGGGCGGCATTCGTCTCACCGCTCACCAGCAGCGCCGCGCCGGTATCCAGGATTTTGCGGATGGTGCTGTCGGGCGCGCGCGGGCTTAGCTCCAGGCTCTGCCCGCGCTCTACCGCCAGCGGGTAGGTCACCAGGTTGCGGGCATCGTCGTACAACGCCAGGTAATAGCTGTCGGCGTGCAGGCTCACTTCGATGTGGGTGCGGACCGTATCGTAGACCTGCTTGAGGTCGATGGTCTGGCTCACGGCCCGGCTGGCCTGGCCGATGGTGGCCAGCTCGGTGAGGCGGCGCTGGGTTTGCTGGTACTGGCGGGCGTTGTGCGCCGCCAGCGCGGCCTGGTTGGCCAGCGTCATGGCGAATTCAATTTCGCCTGCCACAAACGGCTGGCGCTGGCCGGTGTGGCCGATGCCCACCAGTCCCAAAAGCTCGCCAGCTACTGCCAGCGGCAGGAACAAGACCGAGCGCGTATCGGGGCCAACCCACTCGCCGTACTCCGGCCGCACCAGCGGGTCGGCTTTAACGTCGGCCGCCATCACCGGCGCCAGCCGGTCGCGCAGGTGGTCCACCAGCACGTTACCCGTCAGGGGCAGGGTGCTGGCGTTGTCTTCGCCGGTGGCCGGGTAACGCGTAGTGGCCCGCACGCGCGAGGTGGAGCGTGATTCGTCGAACAGCAGGGCCGCGCCCACGTCGATCCGCAGCGCTTCGGCCAGCGCCGCCAGCGTGGCCGAGAGCACCTCGGCCGGCTCCATGGTCTGGCTCAGCGTGGCGGCCACCCGGTTGAGCAGGCTGGAGCGCTCGTCGAGCTCGAAGGCGCGCTGGACGCTGTCTTCGTAGCGGCGCACATTGGCCAGCGCCACCGCCGCCTGCTGCGCGAACGCCTGCGCCAGCGGCACCTGGGCGGCTGTGAACGCATTTGCTTCGGTCTTTTCCAATGCCAGGATAGCCAGCAGGTTGCCCTGGTGAATGAGCGGCACGCCCAGCCACGAGCCCGGCCGGCTGGCCCGCCCGGCGAAGCGGCTGTCGCTGGTGGCATCGGGGATCAGCAGGCTGGCGCGGGTGGTGAGCACTTCGCCAATCGGGCTTTCGTCTGGTCCGGTGGGCTCGCCCGCCGGATGCGCCGCGCCATTGCCGTTGCTTCCGCGGGTGGCCACCGGGTGCCAATGGTCGGAGCCGTTGCGCTGCCACAGGCTGGCGTGGTCGTACGGCAGCACGCGCTGGGCCTGAGAGAGGGTCAGCTCCAGCACCTGGTCGCTTCGCAGGGCCGAGGCAATCTCGGTGGAGGCTTCGCTGAGCAGCCCAAGCTGCGTGGCGCGGGTCTGCACCGCCATCGCCATCTGGCGCGACTGTTCGTACTGCTGCGCCTGGCCCAGCGTGGCGGTCAATTGGGCTGCCACGGCTTCCAGGATGCGTTCGTGACTCTCATCAAACAGCTCGGCTCGCCGGGGCCGGGTGAGGATCAGCGCGCCCAGCGTGTGCTCGCCGGCCGCCAGAGACACGCCCAGGGTCGAGCCCAGCTCGCCTTCGGGCGGGTCGCCGGCGCCGTGCAGGCCGGTGACGTACAGCTCCAGCTCCTTAAGCTGCTGGCCGATATCGCCGTTCAGCCGCACCGGCTCACGGCTTTGGAGCAGGTGGCGCACCAGGCCCGTGGGCGTCTTGGCTTCAAGCTGCACGGCCTGCCCGCGCGACTGGGCCAGGGGGAAGGTCACCTCGTTGCGGTTGGCGTCGTACACCGCCAGGTACAGCCCCTCGGGGCTGATCCAGGCGTCAATCTGCTCGCGCACAGCCGCGCTCAGCCCGCGCAGGTCGAGCCCGCGCCCCAGCGCCCGGCTCATCTGGTTGATGCTGGCCTGCTCGGCCAGCCGCTGGACCGTCCGGTCGTACAGCCGCGCATTCTGCGCCGCCACGGCCGCCTGGTTGGCCAGCGCCATGCTCAGGTCGATCTCGCTGGTGGTATAGCGGCGGCCAGCCGCGCTCTGGCCCAGGCCAACCAGGCCGATGAGCTTGCCGGAGGCCACCAGCGGCAGGAACATGGCGGCCTTCACTTCGCGCCCGATCCATTCGCCCTGCCGCAGCCGGGCGGGGGTCTCGGGCGAGGTGATGTCTTCCACCGTGATGGGCGCCGGAATTTCCTGAAGCCGGTCGATGAGCGAGTTTCCCGGCAGCCCGGCCAGCGGATCTTGCAGGCCGGCGCCGCCGCGCAGGTCGGGGTAGTGCTGCAGCGCCAGCACGGCCCCGCGGTTCTCGTCGAACACCGCCGCCGTGGCCTGCTCGGCGCCCAGCGACTCGGCCAGCGCCTTGAGCGTCAATTGCAGGATGCTGTTCAGGTCGAGGCTGGCGCCCAGCTCGGCCCCAAAGCGATTCAGGAAGGCCAGCCGGCGCGACTGCTCGTCCAGCTCCAGCACCCGCTGCACGCTCGTCTCGTACTGGCGCGTGTTGGCCAGCACGGCCGTGATTTGATTCGCCAAAATTTGGACCGTCGCCGTCTGGCTGGCCTGGTAGTAGCCGGGCTCGGCCTTCTCGGTGGTCAGCAGCCCAATGACCTCGCCCTTGTTCACCAGGGGCACGCCCAGCCACGAGCGCAGCGCCGGCGCCTCGCCCTGGAACCGGCTGTCGCGCGCCATATCGGCCAGGAACAAAATGCGGTGGTTCGACGCCATCTCGGCAAACAGCGCCGCCTGGCCGCCTTCTACCGGCGCTGGGTTATGCTGGGGCTCGTCGCCCTCCGCGAAGCCGCGCGAGCTCACCGCCCGCCAACGGCCCTCACGGCCCGCGCCAGCGGCTTCGCGCCGCCAGAACACGGCCCGGTCGTAGGCGATCACGCGCTGGAACTGGTCCAGCGCCAGGTCGGCCACGTCTTCGCTGTACAGGGCGGTGGCGATCACGCTCAGCGCCGCCGCCAGAGCCTCAAGCTGCGCCACCCGGTCCTGGGCCGCCGCCAGCGCCCCACTGGTCTGCTCGTACAGCCGCAAGTTGTCCAGCATCAGCGCCACCTGTGCGGCCGCCGCCGACAGGATGCGCTCCTGGCGCTCGTTGAACGTTTGGCCTTCAACGGCCAGCATGCCCAGCACCTGGTCGCCAAACAAAATCGGCACGCCCAGGAAGGCTGGCGCCGCCATCACCTCGCCGCCCTCGGCCGACCAGCGCGCCGGGCGCTGCGCCTCGCCCGCCAGCGGAATGCCCAGCTCGCGGCACTGCGTGGCCACCTCGCCCGCCAGCCGCACCGGGCGGCGGGTCTGCAGGATGTGCCGCAGCAGGCCGCCGGGCGTTACCGAGTCGAGGCTGCGCTGCTCGCCGCCCTCCACCAGCAGCGGCAGGCTGGCAGCGTTCCGCTCTTCGTCGAACAGCGCCAGGTAATAGTTGTCGGCTTCCACCCAGGTAGTCAGGCGCGCCCGCATGATCTCCACGAGCTGCTGAAGATCGCCGGCCCGGCTGGTGGCGCGGATGGCCTGGTCGATGGTGGATTGTTCGCTCAGCCGTTCCTGCAGCCCGGCATAGAGCAGGGCGCTCGTCACGGCGGCGGCGGCCTGGTTGGCCAGCTGCTGGCCCAGCTCCAGGTCGGCCGGTGTAAAGGCGCGGGCGGCGGTGTAGCCCAGGCCCACCAGCCCAATTTGGCGCTCGCCAGCCAGCAGCGGGAAGAAAACGGCCGATTCCAGCCCCGCTCCCAGCCAGGGCGCCCGCGGCGTCGGGCCGGCGGCCTGGGCCTCGCCCCAATCAGGCACGGCCAGCGGCCGGCGGGCATCACCCAGGCGCTCGATCAGCGCCTCGTCGCTCGCGTTAAGGGCCGGCATTTCCGAGGCGGCCCCGGGATAGGTCGCCCAGGCCAGCAGGCGGCCCGGCGCGGCCTGGGCCGCCTCGGCGTCGGCCGTGGGCAGCACCAGTCCGGCGCCGCGGTCGGCGTCCAAGGCCTCGGCCAAAACTCGCACCGTCATGGCCAGCAGCCCGCTCAGCTCCAGTGCGCCGCCAAACAGGCTGGCCGCCCGCACCAGCACGGCCCCGCGCCGCTCGATGTCCTGGGCGCGCTGCAGGCTGTCTTCGTACCGCCTGGCATTGTCGAGCGCCAGCGCGGCCTGCTGGGCAAAGGCCTCGGCCAGGGGCACCTGGCTCTCGCGGTAGCCATCCGGCTCCGGGCTCTGCACCACCAGGATCGCGGAGACTTCCGCGGTGCTTTCCGCGTGGTTGGCAATTGGCACTGCCAGCCAGGCGCCGGCCGGCCGCGCGCCGTTGCCTTCAAACCGCTCGTCGCGGCTGAGGCTGGGCACCAGCACGGCCGCGCGGCTGGCGGCAATGTCTTCCGCAATGGCGGCCGGCAGCGGCCAGGCTTCGGCGCCAGTCGCTTCGCCATTCGGGCCGCGGCTGCGCCGGCTGGCCCCCAGGCGCCAATCGGCTTCCGCCGGCCGGCGTTCCCAGATGGCGGCGCTCTCGTACGGCAGCACGAGCTGGAGCTGGTTGAGGGTCAGGCTCATCACCTGTTCTGCCCGCAGCGCCGAGGTGACCACCGCCAGCGTGTCCATCAGCGTGGCCAGCTGGCCCGCCCGCTCCTGGGCCGCCGTGGCGGCCTGGCGCGCCGATTCGAACAGGCGCGCATTTTCAATTGTGACTGCGATCTGCGACGCGAGCACCGCCAGGCTGCGCTCGTGGCGCTCGTCGAATGCCGGCAGCCGGGTGGGATCGGCCAGGGTCAGCACGCCCGCGATGCGCTCGGGGGTGAGCAAGGGCACGCCCAGGAATGAGCGCGACGCCCCGGAGGCGTTCGGCGCCAGCCCCATTTCGATGAGCTGCTCGGGCAGGTTGCCCTCCAGCCGCAGCGGCTGCTGGGTCTCCAAAATGTGCCGCACCACCCCCTCCGGCGCGCCGGGCGGCTGATTGCGGAGCTGGCCGCCCACCGTCACCAGGGGATAGCTCACCTCGTGGCGGGTCTCGTCGTACAGCGCCAGGGTCAGCGCGGCCGGGCCAAACCAGGCGCCCATCTGTGTCCGCACCGAGTCCAGCACCTGGCGCAGGTCCAGTGCGCGGCTCAGCGCCCGGCTCACCTGGTACACCAACACCTGCTCCTGCAGCCGCTCCTCCACCGTCTCGTACCGGGTGGTGAGCCGCTGCTGGAGCGTTTCGTGCTGGCGCGCTTCGTAAACCGCGGCGGCGATCAGCCGGCCCAGGTCGTTGGCCAACCGCACGTCGGGCTCGGTGTAGGTGCCGCCCGAAGTCGTCTCGCCCATCGCCGCCAGGCCCACCAATTGCCCGTCCACCGACAAGGGAATCAGCAGGCCGGCCTGCACGCCCTCGCCGATCCAGGCCGTCTGCTCGGGCGGCACCGGCCGGTCCATGGCCAGCGCTTCCAGCGAGACGGGCGTTCTCTCTTCCCACAGCCGGGTTAGCAGCGGCTGGTCGGCCACGGCAAACGGCACCGCCACCGGCTCGCCCTCCGCCGGAACCCGCGCGGCCCGGATGACGTTCTGGCCGGTCTCGTCGTACACCAGCAGGCCGGCGCTCTCGGCGTTGAACGAGTCGGTCAGCCGGCTGAGGCTGGCCGCGATGACCTCGCTCAGGTTGAGGCTGCCGCCCAGGGTCAGCGCGGTCCGGCTGAGAAGCTCCAACGGCGTGACCGCCGCCCGCTTCTCGTACTCCAGCCGCTGAATTGCGGCGCGGTGCTCCTGCTCAAAGCGCTCGCTGGCAGCGGCTTTCTCCTGCTCATAGCGGGCGATGGTGGCCGCTTTCTCTTTTTCGTAGCGGTCGACAGTGCTCGTGTATTGATTCTCGAGGCGCGCCACCGTGTCGGTATTCTGCTGTTCGTAATGCGCGACGGTATCGGTATTCTGCTGTTCCAGCCGGGCAACCGTTTCGGCCTTCTGCTGCTCCAGCCGGGTTACCGTCTCGAGGTTCTGCTGCTCGAGCCGGGCGACTGTGTCGGCCGACTGCTGCTCGATGCGGGCGATGGTTTCGCGCGCGCCCTGCTCAAGCTGCGCCATGACCTCGCGCTTTTCCTGCTCGAGCCGCGCCGTGACCTCGCGCTTTTCCTGCTCCAGCCGGTTGACGGTCTCCAGCCGCTGCTGCTCGAGCCGCGTAATCGTCTCGCGCGCCTGCTGTTCCAGCCGCGCGGCCTCTTTCTCGAGGGCCAGTTTTTCCTGGAGGTTGGCTTCGTACTGGAGCGCGTTGTTCAGCGCCAGCGTCATGCGGCCCGCAACCGCCTGGGCCAGCGATGCCTGCCCGGCGCCGTATGCGCCCGGCTGATCCTTCTCCAGCTCGACCAGCCCGATGACTTCGCCCTGGCTCACCAGGGGGGTGGCCATCCACGACCGGCTGCTGCCGCCAAAGCGGGTGTCGGCGGCGGTGTCGCCCACGGCCAGCGTCTGGCGGGCGGCCGCCGCTTCAGCCTGGGGCGATTGCGGCTCGAAGGTGTGCGCCTCGCCCGGCGCGGTATCCACCGCGCCCTGGGCGGCCACCAGCCGCCAACTGGTCTGGATGCCGGGCTCGCGCTGCCACACGCTGCCGCGGTCGAAGCCCAGGGCGCGCTGGAGCTGGTTGAGGGCCGTGCTGGCCACCTCGCTGCTGCGCAGGCTGGCCGAAAGCTCGGCCGCTGCCTGGTTGAGCGTCTCGAATTCGCTGGCGCGCGCCTGGGTGGCTGCCAGGTTCTGGCGCGCCTGCTCCTTGGCCCGCAGGCCATCCACCACCAGCGCAATCTGGCTGGCGCTGGCGGCCAGGATGCGCTCGGTGCGCTCGTCGAGCGTTTCGCCCGCCTGCCGGCCTTCCGCCACCAGCACCCCAAGCGTCTTCTCGCCCGCCAGCAGCGGCTCGGCCAGGTAGGCCGTGCCCGGCTCGGCCGCCAGCGCGATGCCCAGGGCCTTGGCCTGTTCGGCCGTATCGCCGCTCAAGCGGAAGCCCTGCCGGCTTTGCAGCGCGTGGCTGATCAGGCCGGCAGGCGCCTGGCCTTCGGCCTGCGCAGCCGCCGCATGCCCGTCTTCCACCACCAGCGGGAAGGTCACCTTGTCGCGGCCGGCGTCGTACAGGGCCAGGCTGAAATTTTTCAGCCCGGCCAGCTCGGTGAGCTGCGTCCGCACCGCCGCGAACAGGTCGGCATAGCTCTCGGCCCGGCTGATGCTGCGTGCGATCTGCTGGACAATGTTCTGTTCCTGGGCGCGCTCGCGCACGCGCAGGTACTGCAGGGTGGTCACGGTCTGCTGCGCCACCGCCCAGCCCAGGTCGCCATCGGCCGGCGTGAACGTGCGCCCGCCCGTGCCGCCAAATCCCAGCAGCCCCACCAGCCGCCCATCGGCCACCAGCGGCAGGAACAGCGCGCTGCTCACCTGCGGCCCAATCCATTGGAAGTGCTCGGGCCGCACGTTGTTCTCCGGCCCGCTGTCGGCGGCGTCGGCAATCAGCGGCGCGGCCGTTTCCTGCAGCCGCTGGACCAATGGGTCTTCGCCCAGCTCCAGGTTGGAGGCCGGCTCGCCGCCCGCGGCCGGCAGCCGGCTGGCCGACATGATGCGGGCCGACTCGCGCGGCGTATCGGGGTCCAGGATCACGCCCCGCGCCTGCTCCACACCCAGCGCCTGGCTGAGGGTCTTCAGCGTCAGCTCCAGCAGGCTGTCGAGGTCGCGCGCTTCGTTGAGGCCGGCGGCCAGCCGGTTGAACACCACCAGCCGCTGCGACCGAGTTTCCAGGTCGCGGGCCCGGCGCGAATTTTCGGCTTCCAGCTCGTGCGCGCGCAACACGCTCTCTTCGAACTGGCGCGCGTTGTCCATGGCGGCCGCCACCCGGTTGGCGAATGACAGTGCCAGGGGCACGTGCGACGGGCCATAGAAATTATCTTCGGCTTTTTCCAGCGACAGGATGCCGGCCACTTCGCCGCTGCTCAGCACCGGCACGCCCAGCCACGAGCGCATGCTGCTGGCTTCCTTGGCCGAGAAGCGCGCGTCGCGGCTCACGTCGGCCACGAACACCGCATTGCGCGTGACGCTGATCTCGCCGAACACCGCGCCCTGCGACTGCTCCATGCGGCTCACCACGCGCTCCACCGCGTCGTGGAAGCTGCGGGCGCCCAATACCTTCCACTTGCCCTCGGCCAGGTCGCGCTGCCAGAAAGTGGCGGCGTCGTAGGGTATCACCCGCCGGAGCTGGTCCAGCGTCAGCGCCACCACTTCGTCCACGCGCAGCGCCGCGGCGATCGTGCCGGTGGCCTCGGTCAGCGCGCTCAACTGCACGGCACGCTCCTGCGATTCGGTCACGCGCTCTTCGGCCTGCGTCAGGAGCTGCGCGTTTTCAATCGCCAGCGCCGCCTGGCTGGCGAAGATTTCCAGCATCTCCAGCACCAGGCTGGCCGGGGTCTGCTTATCCAGCGGCGCCCCGACGCTCAGCAGACCCTCGATCTCGCCGCGCGAGCCATACAGCGGCACCAGCAGCATATCGTCTGGGTGCCATTGGCCGGGCGCGGTGGGCTCGGCCGGCTTCTTGGGCCGGCCCAGGTCCAGCGCCTGGTACAGGTCCACCGTCTGCGACTGCGGCACGCGGTACACCCGGTTGCTGCGGTTCTCCTCGCGCAGGAAGGGCTGCAAGCGTTCCCAGGGCAGGGGCAGCTCGCGCAGCCCTTCGAAGGCCTCTGGGCTCAGCCCGGCCGCGGCCGTATGCACCAATTGGTTGCCGGCCGGCACAAACACGCTGATGAGCACCATGCTGAAATCGGCCGTCTCGCGCATGGTCTGCGCGATGGCCTGCAGGTTGCCGGTGAGCGGCCGGTCGATGCGGACCGCGTTTGGAATTTGGGAAAGCTGCTGGAGCTGGTTGACCCGCTGGCGGAGGGCCTCGCTGCGGCGGGCCTGTTCATCGTAGCGCCGCGCGTTTTGGATCGCCACGGCCGCCTGGGTGGCCAGCACGTCGACGAAGTCGTGGAATTCGGTGTCAAACGCCGCCGGCTGCTGGCTGTGCAGGTGAATGAGGCCGATGGCGTTGCCCTCGTGCGTGATGGGCACCAGCAGCGCCGAACGCACCCCCACGTGCGGCGGCGCTTCGCCTTCCGCCTCGAAATCTTGCACGATCCGGCTGCGGCCGCTGGACACCACGGCACTTTCCACCGGCGTCAGCCGCTGCACGCCAGACCCTTCGCCCACGCGCACGGCCACCCGGTTCTCGGGCGAGGCCGGGTCGAGCAAGAACGTGCTGCCGCAATCGGCGCCGGTGACGTGGATGACTTCTTCGTGCAGGCGGGCCAGGATCGGCTGAAGCTCGAGCGTGTCGCTCAGCGCGCGGCTGAAGCGGGCCACTTCCGACGCCTGGCGCAGGCTCGACAGGCGCCGGGGCTGGCTGTCGGGCACCCGCCGCTGCCAGCGGATGACGGCGGCGATCAGCAGGCCAATGACGATGCCCAGCAGGGCGCCCAGCAGCGTCCAGCGGTTGACCAGGATGACTTCCGCCACCAGCGGCACGCCGGCCTGGACGCAGTAGCCGCAGTCCTGAAAGGCCGGCCACAGCCCCGCGTTGAACTTCTGCCCGGCCGCCTGGTCGATGAGGACGCCGGCATTCGAGCCCAGGAACAGGCCCAGCAGCGCCAGGATAACCGTTGTATACCGCTGGGCTCGGGTTTGATTCAACCGATAAGCTCCTGTTTAACCGCCGCGCCAGGCACTAACTAGTTCGGGGCTGCCGAATTGACTTCTACCGTCCACGGGCCTTCGGCCTGTTCCACCTGCACCGCATAATCGCCGGCAATCACCGCCTGCTGGGTGGTGCCCGCCGGCTCGCCGTCCACATCCACGATGAGCATCCGGTCATAATCCGGGTCGGTCACTTCCTCGCTCACGTTGATCAGCCACAGCGCGAACGGTCCGCTGCCCGAATAATTCCACGTAATTTGCAGCGTGGTATCCGCGTCGATATGGAATGGGTCGCTTGTTGTAAACGAATCGCCGGACAATTTTACCACCTCTCCCGGCCCGGCCGTGACCTTGGGAGTCGGCGTTAAAACCGCTTGAGTCGGGCCGGAAGCCGTGCCAGACGGCGTCGGCGACGGGGTGGGGCTGGTGCAGGCCGCAGCGGCCAGCAGGATCGACAGGCTCGTGACAATCGTAATAGTTTTCACGCAGGCTCCCTGGAAAAGACGGCTGAAATTCAGGGCAGCGGGTTACTGCACCGCACGCCCGGGTCGGGCTCCAGCAGCGTATCGCACACCGGGCGCGCATTCGCTTCCAGCACGGCCGCGCGCCAGTTTTCGCTCGGCTGCTCTGGCACATTCAGGCCGGGATACGTGGTCCGCAGGTTGTCGCGGTACCAGTCAAAAACCAGCAAAGGCTCCACGATAACCGCCACGTCCGGCCGGCGGCCCAGCCCAAACTGGGCATACCAGGCCGCGAAGCTGTCCTGGTCGGCATGGGTAAAGATCAGGGCCGACGGCGCCGCGTCGGCCATCACCTTCTCGCTAAACGCCTCGGCCGCCGCCCCCCGGCTGGCATCCAGGTTCGGCGCCTGGATTGTCGCGTTGAACAGAATGGCCAACGCCAGCCCCCCGCTCAGCGCCGCCTGGGCCGGGAAGGCCCATTTTTGCGGCCGCAGGGCTGCCAGCGCCGTCGCCAGGCCAAGCCCCAGCCAGATCGCCATTGCCAGGAAGGCCGGCAGCAGGTAAGCGAACGAGTCGGCCGTATTGTAGCCGATGGCGAAGACGGAGGACACCACCGCCACCCAAACCGTTACCCACTTCGCCCGCCGGCCGCGGGTTGTGCTGTAAAAGAGGCCATAAAAGGCGGCCGCCATGCCCACCAGGCCAAATTGGGCCACCACCAGCCCCGCCCAGCCTCGCACCCGCGCCCCCACCAGCTCGGCCGGCAGCCCGAATGCCACCGCGCGGTAAGGCCCGCCGGTGACCACCCACCAGAAGCCGGCCAGGGTGGAAGGATTGCCCCAGTTGATGGGCGGGTGCGCCGCCGCCCGCAGCGGCAGATAGGCATACACCAGCAGGCCCGCCGCCAGCCCCGCCAGCCGCCACCCCAGCCGGCGCGGCTGGAATCGACCCTCACTCCATGCCGAAAGGATCAGCCAGGGCGGCAGCAGGACGGCGGTGGTGAGGTGGTTGCCCAGTGCCAGCCCCAAAATGGCGCCGGCCAGCACGTGCGACCGCACGCTCCCCGGCGCCGGGCTGCCGCTCAGCGGCATGGTAGCCAGGATGGCGGCCACGAACAGGGCATGCAGCGCGTGGACTTCAGTGATGACTGCTTGCGACCACAGCAGCGGCGACAGGCCAAACGCCACCCCGGCCACCAATCCACCCACCAGCCCAAACCGCCGCGGGCCGGCATAAGCCTGCGCCACCAGGCCGGCGACCAGGCCGGCCGCCGCCGCGGCGCACACCGCCGACAGCAGGTTGGTGCGCGCGGCCAGAGTGCCGAACGGCAGCCATTGGAACACGTGCGCCAGCAGCAGATAGGTGGGATAGCCGCTGGGGTGGGCCACGCCCAGGGTGGCCGCGGCCGCGATCAGGTCGCCGCCGTCGGCGCCATTGTTGGCCCAGGTGAGGCCGGGCGCCAGGGTAGCTGCATAACAAATGAAGACGCTGGCGGCCGCCGCGAGGCCGATCAGCCGGCCACTGCGCTGGGTATAGGACGAGGGTGTTTGCGAGAGGTGGGTCATACCTGGCGTTGGGGAAAAAAATAGGGCGGGGCTGATGCCCCGCCCTATTGGCTTACCGCTTGGTTGGCTTGAAGCGCGCCTAGTTTCCGAACAGCGCGAACGTGGCCGGCGCCAGCCGGAAGCTGGCCTGGCAGGCCGAGGTGGCATTCAGCGTGGTCTTCAGGAACACCCACCGCGACAGGACGCTGTCGAAGTAAGCGATGCGCAGGGTCTTGTGCAGGGCGGTGGCGCCCACCGGCAGGGTAAAGCAAACCTGCTGGCCCTTGCGAATAAAGGTCACCGCTTGCCCGCTGGCGGCCTTGGCGCTCGACTGCACGCCGCAGGTGAGCGCCGTCCAGCCCTTGGGGCTCTTCGAGAGCAGCGCCGACTCCACCAGGTTTACGTTGAAGGCGGCAATCGCGGCCACTGGCTTCACCGCGCCGGTGCCCACGCCGCCGTCGGCCGACAGGAGCTGCACGGTGCCGATGCCCACTTTCAACAGCTTGGTGATGTTCGAGGCGCCGGTCAGGCTGAATTGCTGCTGGTTCACCCCGCACGGCACGCTGGTGACGGCCGCGGCCGGCCCGCTGGTGTCGGTGCCGTTTCCGCTGTCGCCGGTGCCATTACCGCCGCCGCCGGTGTTGCCGCCGCCTCCGCCCCCGCCACCGCCGCCCACGGTGCCGTCAGCCCAGGCCGGCGTGGCCCAGCGCCCGCCAAAAATCCCCAGGGCGGCAATCGCCAGGATGGTGGTCAGCATCAGGGTAAAGCGGATTGGTCGTGAAAACCGTGACGGCATAGTGCTATCTCCAGGTGTGTGAACCAGACGATGGAAGGACGCCCACCCGCCTCAATCTTACCAGTACCGGGTGCTCTCGGTCGAGGGCGCGTGGGCAACAGTTTAGGCGGGAATCGGGGTTCTGGCAAGGCAGTTTGCGGCCGGCGCCCGGGCGACTATGTTATACTCGCTCGACCTCAGGCCGGCCCGAAATGTCGATAAATCCAGCGAATCCGCCGCCAAAATCGCCGCAAATCGCTCTGCCCGGATGGATCCCCGGCCCCATCCGGCGCCGTCCCGTTCGGTGGGCGGTGGGGCTGGCGGTCCTCGCCCTCATCATCTGGCTGGTCTGGCCCTTTGTGGCGCTCGTGGGCCAGGTGGGCGAGGTGCGCGACCTGCTGCGCCTGGCGCCCGACCTGCTGGGGCTGAATGGCCCGCGCACTTATCTCATCCTGGTTCAGAATGAAGATGAGCTGCGCGCCACCGGCGGCTACATCACCGCCGCCGGCACCGTTACCATCGAGCGCGGCCGCCTCACCGACCTGGCCATCGAAGATTCATTTGCGGTTGACGATCCGAAGCTGCATTACCCCATTCCGCCAGAGCCCCTGCGCGATTACATGGACGCGCCCTACTGGGTGCTGCGCGACGCCAACTGGTCGCCGGATTTCCCCACGGCCGCCGCAGTGGCCGAGGCCTTCTACACGGCCACCCGGCCCAAGACCATCGACGGCGTGGTGGCGCTCGATCAGACCTTCCTGCGCATCATGCTTCAGGCCACCGGTCCCATCTCCGTGCCCGACTTCCCCGAGCGCATCAACGCCGATAACGTGGTTGGGCTGCTGCGCGCCGCGCGCGAGCCCCCGCCCGGCGAGACCGTCTCCTACGACTGGTGGCTGCACCGCAAAGACTCGGTGCCGGCCGTGGCTATGGCGATGGTCCGCCGCCTGCCATGGAGCAACTGGGGCCTGCTGGCCCGCGCCGCCATTCGCGCGCTGAATGAGCGCCATCTGCTGGTGACCCTCAAGGACCCGGCTGACTCCGAAATCCTGGCCCGCAACAGTTGGGACGGCGCGCTTCGCCCTGGCCCAGCCGATTACCTGATGCTGGTCGAATCCAACATCGGCTTCAATAAAGTTAACGCCATCGAGCGCACCAGCCTCGACTACCGCGTGGACCTCTCCCAGGCTGGCCGGCCAACGGGCACGGTGACCGTCACGCAAATCAACCCGGCTGAAGGCAAGCCGCCCTGCGATCCCGGACCCGACTACGGCACCGGCAGCTATGCCGAGCTGATCGCGCGCTGCTATTGGAGCTACCTGCGGGTGTACGTGCCCGCGACGGCGCAATTTGACACCGGCACCGCCCAACCGGTGCCCGGCGAGCTGATGCCGCGCGGCGAGCCGGTAGAGGGCACGATCACGCCGCTGGAGGGCGAAAACGGAACGCAGTCGTTTGGCGCGCTATCGCTCGTCCAGTTCACCTCAACCGGCGCCACCACGTTTAACTACCAGCTCGCTCCCGAGGCCGTCACGGCCGGCCCGGGCGCGAATCAGCGCGTTTACAAGTTAAAGCTTCAGAAGCAGGGCGGCGTGGCCTCGCTCCCCATCACGCTCACCGTGCAGCTACCCCCCGGCGCCTCGAACGTGCGCGGGACGGCCCACGGCCGCCTGGACGGCGACACCTGGCGCCTCGAACTAACCCTGGTACAGGACACCGAGGTCGAGCTCAGTTATCAATTGCCCTGACGGGGAATTACGATTGGCGCCGGAAGAAGCGCCCCATCCGCTGGCCGAGGCCCTTGGCCGGCCGCGGCTCCGGGGGCGGGGCCGGCGAGGTGTCGATCGGCAGAATGGGGTTGAGAAGCTGGCCGGTAAAGACGGGACAGGCGGCGTGCGCGCCGCTCAGGCAGTAGGTGCGCTGCTGCTCGAAGCTGACTTCGGCGGGTGCACCCAGGCCAAAACAGCGGTTGGCATCGGATGGGAAGGCGTGCCGCGTGGCCCGGTCGGTCTGCAGGCCCAATTTCGCACACACCGGCCCCGCAATCGTCGGCGTCAGCTCCGGTTTTAGCTCGGCCGCCAGCAGGTTGGGGCGCTCGGCTGCCGGGTGCGCGGCGCCGTTTCCGTTTTGGCCGTTTGCGCCTGCCGCTGCCGGCGTGCTGGGCTGGCCATTGGTTCCATTCTTGGGCTGGCGCGGCGCCCTGGCTGGCGCGCCCTCGGTTTTTGGAGCCGCGCTGGCCGCCGGCCGCCGGCGCTCCACCTGGCCATTGCGCTCCTGGGCCGCCCGTTCGAGCTGGGCCACCTGCTGCTGAAGCACCCCCACCTGAATAGCCTGCTCGGCCAATTGGGCCTGGGCCCGGTCACTCGTGCGCCGCGCCTCGGCCAGCGCGGTCTGGCTGTCGTGCAGCTCGGCTTGAAGGCGGGCCTCCGCTTGAGCCTGTTGCTCCCGCTCCGCCTTAAGCGTTTCTCCGGTTTGCTCGGCTTCGGCCAGCCGCGTTTCCGCCGCCTGCCGCGCCTGGGCCGCCGCTTCCAGCTCCGCCTGGCTCTCGGCAAGCTGCTCCCCCAGCCTGGCCACCAGCTCAGACTGCGACTGCGCCACCTGGCGCACCGCATTCAGCTCCTGGGCCAAAATCTCGGCCTGGCTCGATTTGTCACCGGCCGCCAGAAGCGCCGCTTCCAGGGTCGCCAACTGGCTTTCGGCCGCCTGCCGCGCCATGGACTGCACCTTCACATCCGCCAGGGCGGCGGCAAGCTGGCTGCTGGCATGCGCCGCCATCTGCGCCTGCGACTTCGCCTCGTCGCGCGCCGCGGCCAATTCTTCTGAAGTCCGGGCGGCCTCAGCCGCCGCGTCACCAGCGGTCTGCAGCGCGGCTTCCAGGGCCGCCAGCCGCGCCTCCAGGCCGCGCGCGGCCGCTTCGGCTTCGTCGCGGGCGCTGCGTTCCCGCGCCAGCTCTGCCCGGGCCGCCTCGTCTCGGCCGGCGGCTTCGGCCGCGCCCGTGTCGCGCGCCTGCGCGGCCTCCGCGAGCCGGGCCTGGTGCTCGGCCAGCGCGGCTTCGGCCGCCGCCAACTGCTCGCGGGTCTTGCGGTTGGTCTCGCGTAATTGCTGGTTGCGCCGGTTGGCGCTCTCCAGCTCAGCCTCGATGGTTCCGGCCGGGCTTCGCACCGGCTCGGCCACGGCCAGCGGGGCGGCGGCCGGCTCGGCCCGGGGCAGGGCGGCGGCGGGCGCAGCCAGCGGCCGGCGCCACAACACAATCGCCGCCAGCGGCCAGACGATCAGCTCGGCGAACCGGACAAAGCCCGGCACGTTGGCATCGGCGATCGGGAAAAAGTAATGCAGGGCTTCGCCGGCCAGCAGGACGGCCAGCAAGCCGGCCCCCGCCTGCCAGCCCGCCGGGCGGGTGCGCGCCAATGTGAACAGCCCGGCCGCCAGCAGAAAGATCTGGGCGATCAGCCACCAGCTATCCTGCAGGGTGCCGTTGTAGAAAACGCTGCCGCGGCCCACCGCATCCACCCACAACAGCCAGCTCCCCACCACGGCCGCGGTGGTCAGCAAGGTGACGGCGCCCGCCAGGCTGTATGCCAGCCGGCTGGTATGCGGATAGGTGAGGGCCCAGATCAGGCCGAAGATGGTCAGGCAGGTAACCGCCCGGTCGAATGGGGGGATGATGACGAGCTGGTACAGGGGCAGCCTGTTGGTCAACAGGCCGATGATGAGCGCGCCCAGCCGCAGCCCCGCCAGCCCCGCGAAGGCCAGCGTCAAGCGCCGGGCCCCCACCGCGGCGGCCCGAACCGCGATCACCGCCAGGACGCACAGCAGGAAACCCTGGTACAGATAACTGCCAGGCGGCTCGCTGATCAGGGCGATGGCTCGAAGCACGGCTGCCATGCTGAGTTTAGAGCCTGTATCTCCAAGCTCGGGAGCAATTCAAACGGCCGAACAGCTAGGCCGCTTCGGAGCTGGGCTTCGGTTTGCTCGATTTGCTGCTGCGGCCCAGCCACTTGCGCAGGCCGGTGGGCGCTTTGCCGTTCTTGGACTCCGCGCCGTCGCGATGGTAGTAGTAGTCGCTGTAGTAGCCGGAGTAGTAGCCGTTGCTGGTGTGGCTGTCCAGGCGATTGATGACCGCGCCCAGGATCTTCGCGCCAACCGTTTGCAGGTTTTCGCGGGCGCGCATGATGCCCTGGCGGCTGGTGTTCTTTTGGTCCAACACCAGGATCACGCCGTCGACCCAGCGGCTCAACACGATGGCGTCCGTCACCGTTACGCACGGCGGGCTGTCCAGCACCACGATATCGGCGATCTGCTGGATCTCTTCGAGGAATTGGTGCATGCGGGCCGAGCCCAGCACTTCGGCCGGGTTCGGCGGCAGTGACCCGCTGGTGATCACGCGCAGGCGCGGCACCTGGGTGTTCTGGATGAATGGCTCCAGCGGCCCGCCCTTGCCGATGGCCGATGGCTCCAGCCAGCGGCTGCCGCCCGAGGCCGCGGCGGCCAGCATGGGCGCCACCGGCTCGGTGTTCTGGCCCACCAGCCAGGTGGTGAGGCCGATACTGTTCTTCAGCTCAAAAATCTTGTGGACCACCGGCCGGCGCAGGTCGGCATCCACCAGGATCACCGACAGGCCCGCCTGGGCCAGCACCACCGCCAGGTTCGAAGCGGTCAGGCTCTTGCCTTCCGAGGGGCCGGCGCTGGTGACGACGATGGTCTTGACCGGGTTATCGAGCGATGAGAACTGAAGGTTCGTTCGCAGGGCGCGATACGATTCGGTCAACGGCGAGCGCGGCTCTCTTTCGGCCACCAGCTTGTTGGGATAGCCTTCGCCGTCCAGCCGGCCAATGGCGGTGAGGATCGGCGCGTTCAGCAGCGTCCGCACTTCGGCGGGCGAGCGGATGGTGTCGTCGAGATACTCCAGCAGCAGCACGGCACCCACCGACAGCGTCAGCCCCACGGCAATCGCCAGCGCCAGGTTCAGCGCCACGCGCGGGCTCACCGGCACGCTGGGCACCTCGGCCGGCTCGACCACCGTGATGTAGTTCAACCGGCCAGTCTGGAGCGAAGCCAGCAGGTTGGCGTAGGTGCCCTGCCATTCGTTGATTTGGGTTTGGATGCTGCTCTGCTGGTCTTGAATGTCCTGGATCTGGCGGGCGCTGGTGGCCGTGCTGATCTGCTGGTCGAGCTCGGCCACGCGCTGGTTGCCCTGCTGGATCTTAAGCTCGAGCTCCGGCAACTGGGCCTGGATGAAGGCCAGCCGCTGCTGCTGCTCGGCCGAGGGGGTGGTGGGGCTTTGCAGGATCAACTGGCGCGCCAGCTCATCGGCGATGATCTTGGCCCGGGCCGGCACCGTGTCGATGACGCTCACCGCCATGAGCTGGGTGCCCTGGATCGGGAACGCCGAAACCTGCCCGCGCAGCGAGGTCCAATCCTGCCGCAGACCCAACGCGCGCACGGTGGCGTTTAGGATCGGCTCCTTGGTGGCCAGTTGCACGTAGGTCTGGGCCAATTGCTGGCTGGCAAAGATGTCGCCCGAATTGGGGTTGGGGTTCTCAATGATCTGGCTGACGATCAGGGTGGTGGTCGTCCGGTACACCGGCACGGCCAGCAGGCTCGCAATCAGGCTGGAGCCGGCGGCCAGGGCCGTGGCCAGGATGATCAGCCAGATCCACTTGCGAACAATATTGATGTATTGCAAAAGTTCCATGTCGTTTTAAGAGCCCCGCTCGTGTTCGCGTAAATAGGCCACGGTCTGCTGCAGGCCGCGGTCTAAGTCCACCATCGGCGACCAATCCAATTGGTCCCTGGCCCGGCTGCCGTCCAGGTATATCTTAAATGTTTCGCCGGCCTTAGGCGGCCCAAAGTTGGCCTCAGCCGAATAGCCAATGATATTGGCAAGCGTTGAAAATAGCAAGTTGACAGAAGTGCCGCGGTTGGAGCCCAGGTTGTAGATGGTGCCGCTGCCCTGGTTGAGCGCCAGCACATTGGCCCGGGCGCAATCAGCCACGTAAACGAAGTCGCGCTCCTGCTCGCCGGTGCCGTTGATGGTCACCGGCTGGCCCGCCAGCATCCGGCCCGACAGAATGGCCACTACCCCCGCCTCGCCGTGCGGGTCCTGGCGCGGCCCATAGACGTTCGGGTAGCGCAGAACCGTGTAATCCAGGCCGTATAAATGCCGGTAAACGAACAGATAGTGCTCCACCACGTGCTTGCTCACCCCGTACTGGCAGATGGGGTCGATGGGGTGGTCTTCGTCGCAGGGCAGATACTTGGGCTCGCCAAAGGCCGCCCCGCCGGTGGAGATGTAAATCACCTTGCGGACGCCGTGGGTCCGGGCCGCTTCCAGCAGGTTGAGCGTGCCGCGCACGTTCACGTCGGCATCGAACAGGGGGTCCGCCACCGAGCGGCGCACGTCCATCTGGGCCGCGTGGTGGTCGATCACTTCCGGCCGCTCGCGCTCAATGATCTCCGCCAGGCCCGGGTCGCGAATATCCATCTGGTAAAACTTGGCGGCCGGGTTCAGATTTCGCTTGCGGCCGGTGGACAGGTCATCGACGATGACCACCTCGTGGCCGGTGGCCAGCATGGCATCCACCACGTGTGAACCAATAAAGCCCGCGCCGCCGGTCACCAATATTTTCATTAAATGGCAATACCTTTCCGAAGTCGCCGTCCCCTTGGGCCCTGTATTTTAGCAGCCCGCGGGCCGCAGACAGGCGCGCGTCAGTATGCGCCGCGGCCGCTGAAGACGACCGGGATCGTTTGCAGGATAAGCTGCAGGTCGAGCCAGATGCTGTAATTGCGGATATAAAACATATCCAGCCGCACCCGCTCTTCGTACGAAACATCCGAGCGGCCCGACACCTGCCACAAGCCGGTGAGACCCGGCCGGACCGTCAGCAGATTGAGCGCCCACTGGCCGTATTTTTCCAGCTCGGGCGGCGAGATGATGCGCGGCCCAACCAGGCTCATATCGCCCTTGAGCACGTTGATGAGCTGCGGCAGCTCGTCCAGGCTGTAGCGCCTCAGGTACAGGCCGATGCGCGTGATGCGCGGATCGTCTTTGATCTTGTGGGTGGTGGCCAGCATGTCCATGAGCGCCGGGTTGCTGGCCAGGATCGCATCGCCGTCCACCCGCATCGTCCGGAATTTCAGCGCGTGGAACTGGCGGCCGTTCAGGCCCATCACCCGCCGCCGGTAGAACACCGGCCCGGCCGAATCGAGCTTGATCAGCAGCGCCACCAGCAGCATCGCTGGCGAGAGCAGCACCAGGGCCGTAAAGCTCAGGCTGTATTCCAGCAGGGTCTTCAGGACCGTGTCCATGCCGGTGAGCCGCACCCGGTTGATGCCGATCAGCGGCACATAGGCGGTTTCTTTCACCCGCAGGCCGGTGGTCATCAGCTCGAACAGGCCCGACGACAGGCGCAGGTGCACGTTGCCCGAGGTGCCGTAGCGCTGAAACACATCCAGGATGGTGTCGCGCGACAGCCCGCTGGTGGCCAGGATGATCTCTTCGACTCCGTAGGCCTGCACCAGGTCGTCCAGCCGGTCGATTGGCCCCAGGTTGTACAGGTTGCGGCACACCCGGGTGCCCTGTGGGGCCGCGTCGTCCAGGAACCCCAGCACGCCCAGGCCGGAGGTAGGCCAGTTTTGGAGTTGGTCGCCGAGCAGCCGGCCCTCTTCGCTGGCGCCGATGATCAGCGCCGACGACATCAGGTAGCCCCGGCGGCGCGCGGCGTACGCCACCCGCCGCAGCAGGAAGCGGCCGGCGCCCGTCATCCCGAACACCATCAGCCAGCTCAGCCCCACCCAGCCGCGGGCGATGACCAGGTCTTCTCGAAAAAACTGGACCATGGCCAGCACGATAGCGCCGGCCAGGCTGGCCTGGAACACCGCCGCATATTCGCGGGTGCCGCCCAGCAGGTTATCGCGGTCGTACAGCCCGTAGGCCATGAATAGCAAGATCCAGACCGGGATGAGCGCCAGGCTCAGGCGCAGGTAAAACGCCGGCCGGATGCCGGAGTCGTCGGCGAACAGGGGCAGGGGGGTGTAGAACCGGATGAGGTAGGTGGCGGCCAGCGCCAGCGCCATCCAAACCACATCGCCGGCCAGCAGGAGGGTGATAAATAGCCGCCACTGCAGGCCCGGCGAAACCCGCATGGCGCTGCGCTGGATTTTGAGCCCAATGGTGTGCTCAACGAGGCTATCTAGCCGGACGGATGACGTCATAGGTTGCTTCTAATTGCCTGGCGATGGTCGGCCAATGGTGATTTTGAGCTGCGTACTGGTAACCGGCCGCCCCCAGGTGTTGGCGGAGCCCGGCATCGTTCAGCAGGCGCACAATCGCCTGGGCAAAGGCCGGCGGGTCAGCCGCGACCAGGATCTCGGTCTCCGGGCGAATAGATAGGGCAGATACGGCTTGCGGGCTGGCAATCGTGGGCGCAGCCGAGGCCAGTGCTTCGAGCACCTTGTTTTGGATACCGGCCCCGTAGGCAATTGGGGCCACCGCAATTGTCGCTTCCTGCAAAAATGGCCTTAGATCAGCCACATATCCGGTCACCCGCACGCGCCCGCCCGCCGTCGCCTCCAGATCCCGCACGGCCCGGCTAGGGGCGCTTCCGGCAATCACCACGGTTACCTCGGGCCGCTCATGCCAAACCCGAGGCATGATGTCGCGTACCAAGTGTATCGCCGCGGTGACATTGGCATGATAACTCATCTTCCCACTCAGTACAATGGTACTACCCTGGCGCGGCCCGTAGTTGGGTTGGAAGTACTCCAGGTCTACGCCGTTGGGCAGCACCTGCGCGTGGGGCATGGGTTTTCCGCGCCCAAATTCGGCCGCCAGCCGCTCCAACGCCGCCAAATCCCCCGCGGAAGTGGCTGTCACCGCGTCGAACCGGGTGGCCAGCCAGCCTTCATACCGGCGGGTGCGCGGCAGCTCGAACCGCCCCATCCACCGCCCAAACGCGCTCCGGCTGGTCTTGGCCGCCTGGCTGAACAGCAGGCTGATGCAGTCCACGCTGTCCCACAGCACCGGCGTTGGCCGCGCCTGGCCGGCCTGGGCGGCCCGGACGGCCAGCCCATACGCCGCGCCGCGCAGGTGTTCTACGTGGATGGCATCAAACGGTCTCTCGGCCGCCCGGGACAAAATTTGGCGCGCCAGCGCCGGCTGCCAGGCATAGCGGGCTTGCAGCGGCCGCCCGCTCGCCACCGATTGGGCCAGGTTGCGCGCCACCTGGGCCCGGCCTAACGGCGCCGCCAGCACCTGGATGCCCTGCCCGGCGAACCCGTCCAGGGCATCCCGCTCGGCCTCGTTTTCCCACACGGTCGCCAGGGTCAGGTCGTGGCCGTGCGCCGCCAGGGCCCGCAGCAGGTTATACGGGCGTGTCCGGATGAGCGTGGGCGTGTTCGGACAAACGAATAGGAGCCTCACTTGGCGATGCCCCCCAGTGGCACAAAACGGCTCGTCAGGTGCAGATACCGAACGGCTCGCCAAAAGTCTGCTGCGTCTGGTGTTCCAACGGGTGAAGCTTCAAGAGGGGCTGGCGCCGAGCGGACTCGATCACAAGGCATGGTGGAAGTCAGCCTTTAGTCGCTCCAGGGCATCCTGTAGCCGGGCGGTGACGCGATCGAACACTCGGTCTGGACTGAGCTGGGGGGCCGCCTCGCTTGCCAGCCGCTGCAGAGCACGCACGGTAGGCGTGATCATGACCTGATACAGCGCCCGCGCGGCAAGGCCCAGGCCCGCCGTGAGCCTGGCGGGCGCGGGCCCCGATAGCCGAGCACGCAAGGCATCGGCCGTGCGCGAGCTATGGTACAGCGGCAGCAGCCGCACCGGCCGATAGCTCAAGCCAATGGAAGCGCTCCAATCCTCCCACTTTAACGCCAGGATGTGGCGATAAGCCCGAATTGCCACCCACGGAACGCGCAGCGCGTCAGCCGCTACAGCGCCGTGCAGGGCTTCTGTTAATAACAGCTCGGTACTCTGGATGGAGTCCAGGATTGTTTTAACATCGCCTGCGGGATCGATAAAATGAATATTGGCCTGCTCGCAAATACGCCGCCAGTTGCCGTAGTAGTCGCTGCGCCAGTGCGGCATGTAGGCCACCCGATACAATTTGGGCCTCCGGGGCAGAGACAATGTTCCGAGAAACATGCCGCCGTCAGTGACCGCCGTCTCGGGCGGTAAGCCCAGGCAATGCGCGGTCACAGGCCCTCGGACACAATACACCCGCCAACGAGAATCGGGCTTCTTTCCAGCACATTGGGATCCTAAGCTTAGAATTCCACGTGGACAAGTTGTCGCGGCCGCTTCTATAGTGTCACCTAAATACTAGTGACTCCAGCGTAACTGGACTGGCCACAGTTAGGCCGCAAATGTAATCACACTGGCTCACCT
>JADMIO010852316.1_pt1 | contig 62893 bp, 48 predicted proteins | sample 8958161 | NCBI WGS metagenome assembly JADMIO01 (sample SAMN16585339, study PRJNA669376) | soil metagenome | isolation source: Crop rotation soil | place: USA: Cullars Rotation, Alabama | collected 2011 | reverse complement strand
CCGCGACAACTTGTCCACGTGGAATTCTAAGCTTAGGATCCCAATGTGCTGGAAGATGCCGAAATCAAAGCGTCGGCTGACGCGAAGCTCGTGCCCGGCGTGAAGAAAGCCGAGCAACAAATCACCGCCGATAAAGCAGCCCTTGAGAAAGCCCAGCAGGAAGACGCAAAAGACAGCGATCAATATTCGCCTCTCAGTCCGCAATATCCGACGCGCAGCTCAGGACGTCGAAAGGCGCTGGCGAATTGGATCGCATCGCGCGATAACCCGCTGACGGCGCGCGTGGCCGTCAATCATATCTGGCTGAGGCATTTCGGCCGGGCGATTGTCACCAGCACGTACGATCTCGGCCGCAACGGCAAGGCACCCAGTCACCCCGAACTGCTCGACTGGCTGGCAGTCGAATTGATGGATTCCGGCTGGTCGATGAAGAAAATCCACCGGCTGATAGTCACCAGCAATGCGTACCGCATGCAGTCGGGCACGAGTGAAACGGGCAAATTGAATGCAGAAAAAGATCCCGACAACCGTTACCTGTGGCATTTCAACGTGCGCAGAATGGAAGGGGAACTCGTTCGCGACAGCATCCTGCAGACGGCCGGCGAACTCGATCGCACGATAGGCGGCAAGGAACTCGACAATAAGCAGGAAACCACCTTGCATCGGAGATCGATGTACTTCAGCCTCTATCCCGAAGCGGGCGGAGCGATGCGTTTTCTGGAATTGTTCGACGCCCCTGATCCTTGCGATTGTTACAAGCGCAGCGAAAGCATCATTCCGCAGCAGGCTCTGGCGATGACGAACAGCCAACTGGCCGTCAACGAAAGCCGGATCCTCGCCAAAAAAATCTGGGCGGATGTATCGGGTGAATCAACGAGCGACGAGCGGATCGCCGGCCACGCTCTGCAGCAGGTCGAGCATCGCGGCGTGGTCCGTCAACTGCCGCTCGATCCGGTCGTCCGCCGGCAACGTCGCCGACTCGCCTTGTTGCGGGCCGATCGCCTTCAAATGCTCGCGCAGTACCAGCCGCGCACGAAGAGCGGTGAGAAATGTCCGTACTCGTTCGGCATTCTCGGCGCTGCGCGTCAATCCGTAGGTGTTCAGCACGCCCGCGGCTTCTTTGTTCTGCTTGAAGGCGAAGAACGACCACCACTTCCGCGCCACTTCCAGATACGCCGCCAGCGTGGCGAGCTGGGCGTGGATGATGGTCAGGCTGCGCGGGTTTTCCCGCACCGACAACGCCAGCTCCGCATCCAGCGGCCCCGCGCGAAACAACTTCGCAAAAGGTTCGGCCTCGGCCAGCTGCTGGCGCCCGCGCTGCCGCGCAGCGTCGTCCGCATTGGCCCAATGCGCGGCGGTGGCCGCCTCCACCTTCGCGACGGTCTTCTCCAGACGATCCGCCAGATCGACTCGCGCCTTTGCGACTTTTGTCACGTCCGATCCTGGCGCAAAGGCGGGAATCACCACATCCGCCGTCGCATCCGCCTCGCGCGCCGCGTGAACGGTGGCGGCCATACCGCTGCGCACGGCGTCGATCGATTTTCCCAACAACTGCTGTAGCGTCAGTCCGGCGGCCTTCGTCCAAGGGTTTGTCGCATACGTTACGGATTCGGCGCGTTCGAGCAGGTCGCGCAGTTCAGTCGCGCGGAGATCGACTTCGGTGAGAGACGTCTGGCTGAGCAGCGTTGCGTTGAGGGTGACGAACTCGGCGCTGCCGGATCCGGGACTCCGCTGCGCTGCGCCCTCGGCGTGGGAAGAGTCGTCTGACGAGCCCATCACATCTTTCGGCGCCAGGGCGAGCCACTCGCCGACGAGTTCGTGAAACGACATGCCCGTCGATTCGCCCGCGCCGCCGCGCGACATCAGCGCTTGGTGGTGAGCGGTCAGTTCGCCGTGCAGCTTCTGCAATTCGGCGTCGGCCTTGGCGAGTTTGCCTTCGGCCTTCTCGTCGGTGATCGCCTCGGGCAGCGTTTCGAGCTGCTGGCGGATGTCCATGTACAGATCGCGCTGGTCGCGCTGCGGGTCGTGGATCAGTGCGCAGAGCTGGCCGAGGCCCATGTGGTCGAGGCGGTCGGCGACAACATCGAGCGCGGTACGCTTGTCGCACACCAGCAGCACGCGCTGCCCGCGCGCCAGGTGGTCGCCGATGATGTTCGCGATCGTCTGGCTCTTTCCCGTGCCCGGCGGGCCGTGCACGACCAATCCGCGGCTCTGGCGCGCCAGCCGCACCGCGCGCGACTGGCACGGGTCGGCTGCCGTCACCAGGCGCTCGTCGGCGAAGACTCTCGTCCGCGGCGCGACGCGCTCCGCCTGCGGCGCGTCTGCATCGCGCGGCGGGGCCTCTTCAAAACTCGCCCCGACGTCCACAAAGCTCTTCACCGGCCCTTCGAGCCCGTCCGGCCCGGCCACGACCATTGCCTGCATGTCGCGCAGCAGACCCTGGTTTGCCATCGGAAACAGCCCGACCACCGCACTCACCAGCACAGCCGGCTTCGGGTTCTCGTCGTCGTCGGTGCGCGGGCAGGAGCGGAGGAAGACCGCGTCGTCGGGGCGGGGTACGCGCGTGGAGGGAGAACGATCAACCTCCGATTCCGTCGCCTGGGCCGCAGCGTCTTTAGCCTCAAACGTGAGCCCCCACGAGTTCTCCTCGTCGGCGGCTTGCAGTTGCGGACCATCGGGCGGCGCCGGCGTCGGCACTGGCTCGCTCGTGGATTGGATTTCAGCCGGCGGCGGCTGGATCTGCTCCGCAGTAGCAGCACCGTCTTGTGGTGTTTTCGCTTCCGCGTCCGGCTTCGGTTTGAATGCCGCCGGCACTTCCATATCGAGCGCGCCACAGACATATTTCACCAGCTCACTGATCTCGCGCCACGGGTCGTCTCCCTGCTCGTCGGCGAACAAGTCGTCGGCCGACTTGCCGGTCTGCTGCTCGAGCCAGGCGAGGAGGGCGACGTTGGGAGTCACCAGGTCGAGCCCCTCGCCGCGGCAGGCGAGTTTGACGCTTTGCGCCGCGCCGCCGCCGATCGTGACCGTCACCGGGATAAATGCGATGGGCGCCAGCACCCGGCGGCTCGCGCCGCTGCGGGATGCGCCACCGGCAAACGTGCCGGGCGGCAGGCTCAGGATCGGGAAGCCGAGGTTCAGAACGTGAACGCCCGTATCCTGCTCATAGGTGCGAGCGTCGTCGGCGATAATCCGGAATTTGGTCAGCAGGGCGGCTTGTTCGTTCCAGGCCTTTTCCTCTACAGAGATCGGCTCGGCTGAAGCATCCGCTTCCGCCGTTGTCTCTGACTCGTCCTCGCCGTTTCCGTTTCGCTTCCACCCGCGGCGCTTCACGGCGCCGGAGCGCTTGGCTGGGGCGGGCACGCGGGCGGTCAGCTTCACCTCGCGCTTGTTGCCGAGCAATTCGTCGAGCGCGTCTTCCGGCGACAGGTCCGCCAACTTCGCCACACCGGCGAAGTCCACACGCTGCCGGCTGTGGTGCGGGCGGCAGTTCAGGCTCGGGCCGCTCGTCAGCGACGCGAGCAGGCGGTCCAACATCTTCTCCAGCACCCTGTTGTTCGCGGCGGGCATCCCAGCCCTTCTAACCCCGACCCAAGAGGGGAGCAAGGGTGTTGAAGGATGAAGGCAGAAGGCAGAAGGATGAATGAGGCTGACAGCACTGCGTAAGATTTGCTTGAACACCCCGAGCACGCGTTTGTACTCTCATCGGGAGTCGCTAATTGTCCGGTCGTTCACTCGCACTTACCTCTATGAACTGGTCTCGCGCTTTGATCGTCGCCCTTTCAATCGCGCTGGGGGCCTGCGGCATCATCAGGGCCGCCGGACCCGCATCGGACAACCGCGAGCGGGAGCCCGAACCACGGCGCGATTCGAAACCGAGCGGGCTTCCGCCCGCGGCTATCACAAGCGACGCAGGCATGCTCGCCCTTCGAGATCTGGCAAGCAACTCGATCAAGATTGCCGCGATCGTCCCCGAGAAGGTCGGGCCGTTTCCCGTGGATCACGACGCGCCGCTCGACCCGGCCCAGCGGGTCGATACCGACGCCGACCGTTACACCCGTCTGCGCGTCGAGTTCAACGGCATCCGCAAGGACCGTGTGCCCGCGTTCCTTTACGTCCCCAAGGACCCGCAGAAAACCCACCCGGCCGTCCTGCTGCAATATGGGAGCGGGGGGAACAAGAAGACGAATTACATCGTGGCGCTGGGTGAGCAGTTCGTAAAGCGCGGGTTCGTCGTGCTGACGATCGACGTCCCGCTGCACGGCGAGCGCAAGACAAACAGTGCGTCTGCGATCACGGAAGTGTTGGCCGACAACTCCGGCCGCTTCCCTTGGTATCTGGGGGATTACAGCCGTGCGATGGACTACCTGGTGGCCCGGCCGGAGGTGGACAAGGATCGCGTCGGGTATGCGGGGATCAGCTGGGGGGCAATCACCGGCCTGGTCTTCGTCGCACACGAGCCGCGGGTGAAGGCGATGGCGTCAATCGTTGGAGGCGGCAACTGGCTCGGGGCGATTCATGCACCATTGCCGGAGGAAACCAGGGCCCAGGACCGCCGAATCGACCCGATCTATCACGTCGGACTGATCGCGCCGCGGCCGCTGCTGCTGATGAACGTGACGCAAGACCAACTGGTGCCGCGGTTCTATTCCGAGTCTCTCCACGCCGCGGCGGGCGATCCGCCGACGACAGTAAAACGGTGGATCGAGACAGACCATTTCTTCAGCGACGTGAATCGCTACGAAGTGCTCGACCATGTGGTGGGGTTCATGGAAACCGGACTGGCGAGCGCAGGCTCGAAGCAGTAGCCCGGATCACTTATTCAGTTCATCCAGAGACGGCTTTTTCCCTTTCACGGGCTCATCAGATTCTGGGACTCGCTCCAATTCGGTTTCATTTGACGACACGCCCGGCGTAAAGGTCTTGACGGGCTCGGGAGTCTTTGGCGTCTCTGCGGGCACGGTCTTCTTCGGCTCTTCTGTGGCGGGCTTTGCTTCAGGCTTGGGTTGGGCCGGCGTCGTGTCCGGCGGATTATGCTCCGCGCGGGCTTCGACGATGGCGGCGCGGGTCTTGTTCACGACAGCCAGCAGCTCCGCCTGCTCGGGGGCGGGGACGTCGTGCTGGTCCATCGCCTTTTTCAAATCCGCGGCGGCCGCGTCGAACTCGGCGTCGGTGACGCCCATCCCTTTGTGCGCGCTCACCATGTCCTTGCCGGAGTAGTTGACGTCGCCACCCGTCGTAGTGGCGATGAACTCGACAAGCCGCTTCTTCAGGTGCGCAATATTTTCCGGCGTGGCCTCCCACGCGGCGGGGTGCCCCTTGCGCGTGAAGTTCACCTTTGGGTCATCGGCCGCGAGGGCGACGAACGCTTCGACGACCTTCGTGACACCCGCATTGCCGCCGAGACGATCGAAGAGCGGCTTCTCAACCGACGGAAGTTGCGGACCGACCGACGTGCTCTGGGTTGAAGCCACCGCCACAGTGGGATGAGAAACATCGTCACGATGCTTGGCCTCGCGCTTTGTATCCGTACAGCCCAGCGCGACACAGGCGATCACTCCGGCGGCCAGAAACGGGCGGGGCATGGGTCAGTCTCCTTGTTTCGCAGGGAAGTGACCGGTCTCAGTGACCGAGGCAGGAAGCCATCATATCTTCGTCCGCAAGGCGCTCAACGCCGAAAGACCCTCAATCACAAAAGTCTTTACTGCATCGCTTTGCATAGCATTCAAACGAATTACCTATCTTGTCTGTAGAAATACTTGACGATTTTGATTGACATTGCCGATTCAATCCCTAGAGTGCGTCGCTCATGGCTCACAAGCCCATTCATCTTCGTTCGCCACGCCACGACGGCGGCCGCTTCGCGCGGCGGTGTTGCTGTCGCTGTTGCTAGGCAAATTGGCTTTTCCAAGTGGGAAAGCCCGATCGTCTCATCTTTGTTTAATTCAGGTTGCCGTGACCGTCGCCCCTCCTCGCCGAGCGGGACGTCCGGCGGAAGGAGTGCTTCGTGAAACGGTTCCATGGAAAGTCCGCGGCTATCGTGCTCGCGGCAGCGGCGGCGCTCGGGGCGTCGTCCGCAGTCTTCGCAGCCGACCCCACGCAGGCGGAGCTGCTCGAACAGATCAAGGCGCTGCAGACCAAGGTCGAGGCGCTGGAAGCCAACCAGCAGGCGACCACGCAGCGCATCGACTCGAAGGAAGTGGATGCCACCGTCGATAGCGTCCTCCGCGACGCCAACGACCGCAGCAAGTTCCTTGACGCCCAGGGCTTCACCGCCGGCTACAACAAGGGAAAGTTCCTCCTCCAGAGCGAGGACGGCAATTTCGTCCTGAACCCCAACCTGCAGTTCCAGTTCCGTTACGTCGCGAACAACCGTGAAAGCGTGAAGAACGGCGACGGGGACTCCACGGACGGCGGTTTCGAAGTCCGTCGGCTCAAGTTCGCGTTCGACGGCACGGTCTACAAGAACATTCAGTACAAGTTCCAGTGGAACACCAGCCGCACCGCGGGCACGCCCGCGCTCGACGAGGGCTGGGTGCGCTACAAATTTGACGGCACCCCCTTCGCGATCCGGGCCGGCTCGATCACGAGCGACTGGGATCACGAAACGGGCATCAGCTCCAAGCGTCAGCTCGCAGTCGAGCGCTCGTTCCTGCACGAAGCGATCGCCGGCGGCGCAACCGGCAGCGAGAACTACCTCCAGGCCATCCAGGGTCAGTACGACAACGGCGGCGCGCTCCGCGCCACCCTCGCTTACACCGACGGCTTTGCGACGCGCAACACCGCGTTCACCGACACGGGCGGCGGTTCGACGTTCCTGCAGATCGTCAACCCGCAGTGGGGCGCCTTCGGCCGCGTCGATTGGAAGATCGCCGGCGACTGGAAGCAATACGACGACTTCACGGCTCTTGGCAACACCAAGGACCTGCTCGTGGCCGGTGCCGGCTTCGAGTGGGACACCGCCGCGAACATCAACGCGCTGTTCCACACCGTCGACATCCAGTGGGAGCCGCAGGCGGTCAAGGGCCTGGGCATCTACGGGGCGTTCGTCGGGCTGCAGCGTGACTTCCGCACCGCGCCCGCGGGCGGCTCGGGCGTGACCTACGACTGGGGCCTGCTCGCTCAGGCGAACTACTTGCTGACCGACAAGTGGGAAGTGTTCGGGCGCTACGACTACACCAGCCTGGACACCGACGCGGCGCCCACGGCCGGCTCGATCGGCGCTGCGGCGCAGATCGAAGACAAGATCCACGAGTTCACGGTCGGCGCCAATTACTACCTGCACGACCACAACGCCAAGTTCACGGCCGATGTGACGTGGCTGCCGAACGGTTCGCCGGTCAATCTCGATGCCGCTGGCATCCTGGCCCAGCCGGACGGCGACAACCAGTTCGTCTTCCGCGCTCAGTTCCAGCTCTTGCTGTAACGACTGCGTCTTAGCTCACGATTCGGGCGGCGCGTTCTGACACGAGGCGCGCCGCCCGGACGGGGCTTTCCTCTCCGCCCGATTCTCCCAAACACATTATGGATATTGCACTTAAGACAGGAGGTTCGCCATCGACGAATATCATTGTAAACCTATAGGAAATGTGTACAGTATCCGGTTCGGGTGAATGGGCGAAGCGTGTGTTGCGCGTCGCGGCCCGGGCCGGGAAAACAATCAGCAGGCATCCCAGGCCCACAGGCCGCTTAAGATAGGAACCTTCATCATGCGTAATTTCGCCAAGCTGTTTCTCACCGGCATCGTCGCCCTCGGCGGCGCCTTCGCTTCTCCCGCGCCCGTCGCGCACGCCGAAGACATCAAGCTTCTCAACGTCTCCTACGACCCGACGCGCGAGCTCTACGAAGAGATCAACCGCCAGTTCACCGAGTACTACAAGGCCAAGACCGGCAAGACGGTGGCCGTCGCCCAGTCGCATGGCGGGTCGGGTAAGCAGGCGCGATCGGTCATCGACGGGCTCAAGGCCGACGTCGTCACCCTTGCCCTCGGCTCCGACACGTCGGCGGTCGAGAAGTCGGGCCTGATCAACGCTGGCTGGCAGTCGAAGCTGCCGTACAACTCCGCCCCGTACACCTCGACGATCGTGCTGATCGTCCGCAAGGGAAACCCGAAGGGGATCAAGGACTGGAACGACCTGATCAAGCCGGGCGTGCAGGTCATCACGCCGAACCCCAAGACCTCCGGCGGCGCCCGCTGGAACTTCCTGGCGGCCTGGGCTTACGGCGCCGGCGCCAAGGGCCGCGATCTCTCCACCGACGCGGGCCTGAAGGCCGCCACCGATGCCGCCAAGGAGGCGAAAGGCTTCCCCGTTGCCGATGATGCCAAGGGGCAGGAGTTCGTCGCGGCACTGTTCAAGAACGTCCCCGTGCTCGACACCGGCGCTCGCGGCTCGACCGTCACGTTCGCTCAGAAGAACATCGGCGACGTCCTGATTAACTGGGAGAATGAGGCGTACCTCACGCTCGAGGAATTCGGCAAGGACAAGTTCGAGATCATCTATCCGAGCATCAGCATCCTCGCCGAGCCGCAAGTGGCAGTTGTCGATAAGAACGTCGATGAGAAGGGGACTCGCGAGGTGGCCCAGGCCTATCTCGAATACCTGTACACCCCCGAAGCGCAGGACACGATCGGCGCGCTCCACTATCGCCCGCGCAACACCGAGGCCCTGAAGAAATACCAGGCCGAGCTCCCGCCGCTCCCGCTCGTCACGATTGACGAGACCTTCGGCGGGTGGGGCAAGGCCCAAGCCCACTTCTTCGGCGACGGAGGCGTCTTCGACCAGCTCTACAAGCCCACGAGCGCGGCGGCCAAGTAACGCGAGGCATCTCACGTTTCGCGCACGCTCCGCAGGGGCGCGTCTGAAACGTCAGGCATCTGAAGAAATCCCAGGGCGCGTCGCTCGAAAGGGCGACGCGCCCTTTTAAGCAACAGAGCGAAAGGCATAATCCCCTCCCCCGTATGTCGCAACGCAATAGTGTCATCCCCGGCTTCGGCCTTTCGCTGGGGTACACGCTTTTTTACCTGACGCTGCTCGTCCTCATCCCGCTCGGCGGGCTGATCCTCAAGACTGCGCAGCTCTCGATCGATGAATTCTGGCGCGTCATCACCGACCCGTTCGTAACGGCCGCCTATCGGCTTTCGCTGCAGGCTTCACTGGCAGCGGCGCTGATCAACAGCGTGTTCGGGCTCATCGTCGCCTGGGTGCTCGTCCGCTACTCCTTCCCGGGCCGGCGGATCTTCGATGCCATCGTCGACTTCCCCTTCGCACTGCCGACGGCGGTCGCCGGGTTGACGTTCGGCAGCCTTTACGCGCACGTCGAGTGGCTCGATGCGGTCAAGATCGGCACCTGGATCACGGCCGCGCTGAACGCCATCCTGTCGATCTTCGGTTCCTGCCGGCTGAACCCGGTGACCCTCTCCGGCCTCGATGAGTTCCGCGTGATTGTCATGCTGACGTTCGTCGGCCTGCCGTTCGTCGTCCGGACCGTGCAACCCGTGTTGCAGGACTGGGACCCCGAAATCGAGCAAGCCGCCCAGAGCCTGGGTGCGGGGCGCTGGACGATCTTCCGCCGGCTGATCTTCGCGGACATCTTCCCGGCGTGGCTCAGCGGGCTGGCATTGGCGTTCGCCCGCGCGGTCGGAGAATACGGATCCGTCATCTTCGTGGCCGGCAACATCCCGGGCAAAAGCCAGATCGCGCCATTGCAAATCGTAACCAAGCTCGACGACTTTCGCTTCGCCGATGCCACCGCCATCGGGGTGGTGCTGCTGGGAATCTCGCTATCGATCCTGCTGCTGATCAACGGGCTGGATTGGTGGAGCCACCGGCGTGAGAGGGCGACGTAATGGCGCAAGCCGTCATCAACTACGCCGCCTTAGGGCGCCGACAGAAAGTCGGCGGCGGGAAGGTCGCGCCTGTCGCGCTCACCCTGATCGCGGTCGCGTTCCTGACCTTCTTTGTGCTCATTCCCGCCGGTAATGTCTTCTATCAGGCGCTTTCCAAGGGTTTTCGTGCCTACACCAGCATTTTGAACCCGCCCGCGATCGACGAGGCGAAGGTGGAAGCGCTGAAGGCGAAGGCCGCCGACAAGGCGACGCCATTCCGAGAGCGGCGGGAGTTGTCGAAGCAGGTTAATGCCCTCTACGCCCCGCACGAGCAGGCGCGCAAGACCTGGTCGTCGATCCGCATGACGCTCTTCATCACGACGCTGGCCGTGCCGATTAACGCGCTCTTCGGCGTCGCGGCGGCGTGGGCGATTACCAAGTTCCGCTTCAAGGGCCGCTCGTTCCTCGTTTCCCTCATCGATTTGCCGTTCTCCGTCTCGCCGGTCGTGTCCGGCCTGGTTTTCGTGCTGCTGATGGGCCGCCAGGGGTTCTTCGAATCCTGGAGCAGCGGCACGCGATTCGTCTGGCTCTCGCCGGCCGTCCGCGCGGTGCCGCACGCGCTCCTGGCTATGCTGCTGATCGCATTCCTGACGTTCATCGCCATGGGAATCACCCGCCAACTCATGGTGCCCGGCCCCGACGCGCGGCGATACGTCCGCAAGGTCCGCCGCGTCGGCATCCGCGCCGCGACATTCGTGCCGCTGATCATCGTCGGCGTGGCGTATGTGTGGCGCCCGGAGTGGAACTGGCACTGGCTCGCGCCGTCCGGCTGGACCTTCCCCGACCCGACCACCATGTCCTGGCGCGGCTTCTCCGGCGGACATCTCTGGCCGTTCAATCCTCCGGAGTGGGCGCACGGCATCATCTTCACGCCACTGGCGACGCTGCTCGCATCGCTGTTCGTCACGTTCCCGTTCGTCGCGCGGGCATTGATCCCACTGATGGAATCGCAAGGCGCCGACGCCGAGCAGGCGGCCGCGTCGCTCGGGGCGAGCGGGTTCACGACGTTCTGGAAAGTCACTCTGCCGAGCATCAAGTGGGGCCTGATCTACGGCGTGATCCTCTGCACTGCGCGCTCGCTCGGCGAGTTCGGCGCCGTCTCCGTGGTGACAGCCCACCTCGACACCACCGACACCATGCCCCTGCGCGTCGAGAAGCTTTGGCAATCCAACGACACACAGGCCGCCTTCACCGTCGCGTCATTGCTCGCGATGTTGGCGGTGGTGACACTAATCATCAAGACCTTCTCTGAGTGGAAGGCGGCGAGAGACCTGAAGGACGTTGACGCCCCGCCCGACGTGCCGGGGGAGGTCGTCGCAATGAAGACGTGAAGGAGACACGTTATTCACGCGAAGGACGGAGACGGGCCGTGCTGGCCCGAGCCGAGCGAGAGAGATCATGAGCATCGAAGTCCAAAACGTCAGCAAGTCATTCGGCACGTTTCACGCGCTGAAGAACGTCTCGATCAAGGTCGAGACGGGTGAACTCGTCGCGCTGCTCGGGCCGAGCGGGTCTGGGAAGACGACGCTGCTGCGGATCATCGCGGGCCTGGAACAGCCGGACGAGGGAAGTGGGGCGGTCCTGTTCCACCAGGAGGACATGACCGCGCGGGCCGTCGGTGCGCGCAAGGTGGGATTCGTCTTCCAGCACTACGCGCTGTTCCGGCACATGACGGTGTTCGAGAACGTCGCCTTCGGCCTGAGGGTACGCCCCTGGCGGACGCGGCCGAAGAAGAAGGCGATCGCCGACAAGGTGCATGAGCTGCTGAAGCTGGTGCAGCTCGACAGCATGGCCAGGCGATATCCGTCGCAGTTATCCGGCGGGCAGCGGCAACGCGTCGCGCTGGCACGGGCGCTGGCGGTTGAGCCCAAGGTGCTGCTGCTCGATGAACCGTTCGGCGCGCTCGATGCGAAGGTGCGCCGCGAGCTGCGTCGATGGCTGCGTCGCCTGCACGACGAGATGCATATCACCACCGTCTTCGTGACGCACGACCAGGAAGAGGCGCTTGAAGTGGCCGACCGGATCGCGGTAATGAACGCCGGAAAGATCGAGCAGCTCGGCACGCCCGAGGAGGTGTACGAGCACCCGGCCACGCCGTTCGTCTACAACTTCCTGGGGAACGTGAACTTGTTCCATGGACGGGTGCATGACGGCGCGCTGACGATCGGCGAGGACACCGACCCGAACGCGGCGGGCAATCAGGACGACCCCGCCGTGGCCGCATACGTGAGGCCGCACGACGTGGAGATCAGCCGCAACACGGACGGCGGCGTGCAGGCCAGCGCCGGCGACACGATTCTGGCCAAGGTGGCGCACATCAGTTTTGCCGGCCCGTTCGTGCACGTGCAGCTCACCCGCCGCGACAACGGCGCCATCGTCGAGGCGGCCCTGGGACGCGAGAAGTACAAAGAGCTGGAACTCAAGACTGGCGACGAGGTATACGCGAAGCTGCGCAACGCACGCGTGTTCGCCGAGGATTACTCGATCTGATTCACCGCCAAGGATTCAATCGAGACGAACCGGGGACAGCATTACGCCGTCTGCCGCGAGAACAGCGGTTCATTTTTCGCCTCGACGCCTGTGGCAACCTACAATTACGCTTTCCGTTCGGGCGTATACGACAAATCACCATTACAGGAGAGAACGGTGCCGACCAAGGAAAGCAACAACGCGTTGAAGGAACTGATCGCCGGGCTGCAGGAAGATCTTTCGCGCGAGTATCAGGCGATCATTGCGTACACAGTCTACAGCAACGTCCTGAGCGGCGCGCAGTGGATGCATATCGCCGGGGAACTGAAGAAGCACGCCCACGAGGAGCTGGAGCACGCGCTGATCATCGCCGATCAGATCGACTACCTCGGCGAAATGCCCAACGCCACGCCGCGGGAAGTGAAGCTGTCGGAGAAGGCCGAGGATATGCTGCGGTTCGACCTGGACAACGAGACGGAGACGATCAAGGCCTACCGCAAGCGCGTGCGGCAGGCCGAGGCGCTGGGGCATTTCGCGCTGGCCGAGCAGATCCGCAAGATCATCACGCAAGAGCAGGAGCACCAGCACGACCTAGCGACCGCGCTCGGCATCGATGTCCCCAACATCATCGAAGAAGGTGCTTGAGGCGGGATCATCTCACTTCGCACCGACTACACGCCCGGGTGGGCGCCTGTGGGCTTCGACCTCGGCGGCGCGTTCCGTCGCTTCCTTGAGGAGTTTGGCGACGACGTCCGGATGCGCGGCCGCCACGTCTTTCGTCTCACCCAGGTCCGTCGCGAGGTTATACAGGCCAGGACCGGCGTCCTTCTTCGCGTTTGGTTTCTGCGCGTCGGGTCCGCCGGCAGCACCGGGTTCGCCGGGCGCGTTGAGGAACAGCTTCCAGTCTCCCTGGCGAATCGCCTGAAGCTGCTGATTGGCACCGAAGTAGAGATGCGTGTCCCGAACCGGCTTGGCGTCGGGATCGAACATCAGCGAAGTGATGTCACGCCCGTCGATGATCCGATCCTTCGGCAGTTCAGCGCCTGCGATCGCCGCGAAAGTGGGAAGCACGTCGATGTTTCCGGCGATGCGATCACACGTCTTGCCGGCAGGAATCTTGCCCGGCCAGCGCATGATGCACGGCTCGCGCACGCCGCCTTCAAAGTTGGTGGTCTTGTTCCCCCGTAGCGGCGGCGCCGGCCGATTGGCCGGCCCGTTGTCGGAGGTAAAGATCACCAGCGTGTCATCATCGAGCTTCAACTCCTTCAGCGCCGCCATCACCTGCCCGACCGACCAGTCGATCTCTTCGATCGCGTCGCCGATGAGGCCTTGCGCACTCTTGCCGCGAAATGCGTCCGACGCGGCCAGCGGAAAATGCACCATCGTGTGCGGCAGGTAGACGAAGAACGGCCCATCCTTATGAGCGCGGATGAACTTCACCGCCTCCTCAGTGTAGCGGCGCGTCAACTGCGATTGGTCCGGTTCCGTCTCGATTACCGTCTCATCGTTGATCAGCGGCAGAGGAGGATTCTTCGAATTCGCCCCGGCCTTTCCCTGGCCCATGTCGTTGCTGTAAGGAATGCCGAAGTAGTGATCGAATCCCTGACGCGTCGGCAAAAACTCCGGCTGATGCCCCAGGTGCCACTTGCCGATCGCGCAGGTCGCATAACCCTTCTGCTTCACAATCTCCGCGATCGTCACCTCATCCGGGTTCAGCCCGATCTCGCTGGGCGGAAACAGCACGCCGGGGATCGAAACTCGCGCGTTGTAGCAACCGGTCATCATGCAGGCGCGCGACATCGAGCAGACCGGCGTCGCATAAAAGCTGGTGAACCTCGTCCCCTCCGCGGCAAACTTGTCGAGGTTCGGCGTGCGCACTTTCGTATTGCCGAACGGGCCGATGTCGGCGTAGCCCATATCGTCGATGAATATGAGCACGATGTTCGGCTTTTCAGCGCCGGCAGCGTGGGCCGACCAGGAATAGGAGCAGATGAGCAGTGCAATGAGAATGCGGTACATGGTCTCTTGATATCACGTCCCAATGGCGGTGTTGTCCGTTTCATCGATCTCGGAGACCTGGCCCAGGAAATCGATCCGGCCCAGCAGATGATCCTGCCCGGGCGCCAGCGGGGGGACGAGGAACTTCAGCTTGAACGTCTTGCCCGCACCGGGCTTCAGATTCAACTTCTGGATCAGGTCGCCCAGAATGGCGTCGTCGTCGCCGATCACGGTGTCGGTGGAGGCAAACAGCCGCGTGGTGATGGGCGTTTTGAGCGCAATATTGCCTTTATTCTGGATGAAGAGAGCAGCGGCACCCTTTCCCGGCGCGCCGACAAGTGCCGGGCTGATCGAACCGATCAGGTTCACAAACGGCGCTGCCAGAGAAACGCTCGGGCCGGGCGGCGTGACATTGCTCAGATTGTTCGGGTCGGTGATGAGCGCCAGGAGCACGTGCGCACCTTCTGTCGGGACGGCCGGGAATGCGGTGAACTTCATCGGCACTTTTACGACCCTGCCCGGCTTGGCGCTCAGGTTCTTCGTGACCACGACGACGGAAGTGTCCGCTCCGTCGAGCACGCCATCGGTAGAGGCGAACAACTCGACGCGAGCAAGTCCGCTGACGATCGTGGTGGTGGAATTGCTGACGAGCACCACGATCTTCGCCTTCACCTTCTGACCTGTGGGCGTGGACGGGGGAAGCACGCCGGTGACGATGCCCGCCAGGGGAGACGTGGGCGTGGGCGTGGGCGTGGGAGTCGGTGTCGGAGTGGGTGTTGGGGTCGGTGTCGGGGTCGGCGTAGGCGTCGGAGTTGGAGTGGGCGTGGGTGTCGGCGTGGGTGTCGGTGTCGGCGTGGGTGTCGGTGTCGGCGTGGGTGTGGGCGTCGGCGTAGGAGTGGGCGTCGGTATCGGAAACTCGAAAGAACCGATGTCGGCCTGGCCGTCGATGACCCGAGGGAAGCCGGCGCCGCGCTGGTCGTTGTCGATGACTTCGTTAAGTACAGTTCCGCCCCCCTGGTTGATGGCCGGACTGTCGGCTTGGAGCGCCATCGTCTGTGTCGGTCCACCGTTGTCGGCCAGAGGCTCGAGCAGTGGATCGATGGGTGTTGTGGCATCGCCGACCAGGTTCCCCTCAACTCCTCCGACCAGGCCGTGCAGACCCGCTCCATCGCCGATGAGGCAATGGCCGCCGATCGAGACCTCGCCGCTGAAGTCAGGATTCAGGGGGGCAACATTGAGGGCGACGATGGAATTTTCCAGCGCAATAATGCCGGTCGTGTCCGGATGGACAAAGATGCCGCCGCCGGCTCCGGCGCCCCCAAAGCCGGGCGTGAGTGTGCCGAGAACAATTGTGTTTGCCGCGATGGTGCTGTCGCCGATGGCGAGGGCACCGAGCGTGTAGATGCCGCCACCGTTGCCGCTGACGTAACTGTCGTCCACCGAATCACCGTTGAAGGTGGCGGTGTTGTCGGTAATGGTGCAAGCGGAAATGCCGATCGCGCCGGTCACCGCATTGAAGATTCCGCCGCCGACGCCGGCACCGGTCGTGCCGTTCTTGTTCACGTCTGCGTTGTCAGCGAAGAAGGCGGTGTTGTGCGCCACAGTGCAGCGAATGAGCGTCGCGTCGCCCCTGTTGAACAGGCCGCCACCCCCTTCGGAAGAATTGTTGATGAGGGTTACTTCGGTCAGGTGCAGCGTGGCGCCCAGACGGTTTTGAATGCCGCCGCCGACAGGGGACGAGTTTCCGTCGAGCAATCCACCGGTCATCTCGACAGTGCCGACGTTAGAGATGCCACCGCCGTCACCGTTGTCGGCGTCGTTGGAAAACATCCGCACATTCTCCAAGGTTAGCGTGATGTTCAGCCGGTTGGCGATCCCGGCGCCGCTGGCGGCGCTATTGATGGCAAAGTCGGTGGAGGTGACGGTGGAATTGGCGCGGTTGAAAAATGCGCCGCCGCTGTTGGTAGCGGAATTGTTATAGAAGTCGCAGATGTCAATGGTCACCGGCCCTTCTGCGTAGAGGCCGCCTCCGTCGCCCCCGCCGCCACCGGTATCGCGCGCCTCATTGTGGTGGACGTAGCAGTTGGTCAGCAGGAGAATCCCGGCATTGTAGATGCCGCCGCCGACGTCGTCCGTGACCTTCCCACCGGCAATATCAAGCCCGCTGATATCACCGGTGGCGCCGGCGTCGATGTGAAACACACGCGATGCAGAATTCGCGTTGATGGTCAGATTGCTGTTTGGCCCGGTAATGGTGGTCTGGCCGCTGGTGAGATGAAGTTCACCGAGCGAAAGCGTGATGGTGGCAGGCCCGCCAGCGGTGAGTGATTGATCGAAGGTGATCGTGTCGTCGCCAACACTGGCATTGGCGGCGGTGATCGCGTCGCGCAGCGAAACGCCACCGGTGGCGACGCCGTCGCTTTCATCAACAAGCGTGTTCACGACAAATGCCGTCAGCAGCCGGCGGACTTCCAGTGCTTCGACCGCCGCTCGTGCGGCGCGCGTCAGGCGCCCTATGCCGCGGCTTTCGCATCGGTGTGATTCAGATGGCAGGTGAGGAACGAATGGAGGTATGAACGCTCGCATGGTGCCTTCCTCTGGAGAAACACACCCGGATCTTTTGCGTCAAACCGAAACAGAGGCGCGCAGAAGCGAGAAGTTAAGGACGTGCCGCCCCCAAAACGTGACTCATCGGCAGCGCCTCAACGTGATAAACGCATGGTCGATCGAAGGGGAGGGCGGGGTCAAGATAAATCTTGTCTGATGGCGCTATCGGTGATCATTTCACGGTCGGCGCCGTCTTGGGCTTCATCTCGTCGGCGTGCTGCCAGAAGGCCTTGCCGACGTCCGTTTCAGTGTCCGTCAGCAGCCACAGAATCCGCGCCGTGCCGGCGTTTGACATCATGTCCGGCGCGGGCTGCTTCTTCCACGCGGCGTAGTACGCGTCGGCGCTGGTCTTGGCGCGTTTCAGGAGATATTCCTCACCGGTGGCGCGATAAAGATCGAGATCGGCTTCGACCATGAACTGTGACCACTTGAGCGGGTCGCGGTAGACGCCGGTCTTCGCATCCAGCAGTTTCTCGGCCGCCTTGCCGATGCGCTTGGCTTGTTCGAGGTCTTCGGGGCGTCCGTCGCGACGATAGAGTGCGAGATAGGACCGAAGCATCAAGGCGGAGTTGTACGTGAGCTTGCCGCGCTTCACCTCGCCGGTAGCCACGATGAGCCGATCGTCGTACAGCCCATCGCGGTCCTGCAGTTTCTGGGTGGTCCAGTCGACCGCCTTCCGCGCGGCAGTCGCCCAAACGTCCGATTCGTTTGCCGGACCGAGACTGGCGAGTCGGAGAAATCCGAGCGCGCCCGGGCCGTTCGCGCAGGTGTTCTTCGACCCGTCGTGGTGCGCCTGGTGCCACCAGATGCCACCACCGGCTTGGTCGTCCTCGCCACTGAGGACGAACTTTGCGGTCTCTGTTGCGCGAGACAGGTACTCGCGATCGCCGGTGAGTTGGTACGCCTCGGCAAACGTAATCACCAGCCACGCGTTGTCGTCGTAATATTTGTCCGACCCGTTCCCCTTCGTCGGCGCCGGCTCATACGCGGGGATCGCCACCTTCGCGTCCCAATACGCCTGCATCCCCTTAAAGTGCTTCGCGAGCAGCGGGCGATACTCCTTCGGCTCATGACGCGCGGCCCCAACGAGCATGGAAAAAGCCGCCGCCTGCCGCCAGATGTAGTCGGGCTTTCGGCCGTCGCCCGGCTTGTCAAAGTAAAAGCCGCGCTGCGGATCCCAATACGTCTTCTGCACGTACGCCGTCACCTCGCCCGCTTCTGCAATATAGGGCGAGGGCTCGGCCGCGTGCGCAACGCTGGCGCATGCCATCAGCGCTGTAAGCACGGTCTGCAGTGGCGGGGTGACCCTCATACCTTCACCCGCTTGAACACGAACTCGTCGCTGAAGTGCTTGCCTTCCCGCTCGAATGTCAGGAGCAGCCGCGCCTCCGACTCGCCCTCCCATTTCCAGAAGGTGGGGTCGTTAGGATCGTAAACGCTGTAGTAGCGTGGTCCGTCGTCGTACATTCCACCGCCGTAGTAGTGTCCGCCGTGATGGTGTGCACTGGAAACCCCAACTCCCAAGCCTATCCCGAAATGTGGCCCGTTGTCGACCATCACCTCCGAGGGGGGCGGAAGGATCAGCTTTACGTGTGCGCCGGGCGGAATCACGCGGCTTGCCAGCGGGTGACTTTCCCCGTACGGATCCACTGCGTAACTCTCCCCGCCGATCAACTTGATTGCGACGTCCGACTCATTCGTCACCATCATTACGAGGCGGTTGTTCGATGTCTGCAGCGCATAGGCCACGTCCTCCATCTTGAACGTCACCGGTGATTTAGTCCCGACACGCTGTGCAAGATCGGGCGGCTTCACCATGTCGTATTGGTAATGCGCGCAGCCGACGCCGGAAAGCAGCAGCAGGGCAGCGAGGGGTAGGATGCGACGTGGAAGCGAGCGGGTGATCATTACGGCCCTACGCTAACGAAATCCGTGCCCGCACGTCACCTGTTTTTCTTCGTTCGATGTGCGGCCCTGCGGAGCGAGCCCGGTCATTGCGAGAGCGCCCGCCCATCGTGTGGATCCACGCCGTATCGATCGGGCGCGGAGCCGCCACGGTCGGAAACCGGCAAAGGCGCCTCCGGCCGAGGCTGAGGGGGCGGAGCGACCTCGACAAACTTACGGTTCATCAAGTGCATTCGCTGAATGACGTCCGAGCTCACGCCCCGGACGGAGAGGAAGCGCTCCTGCTCATCAGTCAGATCGAAGATCTGCTGTGTCCTCTCGAGACGATCGATCACCTCGGTGTCGGTCATGCCCGACCGGGCCAGCGTGATAATTTCGTCGAGCGTGACGAAACCGTCGCCGTCCAAGTCGGCCGTTGGCGACGTTCGCACGGCGTTGGCGTCGGGCAAGCTCGCGGGCGCGGTGCCGGCGGCGGTTTCAGCGAAGGAATCCGCATTGGCTTCGGTCTTCGGTTTGGCGACCTGCGCGGGTTGACCCCCGATCAGCATGGGGCCGGCGTTTTTGCCGAGAATAGAGCGCGCTATTCCGTCGTGCAGATTGACGAGTCCGCCACCGACATTGGCTACAAACGCCCCCGGCCCCGCGGCCCGGCCGGGCTCGCTCGCACATCCGCCGGTAGTCATCGCACCACCAACGATCCCCAGCAGCGCGACAGCGCGCTGAATCAACTTCGCATTTCGCTTCATGTCGTTACTGACACGGGAAGCGGAACGACGCGAGCAAGAATTTTGAGGTACTGCATTCTGAGGCCGTGCGCAACGAGCTGATCAACGACACACATCAGCTCGGTTCCACTGATAACGCCGCGTCGTGCAGCGCCTTCTCGCTCTTCTCAAAAAGCTCCAGCGGTCCCCACGCCTCGAAGACGACCACGCGCTTATCGTTCCGCTCCAGCGACAGCATGTAACCGACCGGCTTCCCTGCGACGTCGCGCCGGCCCTTCAGGACGTAGACCTTGCCGTCCACCGTCCGCTCGTCATCCACCGACAGCGATCGCCCATCGACAAGCGACCGCCGCACCAGCTTCGACCAGAATTCCACTGAAGCCTTGTCCACATTCGCCTGATCGCGCACGCGGATCAGCAGGCCATTCCCGTCCATCGCCTCGGCGTTGTACGTGTTCTCGTAATAGCGGACGAACCCCGGCGGCGATTTGAAGCGCGGGCCGCGACCGAAGAGGCCGACCTGCTTCACCGATTGCTCCACCTCGCCGGCGACGAGCCCCGCGCCCAGCTCGTCCACCCAGGAGAACGGCAGTCGCGGCGCGTTGCGCTGCGCATTCTGTTTCACGGCCGAGTTGAGATCGACGCGAATGGTCGACATGGCGATCTGCGACTCGAGATAGCGGATGCGTCCCTTCGCCTGGTCGATCTGCTCCGCCACGCGGGCGAGCTCGGCCTCGACCTTCAGCGCATCCTCCACCTTCTGCGTCTTGGAGAGGATGTCGAGCAGCCGCTGGCGGAGTTTTTCGGCATTGTCGAGACGAATGCCCAAGTCGCGCATCTCTTCGGTGACGTCCTGCGCTTTGAGCTGGCGATCCACTACCTCGCCGCACTTCTCAACGTAACCCACTGCCTCGTCGAACTTCACCGCCGGCACGCGGATGGTGACCGACCCGCCCGCGACTTCCTGCATATACCCACCGAGTTTCTCGGCGGTGTGCGTGATGGTGCGGATCGTGCCCGCCACATCGGCGACGACCACGCGGAACGATGCGCTGTAGATCACTTGCCGCGCTTCGCGCGGGGTGGGCTGCGGAGCGTCCGCCGCCGGGGCGGCCGGAATCGGCGCGGCGGCGGGCAGTGCGTCTGCCGTCGCGCCGATCGATCCGGGGACCGACGTCGCGGGCGGGGCTGCGAACGCCACCTCGCTCGCCTCCGGTATCGCCTTGACAGGGGCATAAGCGCGCCCGGACATCTCGCTCGGGTCCATTACATTCCTGGATTCGGCGCATCCTGCGAAGCACGCGACGAGACCGACCAGCACGGGAGTGAACAGTCGTGGCGATGTCATGCGAGGACCTCCGAGGACTTCAGTGTGTGACCGAGGGGAGACGTTCATGTCGTCCTTCGCGAATAAACCAGGAGAACACGCCGACGTCCCTGCAAGAGCCCCTCACCTCGCCTCTCCCCCGAGAACATTATGCATCAGCACGCGCATCGCTCGCTGCAGCGCGTTTCTGTGTCGAATGCTTAAGGCCCTACCTCCCTCTCCTGTGTACTCATGGGAGAGGGTGGGGGAGAGGGTCTTCGTTCGCGCGAGCAGCGCGTTTTCCCGGATTCGCCCCTCTCCCCCGCCCACTCCCCAGAGTACTGGGGCGAGGGAGGCAGCAACTTGTGATGCATAATGTTCCCGAGTACGGGGAGAGAAGTAACTACTTCGCCTCCAGCACCAGCACCCAGTCTGGCTCCTTCTCCGTCGCCGGCGGTTTGAATTCTGACGACCCTTCGTTCCCCATCACTTCGTCGATCGGCTTGCTCGCGCCCGTGCGCGGGTCGAACCAGCTTCCGCGGACAGGCTTGCTCCGCAGCTTCTTCATGTCGACCGTCACCGGCTTGCCTGAGGGGATGTAAACCATGACATACGTGCCGTCCATGTCGCGCGTCGCCTGGGCGTGATCGCCTCCCTTGCCTGCGTCGCCAACGATGATCGATTGATCCGGAATGCGTGTCAGGAAGGGCTTCGACTCGATCAGCTTCCTCGCGATGCCCACTTGTGTCGAGCCGGGCAGATGAATGGCGTCGCGCCAGCCGGTGCGGGCGTCGGCGAGGTTTTTGTCCACGCCTTTGTCCCACATCATCCAGACGTCGTGGCAGCCGTAGGTGTGGCCACACGCGCCGGCGAAGAGGTCCCAGTAGCAGACTTTCCGCACGTCGTACTCGTCGAACCAGCCATCCTCCTTCTTCTGACGGACCGGGTGGTTCTCGTAGTTCGGCTCGCTGTCGAGCGTCGGCTTGGTGGGTTGTCGCTCGTAATCTTTGCCAATCATCTCCCACGTCGGCTGGTTCTTTAGCGCGTGGCCAGTCTGCATCGTGTCGAAGTCGAGCCACGGCTCGTCATGAACAAACTTCGATGACGACGACCGCCCGCTCGGGTGGTAGGTGATCAGGTGATTGCCGCCGTCCCCTTTCTTCAGGCCGGCCACCATTGCGCGCCAGATCTCGAGGTGCTCCGGCTTCTCGATCGGCCTGTCCCCGCCGAGGATCCAGATGATCGGCTTGTCCTTGTACCGCTTGCCGAGGTATTCGCCGAACGCGGCCGCGTTTTCAGGGGTGAAGATCTCCGGCCCCTTGCCCCACTTCTTATTGACCTTGTCGCCCCACGTCGGTAGGAAACCGACGAACATCCCCAGCGACGCCACCTTGTCGACGACGTAATCGACGTGCTCGAAATACTTGTCGTTCGGCTTCGTGGGATCATTGTCGACCAGCGGAAGCTGCCCGTAGGGATTGGGCTCGGTCAGCCCATCGAATTCGGCCAGGCCGACCGCCTGGATGACGTTAAATCCTTTGGAGGCCCGGTCGGTGAGGTAGAGGTCGACGTCTTCGCGCTTGACCCGGTGGAAGAGTTCCCAGGCCGTGTCCCCCAGGTAGAAGAACGGGGAGCCGTCTTCTTTCACCAAAAAACGCCTATTGTCACTGACCTTGAGACGGGGGACGTCCGCCGCGCACGCGTAGGAAGCGAGAGCGCAGAGCAGTAGAGCAATCGGCAACCCGCGTGAGCTGAGAAACATGAAGTGACCCTCCGGGCCCGCGAAGTATACCTGCCCGCGGCGGCGGAGCGTCGAAACGTTTCAACGCAGACACCATGTGGAATCTCGGCTGCCCGTCATCCGGAGGTACTCCGAGGGATCTCCAGACCACGAGCGTCGTTCGGTAACCCGAGATCCCTCGGAGTACCTCGGGATGACGGGCGCTGCGGAGCGCGCTGCCGTGGACGCCCCCGGCCGAAACGGGTATCACTCCACGAACCCCGCCCGAACGTCGGCCGTACCGGCGGTAACGGCGCGGAGCGCCGAAGGTGTGCGGGGCAGTCACCGATCAACGAGGACACGGATGTCGATTGAGTTGTGCGTTCTCGGAAGCGGGTCGGCGGGGAACTGTTCCGTCGTGCGCACGCCGGGCGGGGTGATGCTGATCGACGCGGGGCTGGGGCCGCGCACCGTGGCACAGCGCATGAGGGGGACGGGCGTCGGCATCGGCGACGTGGCGGCCGTTTGCCTGACGCACCTCGACCGGGACCACTTCAACCTCAACTGGGTGGCAACGATCCTGCGAGCGGGCATCCACGTGCATTGTCACGCCGCCCGGCGGGGTGAACTGCTGCGGATGATCGGCGTCGAAGGATTCGACAACCTCGTCATCCCATTCGACGAAAACCCATTCGAACCGCTCGATGGCTTGACCGTCCACCCGCTCCAACTCGCTCACGACGAAGAAGGCTCGCACGGCTTCTGCCTCGAAGGGCACGGCAGGCGCGTCGGGTTCGCCACCGACCTCGGGCGCGTGCCGGCCAGCCTGATCGATTGCTTCGAGGGGGTCGATCTCCTCGCCATCGAAAGCAACTACGACCCCGCCATGCAGCGCAACAGCGGCCGGCCCGGGTTTCTCGTGCGGCGAATCATGAACGGGAGGGGGCATCTCTCCAACGAGCAGGCGCTCGACGCCGTGAAGCGGATCGTCGGCCGAACCCAGGCTAATCACGGCAAGCTCCCCGCCCACGTGGTGCTGCTGCACCGCAGCCGCGAGTGCAACTGCCCGAACCTGCTGCGCGAACTGTTCGCCTCAGACGCGCGCATCGCCCCGAGACTCGTTCTGGCTGAGCAATACGAACGAACCGCTTGGCTCCGAGCTGACGGCTCGATCCGCACGGAATCCCACCAGCAATTGGCCCTCTCTTGGGGCTGACCCATCCATCGTAAGATTCGTATATAACAAGTGTTACGGTTCAATAGATGGCACCGAAGGCCTCCGGATTCGGCGACCAACCGAAGTCATCTTGAAAATTAGTTGAGACTGAGTATCATCCTCTTTCACGTAAGAATTGTTCTGTCTCAGTAGGAGATCTTCAATGCGTCGTTGCTGTCTGCCGGTATTCGTGCTCTCACTGCTCTGCACCGCTGTCGCGTCCGCCGACCCCAGGCCGTTTACCTTCACCTACGACACGTATCCGGTCGGGAAGGGAAACTTTGAGTACGAGCAGTGGATCACCTGGCAAGCTCACAAGGAGGACGACACCAGCTATGACCGGATCGACTTCCGCCACGAATTCGAGTTCGGCATCACCGACAACTTCGACTTGGCCGTCTATCTGCCGAACTGGTACTACGAAGACTCCAAGGAATTCTCCGGCACCAAGTTCGACACCGTCAGCGTCGAGGGCGTCGTCTACTTTTCCAACCCGGTGACCGACAAGGTCGGCCTAGGGCTCTACACCGAGATCAGCGTCGGCGAGGAGGAGCTGGAAATCGAGAACAAGCTGCTGGTGCAGAAGGACATCGGGAAATGGGTGCTGGCCTACAACCTTGTCCTCGAGACGGAGATCGAGGGGATCTTCAACACCGAGGCAGAAAACGAGGTCGAGGGCGTCCTGGAGCAGACCGCCGGCGTCAGCTATGCGGTGGCTCCCGGGTGGATGCTGGGCGCCGAGATTTACGCCGAAAGTGTTTACGAGGACTGGTCCAGCTACGAACACACCAGTGTCTGGGCCGGCCCGTGCGTGAATTACACGGGCAAGGGTGGGTTCTTCGTCACGCTGACCCCGGTCTATCAGTTGACGGACACGGAAGACGAACCCGACTTTAAGCTGCGGATGATCTCCGGGTTCCAGTTCTGAACCCAAGACCTCGATCCGCCGATTCCGCGTTCTGCCAATCCCCCGTGCGGTTGCGAGCTTGCTCGCGGCTGCACGGGGATTTGGCGTCTCCTGGTTCCCACTCCCGCGGGGGCGTTCCCTTTGCCGATAACTCTTTTTGGGTCACAAGTCCCCTAGAGGAGTCGGCATGTCCATCCGTATCGCGGGTTCGTCGTTTCTGCTGCTGCTCACCCTGTGTGCGGCCTTCGCCACCGGTGCGGCGAAGAAGCCATCCCGCACTGACGTCTCCGCCTCCATCGCGCCTGCGGATGGCACCCCGGAGATCGAGGTCACCTGCGCCGGCACGATGGTGCCGGCCGTCGTTCACGTGCAGGGGCTGGGAAAGAACCCGAGCTCGGTGAGCGACCCAAATCTCGCTAAGAATCGCTACGACTGGGACTTCGGCGACGAAGCCGGCAAGTGGAACACCCTCACCGGCTTCAACGCCGCCCACGTCTATGACAAGCCGGGCGTTTACACGATCAGCCTGACTGTCACCGATCCGGCCGGCAAGGCGGCCAAGCGTCAGACGAAGGTGAAGATCGGCGCCGACTCGCGCAAGGTGATCTACGTTGCAAACGAGGGGTCCGACTCCAACACGGGCATGACTCCGGCCGCGCCGCTGCGGACACCGAACAAGGGGATCTCCAGCGCCGGCAACAACTGCACCGTCGCCTTCAAGGCCGGACAGACGTTCGACATCAACGAGACGATCAACGTCAAGGTTCAGAACCTCGTGATTGCCGCCTACGGGCAGGACCCCAAGGCTGCCGAGCCGCAACTGCCGATCCTGAGGAAGATCGAGGGGAAAGGGTCGAGCATGCTCTACGTCGACTCCAAGGCACGCGACATCCTCGTGCAGGGAATCCTTTTCGACAGCATCTGGGACCTCAAGTGCAAGTATGGGGAGAAGAAAGTCCCGGCCCGCGCGCTCACCGTCGGCGGCATCAACATCGCAGTGCGCGACTGCACGTTCCGCAACGTGTCGGACGCGGTGAACAACGAGCGCGAGCCGCAGGGAATGCTCGTGCAGGATTCGATGTTCACGGATGAGCTTCGCGCCCAGAGCATCTGGGGCGAAGGGAAGGACCAGGTCTACGTCGGCAACACGATGAAGCACAGCCGCCAGGAGCACCTGATCCGCACCAGCGGCGCGGGCGTGGTGCGGCTGCTGATCGCGAATAACAACCTGTCTCGCCCGAACAATGCCAAGGGCTCTATCGAGCTTCGCCGCAGCGAGTGGTTCTGGATCGCCAACAACCACATCAACGGTGGCACCATGCGCGTCGGCCCGCAGGAGCAGGACCAGGTGCGCGAGCCGAAGTGGGAAGAGATCAAGTGCAAGTACGGCGTCGTCGAGAACAACCGGATGGAAAAGGTGTTCGTGAATTTCCGCCTGGGCACCGAGCACGTGACACTGCGCAACAACTCCGTCAGCTACAACGAAGGGGAATTGATCCTCGTCGAGTGCATCAAGGAAGGTTACGACCAAATCCGCAAGATCATCGACCTCTCGATCGAGAACAACACGGGCATCGACACCGGCACCAAGGGCAAGTTCCTCAAAGTGAACGGCCACGCCGAGGGGATCGCGATGCGGAACAACCTGTTCGTCGCGCCGAAGCTTTCGACGAGCGACGTGCAGTCGTGCGCGGTGGACATCCGCGACAAAGACCTGTCCGGCTTCACCGAGATCACCGGCAACGTCTGGCCGGGCGTGTCAGGGCCGATCTTCCGCCTGCAGGAGCAGCCGGTGAGCATGCAGCAGTGGAACAGCGCCCCGCAGGTGGGCGACGACAAGGCCGGCAACGTGCAGCTCACCGCCACCGGCAACCCGCCTAAGGGGCTCAGCGCTGGTGCAACATTGGTGGACTTGGAGGCGCCGCCAGCGATGCAGGCAAAGAGCGAGTACCGCTCGCAGCGCAAGCGGTGAGATGCAGCGAACAGCCGAAAGCAACCAATGTGCACCCTCCCTCTTCCGGACTTCGGCGAGCTCAGTCGAGTCGTACTCCGGGAGAGCGCGGGGGAGAGAGCCGAACGGAGAAACGCGCCGGTCGCGCGAACGAAGACCCTCTCCCCTCCCTCTCCCATGAGTACATGGAAGAGGGAGGTTGCCGCTAGACAATTCAACAAGCCGCTCTTCTTCCTCTACGAAAGATCGTGAGGAACCACTTCCGCTCCACCGGTTATTTTGCTGTCGCACTTCTGCTCTGCCTGACGCTCGCCGCCCCGACGCGCGCGGACTACCCCGGCTGGGCTCACTCCGGCTCTATCTATCTGCTGACCACACCCGAAGGCGCCGCTCTCGATCCCGCCGCTTCACTCGAAAACTTCCCGGCCCTCGTCCGCCTTCACAGAGACTTCTTCGATTTCTCGCAAGCCGATGCGATGGGCGCGGACATCCGCTTCTCCACGCCGGCGGGTGAGCCGCTGGCGTATGAAATCGAAGAGTGGGACGCGAAGCGCGGCCAGGCGAGCGTCTGGGTGCGCATTCCGCTCATCAAAGGAAACCAGCGCCAGGAGATCCAGCTTCACTGGGGAAAGCCGGGCGCGGCGAGCGAGTCGGACGGCAAGGCGGTCTTTGGTAAATCGAACGGATATCTGAGCGTCTGGCACATGAACGACCCGGTGACGGACGTCACGGGGATGCTGCCGTCGAAGGACACCGGCACGACCCCTGCCGCGGGAATCGTCGCGCAGGCACGGCATTTTCCCGGCGGCCAAGGAATCTTCTGCGGCGACAAGATCGCCGGCTATCCGTCCGGCGCGAGTCCACACAGCACCGAAGCGTGGTTTCGCATCGAACGCCCGAATGCCACGATCGTCGGCTGGGGCAACGAGGGGGGCGGGCGCGGCAGCAAGGTACGGATGCAGTTCCGCAGCCCGCCGCACATCAAGATCGACAGCGATTTTTCCGACGTGAAGAGCGTAAAACGTCTGCCGACAGCAGCGTGGGTTCACGTCGCCCACACCTACGCCAAGGGCGAGGGGAAAATCTATATCAACGGCCAACTCGACGGCTCGGCCACGCCGCTGCTCAACATCAAGAGCCCGGCGCGGCTGTGGCTGGGCGGGTGGTACAACAATTTCGACTTCATCGGCGACCTCGACGAGGTGCGCATTTCGAGCGTCACGCGCTCACCCGACTGGGTGAAGCTGGAGTTCGAAAACCAGAAGCCGCTGCAAACGCTTGTTGGCCCGGTCGTACAGCCGGGCGATGCGTTTTCGGTGTCGGTGCAGAAGGTGACGGTGGAGGAGGGGAAGAACGCGACGATCACCGCGCGGGTCGGCGGCGCGCTGAAGGTCTATTGGACTTTCAAGGACGGCGGCCCTCGGGAGGACGGTGCCGAATACCAGCGGCTGGAAGCCATCGTCGCGGTCGACCGGTTTTCCTACACCATCGATCCCGGCCGTTTCAAGGGAGATCAGTCGCTCACGCTGCAGTTCAAGGCGGTCTATCCGGACGGCGTGAAAGTGCGCGATATCCCGGTGACTCTACAGGAAGCAATCCCCGATCCGGAGTTCACGCTGGATGCACCCGCCACGTGGGACGGCCGATCGACGATTGAGGTCACGCCGCGCATCGCCAACGCGAAGGAAATGGCCGCCGCCGGGGCAGGAGAGGTCCACGACGCCTGGGCCATCGGCGAGATCGCAGCCATTAAGGAGGCGTCCGCCGGAAAGCTGCTGCTGAAGCGGGCAATGAACAGCGGCACGCTGACGGTGACGGCCACCCTCGACAACGGCGGCTCACCGGTGAAGCGCACGGCACAGATCGTTGTCACCGAGCCCACTCGCGATCCCTGGGTGACCCGCACGCCCTCCATCGATGAGCGGCCCGTTGATAACCAGTTTTATGCACGTGACGACGGTGGCGAAGGAACGCTCGTCTGCAACGGCAAACTCGATAAGCCGGCCGACGCGGTCTTTATTCGCGTGTTTTCTGACGACAAGCCCTTCAACGAGCAGACGACCAAGCCCGGCGCCGATGGCACATATTCGCTGGCCATCAAACTGAAGCCGGGACTGGTCGTTTATCGCGCGGAATGGGGAACGAAGTCGGGCGGACAGGAGACGCCCCTCGGCTCTGCGAAGAATCTCGTCTGCGGCGACGCTTACCTGATCGACGGGCAGTCCAACGCGGTGGCGACGTCGTGGGGCAATGAGCCCTACGACTTCACCAGCCCCTGGATCCGCTCATTCGGCAGCGCGGAGGGCGGCGCGAGAGAGGCGCGCCTCGCAAAGTGGGGCGATGCAACCGCCCGCAGCAAAGGGGGAGAATTCCAGATCGGCTACTGGGGAATGGAACTCGCGCGGCGATTGGTGGAGGGTCAGAAGATGCCGATCTGCATCCTCAACGGCGCCGTCGGCGGAACGCGCATCGATCAGCACCAGCGCAGCGTTGCCGATCCGGAAGACGTCCGCACCATCTACGGACGGCTCCTGTGGCGCGTGCGCCACGCGGGGCTGACGCACAACATTCGCGCGATCTTCTGGCATCAGGGTGAGAACGATCAGGGCGCCGATGGCCCGACGGGCGGCTTCGGCTGGGAAACGTATCGGCAGTATTTCATCGACATGGCCGGCGCGTGGAAGCAGGACTATCCCAACCTGCGGAACTACTACGTCTTCCAGATCTGGCCCAAGTCGTGTGCAATGGGAATCGACGGCTCCGACAATCGGCTGCGAGAAGTACAACGCAATCTGCCGACCGCGTTTTCGGGCATGAGCATCATGTCGACGCTCGGCATCGACCCGCCCGGCGGCTGCCACTACCCGCCGGCCGGGTATGCAGAGTTTGCGCGGCTGATTTGCCCGCTGGTCGAGCGGGACCAATATGGGAAGGCGTTTGAAGGGTCGATCACGCCGCCGAATCTAAAATCAGCGCGCTATCTGGATGCCGCCCGCACCGCGGTCATCCTCGAGTTTGACCAGCCCGTGAAGTGGGACGACGCATTGGCAGGGCAGTTCTATCTCGATGGGGAGAAGGGAAAGGTCACCTCCGGCGCACTGGCAGGACATGTGCTCACGCTGAAACTGTCGGCTTCCTCGTTGGCTCGAACCATCACCTATCTCGACAGCAAGGAGTGGAGCCAGAAACTGCTCCTGCGTGGGGAGAACGGCATCGCGGCGTTGACGTTTTGCGAGGTCCCCATCCAGCCGCCGGGCCGATAATCAGTGCCGCGGACAGGCGAATTCCCTATCCCGTCGCTTTTGTTTTCCACATTGGGCGGGGGGTATGGTAGAACGAATGGCCGGCGCCGGGTGGGTTTGTGCCGTGCGCCCCATCGAAAATCACCTTGGAGAGATGCCATGTCGGACGACACGACGACTACCGAAACCCTCACCCGCCGAAACTTCCTGACCAGCGCCACGTTCGTCGCCGCGGCGGCGGCATGCGTCGCCTGTGGGAACTGCATCGTCGCGGAAGCCGCCGCCCCCCCGAAGCCGGGCGCTCCCGCCGCGGGCGGTGGGTTCAAGCCAGTCCCCGGCGAGTACGACGTCGGCCCCTTCTCGGCGTTCCTCAAGGCGCCCAATGGCGTGGTCGTCGATAAATTCGCCAAGGCCCCCAGCGGCTTCCTTCTCGTCGTCAACGAAGGAAAGGTCTACGCCCTCACCAGTGTCTGCACACACAAAGGGGAGCAGGTCAAGGCGATGGACGGCGGCAAGCAGGCGATCTGCCCCAAGCACGACAGTGTCTTCGACCTCGACGGCACACCGGCCCCCGTCACCCCCGACGGCGACAAGACCCCGGCGCGCAAGCCGCTGGCGCGTCACGGCATCAGCGTCAACAAGAAAGGAAACTTGGTCGTTGATACGAACGTCACCATCGAATTCGAGAAGCGCGATCAGGAAGGCGCCTTCGTCGAACTGAAGAAGCCGGCGGCGGGCGGCGCGAAGAAGAAGGCGTGATCTGAAATCTCAGATTTGAAATTGCAGAAGGGCGTGGCGAATTCGCCACGCCCTTCTTGTTTTGCAGCGTTCACCCGTCACGGGAGCAGCGCATCAACTGCGACATCGAGCGTTTGTCCTTCGCCGATCGTCAGTCGGAGCGTTTCTCCACGGTGGTGCGGCCGCACGTCGTCGTATTTCCCGTGGCCGACCAACGGGCGGGTGTACAACTCGACAACCCCATCAATCAGGTTAACGATGGTGTATTGGGCAATTCCTGCGTCGCAGTAAATCCGCTGTTTGGTTGTGCGATCGCGGGAAAGTGAACTGTCCGCGATCTCGAATGCGCAAATCACGTCGTCTGGTCCGGGATGACGCCCGTTGTAGTCGTCGATCGAACCTCGCACGATCGCCGCGTCGGGCTCGGGTTCGCCGTCGGGCTCGATGGTGATCGGCAGTTGAATCTGAAGATGGCAATTGAACGGTGTCAGTGCAAATGCCAGCTTACTGACGAGTTTTATGCCCTTTGCGTGATCAGGACCCACCGTCATGAGGTCTCCCCCCGCCTTGCTGCGATCTTTCCGCACGAGGTAACCATCGAGCAGTTCATAAGGCTCCCCCGACTGAAGAATGCCTTCCGCAATCATCCGGTGGTACTGCTGGACCGTGAGCGGCATAAGAATCGCTCGGTCATCCACAAGCTCGCGAAGCCGGGTACGCGTCATAAGACCTCTGCGGCATTGTATCTGCCCAAACCCGTCACATTCAATGAAAAAGGGCGGCCGCATTGCGGTCGCCCTTGAGGCATGTCGCTGATTGTGAAGGCCTTATCGATCCTTCACCCGCTCGATGTCCGCGCCGACTGCCGCCAGCTTCTTTTCGATCTTTTCGTAGCCGCGGTCGATGTGATAGACGCGGTCAATCTTCGTGGTGCCCTTGGCGACCAGGCCCGCCAAGACCAAGGCGGCCGAGGCGCGGAGGTCGCTTGCCATGACGGCGGCGCCTTGCAACTCCTTTACGCCTTGAATGACAGCGGTGGGGCCTTCCTTGCGGATGCGGGCGCCCATGCGGTTCAGTTCACCGACGTGGAGGAAGCGGTCGGGGAAGATGCGCTCGGTGATGACACTCATCCCGTCGCCGATCGCCAGCAGGGCCATGAGCTGGGCCTGGATGTCGGTCGGGAAGCCGGGGAACGGCTGGGTGGTCATCTCGACCGGGTTGATGCGCCGGTTGGACGACACGAAAATCGTGCCGTTCTGCCGCTCGATCTTCACGCCCACTTCTTCGAGCCGATCGACGACGGCAATCAGGTGATCCAGGTTGCAGTTCTTCAGCTCCAACTCGCCATTGGTGATGGCGGCGGCGATCATGAAGGTGCCGCACTCGATGCGATCGGGGATGATCCGGTGCTCGGTCGGCTTCAGCTCGTCGACGCCCTCGATCCGGATCTCCGGCGTGCCGTGACCCTTGATCCTGGCGCCCATCTTGTTGAGCAAATCCGCACAGTCCGACACTTCCGGCTCGCACGCCGCTCCGACCAGCACCGTCTCGCCCTCAGCGAGCGCGGCCGCGGTCATGACGTTGATCGTGCCGAGCACCGTCGGACCCTGCGCGCCGCCCAGGTACATACGGCAACCCTTCAGGCGCCCGCGAACCTCGCCGATGATGTTGCCGCCTTCAGTGCGGAACTCCGCCCCGAGCTTTTGCAGGCCGCGGACGTGGAGGTCGACCGGGCGGTCGCCGATGGCACACCCGCCGGGGATCGACACGATCGCCTTCTTGCGCTTGGCGAGCAGCGGGCCGAGCACGCAGATGCTGGCGCGCATCGTCTTGACGATGTCGTAGCGCGCCTCGACGACCTTTTCATTGATCACTTCGAGGTCGAGGTTGCCGTTGAGGGCGGGGCCGCCCCCGATGCCGGTGTCGGCGCCCGGCTCGTGGCGGACGACGTGCATCCCCAGCTCACCGAGAAGCTTAAGCATCGAGTCGATGTCACTGAGGCGGGGGACGCCTTTCAGCGTCGTCTTGCCCTCGGAAGCGGTGAGCACCGCCGCCAGGATGGGCAGCGCGGAGTTCTTGCTGCCGGAGATCTCAATCTTGCCTTTTAAGCGGTTGCCGCCGCGGATGAGGAAGCTGTCCATCGGATGCCCGTCCCTGAGCCTGTTGCGGCCCGAACTGTCTTGTGTGGTGGACGTTGCAGGCGGCACGGGTGTGTCGCAGGTCCCCGACCGGGTGGGGGATGCGGTACGCCGCCGACGTCCTCGAACTCAATCGGCCAATCCGTCGGCCGACGATCAATTTGAAGCAAATCTCCCTGTAAACCCGATGCGCGGCGCGCCGCCGACCCTGCGGACTGGTAGCGCATTGCTCACGTACTATGAAAACGGAGACGCCCGAATGCAAGCTCGGGTTCGGTGGAAAATGAAATGGCTTTCCGTCGGCACCTGCGCCGGGCGTGTCGAACGGTGGTCAGAAGGGGGGATTACTGACGGAGTTGGGCGCCTGAAGCGCTGCCGTTTCCGGCGCCGAAGGAAGTGTCGTAGTGGCCCGCACCGGTCTGGCGGAAGCAGAGCAGCTTCGAGACGACCGACCCGAAACTCTGGCCACCGTGGTGGTGAACGTCGCAGTCCGGGGCGTAGATCCGTCCATAGAAGAAGCCCCCGTCCTTGATTTCGCCTTTGTTGCCCGCCTGCATTTTCACACTGAGGTACACAGGCCGGTAAGACGTATGGGCAACCGTTCCCTCGAGACTCAAGTCACCATTGAGGTAGACCGTGGTGTTGCCGGAGAAGAGGAGCGACCCACCCGGCTTTACCTGCAGATCGGTCAGGTAATAGGTGCCTCCGGGCACCGTCAGCGTGGCGTTGTTGGGAATCACGATCTTCGTGCCCGACCGGTAGCTGCTCACGATGTTGGCATTGTCGTTGGCGCTGACGAAAGGCGACGTGTCGACCGGATCGAATGCCAGCAACTTATCCAAACGGGTGATCGTACCGGTGACGGTCACCGTGGCGTCCTTCAGCAAGTCGCCGCTCACTCCGTACTGCGCGTTTCCCCCCACATAGGCCGAATCATGCAGGTGGAGATCAGTGTTTCCAATGATGGTCGCGGTATTGGTGGACGTGGCAATGGAGTAGGGCCCGGCCGCCGAGTTGTAGGCGTCGAAGCGGGTCGTGTCGAACATACGCGATTCGTTCAGTCCGACATAGCCGGTCGGATCGCCGCTGAGCATGGCCGTCGCGCGGACGGTCAGGTTGATCTTGGGCATCCCGATAATGCCGCCGAAAGCCAAGTTTACGGGGTTGCCGCGCGCCTGCGTCCGGCGGCACGTGATGCGGACGGCATTGGCGGACGATCGGGCGGCCCCGCTAAGGACGGTAAACGTGTTGTTTACGTCGTCGTAGGTGCCGAACTCAATGTCATTGGTCCGGTCAACTGCGACCGGCGACCCGTCGGCATTGTTCTGTGCAGCGCCCCAAATGGCGCGGTCTTGTGTGGCCGTCACGCCCAGCGGCAGAGCACCGACGGCATAGTGGGCCGCGGAGTCGGCGGCGGCTTGCAGCTCGGTCTTCGTCAACTGCACGTGCGCGAGATCGACCCCCAGCGAGCAGATGCCGGCGAGCCCGACCAGCGCGAAGCCGCTGTAGATCAGCGACAGACCGCGCCTGCGGGATCGTGAGGATTGGGATCTGCGTGGCGTTTGCATCGAGCGGCGTCCCATAAACCGGCAGTTCGCTTCGCGCCATGCGGCGAAGCAAAAGGGCCGGTATCTGGGATATCGACGTGTCGAGGGGGGTGCCTTACCGCCCGCCCAGCTTGCGGTTTTGGAGAAGCAGGGACGGCGACGTCACGCCCGAAGCACTCCACGTTCGTTGGAGGGTTGGATATCGAAGTGCGGGAAGACGCTTGGTAAATCGCGAACGCACAAGTGCTTCCGTGCGACTTCCGCCAGGACGTCGCGATAATCGGTGGTCATCGCCAAGTCTCTCCCCTCGAAGAGTTGTTCATGCGCGAGACCGGGCCAGTCGCCCAAAACCTTACCCCCATTCACCGGACCTCCCATCGCCAGGAAGCAGGCGGCGTGGCCGTGGTCGGTTCCCTTGGTGCCGTTCTGGCGGACGCTGCGGCCGAACTCGGTCATGGTCAGGACGACGACGTCTTCCATCCGGTCGCCCAAATCTTGGTGGAACGCCGCGAGCGACTTGGCAAAGTCGGTGAGTCGGCCGGCAAGTTGGCCGTTGGCGGCACCTTGGTTGGCGTGGGTGTCCCACCCGCCGGCTTCGGCGAACGCCACCTGCAGGCCGACGTCCGCCTTCACCAGCTGCGCCACCTGCATCAGCGCCTTCCCGAGTTGGTCACCCGGGTAATTCGCGCCATGCTCCGGCTGATAACGCGCGATGTCCGCTTCCTTCAGGATCCGCAGCGCATCGAACGACTCGCGCCCCGCGCCACCGAGCACTTCATCGACGGCCGAGTCGTACAGCCCTTCGAACCCGCCGCCGGCGGTGGGGGTGGCGCCCGTCGCGACGGTTGGCGATGCCCCGCGCACGCCGAAGCTTCGCAGGTCCGGAATGGCCAGCACGTCCGGGTCTCCCGCCAGCGACCGCGGCACGGCTGCCGTCATCGCGACGGCCCGGAAGGGCGTCAGCTTCGCGGGCTTCTCTCCCGCCCGCACGGCCCGGCTCAGCCACCCGGTCGGCGTCGCCTTCTCCTTCAAAACGCCCGCCTCCATGAAGTCCTGCGCATCAAAGTGCGACCGAGTCGGATTCGGCGATCCGACCGCGTGAATCACCGCCAGTTCCTTCGACTTGAACAGCGGCGCGAGCGGCGCCAGCCCCCGGTGCAACGCGAAGAACCCGTCTAAATCGATCGATGCCTCCGCATCCCCGGCCTTGGGGCGCGGCAACGCGATCTCGTTACGCAGCTTGTAGTAATCCGGATCTCCAAATGGCGCCGCCATCGACAACCCGTCCGCCGCCCCACGCTGGAAAATGCAGACCAAGATTTTGCCCTTCGCTGCCGCCTGCGGCGCGGCGAGGGCCGCACTGCGAAGGAACTGCGGTCCCCACCCGCCGAGGGCGGCTAGTGCCACGGCACCATTCTTCAAAAGCAATCGTCGGGAGAAGGGGGGCATGTGTTCCTCGTGGCATGGGCGGCTCGCCCATGATTGTGCTCAAGAGAAGACATGGGCGGGCCGCCCATGGCACGTCATCACCTTCGCTGAAACTCCGGCGATCCGAGTACCAGCGCCGGCAACTGAGCGCCGTCTTTGGCGGCAGCCTTCATCAGCGTCGTGCGGGTGGCGTCCGAGACTTCGCCATTCAGGTATTCCGCGACAAGGCGGTCGATTGCTTCGTTCGGCGATGAGTTGTTCACGGCGGTTCTCTCCCTCGCCACCGCCACATCCATCACATCCCCGCCCGTCAGCGCGGTCGCGTAGTTCAGACGCGAGATGAGCGCCCCGGTGCTCACCCACCGTCGCGAATCCTCGGTGTATCCCGTCGGCGGCTGGCAGGCGAAGAGCGGCTCGCCCATATCGAAGACGTGCCAGTTCAACGTCTTGATCCGCGACGCGCTCAGGTTCTCCGCGCCGTAGCCGATCGTCCCGGCCCCCTCCAGCAACATCCGAATCTGCACCGTCACGAAACCCATCGGCTTGGGTTCAACCGACGCGCCCGTAGCCCGCACCGCGGAAATCGCAAATTCCAGCGGCGATTTCACCTTCGCCCGGTACGCGTCGCGCGAGAAGAATTCCGGCGACGTTACGATCGATTTCACCACCTCGCGCAAATCGCCATCAGTCTTCAGGAACACTTCCGCAGCGCGATCTACTGCGCTCCTGGGCGGCTCATCGGCAATGAACCGGCGGCAAAGCTTTGTGGCGATGAAGCGCGCGGTCGAAGGATGCTTCGCCAGGATGTCGAGCACTGTCATCCCGTCATGAACGCCTCCGCCGGCGGGAATGGTCTGGCCGAGGACAGTCTTCTCGCCGTTGTCGTGCCGGCGGTCCTCGAACGCGTAGCCGCCAGTGAGGGGGTTCAGGCCCCAGCCGGTGAAACAGCGGGCAACCTGCTCGACGTCCTTCTGCGTGTAGCCGCCGTCGACGCCCAGCGTGTGCAGTTCGAGCAGTTCGCGGGCGTAGTTTTCATTGAGACCCCCCTCGGTCATCGGCTGGGTCGCTTTGTCCATGTTGGATCCATCGTCGATGCCGAAATACCCCTTCACCACGACGGCCCGCATCTCTTGCTCGAACGGAGAGACCTCATGCGGCGCACTGTTCTCCGTGTTGTCCAGATAGGCGAGCATTGCCGGGCTGGCCGCGCTCGCGCCGAGGAGACGCCGGAATTTGCCCAGCACGTGCGGACGGATCACTTCGCGATCGTCGACGATCTTCAGCGTACGGCACGGGTCCTTCTTCACGTCAATGTTGAAGTGGTTCGACCAGAAGTCGACCAGCACTTCCTGCAACTGCCGCTGCGAGTCGGCCGCCCGCATCACCTTGGCAGTCTGCAACTCGCCGAGGGCGCGCAGCGTCACGTTCGTCGCAAGCTGCTTCATGATCTCGTTCGCGCCCGGCTTGTAGGGTTCCGCAGGAGGGGCCGTGTTTTTCTTCGCGAAATCGACTCCCGTCCGAAGTTTCATTTCCTCGGTGTTGCCGCTCTTCTGCTGCATCGTGACGAATTGCTTCAGCTCGGAGTAATACGCCTTGGTCAGCTCTTGCGATGTCAGGGAGAGCATCCTGAACTGAGCCAGCTTCGCATCGAGGGCCGCGTCATCGATCGACTCGGGGTGAAGCTGCTGCTCGACCCACGCGTTGACGCCCATCTGCTCCACCCGCGCCGCATCGCCCGGCCGCGGGCCGTAGGCGAGACGGTTGAGGACATGAACGGCCTTCTGGCGTTCGGTGAGCGGAGCATCGTCGGCGCGAACAGGGGCGACGGTGGCGGCGCCCCACATGGCAATGAGGGCGGCAATGGAGATTCGCAATCGCATGGTCATTTGCTCCAGGACCGTAGTATGTGGCGAGAGAGGCCTGATCGTTATAGAAAAATCGAAACCATTGAAGCCGGTCATCCGAGGAGCTTGCGACGAGGGGTCTCCACTCGGGAAGACGCACCGCATTTCGTCTGGAGATCGCGCCGAGCGTGTGAGTTTTTCGTGCCATGGGCGGTCCGCCCATGTCTTTTCAATTAGAAAACACGGGCGCGCCGCCCGTGGCACGTCAAAAGCTCACAGGCTCTCAGGTCGCCCGAAGCTCCTGTCGGGATGACACGTTGGGCGTTGCAACGCATGGGAGCACGGGTCGGTAACCTAAGTGTCCCGACTTCCATCTTTTTGAACCGCTACCCAAATCCGCAGGAGGGTTACCGTGATGAACCGCCCGCAATTGTCCCCGCGCCGCCGCTGGATACGCCGCATTGTTGCGATCGCCCTCGCACCGTTCGCCGGACCCTCGATCTCCACTGCCGCCGTTGGCGACCCGCAAATCAAGACCACGCATCCGTGGTATCCCGGCGAGCTCTCCTGCTCCACGTTCGAGCGACTCTTCGCCACGCAGGCCGAAGCGTACAAGCGGGTGACGGGACGGGACGTCTCCACGGATGAGGACAAGGCGCTGGCAAGCTGGTACTGGCGGAATCTCCACTTCGCCCACGGAGAGGGAGGCAACCAAAATTGCTTCGCTGCGGGCTTTAAGAACGGAGAGACCAATCGCGACTACTGGACCGGCCTGTTCGCGCATGGCTTTGCGCTGTGCGGCACAACCCACGCACAATACACGGCCGAGATGGACTCGCTCCTCGGGCACGCGCGCTCGCGCACCGTGGGCGTGTCGGGCCACAATAGCTTCGAGGTTTACCTCACCGGCGGCCCCTACGGCAGCGGCAAGTGGGCATTGCTCGACCACGACATCTCGACCGTCGTCTACTCGCCCGATGGCTCGCGCCTTCTCTCGATCGACGAGATCGGCAAGGATCTCAAGACCCTCACCGACCCGCGTTTCAAACCCGATCGCCAACGCGGCTGGCGTGTTGCGGGCCTGCACGACGACGACGCGAAGGGCGTCTACGACTCGTTCCGCAGCGTTGAGTATCTAAATGGCTACGCCGGGGCGCCGCCGATGGTGAACCTCCGCCGGGGTGAATCGCTTCGACGATATTTGCAGCCGGGGCTCGACGACGGGAAGACGTTCGTCTTCTGGGGCATGAACTACAACACGGCCGGCATTCCCGGCCCCACGCGCGACCGGACGTGGGTCAATCAGCCGGAGAAGATGTACGGGTCAAAGAACGGCACCGGCGCGCAATCGGGCCGGGTGCGCTTCGCTAATGCGGTGTACACGTACACGCCCGACTTCGCCGGCGGAAGCTATAAGGAAGGCGTTGCGAGCGAGGACGATCACACGGTGACGTTCCGATTCCTCACGCCGTACGTTATCGGGACGACACCCGCCAACGACGCGAAGTGGGGCATTTACGACGCCGGCGGACGCAACGGCCTGGTGCTGCACGGCTCGGCCGGGTGCGGCGTGCAAGTCTCCACCGACGAAGGGAACACCTGGTCCGCCGCCACGCCGATGACGGACGGACTGGACCTCACCGATTCGGTGAAAGGGTTCAACCAATACCTCCTGCGTTTCAACGCCCCGGCCGCATCGCTGAAGGATGCAAAGTTGAGCTGGCGGACCGTCTGCCAGGCGAACGTGGCGACCATCCCGCACCTGACCGATGGCCCCAACGCCATCACCTATCACGCCTCGGGCCGGGCTCTGGCCAGCGTCGGGCCGACCAAGGCACAGGCGGAGGCACACCTCGTCGATGGGCAAATGGGGAGCAAGATGGCCACCATCGGAATCGCGCCGCCGACGGGTATGCGGCTGGCCCACCTGTACGCGTCGAGTTGGAACATGAGCGGCGCCCCGCCCGCCCCGGTGAAGTACCAGATCGAATACTCTGCCGACGCGGGGCATACCTGGCAGCCGGTCGTGAAGGACTGGGAAATCATCCGCCGGGCCCCGGAACCGGGCGACTTCTGGAGCCAGAGCTTTACATACGGCGACGTGGAACTGCCCCCCGGTCTTACGGGCCCGATCAAGGTTCGCTTCCGCAACGACGGCGGCAAGTCCTACCGCAAGGTGGAAGCCGCCGCCGCCTATGAAGTCATGAACCCCTCACCCGTAGAGGTCACCTTCGCCTGGACCGAGAACGGCGGGGCGGTGAAGACGGCATCGCACACGTACGATGCGGTCGGCAAGGATGATGCGACTTGGAAGTTTGACGCCGGGACGAAAGTGGAGACGAAGTGGGTGGAGTACGCAGGGAAGTAAGTTGCGTCTGATATCCGGCAGAATAGCACCCGACGCAGAGGGTCATCCCGAGGAGCTTGCGACGAGGGATCTCCAATCGGAAATAATCGCGGTCTTCCCCGTCTGGAGATCCCTCCAGTCGCTACCGCTCCTGTCGAGATGACGGTGTCAGACGCTGCGGTTGAGAGGCAACGTTCTCGCTTACTTCGCGCTCCCCGCCTTCACCGAGTCGAAGTATTCGCGGACGGCTTTCTGCGTCTGGGCGGGGATGCGGTCCTGTTCAACTTCGTCGGTAGCCTCGTTGTACTCGCGTTCGACGACGGCGCGCAGGCCGGCGGAACTTTCGCCGCGTTCGCTGGCGGCCTTTACGAAGGAACTGGCGAGGATTTTTCCCTTTTCGTCTGTTTGGGAGGGGGCGATTTCCTGGGTAACGCCGAAGGGGGCTTCCTCGCCCTTGGGTCGCGGGCCGCCGGCGGAGACACCGGGGCCGCCGTTGCCGGCGCCTTTGCCTTGCGGGTTGCCCGGTTGGAACTGGCCTTGTCCCTGACCTTGGCCTTGGCCCCATTGCCCGTTCGCCTGCTGACCCTGTCCCTGGCCGTTCTGACCTTGGCCGGGCTGCTGACCTTGGCCTTGCTGTCCTTGTTGACCGTTCTGGCCCTGCTGCGCGTTCGCCTGCTGCGCGGCCGCGGCCTGGGCGGCCTGGTTCTGGGCCTGCATCTGCTGCAACGCCTGCTGCATCGCCTTCTGGCCGGCTTGTGCATTCGCCTGCTGCTGGGCGGCCTGCTGCTGTTGGTTCCCGCCGTTCTGCGCCTGCTGGCCCTGACCCTGCTGCTGCTGCTGGCCACCCTGTTGTCCGGCGGCCTGCTGCATCGCCTGCGCCATCTGCTGCGCCGCCTGCGCCATGTTCGCCGCAGCCTGCTGGCCGTTCGCCTGCTGCTGCATCTGCTGCATCATGTTTTTGACCTGCTGCTGCTGCTGTGCGTTCGGGCCCTGCCCATTGTTCATGTTCTGCATCAGTTTGTTGGCGTTCTGCTGCAACTGCTGCTGCGCCTTCTTGTCCCCGTTGGCGGCCTGCTGCATCTGCTGGGCCATCTGCTGCGCCATCTGCTGATTGGCGCCCATTTGCTGCAACTGCTGCTGAATCTGATTTTGCACCGCCGGGTTGTTCGCCTGCGCCGCCATCTGCTGCGCGAGCTGCTTCATCTGCTCGGCGGCCTTCTCCTGATCCTTCTTGTCCATCTGGTCGAACTTCTTCACCGCCGCCGTCAGGTCCTGGACCGCTTCGGTGAACTTGCCGTCCTTGATCTCCTGATGCGCCTTGCCCACCGGCGTGCTGTTGTCCTGCGGGCCGGGCATCGAACGGAACGTCTTCATCTCGTTCTGCGCCTGTGCGAACTGCTGGGCATCCTTGATCTTGTCCTTGATCGACTCGACGTTCTCCAGCGCCTTCTGCGCCGTGGCCTTCGCCTTGGCGGGCTCCATGATCGGCTTACGCAGGAGCGCCTCAATCTCGCGCTTGGCGGTCTGGATCTGCGCGTCTTCCTGTACCTGCGGGGGCGCGGCCGCGATCTCGGCGAGTGCGCGCTTCATTGTTTCTTGCGCGTTAGCCCGCGCCCGCTCGGCCGGTGTCATCGCGACACCGCCGACCATCTCCCGGTTGGCGCGTGCCGGCACCAACCACGCGGTGAGGACCACCGCAACCGCCATCAGCGCTGTCAGCGCCGCATGACGCGGGAAGGGAACGGGGAACTGATCCCGCAGGCTCACCTGGTCGGCCGTCCGCTCGGCGTCCTGAATCGTCGCGGCGACGAACGGGTCAGCGCCGTTCTTGAGGGTCGGGCGGAGATAAAGGGCCGTGCTGAACTTTTCCTGGAGCGAAAGCTTGCGGTCGATCTCCACCGCCGCCTGCTGCGCGGTGGGCCGGCGCCAGAACGCGTAGCCGATCGCGATCACGACGCTGACGCCGAGGCCAATGAAATAGATGTTTTTCTCGTGCGGGATGAGCGTGCCGTAAAACCACTTGTTCGCCAGCAGCGCCAGGAGCACCAGACCGCCGTAGATGCTGAGCGACCACGCGACGGCCGTCAGGAACGTAACGAGAGTCATCTTCGTGCGAACGCGGGAGACGAGGTGATCGAGACGGGTCATGATGAGGCCTCCCTTCGGGCGAGCACGCGGCGCGCTGCAAAACGGCAATTCAACGCAGATTGTACGGCCGGTCCACACCACTACAACCAGAATCCGGCTGCACGTTTATCGATCTGGCCATCTCTATAGAGACGCATTCCCGGCAGAAGTTTCACACAATGCCCCTATCGGACTCGCCCTTCTTGCTGTTGAATCGACGATTCTGGTGGCGACAGGGGCACGGGCTGCCCCGAAAACTTTGTGGAAAGGACTCTCCCATGCTCATGCCTATCAAGCGATTGAAGGTTTCCCGGACCCTGATGGCCGTATCCATTGCAGGGCTGATCGGAGCGGGGGTAGCCGTTGCCCAGCAGCCCCGACCCGAACCGGAGCGGCCGGCTGCCGCGAAAGCGGAGGATGCCAAGCCCCTGCCGCGCAAGCCGGAGGTGACGGAACTGGGCGAGCCGCCGACCGATTTTGGTTCGGGCGCAGAGGCGATCCGTACCGCGGTCGAAGTGCCCGCTGCCACGAAGGGGGCGAACGGTCAGGTTACTTTGTCTGACATCACGCTCGCGCAGGCCCGCGCGGTCGTTGAGGCCGCTTCCGCCAAGTCGCTGGAGATCGGCACGAAAATGGACATCGCGGTAGTTGACGCCGGCGGGAACCTCAAGGCGTTTGTGCGGCAGGATGGGGCGTGGCTGGGGAGCATCGACATTTCGATTAAGAAGGCCAAAACCGCCCGCTACTTCGACATGCCGACCGGCGAGATCGGCAAGCTCAGCCAGCCGGGCGGGCCCCTTTTCGGGATCGAGCACTCCAACGACGGGCTGATCACGTTTCCGGGCGGCTTGCCGCTGCGGGGCGCGGATGGCACGACAATCGTCGGCGCGATCGGTGTGAGCGGCTCGACAGTCGAGAACGACCACGCAGTCGCCCTCGCCGGCGCCGCGGCGATGAAGCCCTCCGCGCGTGCGGATGCCGCTCCCCGGCCGGAAAGCGTGATCGATCCCAAGCCTCCCAAGGCGGACGAAATCCCGGCCGCCGCCCGAACCGGTCCCGACGGGCGCATCGATGATCGTCACCCCGCGCCGCCCAGGACACTGGGGCCGGCCCGATAGCGCGGGAGCATTACCAATCAAGCCACATCGCGCGTTGCCCGAAGAAGGAGACGGGATTACGCTGTGCTCACACATACAGGGGACAACCGACGAAGATGGTAACAGGCGCGATAGAATCCTCTTCCCCGAAGGTGCGCGTGCTGGTCGTCGAGGACGACCCGCCGACGGGTCACGCGCTGGAACTCCTCCTGAAACACCATCAGTATGAAGTGATCACCGCCAAGACGGTAGCCGCCGCCTTGGTCGGGCTTGCGAACTGCCCGGATGCCGTCCTGCTCGACCTGATGCTCCCCGACGGCGACGGCCTGCGCGTGCTAGAGGCGATCCGTGAGCGCCAGCTTTCGTCGCATGTCACTGTCCTCACCGGCGTCGGCGACCCCGACCGCCTCGACCGCGCCCGCAACCTCAAACCCGACGCGATGCTCCGCAAGCCCGTCGATTTCTTCCAGATCCTCCAACACCTCCCGCCTGCAGCGTGAGGGCAGAAGAGGAAGAAGATAGAGAATAGAGGATAGCGCAGGCCGGCCCGCGCTATCCTCTATTATCGTCTATCCTCTTCACGTCTCCCCCTTCTCCGCGTCTCCGCCTACAATGCCCGGCCCGGGTGGCGGTTGTGCCGCCCGATTTCAGAAGACCCACAGGGAAAGGAAGTTCATATGCCGACTCGTACCGCCGACGCCGTCTGGACCGGGAGCATCACGGAGGGGAAGGGAACCATTAAGACCGAGAGCGGCGTGCTTAACGTCCCCTACGACTGGAAGTCGCGCTCGGCCGAGGGCTCGACCACCAACCCGGAGGAACTGCTGGGCGCCGCCCACGCCGGGTGCTTCTCGATGGCCCTCTCCGGCGCCCTCGGTAAGGCCGGGTTCACCGCGACCAAGATTCACACCACCGCCAAGGTGACCTTCGAAAAGGTCGGCGAGAGCTTCGCGATCACCAAGATCGCCCTGACCAACGAATCGACGATCCCCAACATCGACCAGGCCAAGTTCACCGAACTCGCCAACGGTGCCAAGGCCGGCTGCCCGGTGAGCAAGGCGCTGACGGGAACCACCATCACGCTGGATGCCAAGCTGGTGAAGTGAGCGAGTGAAATGACCAATCACCAAGCCCCAATGACCAACAAATGACCAATGCCCAATGACCAGTGCGTGGGCCTGCGTGCCATGCATTGGTCATTGGACATTGGGCCTTTGTTGGTCATTGGGATTTGGGATTTTCTCAGATGCCCGACATCGTCCTCACCACTCTCAATGCCAAGTACGCCCACGCCGCGTTCGGGCTGCGGTATTTGATGGCCAATCTGGGGGTGCTGGCGGAACGGGCGACGATCATCGAGTTCGACATTGGCGTGCGGCCGATGGATGCGCTGGAGGCCATCCTGGCGCGCGAACCGAAGATCGTCGGCATTGGCGTTTACATCTGGAACGCCGAGCAATCGTTGCGGCTCGTGGCCGATCTGAAGCGTGTCCGGCCGGACGTCGTCGTCGTGCTCGGCGGGCCGGAAGTGAGCTACGAAACCGATCAACAGGAGATCGCCTCCCTCGCGGATTACGTGATCACTGGCGAGGCGGATCTGGCCTTCGCGGAGTTGTGCGAGAAGCTACTCGCAGGGCAGCGGCCGCTGGTGAAGGTGGTTCCGGCCGAGCTGCCGGAGTTTGCGAAGGAGCAGAAGCCGGCCGCAGCGCTGTCGCTTCTCAACTCCAACCTCGAAGCTCAACCCGCTCGCGTCGCGCTTCCATACTCCCTCTACACCGACGAAGACGTCGCTCATCGTGTCATCTACGTCGAGGCCTCACGAGGCTGCCCGTTCAAGTGCGAGTTCTGCCTTTCATCGCTCGACGTACCAGTGCGCAATGTTCCTGTGGGCGAGTTCCTCTCCGACATGCAGCGCCTGCTCGACCGCGGCGTAACCCGCTTCAAGTTCGTCGACCGCACCTTCAACCTGAATCTCAACATCAGTCGGCCGATCCTCGAGTTCTTCCACGAGCGCTACCGGCCGGGGCTGTTCCTGCACTTTGAGATGATCCCGGACCGCCTGCCCGAGGCGCTACGCGAGCCGATCAAGCGGTTCCCGCCCGGCGCGCTGCAGTTTGAAGTGGGAATCCAGACGTTTGACGATGAGGTCTCGAAGCGCATCAGCCGGCGGCAGGACATCGCCAAATTGGAAGACAACCTGCGGTGGCTGCGCGCCGAGACAGGCGTGCATGTCCACGCCGATTTGATCGTCGGGCTACCCGGCGAAGATGTCGAAACCTTCGGGCGCGGCTTCGACCGGCTCGTCGCGCTGGGGCCTCAGGAGATCCAAGTCGGCATCCTGAAGCGCTTGCGCGGCACGCCGATCGTCCGCCACGATGCCGAGTGGGGAATGGTCTATAGCCCGACCGCGCCGTACGAGGTGCTGCAAACGAGGCAGGTGGATTTCCCCACGATGCAGCGGATGCGCCGCTTCAGCCGGTATTGGGATTTGCTCGCCAACAGCGGCAATTTCACGCGTACGCTGCCAACGCTCTGGGCAGATCGTTCGCCGTTCGCATCGTTTCTCGCCTTGAGCGACTGGCTTCACGAGCACGCCGGGCGGACGCATGCGATCGCGCTGCCACGCCTCGCGGAGCTTCTCTTCCAATACCTCACGCAGGTTTCCGGTCGCGAGGCCCGCACCGTTGCGCCGCTCCTCTGGGATGACTTCCGTGAAGGCGGACGCCGCGATGGTCCAGAGTTCCTGCGGGCGTTCGTGCCGGAGGAATCACTTCGGTCTGCACGACGAGTGGTTACGACTGCCGCTGCACCGCCCCGGCAGTCGCGACATCTCCGCAACACGCCCGCAACGCCGCGCGCGTGAACGCGTCTTAAGTGGCAGGGGCGGCTCGCCCATGTCTTGTTTCCAAGACGGAAACATGGGCGGGCCGCCCATGGCACTTAGAAAGACGTTCCGCGTGCCCGAGCACGCTCATATCGCAGAACCAGCCCGGAGGATTTGATGCGACCCGTCCTTATCGCGTTCGCACTGCTGTGTGTGCTCGTCCAAGTTACCGCCCAAGCCGCGGACGAACGCCGCGAACTCTGGCTTTACTACCCGACCAACTTTCTCGTCGAGCAGAACGTCGACAAGCTCGAGCCGATCTGGGAGCGCGCGGCCAAGGCGGGGTACACGCATGTCATGATCGCGGATTCAAAGTTCTCCAGGCTCTCCTCGATGGGCGGGAACCTGCCGCGATACCTCAAGAACATCGAGCGCACCAAGGCGATCGCCGCCAAGCTCAACCTGAAGCTTGTGCCGGCGGTCTTTTCGATCGGGTATTCGAACGACCTCTTGGGGAACGATCCGAATCTCGCGGAGGGCATTCCTGTCAAAGACACGCCCTTTGTCGTGAAAAACGGGGTCGCGACGATCGAGAGTGATTTGCCTCCCAAGTTCGGCAAGCCGAGCTTCGTCGATGAGACGGTGAAGTTGCAGGATGGGGTGGCGACCGTCACCGACAACCAGAAGAACGCCCGTTTCACCTACAAGCTGAAGTTGAAGCCGTGGCGCTGCTATCACGTGTCGGTGAAGATCAAGACGGACGGTTACACCGCCCATCCCGAGGCGAAGGCGATCGCGGGGGATCGCACGCTGCAGTGGGAGAACCTCGGCGTGAAAAAGACGCAGGATTGGACCGAGCATCACGTCATCTTCAACTCGCTCGAGAACGAACAGGTCAACTGGTACTTCGGCGTCTGGGATACCGCGAAGGGGACGCTGCAGTGGAAAGACTGGCAGATCGAAGAGGTCGGTCTGCTGAATGTCCTGCGCCGGCCGGGCTGTCCGCTGACGGTGACGACGGAGGATGGGAAGGCGCTGGTTGAGGGGACCGATTTTGAAAGAATCATCGACCCGAAGATGGGGAACGAGCCTTACGAGGGGGAATACAAGGCCTACCACACGCCGCCAACGATCAAGACCAAGCTCCCCGACGGCACGAAGCTGCGCGTGAGCTGGTATCACCCGGCCATCGTTTATGACGGGCAAATGTCGGCATGCATCAACGAGCCGAAGGTGGACGAGCTGCTCACCGATCAAGCGAAGCAGATGAAGAAGGTCTGGGGTACGGCCGCGGCCGGCTGGATGATGAGCCACGATGAGTTCCGGCTGCTGGGGTGGTGCCAGGCATGCGATGATAAGCACCAGACCCCCGGCGAAATGCTTGCGGCCAACGCGCGCAGGTGCGAGGCACTGCTGAAGCCGGACAAGACGTACGTCTGGAACGACATGTTCGACCCCTTCCACAACGCTGTGAAGGGCCCGTATTACCTCGTCAACGGCCCATGGACCGGCTCATGGGAAGGCCTCTCACCCGACGTCGTCATTATGAATTGGAATCACGGCAAGCGGGCCGAGAGCGTGAAGTTCTTCGCCGACCGGGGCCACAAGCAGATTGCCGCTACTTACTACGACCAGCCGGACACGCTGAAGCAGACCCGCGACTGGGTCGAGACGGCCAAGACTGAGCCGAGCATCATCGGCTTCATGTACACGAGCTGGCGGAATGACTACACGAAGATGGAAGCGTTTGCGGAGCTGTGCGGGGTGAAGGGGAAATGAGCCGGCGGTTGAATCGTTGGGTCCGTCGCCTAGAGTTGCAATGACCAAATCTCAATGACCAACAAACGCCCAATGTCCAAATCCCAATGAGGATCGCGCCGCAAGCGCCGTTCCTCCTTGGTCATTGGGACTCGGTCATTTTCTTCCGACTCGCGCAACTGGAGTGCCCGCAAAATGCTCAACCCCTTCGTTCTCATCGCTTTCGGAATTTTCGTCGGCGCGTTCAGCGGCTTGATGGGTTTGGGCGGGGGGTCAGTGATGATTCCGATCATGGTCCTGCTGCTGGGGATGAGCCAGCCGCAGGCGCACGGCGTGAGTCTGGCGGTCATGATCCCGCCGGTGACGATCCCGGCCGTCATGAAGTATTACCAGGACAAGGCGATCACCCGTGCCGACCTGCTCGTCGCCCTGCTGATCGCCATCGGCTTCGGCTGCGGCTCCTACTTTGGGGCGAAGCTGGCCACCAGCATCCCCAAGGAAGAGTTGAAGCTGGTCTTCGGATTCTTCCTGGTCTACGTCGCCTGCTACACGATCTTCAGCTTCTTCGGGAAGGAACACTTGCTCCGGACGGTGCTTCTCGCGCTGGTCGTGACGGTGTTTACGGTGGGGGTGTTCCTGGCGACGAAATGGATGGACGGCGCGGCCCGGACCCAAACTGCAACATCCCAAGCGGGTCTGAAATCTCAAATTTGAGATGTGAACAATCCGTGCAAAACAAAACGGGCGGCCCTCCGAGGGGCCGCCCGTTCTGATTACTGCAAGCTGCTGGCTGAAAGTTCTTTAGAACTTCACGCCCAGACCGAGCGAGTAGATGAACTGCCCGTCGTCGAACGAGCTGTCCACGTCGTCGGCGCCGTCGAAGAAGAACTGGTACTCGATCGCCGCGAAGATGAACGTCGTGGAGTTCAGGAAGTACTTCACGCCGCCCTCGGGGGCCGCTTCCCAGGTATCGCTGGTGCTGTCGCCGTAGGCGTAGCCGATGTTGGCCCCGATGTACGGCTGCCACTGACCCATGTCAAAGTGGAAGTCGGCGAAGACGCGGGTCGAGGCGTTCAGCGCGCCGCCCTCGTTCGGGCCGGTGTTGACGTCGTCGTAGCTGACCGACTGGCGGATACCCAGTTCGAGCTGATCGGTCATGAAGTAACCGAGCGAGGCATTCGCCCCGGCGCTGAACCCGTCGAAATCCTTGCTACCGTTGCCCGAGCCGCTCAGCGTCAGCTCAAAGTCGCCCTGCTGGAAATCAGCGCGAGCCATCGTCGGAATGGCAACCAGCGCGGTCAGAGCGGCGAGAATCAAACCCTTGCGAAACATACGGCCTCCTCTTTGGTGGGACCCTTGATATGGGAAGCGGTAACCGCTCCTCCTGCACCTACGCGCTCCGGTACACCCGGCTCGCGGTTAGTGAATTCGGCTACCACCTGCCGAACACTGCAGGTAATCTAGGGGCGACTCGACGGAATTGGAATGTGCAAACTACATCGGCGGGCGGGTGTCGCCAAAACCCGCGGTTAATCTCATTACAGACAACGTCTTATAAGCGTCCGATAATATTGGTTCGCTTGGCGCAGGGACGCGATTTCGAAAAGCCTTATACGCCCGCGCCGACCGCCTCTCGGACGTGACGCACCGCATTGGAAAAGATTACCAGACCCTGGCCCTGTTTCGGGAGCGGGCGCTGGCGGGTCCAAGCGGGGTGCTGGGTGGGATCGACATACCGTTCCGGGTGGGGCATCAGGCCGAAGACCAAGCCGGTCGAGTCGCACACGCCGGCGATGTCGTCGGTGCTGCCGTTGGGGTTGGCAGGGAAGGCCCCACAGGCGGGGGCGCCGTCGGCGTGGGTATAGACCAGCGCGATCTGGCCGTTATCCCACAGCGCATCCCGCACTGCCCGGTCGGCCGGCACGAACTTCCCTTCGCCGTGGGCGACGGGGAGCTCGAAGACGCTCGGAACGCCCGCGCCCGTCCAGACGCACTTGCCCGGCCGGGGGGAAAGGTGCACCCACCGGTCGACAAACCGGTGCGAGTCGTTGTGCGTCAGTGTGCAGGTCTGCCCACTTCGCCCCGCAAGCGATCCGGGCAGCAGTTCGGTCTTCACCAGCACCTGGAACCCGTTGCACACCCCTATCACCGGCTTTCCATTCTCGACGAACCGGCGCAGCGGCTCCTTCAGGTGATGCGTGAGCTGGTTCGCCAGGATCCGCCCGGCCGCAATGTCGTCCCCATAGCTGAACCCGCCCGGGACGGCCAGCATCTGAAACTCATCCAGCGTCTCGGGCTTTTCCAGCAGCCGATTGACGTGAACGAACTCCACGTCGGCTCCAGCAAGCTGAAAAGCGTGCCCGGTCTCCCCATCACAATTGGTCCCGGCCGCACGAAGAATCAACGTCTTGGGCTTCATCGGAAAGGATTATATTCGATGGCGGGGCGGAGGGGGAGATGACGCGACGACCGGATTGAGCGGATGTGTGATCCGCGCCCCGAACTTGTCGCCCGAGCCACGAGAGTTCGCCACGATCGCGCCGGACGGGTAAACCTCGCGGCATCGCCGCGCCGCAGTACCGTTCGAGCGGCGCTGTTTTTGCGTCGGGTCGTGCCATGGAGGGTCGATGTTACCCCGTCGGAGACGCATTCCGGTTGCTATTCGATTCGAGAGAGTCGAGCCGCGACTGCTGTTCCACAGCGGCGACGAATCCATCCCCACGGCCGCCCAGGCGCACGCGCCGCAAGACCTGACCGTCAGCGTGATCTCCGGCTCGCAGATCCGGCTGAGTTGGGTGGATGTCACCGACGACGAGACGGCCTTCGAAGTGCTGCGAATGCCGGGTCTCGCCTCGGCGCAGATCGCTGCAACGTTGCCGGCCGGGAGCGGGGCGTTCGTTGATTCATCGCTGCAGCCGAATTTTCGGATGTTTTATCGCGTCCGCGCGATCACGCCGGATGGACCGTCCGCATGGAGCAATTTTGCCAATGCGATCCTGAACGGCGTCGGCGCGCCGCTGCCCGAGCCGCTGCCTCCCACGGGCGTCGTCGCCACGGCGGGAACCGGTGCAACCCCCTCGATCCACCTGTCCTGGACGGATGCCTCAGATAACGAGACGCACTTCGTGATCGAACGTCGCGCCGGCGCCGACGGCGTCTTCGCCGACCTGGCGACGCTCGGCCCCGACATGACTGCCTATGACGACGCCGACGTCTCCGCGAACATCGCTTATACCTATCGCGTGCGCTCCGCCAATCTGATCGGCCAGAGCGCCGCATCAGATTCCGCAAGCGCTACATTCGTCGTCGAGGAGCCCCCACCGACCGGCGACCCGGCCTTTACGCAGATCACGTGGGAGACGCTCGACAACGCCCCCAGGACCAAGAGCGAAGCCCTGTCGGCCGTGGTTGATGGAAAGCTCTACGTCTTTGGCGGGTTTGGCGAAGGGGCTGAGGGGCCGCTCTCACGCGTGGATGTCTTTGATCCGGCGACCGAAAAGTGGAAGCGCCTGTCCGACATGCCGCAGCGCCTCACCCATGTCGGCACCTGCACCGACGGGCAATACGTCTATTTCGCCGGCGGGTACCTCGGCACCGAGCCGACCGGCACCCATCAGCAGTTCGGCACGACCAACGTCTGGCGCTACGACCCCGCCACCGATTCCTACAAGGCCCTGCCCGATCTCCCGAGCCGTCGCGGCGGCGGGGGGATGGTCTACCTGGCCGGCCAGCTTCACTTCTTCGGCGGCAACAACTCCAGCCGCCAGGATGTCGGCGACCATTACGTGCTAAATCTCGATGGCGGCACGAGCTGGACCACCTCCGCCGCGCTCCCCAAGGGGCGGAGTCACATGGGCTACATCGACTTCGCCGGGAAGATCTATGCCATCGCCGGGCAGACCGGAAACGACGAAGGCCTTACCACGCAGGGCGACGTCGACGTCTGGGACCCGGCCGCGCCGGACCACTGGACGAAGCTGGCCTCCCTGCCGCAGCCCGTTTCCCACATTTCCAGCAGCACGTTTGTGATGGGCGACCGCATCATCGTCCTCGGCGGCGAGACCGACCACGGCGTCGCCATCCGCACCAACTGGGCCTACGACCCGGCCACCGACGAATGGACCGAATTGACCAGGCTGCCGTCGGCCCGCTATTCCGGCGTCGGCGCCGTCATCGACGGCTTGCTCTACTACACCGGCGGCTCCCACAAAGACGAGATGTGGCGCGGCACGCCGGGCGATTGACGACCAGACCAGCTTTCGTCTCTGTATATGACTCGGCGCGACGAGAATTGTCCTCCCTCTCCCATGTACTCATGGGAGAGGGCGGGGGAGAGGGCCGAGCGGAAAGATGCGCCGCCTGCGCGATCGAAGACCACTCTTCCCGGCCCTCTCCCCGGCGTACGACTCGACTGAGCTCGCCGAAGTCCGGGAAGAGGGAGGATGTCGTACTCGAGTCTCAGGCAGTGACCGTCTGTCGGATGATGCGCGCGGGACGGACGATCGTGATGCCACACTTGCCGAGAAGGGCAAGGTCATCGCGTTCGCCAACCCATCGGGTGCCGTCGATAGAGTCGAACCCAGCCGTCGCCAACCAAGCCGCGGCATCGGCAGGCGTCGCGATCTTCCCACCGCCGAGGATCAGGCCAGCGGCAAATTCTTCCAAGTCTACGTCAATGTAAACCGGATCCTCCGGCTGATCCGCCTCACTTGATGCCGCGTCGGTTTCTCGTCGCTCCAGCCAGCCGAGCACGCGGGCGCTCAAGTTTGGCATCCAGTCATCCAGCCGCAGGTGCATACGGTGAACTCTTAAGGCGCACCACGCGCCGAAGGCGGCCCGTCGGGCAGGAAGCGGCCGCGGCAACTCGCGCGGCGGGAGGTCGTAATTCGGTGCAAAGGTTGTCTCGGACATGATGCTGAAGTCGGCTGCAAGCGTGGTCATGGGTGTCATCCCTGCACTGAAGATGCGCCAGATGTGTTCCGCGATCCGTATTACAAACCCAAGGCCGCGCTCCGGGCACCGCCCGAATTCTCATTCCCCTTTCATGGAGACCCTCATTGGGGCACGCTGAGCAAGCGGATCGAAGCCGGCCTTCGTCGCATGGCCCCAAAACGCGTTGATCTGCTCCGTCGTTTCGACGCATCGGACCGGACACGATGCCGAAGCGCAGTTCGTACCGCACGGCGGGCTGATCGCTCGGAGGTCATTCCCATTCTGCCCGTTGTGTCTAATGACATTGCGCTAAGAGAATCGAGGCATGACGCACTCGCGCGAACGTGTCGCCGTCGTCTCGCTGGCGATACTGGCCCTGCTCGCGACGGTGGAGGCGCTCTACCTGGGGCGGCGATTCCTTGCTCCGATTGCGCTGGCGGTCCTGCTCAGTGCGCTCTTCCGACCGATTATCCGGGCGCTGCGCCGCGTACACATGCCGGCGCCGCTGGCGGCGGGGCTGGTGGTGTTGGGACTGCTCGGCACGGTCACTGCGATAGGCTTTGCGATCTCTGACCCGGTTCGCGCCTGGATGGCCGACGCCCCCAAACGCTTCGAGGAAGCCGCCACCAAGCTCCAGAAGTTTCGCAAACCCTTCGACCGGGTGCAGGCCGTCGCCAAGAGCGTGGAGCACGCCGCCGCCGCCAAGCCAGAGACGGCTCCAGCCAGCGCGCCCGCCACAGGTCCGAGCACCTCGCCGTCACCGACCACAGAGCCCGCCCCGGCCAACGCGGCGCCGCCCGCACCCGATGCCCAGCCCGTCGCGGTGCAGGTCTCGCCCGCTCCCGTGGCGGAGCCCTCACCCCTCACGCGCGTCACGTCGTCGCTGCTCGGCACTACCACAGACCTCGTCGGCGGGGTGACCGAGGTTCTGCTCCTCCTCTACCTCCTGCTCGCCTCGCACGGCTCCTTCGCCTGCAAGCTGGAGCACACACTCAAGACGTCTCCCCAGCGCGCCGTCGCAAAGGAGGTATTGGACGAATCGGGATCGGTCGTGCTGCGCTACCTGTCCCTCCTCGCGCTGATCAACGCCGGCCAGGCGACCCTCGTCGCACTGGTGATGCACTGGATCGGCATGCCCTCGCCGATCCTGTGGGCCTGTCTGGCGTTTGTGCTGGAGTTCATCCCGTACCTGGGCGCGCTCACGATGATCACCCTGCTGGCCGTCACCTCGCTGGCCGTCTTCGAAAGCACCGGCCACATCCTGGCGGCGCCGGGCGCGTATCTGCTGATCGCGACGGTGCAGACCAATCTCGTCAGCCCCTTCACTTACGGGCGGAACCTCAAGCTTCACCCAGTGATTGTCCTGCTCGGCGTACTATTTTGGTGGTACGTCTGGGGCATCCTCGGCGCGTTCCTGGCCGTCCCCATCATGGCGACGATCAAGGTGCTGGCCGACCGGATCGGCCCCCTTCATACGGTGGGGGAGTTGCTCGGCGAGTGACCACGATGGCCCTCGCACGGCGTGGCAAATATTTGTAAACTCCTGCCACTCGATGCACTGCCCCTCCATCCCGATTGCCCACGAAAAGTGGTTCTACGACGCCTCACACCTGCCCGCGTCCGTCCGTCAACTGGGAGACCGAGATGTTCTGATGGCGATTTCCATCGCCCTGACCCTCACCCTTTTCGCTTGGTTGCTCTGGCGATGGCGAGGGGGCCGCGATTTCCTTCCGGGCCCGGCGTTTTTCGGCGCAACACACGCCGGCCGACAAAAGTTCTACGCCTTCGCTCCCCTCTGCCTCGCGATGCATCTCTGCGTGCCGCTCTTCTACAACGCCGTCACTTGCCGGCTCCTTTCCCCAAACAATCTGCTGGTGGCCCCCTGGACGTTCATCGTCGGCCTGGCGCAGATGGCCACCGCGCTCTGCTTCCTTTACGGCGCGTTCACCCGCCCGGCGGCGATCCTGCTCGCGGCTGTCTGGGTGATGGGACTTCCCCTCTGCGGCGTCGAGTCGATGGCGGATAACGTCGTCTTTCTCGGCTTCGCCGCCTTCTATTGGGCCGCCGGGCGCGGGCCTTGGAGCATCGATGCGCTGCTGCTTCCCCGCCTCGCTCCCTCCGGTCAGCACGCTCACTTGGCGATGCCCGCCCTTCGTATCGGCATCGGGTTGACGCTCGTCACCCTCTCGTTCACCGAAAAACTCGCCAATCTCCCGCTGGCCGAGGCGTTTTTGCGCGAGAACCCGATCAACTTCACCGGCTTTCTCGGCATCGGCATGTCGGACCACACGTTCGCGATCTGCGCCGGCGCCGTCGAGCTGACCGTCGGCCTGCTGCTGCTCTTCGGCCTTTTCCCGCGCGAGGTGATCCTGCTCGCGTGGCTCCCCTTTAATGCCAGCCTGGTCGTCTTCCGCGCCGCCGAACTGATCGGCCACCTCCCGTTCTACGCGGCCCTGGGCCTGCTTCTCGTCTGGACCATGACGGAAGAAGACCAGCGACTCTTCTGCGAAGGCGTCTCCCCGAAAATGGGATAATCCTTTTGCCCGGAGCGTTTGCCGACGGGGCGACGAGCTGCTTGGCGTCGACCGGCAAGCCCGCTAGAACTGGCCTGTCCAGTTGTGCGGCCCAGGAGGTTCACCATGCGTATCGATCGTCGCGGCGTATTGCGTCTCTGTTTCGCGGCGGTGTGCTGCGCGAGCACTTTGGCGTGGGCCGAGCCCGACACCAAGGCGCCCACCGTCGCGCCGAAGCGCGTCTTCGCGCCCACCAGCTTCTGGTATCAGCCGATCCCGGCCGATGCGCCGCTGCATCCCAACTCGGCCAATCTCGCCGCCGAATTCGTCCGGCAGAAGAAGAAGTATTACGGCACGGTCTCGATCAACACGACGTCGTTCGCATCTCCCGTCTACGTCGTCGGGCCGGACGTGAAACCCGCCACTGTGAATGAATGGGACGGCCAGAAAAAGGGTCACAAGGACCCGAAGCTGGCCGAGCAGTGGAAGGCCGTGCCGATTCCCGATTATGCCGAGCCGGCCGACGGCAGCGACGGCGAGATGTGCATCTACCAGCCGAGCACCGACTCGCTCTGGGAATTCTGGAAGACCCGCAAGACGGACGGCCAGTGGGAAGCCACCTGGGGCGGCATGATGCGCGACGTCTCGAAGAACCCGGGCATATGGCCCGGCCACTACGGCACGACTGCCACCAGCCTCCCCTTCATCGGCGGCCAGATCACGCCCGCAGAGCTGGAACGCGGCGAGATCGACCACGTGATCGGGATTTCCCTGGTCGACATCGAATCCTGGAAAATCATCTCCTGGCCCGCCACCCGCTCGGACGGCTCGAACCCGAAGAACCAGCCAAACTGGATCGCCGAAGGCCAACGCTTCCGCTTAGACCCGAGCGTGAACGTCGACGCCCTGAACATCCCCAAGGCCGGCAAGACCATCGCGAGGGCCGCCCAAAAATACGGCTTCGTCGTCTGGGACAAAGCCGGCGCCATCACCCTGCGCGCCGAAAACCCTAAGTCGTACACGCTGAAAGGCGGGGAGAACCCGTACCCCAAACTCTTCGACAACAAACCCGCCTGGGCGATTTTGCAGGGCGTGCCGTGGGAAAAGCTGCAGTTTTTGCCGATGGACTACGGCAAACCGAAATAGGAAATGAGAAACGCCACGGGTGTCTCATTCCCCGCGTTCCCGAGAGTCAGCGTCGTAGCACGTCAGGAGGATCCGGACCGTCGCCAAGCTCCGGTCTCGGCGTGGTGCGTCAGACCAGCGCAGTCCGCACACCCCACGCCGAGAGCGGAGTGAAACGACGCTCCGGATCCGACTATGCGAGAGTTGCACAGGCGCCTCCCGAAAGACATGATTCCGACATGCCTGCCCCGGGGAAGCGCTGGCGTCACATCATCATCAACACACGGTGCGCCTGGCTGCACGGCAGCGTTTGCGGATTTCGCTCCCGCAAGCATCGCATCCATTCTTCGGGCGATTACAAGCATCGTCCCCCGACAGAGGAACACGAAGGACTGCGCCGATACCACCGGCAACGGTCGGGCGATCCGATCGAGATTCCGATTCCCGACCGCGAACGCGCCGGCCGCGCGTTTCTCGCCCGACTTCGCAAGGAGGGCTGCCCCGCCCTGGCGATCGCGGTTGCGGGGCGACACCTCCACGCGCTGACGCGCATGATCGACGACCGCGCCACGATTCGCGCCATCATCGGCCGTTGCAAGAGCGCCGCGTCCTATGCGACCAGCCTGACGGGTCAACTCTGGTCGGAATTGGGCGAGTACCGCCTGGTTAAGGATCGGGCGCACCAACACAACGCCTATGAGTACATCCTGACGCGACAAGGCCCGGACGCCTGGACGTGGTCATTCCGAGACGAGCGGGGGTTGCCCCGCATGCACGGGCTGCTACCCAAGAATCGGCGTCGCGGCACAACAGAAAGATCCGGACCGTCGCCAAGCTCCGGTCTCGGCGTGATGCATCCGGGAAGCACAACCCGTAAGCCTCACGCCGAGAGCGGAGTGAAACGACGCTCCGGATCGGCTCGCCCGGCGAACGATCCGCGCTCGCGAAAGAAGCAATAGGGGCGGACATAAAGGGGCCATGAAAGGGTCACCTTAATTTTATGTCCACCGGCACCCGAGGCCCATTTGGGCAATCTTCGTCCCCTCACGCCCCACACCCGCAGGTAATGGTCAGTTGCCGGCTGATCTTTCCGTGGCGCAGGCAAATCGGCTTGCCGCAGCGGGCGCATTGTTGGGCGGTGGGGCGGTGGCAGAGAGCGCAGCTCAGGGTTCGCGGTTGCGTGTATCCGCTCAGCAGGCGGTCCATGGCCGGCCAGAACGTTTCGAAGACGGTTCGTTTCCAGACGAACGGGCTGAGGAACAGGAACGCGAGCGAGACGTAGCCGAACACCATGTTGATCGGGTGGTCCAGCCCGATGCGTGGGCGGTACATCACATCATGCCGCGAGAACGGCCAGAATGTCATGAGTGGCCAGCCGGAGAAGTAGTAGTCGCCCACCCAGTGCGAGGCGAAGGCGAGGGCGGCGAAGAGGGTCGTCCGGATTCGCCAGCCGGGGCTGGCGAGCGCGGCGCACAGGATCGTGCAGGCGATGCCGGCGAAGATGTTGTGGCCGTACACGTGATGCGCCCGCGAATAGGCGTCCGGCCCGAGCAGGTAAGAGACGCCGTCCAGGTCCGGCGCCATTGCGCTGAAGGTCACCAGTGCCCGGAAACGCCGGTCCGCCCGCGGCACGAGGTTGCCCATCAACCAGCCGATGGCGAGGTGGGATTCAAGGTGCATGATGAGGCCGCATCATTTGCTGTGGCTCATGACGTTGACGACCTTGCCGTTCGGGTCGGTGACGAAGAAGCGGCGAACGCCCCACGGCTCGTCGGTCAGCGGGTAAAGGATCGAAAGACCAAGAGCCTTGGCCCTGGCGTACACGGCGTCAACGTCCGCCACCTCGATGGAGAGTTCGGGAATCGAGGCAGCGGATCCGGAGGCGCTCAGCAAGGTAATTTGAGCCGTCGGGTTGTCGGGGGAGGCGAGGGTCACGATCCACCCCATGTCCATCGCCACGCCGAAGCCGAGGAAATCCGTATAGAACTTGCGGCTCTCGTCCATTCGTTCGGATGTGATGTCGGGGACGACTCGTCGAATGCTCATGGCGCTCCCTTCTGTTACATGCCATTATTCGTGTTCACATCCGGGCGTCACCTGTTCGTGCTCGCCGCGCCAATCACATCTGTCGCTTTTTCCGGATTGCCGCCGAAGAAATGGCGTCGTACTGAACATCGGCCGTATTTTTTGCTTGACATTTCCCGGCCTTATGGTAGGATAGGAAATGGCTCGCGGGGTGTGAAAAGGGTGGCGAAATGCGAGCGGGCTGTTTGGCAATCGAATCGGGAGATCAATGCGGGGTGGGGCGGGGGGTCGGATGGGATGGTGGATGCATCGCATGGAGAGGCGTTGGTTAACGGCGATTCGAATTGCCTAACGCGTGCGGCGTGGGGATAATGGGGCGTCCGACCGAGCCGTGCCATCCGCCGCCCGTGGGGGATGATGAAGTTGTTGATTCTGTGAGCACCCGGGAGATAGATCATCATGAGCACCGAAACCAAGCTTGCGCCGAATAAGCTGGACGTGGATCACACGACGCCGCAGCCGACGATTCATGTCGAGGAGCGGAAGTTGTCGCTGCACGACTTCCTCAAGACGTGCATCAAGATCAACGGGTCGGACATCCACCTGCAGGCGGGCTCGATCCCGATGATCCGCGTGGACGGTCGTCCTCGTTTTCTCGACGTGCCGCCACTGAGCGACGACGCGATGCTGGGGTACGTCACGCAGGTCCTCGATCGCCAGCAGGACCCGGCCGAGAAGAAGCACATCCTGGAGCACAAGGGGGCGGTCGACGTCGCGTACCCGTACGAGAAGATCGCTCGCTTCCGCACCAACATTTTTCACAGCCGCGAAAGATATGCGCTCGTCATGCGTCGGATCGTGACGAAGATCCCGAACTTCGGCGACCTGAACCTGCCGCCGGTGATCGAGAAGATGGCGGAGTACCACCGCGGGATGGTGGTGGTCTCCGGGACGACCGGCTCGGGTAAGTCGACGACGCTGGCCGCGATCATCGGAAACATCAACCAGAACCGTGCCGAGCGGATCATCACGGCCGAGGACCCGATCGAGTATCAGCACGAGAACGCCAAGAGCCTGATCAGCCAGGTGGAGGTCGGGGCCGACAGCGAAAGTTTCGAATACGCGCTGAAGGCGATGATGCGTCAGGATCCAGACGTGATCCTGATCGGCGAAATCCGCGACACGTTCAGCCTCACAACCGGCCTGCGTGCGGCCGATACGGGCCACCTGGTCTTCTCGACCATCCACGCGACCAACGCGCCGATGACGGTGCAGCGCATCGTGTCGCTGTTCGACAAGGACCAAGCCGAGCTGCAGCAGATGCAGCTGGGCCTGAACATCAACTCGATCGTCTGTCAGCGGCTCGCCAAGCGCCGGGATGGCAAGGGCCGGGTGCCGGTCAACGAGATCATGATGGCTACCCCGCTGGTGCGCAAATACATCATCGAGGGCGAGTTCGACAAGCTGAAGAGCGCCGTCGGTAACCGGGAGTCAGGGAGTCAGAGTTTCGACCAGCACCTGACCGAGCTCTTCAACAAGCAGATCATCGACGTCGGCGAGGCGAAGCGCCTGGCCAGCAACGTGGACGCACTAAATCTGGCGCTGCGCGGCATCAGCAACAGCGACAGCAAGCTGAAGTGAGCGGCCTCGACGCGCCGCTGGTACGGAGCGCCGAGAACCATCCTCCCTCTTCCCATGTACTCATGGGAGAGGGCGGGGGAGAGGGTCTTCGGTCGCGCGAACGGCGCACTACTCCGCTCGGCCCCTCTCCCCCGCCCTCTCCCCGGAGTACCGGGGCGAGGGAGAAAATGGCTCGAACGTCGCGTGATTCGGCCCGAACGAGCGGGGCAGTGCTCTGCAGAATGATACCCATGATCCGCCCCCTAAAGGTCGGCCCTCTCCAGCTGACCACCAATCTTCTGCTCGCGCCGATCGCCGGGTACTGCGACGTCGCGTTCCGGCTTGTCGCACGGTCGTGCGGCGGGGTGGGGCTCGTCTGCACTGATCTGCTCTCGCCGGATGGCGTCCTCCGCGAAAACAAGCGGTCGATGGAACTGGCAGCCACGTGTCCGGAAGACTGGCCGCTGGCGATGCAGTTGTATGGCGGGGATGTGGACAAGCTGTGCGACGCAGCACGATGGGCCGAGGATCGCGGGGCGAATGTCGTCGACATCAACATGGGTTGCCCGGTTGACAAGGTCACCAAGCGGGATGGCGGCTCGAAGCTACTCTGCGACGTCGACAAGACGCTCCGCATGGTCGATCGCATCGTCAAGGTGCTTCGCAACGTCCCGCTGACCGCCAAGATGCGGCTCGGGTGGGATGACAACTCGATCGTGGCCCCCCGGCTGGCCCGCCTGCTTGAGCAGGCGGGGGTTCAGATGGTGACGATCCACGGGCGAACCACCGAAATGCGCTTCACCGGTCAGGCACGGTTGGAAGGCATTGCCGAAGTCGTGACAGCGGTAAAGAACATCCCCGTCATCGGAAACGGCGATGTGAAGACCCCGCAGGACGCCAAGCGGATGATCGAAGTGACAGGATGCGCCGGCGTGATGATCGGGCGCGGCGCGCTGTCGATGCCATGGCTCTTCCGCGACACCTGGAGCTACCTGACGACGGGTGAGATTCCGCCGGCCCCATCGATCGAGGAGAAGTGTCGCCTGATGAGCGAGCACTTCTGGAACATCGTCCGCTTCCGCAGCGAGCGGTCGGCCGTCATCGAGTTCCGTAAGCGCATCAGTTGGTATGCCAAGCAGATGCGGCCGTGTAACTGCCTGGCCGATCCGATGCGATCGATCGAGTCGGGGGCGGATTTCGACAGGGTCGTCGCGAGCTTCCTCGAGTGGCGCCTTCAGCACGACGAAGAGGCGCGGCGGGGGCGACGAGCTATCACGGCAGAAGACGCAGAACTGATCGGCGCAGCCTAGGGAATGCGGGGGCACGCAACGGTTAGAAGGCGCAACGCTTGCGCTTCGCAATAAAAGCTTGCAATAACACCGATAGGTTAGGTAATATTTCACGCTTGGATCGGGCGGCCGCCGCCGGATCACATGTCAGATTGCGGGATGTCGGGCAGTAATTTGTGGCAGTTCCAGGTGTTAAGCGCCAAGCGCGGAATCCCGCTGGGTTGTCGTACCAATCGGAGCCGAAGTATGCCTCGGCACCCAGACCGCAACTGTACTGCTCCAGCGGGTGATGCCCGCTCCGCTCTTTATTGCCCGCGGAGTTCGTCCGCATTCACGATCACTGAACTGACGGTGGTGATCGGCGTCATCACACTGCTGGTGGCAATTCTGCTGCCCATGCTCGGCCGCTCGCGCGAGGCCGCCAACCGGGTGCAGTGTGCCGCCAACCTGCGAAACCTCGGGGCCGCAGCGAACGTCTTTGCGTCGCGAAATAACGGGTGGTTCCCGACGAGCTACCGGCTGCCCAGCGGCAGCTACCCGTATCGATTCCCCAACGTCATCACCAATGACGATCGGATGATGCAGTCGGCGGCCAACTGGCAGACGTATGGCACGCCCTGGAAGCAATTTGCCTTGCTGGGTGTCACGGAGGCGACGTTCTCCTGCCCGAGCTCCAATTCCGCGCTGCGCTACGTCACCAGCGCACAAGGGCTGCCCGCCGAGTGGAGCACCGCGCCGACCAAAGGCATCGTCTGGACTAACTACGTCTACGTCGCCGGCATGACCTCCAACAACCGTGGCCGGAGCACTCCTCGCTGGGGCAAAGCGGCGCCGGCGGTAAAGAATCGCGATCCCAAGCAGGCAACGCTCGTCCTGGCCGCGGACCTGGTCTTTTACAGCGGCGGCGAAGGGATGGATTGGGACAAGACGCGGCGCTACTACATCAATCATGAACGGCCCGGCGTGCAGGGCCTGCCCGATTTTCAGAACATCCTCTACGCCGACGGACACGTCGAGGGTAAGGGGCGGTCGTATTACGGCGACAAGCCTCTCAACACGACCGACAACTTCTCGCTTCAACACGCTCCCGCGCCGGCGGGCGGGTTCTTCTATTGGGGCCCGATGCAATCGGCCACCGTGTCGAATCCGCCTGTTTACACTGCCGTCGTGCCCAAGACCGGTCCGCCGGTTGCCCCCCCTCCGACCCCCTCATCAACGCCGGCGCCGCCCGCTGCGCCTCCGCCGCCGACAACCCCGGCTGCGCCGCCCGACACGCCGGACATCATCCCTGGCGCATAAGGCCTGGGCTCAGCGACAGTCCTGCGTTGAATGCTGCCTCGGCTTGCCGGGCGCGAACAGGGAAGTCGCCAACCCCAGATCCTAAGGCCGCGCCCGCTTCGTCTTTTATGCCGTAGCTGCTAGTCTCCCCGCCCGATGATTCTCGCGTCGCTCTCGGCATCCATCCCGTCGCTGCTCACGGCCTGCTCTGTGGCGGTGGCGTGCGCGGTGCTGAGCGTCTTCGTCGTCTCACGCCGCTGGGCCTTCATCGGCGAGCTTTCCAGCACAGTGGGATCCGAAGCTTGGAATTCACGTGACTTGAAGTCGCGGC